>Ga0182017_10001616_pt1 | contig 17351 bp, 11 predicted proteins | sample 712E3DmetaG_FD_120492 | JGI IMG/M metagenome (GOLD analysis project Ga0182017, IMG submission 120492) | Permafrost microbial communities from Stordalen Mire, Sweden - 712E3D metaG | ecosystem: Environmental > Terrestrial > Soil > Wetlands > Permafrost | place: Sweden: Stordalen | collected... | reverse complement strand
CGGCCACTCCTTCAACGGCTCCTTGCGTTGCTCGGTCCGGACCACCAACTGGCTGAAACTGTTCATCGAAACGTAAAGGCCGAGAAAATACTCCAGCACGCTTGCGAACAGGTACACGCCGCCGCCGACGAACTGCTCCTCGTCGAACAGGGCTTCGACGCGCGTCCCGCGCACGAACGAAATCCCGTTTTCCGAAATCACCCGCGCGAAGTGCCGCCGGCTGCCGATGCTCGATATCCCCTGGATCTGCTTCTCCAGGTGCGTGGAGTCGCTGAAATTGTACAGCCGGAGAATCTCCGCCAGCGCCTCCTTCCCTTCGCTCACCAGCGACAGGTAATTGAGCGATAGCTGCGAGATCAGGCGCCACAGCGCCGCTTTGCCGACGGGCGGGCGCAGCGCAGGCGTCGGTTTCTTCAGCGTGACGATGCGCCGGATCGAGGGCATTCCTTCGAGCTCGAAATCCCCCGCCTCGCTGCCGAACGGCAGCCGGGACGGCAGATCGCGGTTGGTGCACAGGCAGCGCACCGTCAGCGTCTCCACGCTCGCTTTGGCGGGTTGGCCGGAAAGGTCCACCAGCGAGAGGAAGATGTCCGTGCCCTCGTCGTCCCGCTTGGCGGAAGCACGCCGCTCCGCGTGCCAGAAGGTCTGTTTCTTCTCGCGGGAGCGTCCGTGCCGGTAGGAGAAGAAGGGCTCGAACCGCGCCACCTCCTGCGTCTGCGGGTTGGCGCTGACCACCTCCTCGATCGAGAAGATCTCGAGCGCGTGCCGCCGCCGCACGTCCGGAACCACCGGGTACTCGTGGCGTACCTGGTCCAGCAGGATCGGCTCGGCGGTGTGCTCGAACAGGTTGATGACCGGCGTCGTGCCGGCCTTGAGCGTCTTGGGAGAAACGCCCAGTTCGAGCATCTGCTGCCGGTCGCCGCGCTCGAAAGGTGAGATAAGCACCACGAACTGCGCCCGCTCCTTGAATCCGGCCGTCGCCAGCGCCTGGAGCCCGCTCAACTCGACGAAGAAGTATTTCTCGGGAAACGCGAAGTACTCCTGGAGCAGCCGATATCCCGAGAAGGACCGGCGCGTGTACGGCAGCATGGCCTCGTCTTCGCCGAAACCGACCGGCCGGATGGAGCCGGCGGGCAGTTCGATAGGCCGCAGCCGCGGATTGGCGGGATCCCGCACCAGAATCTGCGCGCAGTTATTCAGCAGCAGCTCATAGAGCGCGTGAACCAGGTTGCTCTCCCCGTTCAGGTAGAACCGCATCGATCCGAGCGCGAGCTTCTCGAATGACACGTCGGCCTGGCACGCCAGTTCGAAGCGCAGCGCCGCCACCGCGCTCCCGCCTTTGAGGGGCGGCTGGAGCCGGTCCGGCGTCGTCCACTGCGCTTCGGCCACGGTGAGCGGCCACAGGGTGGTGTCGAAGCAGGTGCGAAAGCGGCACGGCACGCCTTCGACGGGCCGGGAATAGAGCAGCGACCCGCGCGGCACTTTGAGGCCCGTCGTCAACTTCCCCTGTTCCGGGTCCAGGTGGAACTCCACCACCGACATGGCGGGAATGGGGCGGATGTAGTGCGGAAAGAGGATGCCGAGCAGCGCCTCGGTCACCTCCGGAAACTCGTCGTCGATCTTCAGATGGACGCGTCCGGCCAGGAACGCGAAACCCTCGATCAGCCGTTCCACGTGCGGGTCCTCGCAGCGGTCCGGTTCGAGCTGGAGGCGGGAGGCGATCTTGGGATACTTCTCGGCGAACTCGGCGCCCATCTGCCGCAGGAACGTCAGCTCGCGTTCGTAGTAGTCGAGAAGGTCGTCGCGCACCCGCTCAGTCTCCCTTCACGGCGTACTCGCCGCTGGCCAGCTCGAGTACGGTGTCGAACGTGACGCGCTCGGGCGCCGGGTCGATCCGCAGCAGGCCCTGGATCTGAAACCGCAGGATGCGAGCGTTGCCCGCCACGGCTTCCATCACCACCCGCGCGCCCTGAATTCGCGGCTCGAAGTTCGCGATGGTCGATTCGATCATCCACAGCAGCCGTTTCTGGTCCTGGATGGAATGGACTCCCAGCGAGGCGATGTCCGGCAGCCCGTAGTTGAACAGCGAACTCTCGATTTCGAGCGAGGAATCGTGCACCTCCTCGATGGTGCGGCGCGTGTTCAGCAGCCACTCGATGTCCCGCCGCAGCGACGCCTTGAGCTGGCGCAGCGATTGGGAGCGGCCCTGCGGGGGATCGGAGCGCAGCGACAGGTCCTGATCCACCAGCCGGTCCAGAAGCGAGAGCGTGACGTTCGGATCCGGACCCGAGCGCGCCATTCCCTACCTCCGCAGCGCCAGCGCTTCGACGGGATCGAGGCGGCAGATTCGGCCGTAGACTTTCTGCTTCTCCTCCGGGCTGGTTTCGCTCTTGTCCATCGAGCGGTACAGTAGCGTGAGCGCATGCGCGATCACGTCGGGCGTTTCCCACTCCTCCAGCTTGCGCCGCTCGATTTCGGCCGCCAGTTCCTGGAGAATCGGCAGGGCGATGCCAGCCTGATTCGCGCCCAGGCAGATCTGCGCCAGTTGGACCCGCCGCTGGAAACGGCCGCGGCCCGACGGCTCCTGCGCCGCTTCGCAGCTCAGGATCTCGATCGCCTCCCGCACCTGGCCCGAGCGCACCGCGTCGAGCGCGAGCTGGTAGGCGTCCGGCGCGGCTTCGACCGATTCCTCGCCGGCGGCGCCCCGAGCCGGTGGCGGAGAGTAGCTGGGTTCCGCCTCGGCCTGGGCCGGGGCGGAAAACTCCTTGATCCAGGCCCGGGTTTCCGCGTTGGCCACCGGCGTGTCGTCGGAGAGCGACAACTCGGCCAGCTTGGGAAGATCGGCCAGCAGGGCGCGCACCTCGCACTTGATCGCCCAGGCCGCCGGATAGTAGCCGAGGTTTTCGCAAGCGGTGGCGGCGTAGCGCTGCAGGTCGAGCCAGGCGCGTCCGCACGCCGTTCCCATGGCGGTCTCGGCCGTCTCCAGCACCTGCTGCCACTCGCCTTCGTTGGCCAGGCGTTTCAGTTCCTGCCGGGTTTCGGTGGGCGGAGCTTCGAGCAGCGCGGGATCGGGGTCGTAGCCCTCCCCGGCGGCTCTGATCTCGCCCCAGCGCACACCGCGTAGCAGGAGATACGCCGCTGGATTGGCCGCGTCCTGCTGGCGCAGATAGCGCGCCAGCGCGGCTATCCGCTCCATGGCGTCATCCCGGTCAGCCGGCTCCGGACCCGCCGCCCTGGCGCGCGCCGCTCTGCGGGCCGGAGCCCCAGCCGGCGCGTACTCCGCCTCTTCCGCCGCAGCCTCCGCCGATGGCACGTCTGTGGCCGGCTTCCCGGCGCCCTTCCTCCCCAGCAGGATGCGAACCGTGTTCTTTACTTCTTCGAGGGTCTTTTCGAGGTCACCGAAGCTCGGAGTGTAGTCGCCGAACTTCTCTTCCGCAGTGGTCTTGAGTGCCGCCAGGGTCTCCAGGCACCCCGAGAGCTCGCCCGCCCATGTCTCGTAGGAGGCCGCGGGCGTGGTGTCGAAATCCGCGTCGAAGGCCTCCGGCGTAAGCTTGCCATCTTCGATCGCCGTCGCCCGCGCCTGCTGGCGCGCGTCGCTGGCCGCCGCCTCGGCCTCCGAGGGAACCCCGCGCGACTCCTTGTATTTGAACCAGTCCAGCCCCCCTCGCGTCATCGGCACGCGCTTGATGGGCAGCTCCAGCCGCGAGCCGATCCAATCCAGGGGCGCCGCCCGCAACTCGCAATCGCCGTCTTCGAGTTCCGGATAGAGCGTGTCCCAGAAGTTCTCGAGCAGGCCGCGCAGCAGGACCAGCCCCTCATTGAGCCCGGCGTACCCCTCGCGGTGGAGCTGGGCCTCGGTCAGCCAGGCCGCGATCTGGAGGTCTTTGCTCTTCTTGGCGAGCACCTCGCCGGCGAGCTTGACCACCACCACCCAATCCGCTTTCTTGACCTCCGTTTGCCAGTCGCCCTGCGAAATGTCTTCATCTTCTCGCCGCGCCTCTTTGATCTGGTCGTAAACGGGCGCGTACCGAAGGTTCTCGCCGCTGGGATTCTCGCCTGGGATGGGGTTGAGAATGTCGTCGCGCAGAGGCATCGTCAGTTGGATTCCGCCGTCCCGGCCTCCGCAGTCGCGGTAATAGTCAGGCTGCGCACTTCGAGCAGCGGAATCTCCTCTCCATCGACCAGCAGCATTTTCTGCCCGAACGGCACTTCCTCGCCGTTCTCGTCCTCCTCCCAGACTGTAACCCGCCCGAGACGAACGTCCTCGTCCTCGTTACGCCAGGAGAGCGGCGCCAGCACCGGTATGAGGATCTCTCCCAGTTCCATGCCCTTGAACGCTGGGCCGGTTAGCACCTTGGCCGGCAGCCACAGCAGGTCGCGCAGACGCCGCGGCGCCTGGATCTGGATGGAGGCGATGTGCGCAAACGGCAGCCAGATATAGGTGCCCGCCGCGAAGGTCTCGATCCGCGGACCGATCCGCGCGTCGGCATCGCTCAGGGACTGGAACGGCTTGCCGTTCAAAGTGCCCGTGAACGGCGTCGCGTCCGCCGGCGGCATCATAGTGTACTCGCGCTTGGCAAACGTCTCCTGGCGGGCGCGCTCCGCGGCCAGAACGCCACGATAGAGCAGCGCGCCCATCTCCGAAGACGGCCCCCCCTGAGACAACATCCCCAGGTGTTTCTCCGCCCGGTCGAAATCCCCGGCGAAGCAGAGTAGCTCAAATAGGAAGGTGCGGCGCTTCGCGTCGGTCGGATTGTCGCGAAGCTCGGCGCCGAGCGCCTGCACGGCCTCCGTGAGCTTTCCCGCCTGAAACAGTTCTTTGGCAGTCATGGGCAGCTCCTGTAGTCAGTCTCCAGCCTTCAGCCACCGGCTATCAGCCGTCAGCAGCGTTGACCAGACCGGACGCACGCGGCGAGACTCGCCGAAAGAGGCCAAAGCCAGTGCCAACCGCCGATGAACACAGACTAACGCCGATTGAAGACAAAGCACTTACTGGCGGTCGTCTGCGATAATCGGCGGCTCGAAACCTCCGCTTCGGGCCCTCGACGTGCCTTCTCGCCCTCGGCCAGTTTGTTTCACGGCTCCTCAGCCGCCAGCCGGCGGGGACCCCAGCCCCACGGGGCGGGCACCAACGGCTGGCGGCCGACAACCACCAGCCGTCGGGACCCCAGCCCCATGGGGCGGGCACCCAACGGCTGGCGGCCGACAACCGCCAGCCGGCGCCCGGCAATTACCCCGATTGCTGCTGCTTCATGTCGTAGAAGGCCTTGATGGAGCCGCCCAGGGTGCCATCCGCCTTCTGCTCCTTGTACTCCATCTCGACCTTGGTGAAGTTCAGCGAGATCTGGTCCAGGGGCACCACACTGGCGCCGGGGGCGCCGCCCGTCTGGTAGGACGAGACCAGGCTGTCGGTAAAAGTCACCTTCAGGTACTCCTGCTGGTCTTTGCCCGCCTTGCGGCAGGTCAGGATCGCCGTCTTGATGGGCTGGCCGTTGGCGCAGTACAGCATCAGCTTCGGGCTGGCCTTGTTCACCCTCATGACGAAATGGAAGTCCTGCATCTGGACCTTGCCCGCACCCTGGCCACTGCCAGCGGAAGCGGTTCCGGTCTGGTGCTCGCCCCAGGAGAAGGACTCGACCTCGATCTCGCCCTTGTGGGTCTTGTCGTTGGCCTCGCCCGGGATACCGTCGAGCTTCAGAAAATAATCTACCATCGCCATCTCAAAAACCTCCTCTTCTTCACGAACCCTTGTTGCACTCGCCGGCGCCGCGCCGGCAACTGCCCGGAACCGGCTCCCTGCCGGCCGGGCCTGTTGCGCTGTCGAGCTTGCACGCACCCGGGCGCATGGCCCGGACGCCTCCTCCCAGCGCCCTCGCTACTGAATACCGCCGGTTACCCTCGCGCCGACTTCGGCAACTCGGCGACCAGACGCAGCGATACGGTCAACTCGTCGAGTTGGAAGTGCGGACGCAGGAAAGCGATGGCGCGGTAGACGCCCGGCTTTCCGGGAATCTCCACCACCTCCACCCGCGCCTCGCGCAGCGGAAACTGCGCTTTGGTCACTGGAGCGGCATTGTCGTCCTCGGTCACGTACTGCATCATCCAACGGTTCAGGAACCGCTCGCAGTCCGACCGCGACATGAAGCTTCCGATCTTGTCGCGCATGATGGTCTTCAGGTAGTGCGCGAACCGCGAGACCGCCAGCAGGTACGGCAACTGCGCCGAAAGCCGCGCGTTGGCGTTGGCCGAGTCGGTGTCGTAGAGCTTCGGCTTCTGGGCGGACTGCGCGCTGAAGAACGCGGCGTAATCCGTCCCCTTGCAGTGCACCAGCGGAATGAAGCCCAGGTCCGCCAACTCCTTCTCCCGGCGATCGGTGATGGCGATCTCGGTCGGGCACTTCAGCGCCACGTCGCCTTCATCGGTCTTGAAGGTGTGCGCCGGCAGCCCCTCGACCAGCCCGCCGCCCTCGACCCCGCGGATCGAAGCGCACCAGCCGTAAAGGGCGAACGACTGCGTCAGCCGCGCCCCCAGCGCATACGCCGCATTGCCCCACAGGTACTTGGAGTGGTCGGTTCCGTCCACGCCCTCTTCGTAGTTGAAGCCTTCCACCACCTTCGTATCGCGGCCATACGGCAGCCGCATGAGCACGTGCGGCACGCACAGCCCGACGTACCTGGAGTCTTCGCTCTGGCGGAATGACTTCCACTTCGCGTACTCGGTGGTGTCGAAGATCTTGGCCAGGTCGCGCGGCTGATCCAGGTTGGTGAAGGTTTCCATGTTCATCAGGTCCGGGCCGGCGGCGGTGAGGAACGGCGCGTGCGCGCCGGCCGCCACCTGGGACATCTTCTCGAGCAGCTCGATGTCCTCCGGATGCTTGCCGAACTCGAAATCGCCGACGATCGCTCCAAACGGATCGCCGCCGAAGACGCCGAACTCCTCTTCGTAGATCTTCTTGAAGATGGCGCTCTGATCGAACTCCGGCGCCCGCTGCAAGTCGCGCAGCAGCTCGCGCTTGGAGCAGTTCATCACGCGCAGCTTCAGCATCACGCTGGTCTCGCTCTGGTCCATCAGGTAGCGCAACCCGCGCCAGGTCCCTTCCAGCTTCTGGAACGAGGGGTGGTGCAGGATCTCGTTCAACTGGATGGACAGAAGATGATCGATCTGCGCGATGCGGGCGTTGATCATGGCCTCGGTGTCGCGCGAAACCGTGATGGCGCCTTCCAGGACCTGGTTCACGAACTCCCGCACCAGGTTCTTGCCGCGCTCGCGGGCGGCGGGATCGCGGGCCAGTTTGCCCTCGTCTACAATCTGATCGAGCAAGCCTTTCTCGACTACCTGCTCTTCGAGCGGCTTGGGGGCGCTGGAGGTTTGCTGCTCAGCCATTGGGGCCTCCCTTTTCGCCTTCGATTTCGGTCTTCAGTTTGTCGAGCTTGTCGCTGTCTCGAACCACTCCCTGCAGAAGCTCGTCGAGCTTGTCGTTCCCTTGCAAGGTTCCCCGCAGATCGGAGAGCCTTGTCCGCAGATCCAGAAGATCCTTGAGCGGTTTCACCTGCCGCGCCACCTGCTCCGGCTCGAAGTCGTCCAGGCTCTTGAACCGCAGGTCGACTTTGAGCTGGCCGGCGTCGGGGTCCTCGCTCAGCTTGTTCTCGACGGAGAACGACAGGTGAGGCTTCATGCCCTCGAGGACGCTGTCAAAATTGTCGGGGTTGATTTCCACGAACTTCCTGTCCTTCAATCGGGGCAGGGGCTGTTCGGGTTGGCCGCTGAGATCGGCAAGAACGCCCATGACGAATGGCAGTTCCTTGACTTCGATCGCGTCGCCGACCTCCACATCGTATGTGATGTGGACGCGCGGGGGTCTGACTCGTTCCAGTTTCTTGTGGATGCTTTCCTTGGCCATTTGCGCTCCTTCAGTGATCTTGGGGCCGGCACACAGGCCGAGTGCCATGCCAAACTACGTACATCGGGACTAGGACTATTTGTACCCTAGTTGTTAGGCTTTTTCAATGGGATTCGACACGGCCGCCGTCTGACCGCGTTCCCCAGGGTCCCCGTGCTGCCCGCAAGGGGCTAGTCGGCCTTGACCAGCCTGCGGCTGGGCAGGCCAAACGGCCTGCCCCACGCGTAGCCGGAATCGCCGGTCTTTACCTCGGCGGACAATCCTGGTACTGTTGTGTGCTATGAAGCGACTCCAGCCGGTGATCTGGTCAAAGGGGACCTTCCTCACCCCGCAGCACCTCCAGATCCAGGACCGGTTCATCGAGGACACGCTGGAATTCACGCTGGGTTCACTCAACTACCGCCCCTGGGGCTTCGGGCGCCTCGGGATCAACCAGGAAGCGCTGGCCGGCGGCGTCCTCTCCATCAACGCGGCTTCCGGCCTGTTCCCGGACGGGATGCCTTTCGACATCCCGGACTCCGACCCGGCTCCCCCGCCAAAGCCCTTGGATCAACACTTTGAGGCAGACCAGGCCAGCGTGGACGTCTATTTGGCCATTCCCCACTACCGGGAGCGCGGCCTGAACGTCTCGGTGAGCCGCCAGGGCGCCGACACGCGATATCTGGCCGAGGTGGCCATTGTCCGGGACGAGAACACGGGCGGAGCTGAAAAGCCCATCCAGATCGCCCAGAAGAACTTCCGGCTGCTGGTCGAGGGCGAGAGCCGGCAAGGTGTCTCCGCCCTGCGCGCCGCCCGGGTAACCCGCACCGCGGCAGGCTCTTACCAGTTGGACCCGCACTTCGTCCCGCCGCTGCTCGACATCTCCGCCAGCGACTACCTGGTGGCCATCAGCCGCCGGCTGGTCGAGATACTCTCGGCCAAGAGCACCATGCTGGCCGGGATGCGGCGGCAGAAGAACCAAAGCCTGGCGGACTTCACCGCGTCCGACATTGCCAACTTCTGGCTGCTCTACACGGTGAACACCCATTTCCCCCTGTTCCGGCACATCTTCGAGACCGCCAAGGGACACCCTGAGCAGCTCTACGGGGAGATGCTCTCGCTGGCGGGTGCGCTGACTACGTTTTCACTCAAGGTCCACCCGCGCGACCTGCCCTCCTATGACCACGACGAGCTCGAAGCCTGCTTCACCAGCCTGGACGAGAAGTTGCGCTTCCTGCTCGAAACCGTCGTGCCGAGCAACTTCGTAGCACTGCCGCTCAAGTTGGTGCAGCCGTCGATTTACGCCACCGCGCTCTCAGACGACAAGTACCTCAAGAACACCCGTATGTACCTGGCAATCCAGGCTGAGATGAACGAGGCAGAGCTGATCAACAAGACCCCGCAGTTGATCAAGGTGTGCTCGGCGACCCACATCGAGCACCTGGTCCGCCAGGCCCTACCCGGCCTGACGCTGACGCACGTGGCCCGGCCACCCAGCTCGATCCCGATCAAGATGAACTCGCAGTACTTCAGCCTGAACCAGGCCGGCGGCCCTTGGGAGGCGGTATTGCGCTCGCGCAACCTGGCGGCCTACGTCCCGGGCGACTTTCCGAATCCCCAGTTGGAGCTGGTCATCCTGCTGCCGGTTACGTAGGGGGTGGCGCAGGCGCTTTCGCCTGCGAGCTGCATTCTCTCTCAGCTTCTCAGGGAGCGGCAGGCCTGGTGTCGATTCCCTCTCGCCGACCTCGTCCACGAAGATGGTGCCCCGGACGTTGTGATGCTCTACGGCTTGCGCGTGTCATCCCACGTCACCCAGGTCATGGGCGTGCCCGGGGTCAGGTCAAACAACTCACCCGTGATGATCAGAACGCCAACGCCGGGCACGGGGTCGAGCTTCACCGGCCGACTCCGCGCCACGTCGTCGAGGAAATACACGTCGGAGTAGTGCATTGGCCGCATCAGGTCCCCTTTACCGGGGACCAGCCACTCGAGGCCCGATACCGCCGCGTCGACGCTCTGCAACCGGGCGCGAAAGGGCACGGTTCCCCCTGGCAGGACGAGGTCGCTGAATTCGATCATGACCACGAACGTGCCGTTGGTCTTCGTCAACTGCCGGAGCACACCCAGGACCGGCGTCCCCTTGGGCGCAAACACAGTCCCGTCGCGGCGGACATCCACCATCACGTGGGCATTCACCGGGGCGCCGATCACCGCGCCCGTCGAGCGCAGATGCGCGTCGAGCGCAAGCCGGATGGGCACGTTCGGCGGCAGGGCGGCGGGCAAGGCTGCCGGATGTGCCGCCACGGGCTTCGCCGGCGCCTCGCCAAACTTGAGCTCCGAGGTGGCGAAATACTCGCGGCAGGCGCCGAAACGGCTGCGATTGATGTGCAGCGCACCGCCCACTTCCCCCACCAGGTCCTCCACGGCACTGGGCAGCAACACGTCGCGGGCGCCGATGCGGACGAGAGCGTACTCGATGGTGCGCGCGACCGACAGGATCGGGAAGCGCGCCGGAAGCTCGGTCGCTCGCGCCTGCAACCGCACCAGCAAATCCGTCTCCGCGTCGGCCCAGATGCTACCCTCCGAACCGACCTGTGCCGAGCGCTCCCCGGTGGCCACCACCCAGGAGCTGTCGTCTTTGGCCTGCGTGAAATCCCAGCGCAGCACCGCTCGCGGGCCCAGGCTCTCGCGTCCGGCAAAGCGAAACTGCGTCGTGTGCCCCAGGAGGATGCCGCTCATCTGCGCCGCATAGGCGCCCGTACCAACCAGCCCGCCGGGCAGCGCCTTCGCGAGGTCGGTGGCGGCAAACATGTGGCGCCCGGGCCAGGAATACATCTCCTTGCCTCCCACGTGAGCGACCTCGAGTACCACCGTGTCGAGCGGATCCGGATGCGCGCCCGCATGGGCAGCGCGCAGCCTTTCGGTCGTCTCCAGGCAGAGGTAGTCGGGCAGCGATTTGAGCGCCTGGTCCATCCTGGCGCGCACCTCGGGCAGGCGCGATTCGTCGGCCGGGGGCCCTGTCTGCGCCGCGCAGACGGCGGCCACGAATGCGATTACGGCTTTCATCGCGGTTCCATTATACGCTCGCGGCTCCCCGGCCGGCCTCAGGCCAACCGCCTCAACCGCGTCTCACTGAGCCGTCGCCCAGTAGCCGCGCTTGGCCCTCAACGCGACCTTGCGGTTCTTGACCTGGACCGTGATCTGCCGGAAGTTGCCGTCCATCGCCGCATTGGTCGAAACATAGCCCAACGTATAGTAGTTGCGCCCTTCGGCCACGGCCTTGCGGATGCCGCCGAGGATATCGTTGCTGTTCTGAAACATCGTGCCGCCGGTTGCCGCGGCGAACTCCGCCAGCACAAAGCCCGCCTCCGTCTGTAGCTGGCTCATCGCCGGAATCACGCGGGTGATGGCGCTGCTCGGCCCGGAACTGCGGGCATCGACGAACGACGGCGTGAACAGCCCGCGCGAATCGATGGCATTGATGACGACATTCGAGCGGGCTGCGATCTTCACCACGGCGTCAAACTCGGGCTGCATGGGGTCGAAGTCGCGCAGCGTGGCCTGCCCTGGGAAATAGGCTTCCAGCAGCTCCCACGCGCCGCGGCCCGGCGAAAGCTGGAACCCGTCGGAGATCACGAGCAGCGTGCGGTGCCCTGAGCCGGCCGCCATCTGGCGCACCAAATCCCGCAGCCCGCCAAGCAGCGCGCGTGTCTGGATGCGCTCCATGTCGGCGATGTGTTGCGCTTCGAGCGGCAGCAGGTGCACCTGGGCCATGCCCATTGCGCGGGTCGCCGGATCGGTGCTGTCGACCATCTCACGAACGGTGTCCAGGTGGCGCATGTAGTTCTGCATGTCGAAGACCGGGCTCCGGCTTCCTAACAGCTTGGAAACTGCCTTGTCGTCGAGCGCGGCGAGCACCACCGACGGGTCGCGCGTCACATTCTGAACGATGGACATCGACCTGCCCAGAGCGATGACGCCGTACTGCGAATCGGCGGGGGGCTCGGAGGCGAAGAACTTGCGCAGCGACTCGCACACCGCGTGCAGGTTGGCGAATTCGGCGTGCAGCGTATCGATGACGATCAAATAGCTATGGCGGATCGGCCCCGGCGCCGAGGCTTTCGGATCGCCAGGATTCGGCCCTCCCGCCTTCGGTTCGGCCGGCCCGGCGTCCGCCGCAGCCGCAGGCTCTCCCGACGTCTCCACGCGGAAGCTCGTGACCACCTGTTCGACGCCGTCTTCGAGCACCCGGAAATCGCTCTGCTTCAGGTCGCTGACGTTGTGGCCCGACTGGTCGAGCACGACGACGGGCACCAGCACCTGCCGCACATCCACGCGGAGCACCGTTCCCGGCCCGGCGGCCGGTTGGGGCGGCGGCGCGCCCGACAAGACGTCCAGCCGCTTCTTCCAGACCTCGTTCCCGGGCGCGAGTTCGACGGCGCGGCGCAACTCCGCGACCGCTCCCAGCCGATCGCCGCCCGCGGCCAGCGCCATCGAGAGATTCGCGTGCGCCACCGCATCGCCGGGTGCCAGGCGCACCGTTTCGCGGATCTCCACCGCCGCGTCCGCCGCCGCCCCTCGTCCCATCAGCAGCATGCCCAGCAGGTTATGCGCGGCGGGGATGCCGCCCATGGCGCTCAGGGCCACGCGCGCCTCCGTCTCGGCGCCGTCCGCGTCGCCCGCCGCGAGAAGCGCACGCGCCAGGTGATAATGCGCCGCGGCCAGGGTAGCATCCAGCCGCAGAGCTTCGCGCAGCGGAGCGATAGCCCCGGCGGCGTTGTTGGCATCCACGGCGGCAGCGCCTTCACCGAGCAGTTCCAACGCGTCGCGCTCCCCGGCTGCGGCTGTATACACTCCGGCGTTCTTCTTTGCCTGCCCGGGGTCGTTCGCGTCGTCGCGTCCGTACAAATGGAAGTCGGAAAAACGATGCACCGTGTGCATCCGAACGTCTCCGCTAGAGGCATCGACCGCCGCACTCACCGGCAGTAAGAGTGCGGCGTCCAACGCTTCGAAGCGTACGGCGGTCAGCGTCACGTCGACGCTCAGGCCGTCGAGAGCCGGGCTCTCCCGGCTGCCGATCGGTTCGCAGCGCAGGCGCGACAGCCGCCCGGCCTTTTTGTCGATCCACACCAAACCCTGGACGGATTCCGCGCCCGCGCTGGCGCCTGCGGGGATTTGCGCAAACGCGAAAACCACTGCGTCGCCCAGACGCCCAACAGGTCGAATCCGCAACTGCGCCTGGAATTCCGGCAGCATCGTTTCGAGCAGAGCGAAGAACCGGTCGGCGGCCAGGAAACCGCCCCCACCGGCCTTCGCGGTCTGCTTGTCGATTTCGGATATGCGCCGTTCGTGCACCTCCAGCGAGCCCTGCCCCATGGTGGCCACATAACGGAATTGCTCGGTCTGCAATCGCACCCGGGTGCCCCCGGCCTCCAGACGGATTTCGAAAATCCGCTCCGCGGCCGACAGGTCCGCGAATTTGTCGAAGGTCCGATTGACGGAGTCGAGCGCGGGACGCAGTACGCTCTTGACGAGGGACTCGTCGCGGTCGAAATGCACGCCGGCCAGCACGGGGGCGCGTTGCAGCAGCTCGTCGTCGCTCAATTCAATCAGGAGTTTCGGGGACGGGCCGGAGGCGAGCGCGGACGCCGCCAGCAGGCCCGCGAAAAGAACCGTCTTCATGCGCGGAAACGGCATACCAGCGTCATCGTATCACGCGGTTTTCTTCCCCGCCGAAAGGGCACGGGGGGCCAGGCGGGCTTGGGTGGCGACTCGGCGATGACCGCTCGCCAAAGATCTGTGAGGAAGAGGGATGGCAGGCGGACGCGCCCAATGCCACACAATTCTGCATTCGGAGTGGGGCGGGCAATTCTGCCCGCAGCCGCCATGAATGGGCTGGGGCTTCTCGGAATCCTGCGCAGCGATCCGTCATGCGATCTGTGGGAGCGCGCCGCCTGCAACCTGGCCGACGCCGGGATGCTCTGGCGCGACCTCCGCCGGAATGCCGTACCCGAGCCGATCCGGTTTCTCCAGGATCGGGGTCCGGACCAGACGGCCAGGAAATGGGTCTTGCAGGCGCTTGAAAGAAATCCTGACCGCGCTCCGTATCAGCCTACCCCAGAACTGACGCCGCAGGCAGGAGGCCACCGTCGTCCCCAGTCAGCAACTCCAATCCATCCAAACAGATGCGGCCTAAATCTCGATCAGGAGCCGGGGGTGGATCCGTCTGAAAACGCAGGATGTTCCTGGCTGGCCACCGTACCGGAGTCACCCCGTCCAAGCCGATGGCCGAGGTCGCCGCCTGCCAGGTGCGTAAGTGACTCACTCGAACTGGGCGTGAAGCAGCGGCAGGTCCTGAGTTACCCGGCCCTTCTCCTCGACGCTGACGTTTTTGGCCTGGTTCTTGTAAGGCTCGAGAAATGCCGGATCCTCGTAGGCGCCCGGATCCAGGTTGTCCCAGGCGTAGAGCCGGTAACTGCCCGGCGCTACTGCGCGCAGCACGAAGCGCCCGTTCTGATCGGTGGTAGCCGTCTTGCATAAGTCCGACCGCTTAGTCTCAGGAACCAGCACCACGGTGGCCCCGCTCGCGGGCTTCGCGTCGTTGCCGGTCACCTGGCCATCGACCGAACCGCCGTTGGGGCTGAGCAGCACGTCGAGGACGCCGGGCGGGGCATCGCCGATAGTTACTCCCTTCGCGAGCGCATCGACGCCGCCATAAGTGACGGCCTTCAAGTAACACTCCCGCGGTATCCGGGAAACACTCACACGGTAAACGCCCACCGCCAGTTTCGGGAGCGCAATCGATCCATCGCCTTCCGCCGACGCCCCGTCGTTGCGGTCCCAGAGCACCGCATCCTCCTGCGTCAGGACTACGTACACGTTCTCCGGCTTGAGACCCTGGCTCGCGTCACCCTCGATGGTGACCCTGCCCTTCACTTCCACTGGCGGTCTGAGCGTCACTTCGACGCCATCCACATCGGCGTCGCCGACCTCGAGCCGTTGGCGGACGCTGAGCCGTTCGTCGCTGCCGAGCGACGTGCCCAGGAGCAGGTACGATCCCGGGAAAACGCCACGAACTTCGAACGCGCCCTTCTCGTCAACGCGGGCCAGTCGATGTACGCCCAGGGGCGTCGCTCCCGTCCCGCCCCGCATGATCATGAAGACGGTCGGCTCCTGTGGGTCTGACGGAAGGGGAGCCGCGTGCCCTCGCACCCGCACCGTTCGCGTCGGGACGAGGCGGAAGTCCGTGTCTCTTCGCTCTTCGCCCGCCCGGAGTTGAATCGGCGCTGCTTGGCCGCTATCGGTAACACCCGGGTAGTAGACGGGAGCGTAAGCCTCGTCTCGCGCGTAGTCGGTCACGTAGAAACCGGTAGCGGTCCCCATTGATTCGCTGGCCGGTCTGGTATATGTCGCGCTCAGGTAGTAGCGTCCGGCTCTCAGCCCGTGCATGCGGTAGTGGCCCTGATCGTCGGTATGGGCGATCCCCTCCACGGAGACCTGAGGGCGGCCCTGATCGAAGCGGTAGCGGAACGCCCTGATCTCGGCGGACGCCATCGGGTTGCCGTCTTCGTCCACAACGCGGCCCGCGATCACCGACGTGGGCCAGAGGCGATAGGTCAAGGCCTTCAACGTCTGGCCCGCCGCCAGGGTCAGGACGCGGGGCGCATCCCCCGGATGTTGCGGGCCCTGATCGAAGCCGCTCTTGGACATCCAGATGTCGTACCGCCCAGGCTCGATATCTGCGAACTTGAACTTGCCCGCGGCGTCGGTCAGGACGCCGGCCGCTACTCCGGCGTTCCAAGCCTCCAGGCGCAGCACAACCTCCGCCTTTCTGATCGGTTCCTTGGTCTTGGCGTTGAGTACCGTGCCCTCGATCGCGCATTTGTCGCTCTGGGCGGCTGCGAGCAGCGGCGTTAGAAAGAGTAGGACCGCGCTTCTCATCATGCGTGACCTAGCCGGGATTTCTGTTTTGGACTTCCCGGTCGGACTCAGTATAAAACGAACCATCGTCCTTTGACCGTTCAAGCAGCCTTCGGGCCACCCAACCGGGTGGCGGGGTGACCCGGCCGCAGTTGCCGCCAGTCGGGGCTGCGTCCCAACTACGCCCTACCACTTAAGATCTCGGTGAGCGCCACGCTCTGTGCCATTGGGCGTCGATCCTTTCGGAGCGGAGCCCCCGGTGGGTTCAGGCTTCGAGAACGAGCCGGGGAAACCCGACTTCGATACGGATCTGCCGGCGAAGCCTCAGCCAGAAGAGAAGGATTGCCAGTGACCTCTCCGGCTCAATGGAAACCCCACGAAAAACGCGACTTCCGACAGGAAGTCACGGATTCCATCGTTCGATTGCTTGAGGAGGGCGTAGCTCCGTGGCGGAAGCCGTGGGAGGCGACCGGGGTTCCTCTGAATCCCACGACCGGGAAGTCTTATCGCGGCGGCAAAGCCATCCACCCGATGGCCGCCGGCATCCGGCGTTCCTTTGAAGATCCCCGCTGGATGACGTACCGGCAGGCTGCGGAGCAGGGCTGGCAAGTTCGCGAAGGCGAGAAGGGCGCCCAACTCGAATTCTGGGAGAACGCGCCGAAACAGCGGGGCGAAGACCCGGCCTGCGCCCGGCGGCCGCCAAAGACCAGCCCCGACCCGTCCACCGCGTATACACGGTCTTCAACGCAAGGCAGATCGGGGGGATCGGGGGTATCCCAGACTGCACGCCACGCGAGCGCGCCAGCTTCGAAGTCGTTCAGGCCGGCGAGCGAACATCGGCTACGACCAAGCTGGGGCTCCTGTCTTGGGGAGAAGTATCCAGAAGTCGCGAGTAGCGAACCGAAAGTGCCTGTTCTTGTCGGCCGTCCGGAAGCCGACACCCGAGTATGGAGTGTCGTTGCCGTCCGGCCTTACATCGGCAACCCCTTCAAAATGGGATCCACAGTCATCGACGTTGACCAACAGCCTGCCCGTGCCCGCTCATCGTCTCAATCGCCTTTCCTCTGCATCAATGCGTGTTCTGGCACTCAAGGTACCGCAACTCCGCCGCGGTGCAAGAGGGCGAATCGTGCGGTTACCGCAACTGGCGAATAGCACGTGGCCGAACAGTCCCCAAACGCCGGAAGCGGCGTCTCGCCGGATTACGCCGGTCGTCTTCCACGGGACTTGCCGAACCGGGCGAGGACATGCAAGCTGGAGGGGTATGCCGGAGCTGCCGGACATCGCGGCGTATATCGCGGCGCTGGAACCGCGCGTGGTGGGGCAGCCGCTCGAACGGATCCGGCTGGCCAGTCCGTTCCTTCTCCGCACCACGATCCCGCCGCTTTCGCAGGCCGAAGGGAGAACTGTGCGCGAGTTGCGGCGGGTGGGAAAGCGCATAGCGATCGGTTTGGAAGGCGAGATCTGGCTAGTGCTGCACCTGATGATCGCCGGCCGCCTGCATTGGAAGCCCGCCCCTGCCTCCCTCAGGGGTCGCCAGAATCTGGCGGCT
>Ga0182017_10001615_pt1 | contig 17355 bp, 15 predicted proteins | sample 712E3DmetaG_FD_120492 | JGI IMG/M metagenome (GOLD analysis project Ga0182017, IMG submission 120492) | Permafrost microbial communities from Stordalen Mire, Sweden - 712E3D metaG | ecosystem: Environmental > Terrestrial > Soil > Wetlands > Permafrost | place: Sweden: Stordalen | collected... | reverse complement strand
GGGGCTTCCTGTTCGGAAAGAGGCGAAACCCGCCGAAGCCTCTGCCCCAATGTTAGTCGGGGCTGGAGAAGGCGCCCTTCCTCCCCGTCCCAAGGGACGGGGCTTCCGGGCGAAGGCGGGTGAGCCTCGACGCTTGCCTCGGCACACACGCACATCCCGAGACACGGGACACCCGGTAGTATATGGCGAATCCCGGGCAGTATCAACCACAAATCTATCGTCAAAACGGAGCCCCGGAGTCTCCAAAAAACCCGAAAGAGGGGGGCAAATCGGGCGGATTCCGCAAGGTCCGGCCTTCTGAGGACAATGGCCGGGGTGAGAAACAGCCTCCGGACTTGCGCGAGGGCCGTTTCGTGCGGTATATTGACAGGGAGCCGCGACGGCCGGGAGCGTGTGGACCCCGGCAAGACCGGTGACCGTGACATCGCATTGGGTCCCGCACATTGAACGGGTACGCGTGACGTGCCACTGCCCTTTCAGGTTCCTGCACAAGGAGGGGGAAAAGATGAGTCTATTCTGGGGTTTGCACGCGGGGTATACCGACAACCATGCCAGACAGTCGGAGGCCCGGATCGATGCGAGGGAAGCGAAGTCGCAGTCCCGCGAAGCCAGGGAGGTCGTGGGGGACTTCGAGCGCCGGCTCGACAAGCTGGTCCTCATCTCGATGGCCGTCTGGTCGCTCCTGAGCGAGAAAATGCACCTCACCGAGGAGGACCTGATGGAACGCGTCAAGACCATCGACCTGATGGACGGGAAGGCGGACGGGAAACTCAAGCGGGAACTGGCACAGTGCAGTCAGTGCAACCGCGTCATGAACCCGCGACACACGAAGTGCATCTACTGCGGGGCCGACCGGCTGCATCTCACGGCGTTCGACGACGTGGTCTAAAGAGGCGAGAAGTCCATCGTGCGGCGCCATTTCGTGTTTGCAATCACGCTTGGACCGTTTACCATGAAAGGGTTGCCGGGAGGGGAAACATGACAGAGCGGCACAGGCGACGAGTGACGGCGGTCAGGGTATCGGCGGCGCTGGCGGTCCTTGCGCTGTGCGGGGCGGGGTGTCAATCTTCCCACACTGCGCGACAGATGCCGGTGCGATACCAGGAAATCGCGCTCATCCAGCTGGAATCCGGGTTCGTTCCGTCCGAGGTCGTCCTCGTCCAGGGACAACCCGCCCGACTGCACATCACCAACGCCTTCGGGGCGACGAGCACCTTCACGATCAGCGCGCTCGGCATCAACGCCGACCTCCGTCACGCGGAACTTACCCAGATCACGCTTGCCGCGGAGCAGCTCAAGTCCCTGGACGGAAAGTAGTTCACCTGCATCGAGACCGGGAACGGCGGGACGTTCCAGGTAGTAGAGGGCGGCAAGGAGACCCGGACGGTCCAAACGAGCGGGGCGGTGGAACTCGCCGTGGTAATGACCGACGACCTCGCGGCGCCCCACTCGCTGGTCGTGAAGAAGGGCGTGCCGCTCAAGCTCTACGTCACCAAGACCAAGGGCGAAGAGGAGGACGACACGATCCTCATCGAGGCCTGGGGAATCAAGAAGGACATCGAAGCCGGGAAGGTCACGGAGATCACGATCACCCCCACCGCCGCGGGCGAAGTGACCTTCATGGGAGTCGTCACGCCCTCAAGCCGCGGAACCATCCACGTCATCGACTGACCCACCTTCGCCGGGAAATCATAGGACGACAACTTCCAACCAGAGTCTTACCGGGAGCCGCCCTGTCTTCTCCGGTAGGTTTCTTCGGCCTCGGTGGGACGCAGGTAGAGCGGTTCGACGGTGAAGAGCTCGTTACGAGGATGGGACTTCCAGGATTCGTAACCGAGCCGAGCGGTCCAGCCGGCATGCGGGATGTTCGCGTCCTCCGGAGCCACCTTCCACTTCCTGCCGACCAACTTGAGGAAGGCTTCAGTCCCCTCCCCCGCCAGGAGCGTCTCAGAGGACAGTTGTCCCGCGACCTCGTCGGGCGGAAGGACCCTGTGTGGGGAAGCCGCTTGCCACAACCCGTTCTCGGCACGGTAGAGGGTGAGGTAGAACTGTCCGCGTTTGGCGTCAATAAGGACGGCGGCGGTTCCCTCGGGTTTGAGGTTGCGGATGACGGCGTCGGGCGCGGGCACACCTACGACGGGGACAGGGTCGTCTTTTCCGCCGGAGGGGGCGCGCAGGGCGGAGAGGGCGAACGCGAGACCCTTGGCCGCGGCGATTCCCACCCGGACGCCCGTGTAGGAACCGGGACCCACGGAGACCGAGACGAGTCCCACGTCGCCGCGGTCGAGACTGTTCTCCGTGAAGAGCTCGTCGAGCGTGGGGATGAGGTTGACCCCGTGGCGGAGTCCGCGGGTGAACAGACGCTCGACGATGAGAACGTCGTCACGGGCCACGGCGACGCTTCCCACGGCACCTGAAGTCTCCATGGCGATGACGATCAAGAAGCCTCCCCTCCGGAAGCGACCCCCGTCCTATAAGGAGGCTTTGAGGTCTTTGCCGGCGCGAAAAGCGACGCGGTGGGCGGCTTTAATCTGGATGGGCAATCCGGTGCGCGGATTGACACCCTGACGCGCCGCCCGATGCTTCACCTGGAAGCTCCCGAACCCGACGATGACCGCTTCGCGGTCTTTCTTGAGTCCGGCGGCGAGCCGGCCGAACACCGCATTGACGGCACGCTCGGCGGCGGCCTTCGGACAGTCGAGTTCCCCGGCAACCGCTTCGATCAGATCGCCCTTGTTCATGACGTCGTCCTTTCCAAATACGGGGTCGAGATTCGGAACTGCCAACCTGCAACTTGCAGGTGCTCTTAGTTTAAGATCCCCTCCCGGTTCCGTCAAGGGCGATTTGGACGGTTGAGATCGACAAGACACGGGAGGACTCGCGCAATCCCGGCCGGAAACGGCTTGCGGAAACACGCAACAAAAGAGATAATCAAGTCAGAGCATTCCACGGCGGTCAAAAGGAGGGAGAAAATGAGGACCCGATTTGAGACTGTTTTTGTCATGGTGGTCGTAGCGGGGGTTGTTCTGGCTTCCCGTGGAACATGGGGAGACGAAGGGAAAGGAACGGTGCTGCGCTGGAAAGTGCCCGAGGGGCAGGCGTTGGGATTCCGGACGGATATCAGCCCGGTGGACCCCAAGAAGGAAGAGGGTGTCCAGCCGGACGTGAACCGGATGATCGAGGATTTTCTGGGAAAGGATGGGGCGGAGAAGACGCCGATGCCCGATATGAAGGGACGTGGGGCGATGAGCACGATACTAAAGGCGGCGGGCGGGGGTAACATCGCGATCCAAATGGTGCTGGGGAAATTGGAGATGCCCGAGGTGGACCCGAAACAGGCCGAAGAGATAAAGAAGAAGTTCGCGGCGATGGAAGGCACTGTACAACTGCGGGCGCAGATGGACGCGGCGGGGCAGGTCACCTCCTTCTACCTGGCAAACGGGCAGAAAAACCTGGTGGCCATGCTGTTTGAGTTGCCGGTGAAGCCGGTAAGACCAGGGGACGAGTGGTCGATCCACGTGAACCTGGTGACGATGGGCGGCGCGTTCGTCTGTGAAAAGATGTCACATGTCAACCGAGTCAAACTGGTCTCGCTGGAGAAGACGGCCGATGGGGATATCTTGGCGGTAATGGATTACTGCATCGTGGAAGGCGCGAAGGGACATCTGCCCATAATGGGAGAAGGCGAGAAGAAACCGTTCGGCATGATCGGAGCGTTCGTGGGGAGGGGAGAATTTCTTGTGAACAAAGGGACGTGGAAACGGCTGAACGGACGGATGAGAATCAAGTCTGTGGGGGAGGACTTTGACGCCAACCAGAACGTGATTCTGGAACCGATGGAGAAGGTGCCCGAAGAAATGCTGAAACTGGAGTAGGAACCCGAAAAAGGGGAAACCGGCGCAGTGACCGGGGTGATTACGGCGAAGGGCGAGGGCTGGATCGAAGTGCGGACGGACGGAGAAGATGGCTCGAAGCGGTACATTCCGCGGTGGATCGGCGGGATGCCTGCCAACGGGGGCGGGTTTGAGAAATCCATGATCGAGAAGTTCGCCAAGGTCAAGGTCGGCGATCACGTCAAACTGGCATGGCTTATGGAAGAGCACCTGCGGGTGACGGCGCTCGAAGTCATCGCGGCGGAGTAGGAACAGCCCCCAAGCCTGAAGAAGGCCAGCCCAAAGTTGAACTCCCGGGTCCAAGGACCCGGGAGTTATCGTTTGCTCACACCACGTGCACCCCGCTCGCCCATCCACCCCACCCAAAAGCTCGAGCCCGACAGGTCGGGACAAGCGCACAGCGCTCTTACGCCTCTTTTTTGCCGGGTGCATCGTATTTGAGAGCCGCCAACTGCTCGTAGCGCTTCCAGTGCGTCTCGACCGCTTTCTCGGCCTCCTGCATCAGCTCCTCGGCACGCTCAGGCATGCTCTGGGTCAGCGAACGGTACCGGGTCTGCTTATAGGCGTAATCGCGGAACGAGATCGTTCCCGTAGGCTTGCTATCAAGCTGGAGCGGGTTCTTGCCCTCGCGGGCCAGTCTCGGGTCGAACCGGTATAGCGGCCAGTAGCCGCATTCCACGGCCATCTTCTGGAAGCCCTGGCCGGTGCGCATGTCGTGCCCGTGACCGACGCAGTGCGAGTAGGCGATGATGATGGAGGGGCCGGGGTAGCTCTCGGCCTCGGTGAACGCCTTGACGGCCTGGTTGTCGTTGGCCCCCAGGGCGACCTGCGCCACGTAGATGTATCCGTAGCTCATGAGCATCAGCCCGAGGTCTTTCTTGGGCAGGGACTTGCCGGCGGCGGCGAACCTTGCCACCGCACCCATCGGGGTGGCCTTGGACATCTGGTACCCGGTGTTCGAATAGACCTCGCTGTCGAGCACGAGCACGTTGACGTCCCGGGCCTGTGCCAGCACGTGGTCGAGTCCACCGTAACCGATGTCATACGCCCAGCCGTCGCCCCCGACGATCCAGACCGACTTCTTGGCGAGATAGTCGGCAACGCCGAGGAGGGACCGGGAGACGGGGTCGCCGGCGTTCTTGAGGACCTTCTTGAGCGACGCGATGCGCTCGCGCTGAAGGACGAGCCCTCCGGGAGTGGTCTGGTCGGCGGCCTTGATGTCGTCGACGAGGGCCCGCTCGCCCTTGAGCGCGGCACAGCGATCCAGGAGTTCGCGGGCGTACTCGTTGAACTTGTCGAGGGTGAGCCGGAACCCGTACCCGAACTCGGCGTTGTCTTCGAAGAGCGAGTTGGACCACGCCGGTCCCGTGCCCTCGGCGTTGACACAGTAGGGCGTCGTCGGGAGGTTGGCGCCGTAGATGGACGAGCAGCCGGTGGCGTTGGAGATGAGCGCCCGGTCGCCGAAGAGCTGAGTCAGAAGCTTGACGTAGGGCGTCTCGCCGCAGCCCGCACAGGCGCCGGAGAATTCGAAGAGCGGCCGCTTGAGCTGACTGCCCTTGACGGTGGCGAGGTTGATGAGGTTGAGCGGGGTCTCGGGGAGCGTGAGGAAGAACTCCCAGTTCTCGCGCTCCTTGGCCCGGAGCGGGAACTGCGGCTCCAGGTTGACGGCGCGTCGCTCGGTCTTGGCGCCGGAGGCGTCCTTCTGACGGACCGGACAGGCGAAGACGCACGCGCCGCATCCGGTACAGTCTTCCGGGGCCACCTGCAGGGTGGCGAGGAATTCCTCGAAGCCCTTGCCCTTGGCGGCGGCGGACTTGAAGCCGGCCGGGGCGCCCGCGAGGCTCTTCTTCGGATAGTACTTGAGACGAATGACGGCGTGCGGACAAACGATGGAGCACTTGCCGCACTGGATGCAGGCATCCGCGTCCCACACGGGGATTTCGAGGGCGATGTTGCGCTTTTCCCACTGCGTGGTGGCCGAGGGGAAGGTCCCGTCCACGGGCATGGCACTCACCGGGATTTGGTCGCCATCAAGGGCCATGATGCGCGCGGTGACATCCTGGACGAACTTGGGGGCCTTTGCGGAGACCCGGGCCGGACGACGGATGCAGCCCGTGACCTTCGAGGGCACCTTGACCTCGTGCAGGCGGCTGAGACTCATGTCGACGGCGGCCCAGTTCTTCTCCACCACGTCCTGGCCGCGATGTCCGTAGGACTTCTTGATGGCGGCCTTGATCTGCTCGATGGCTTCCTTCTTCGGGAGGACGCCGCTCAACGCGAAGAAGCAGGTCTGCATGATCACGTTGATGTGGGCGCCCATGCGCAGCTCCCTGGCGATGCTGTAGGCGTCGATGACGTAGAACTTGAGCTTCTTCTCGATGATGTCCTTCTGGACCTCGCACGGGATCTTGTCCCACACCTCGTTCGGCCCGAAGGGACTGTTGAGCAGGAACGTGGCGCCCGGGGCGGCGTTCTTCAGCATGTCGTACTGCTCGAGGAAGAACCACTGGTGGCAGCCGAGGAAGTTGGCCGCGAAGACGAGATAGGCGCTGCGGATTTCGCGCGGGCCGAAGCGGAGGTGCGAGATGGTGATCGTCCCGGCCTTCTTCGAGTCGTAGACGAAATACCCCTGGGCGTAGCGGTCCGTCTCCTCGCCGATGATCTTGATGGAGTTCTTGTTGGCCCCGACGGTGCCGTCGGAACCGAGACCGTAGAAGAGCGCCCGCACGACGTCGTCGGGCTCGGTGCTGAAGTTGCAGTCGTAGTCGAGACTGGTGTGCGTCACGTCGTCGGTGATGCCGACGGTGAAATGGTTCCTGGGCTCGTCCTTGGCGAGGTTCTGGAAGACGCCGTGGATCATGGCGGGGGTGAATTCCTTGGAACTGAGTCCGTATCGACCGCCGACGATCTTGGGATAGGAGGTCTTCCAGGGGGCGTACCCGTCGGACATGGCCTCGCCGACGGCGGTGCGGACGTCTTCGTACATCGGCTCGCCGATGCTGCCCGGCTCCTTGGTGCGGTCGAGGACGGCGATCTTCTTCGCGGTGCGGGGAATCGCGGCGATGAAGTCCCTGGTGGACCATGGGCGGTAGAGCCGAACCTTGAGGACGCCGACCTTTTCGCCGCGCTTGAGGAGATAATCGACGGTCTCGTGGGCGGCTTCGGCGCCGGAGCCCATGATGATGATGATGCGGTCGGCGTCGGGTGCGCCCACGTAGTCGAAGAGCTTGTAGTTCCGGCCGGTGAGCTTGCCGAAGCGCTCCATCACCTTCTGGACGATGCCCGGACAGGCGTCGTAGTAGCGGTTGACGGCCTCGCGGGCCTGGAAGAAGACGTCGGGGTTCTGCGCCGTCCCGCGGATGAAGGGACGGTCGGGCGAAAGGGCGCGATGACGGTGCGCGACGACGCACTCCTCGTCGATCATCGCGCGCATGTCTTCCATGGCGAGCTCTTCCACCTTCTGGACCTCGTGGGAGGTGCGGAACCCGTCGAAGAAGTGGACGAAGGGGATGCGGGATTCGAGCGAGGCGGCCTTGGCGATGAGGGCGTGGTCCATCGTTTCCTGAACGGAACCCGAGGCGAGGAGCGCCCAGCCGGTCCCGCGCACCGCCATCACGTCGGAGTGGTCCCCGAAAATGCTGAGGGCGTGGGCAGCGACCGTCCGGGCCGAGACGTGAAACGTGCAGGCGGTCAGTTCCCCGGCGATCTTGAACATGTTGGGGATCATCAGGAGCAGTCCCTGGGAGGAGGTGAAGGTGCAGGTCTGGGCTCCGGCCTGCGCCGCGCCGTGGACCGACCCTGCCGCGCCTCCCTCGTGCTCCAGCTCCGCCACCAGAGGCACCGTGCCCCAGATGTTCGTCTCACCCGCCGCCGACTTCTCGTCCGCCATCTCCCCCATCGGCGAGGAAGGCGTGATGGGATAGATGGCGATGACCTCGTTGGTGGCGTGGGCCACGTGGGCCGCCGCGGTGTTGCCATCGATCGTTACGGTTCTCCGAGCCATTGTCTCTCCTTGTTTCGCGTGGAAGTTGCTTCTTTGCCGAGACGCGCGAAATCGCGACGCTCGGGAACCTCCGTCGGGGTGCAAAGAACTGGAAGCGGTTTCGACGGGGGTTGTCACAAGACAAAGTCCTTTTATCATAGGCGGTTCGGGGAACAAGTCAACGAAAAACCCGTCCGCGGAAATTCAGCAATTCAGCCGTCGGGCAGATTTTCTGGACTTGCCACAAAGGTTCGGTGCGGCTATACTCACCCACGCAAAGCGAAGTCCGTCGAAGCCTTGGCGAAGACGGAAGACTGCACGCCTGTCCTGGAGGGGCCGAACGATGGCCGGGGAAACCGACAGGGGAAACGACGCGGAGCGGAACACGGAGCTTTCGCCCCGCGAGATCGTCGAGGGCATCCTCCGGCGGGGAGACCCCGCAAAGCGGGGGCTTCGGCCTGTCATCGAGGCGATGGCATACGCCCGGTGGCGGGGTTGGAGCAAGTTGGAGGTCGAGCAGTACGTCCGGCTGAACGAACTGCTCAAGCAAGAGACCGGGGAACTCGAAACGGACGTGGCCGAACAGCTCTCGGCGGAGATCCGGGACACAGGCGTAATCGAGGGGATTGAGCCGGTGCTCGACGTGCTGCTGGCGGCGTGCGACCGGCTGTCCGCCGGCCGCGCGGTGGTCAAGGACTTCGTCGCGGTGTTCGAGAGCCGGATGGAGGATGCGGCGACGGGGCACGAGACGCGGCGTCGCGTGGGGGACTTCCTGGAGCGGCTGGGACGACTGGACGCGGACGAAGCCGGGGAATTCCGCCGGCGTCTCACGCGACGACTCACCGATTGGACGCTCGACTACCACCTGGGCGGAGCGGCGGAGGATTTCGAGATCCGCAGCCGGGGGATCTTCACGGCGCTCGTGGCCGCGGACTGGAGTCCGGAGAGCGACGAGAACGTCCTGAACGGACTGGACGGGGCGCTCAACTGCGCGTTGGACCGGCTGATGACGGCCGGGCGGTCGGCATGGTTCCAGCCGGTCGTCGACGAGCTGGCCGCTCAGGTCCGTCCTATGCACATGTGCCATCGTCTATCCGGTGAGACGCTGTTCCGGATCGGCGAGACCCTGGGGGCGGCGCGTCGGAGGATCTACCATCGAAACCCCGCGGCGGCGCTCGCAATCACCGCGCTCGAGGACACGATTCACCGGCCGCACCGACTGCAGATGGAGCGGACGCCCATCAAGCTGGAACTGGAGATCCCGGGAGAACGGGGATTCGGCCGGGGCGTGAGACTCCAGGTGTTCGACATCAGTCGGGACGGGTGTCTGGCGGTGCTCAACGGTCCGGCGAGTTTCGAGGAGACGACCCTGGGCGAGGAGTTCCGGCTCGACCGCGGAGGCGACCGGGCCTACCCGGTGCGTCGACTCCAGGGCGTCGTCCGACAGGAAACCTCCAGCTTCGCCATCCGCCCGGGCATGGAACTCATCCTGCACGAGACTTCGCATGACGACAAGGACTGGGCGGCCATCGACGGTGCAAGCGTGGTGCGTGCGACCCCCGACCAGAAGAATAACTGTCTCTGGCTCGGGTTCCACTTCGACCGGGTTGTGCCCGAGGTGCAGCAGGAGCTGGAAGAATTGATTTATAGCGCAGCCTGAGCAATCCGAAACCCCTCCGGAGGGAAGAAGAGGGGCAACGCCGATAACGGTATCTTGAAGCCAGCTCAGGACTTATCGCGACAGGCCTGGCCGGCGGAAAGCCCGGGTAAGGACGGCCCGAAAGGGACGTTTGGCTGCGGGAAACCCCGGAACCAATGAGGATTCTCGGGTGTTGAAACCGTAAAATGCCGCAATTCGCCCCGCCAGATTTCTTGGTTTTTTTGCTTGACGGAAGCCCGCGGGGGAGAGAATAATGTGGGTGTGTTTTGTTTGGCACGTGAGATGAGCACAGTCACTTGGAGGGGAGGCAAGCGTGGCCTGATCCCAGGTCACCTGACTGAGCTTCCCGGGGGAGGAGAACAATGTTTAGGTCTTCTGTGTGCGTGTTGTTGATTGCTGCGGTGCTCGTTGCGGTTGTGCCTCAGCCGGCCGTTGCTGCCGGGGCTGCTCCATTGACCAGGGCGGAGATGAGTCATTACGCCCAACTGCAGGCGTCAGCACTGCAGAGCCAGTCCCTGGACAGGACCGGCGGACAAGATCTGGACACCACAACGGTCCTCATTGTGGCCGCCGTCGTTATCGTGCTGGTCGCGGTCGCGATTTGGGTGTTCTGAGGCAGCCGCCGTTGCGGGAGGCAAACGCGTTCTTCCCGCGGCACGGGATTTCCTGACTCGGAGTCTGACACCGTAAACAAGTGGGGAGGTACGGCATGGCCGGGCCTCCCCACGTTGTCATCAGGCGTCGATTCCCTTCATCCGCCTTCGCCAAGGTCCGCCCCAGGCGGGTAAACTACGGCGGACAAGCCCTTCCTGTGCGTCGGCAAAGGTCCACACGGGTAGCGGAGAGAACATGCCACTGAAAATACATCCGGAACGTCGGACAAGAGAGAAGGCGGGGAGTTCGCGGGTGCTGGGTCTCGTCCTGGCGGGCTTGGCGGCGCTCAGTCTTCTGGGCTGTGCCAACGCCGCTCCTTTCCGGGGAATGGACCTGAAGGAAGAGGCCCAGTCGCATTACATCCCGCTGACCCCGATTGCACAGCCGGATCGCATGGGCTGCGGGTATGCGTGCATGGCGACGGTTGCGCTGTATCTGGGCGTTCCGCAGGAAAAGGTGGCCTCGGACAACATCACTCGCAATTACACCACGAAGCCGCTGAGCTCCCTGCACCTGGTCAAGATGGCCAAGGACCTGGGACTGGTGGCTTTCGCGATCCCGGGAGCCCCCGATGTATTGAAAGACAATCTGTCGAAGGGACGCCCGGTCATCACGCTCCTTTCGCGGCGTCCGCGAACCGCGAGTTTCCCCTCCGGCATGTGGGCGGCCGAAACGGAAAACTCCGCCTTGGGCGGCGCCCATTGGGTAGTGGTTGCCGGCATAACATCCAAGAACGAAATCATCCTCTATGATCCCTCCCAAGGGCACCTGACCATGCCCATGCAGGCGTTTCTCCGGTCCTGGGAAAAGGAACGCCGGGTCTGCGTGGTGGCCGGAGTTCCGGAACCTTCGTGAAGGAAAAGGAGCCGGCGACCCTGACGGGCAGGCCCCTGGCACCTTTCCCCACATGACCTCTTTTTCCCGGATTCCGGGAGAAAAAGAAGAGCCGACCGACGCCCTACAACATACGGGTTCCGTCCAGACTGATCGTGGGGCCGACTTCCAGATCCAGCCCGAGATCATCCCGCTCCTCGTCGAGGAGTCGCTGCCCAGCGGCTTGACCCAGGCCAACCCGCGCGAAGCGACACGGGAAGCCTGCACCGACATCCTGAAAGCCCTCATCTAAGAGCCTATCCCGACAGGTCCCGGCGACGCGCGATTCTTAAGGTTGTCATTCTGAGTCCCGATGGTTCGGGACGAAGAATCTTGCCGCCAAGGGCGAGAAAACGCATGGTCCGAATTGCGGGCAAGATGCTTCCCCCGATAAATCGGGGTCAGCATGACAACGATAGCGAAACCGAAAGCGCCTATCGGGACGGGCTCTAAAATCCCGCAAGTTGGCTGCAAAGCAACAGTTGAATATCGGCGGAGTCCCTGCTATAATACAGGGGTTGCGTCGGACGTCGGACTGCTCTCGACCCCGTTACGAAAGCCCGGAGAGTCGCCATGAAGGAAGCGAAATACATCTGGATGGACGGGGAACTGGTCCCATGGCAGGACGCGAAAATCCACGTGATGTCGCACGTCGTGCACTACGGGTCGAGCGTGTTCGAGGGAACGCGCTGTTACGGGACGGCAAAGGGGTCGTTCTGCTTCCGACTGACGGAGCACGTGAAGCGCCTCTTCTACTCCGCAAAGATCTACCGGATGGATATCCCCTATTCGCAGCAGGACATCATCAACGCAACGAACAAACTGATCCGTGAGAACCGCCTCGCCGCGTGCTACATCCGGCACGTGGTCTACCGGGGATACGCGGAAACCGGTCTCAACCCGCTCACCTGTCCGCTTCAGATGATGATCGCCACGTATGAATGGCCGCCTCTCCTTGGAGAAGAAGGACAGAAGAGCGGGATCGACGCGTGCGTTTCGTCGTGGCAGCGGCTGGTGCACGACACCATGCCGGTGCTCGCGAAGGCGGGCGGACACTATCTCAACAGCCAACTCATCAAGATGGAGGCCGTCGCCAACGGATACGCGGATGGCATTGCCCTGACCACGGGAGGCTTCGTGGCCGAGGGGTCGGGGGAGAACGTGTTCATCGTCAAGGACGGCGGACTGCTTACGCCTCCGTCGTCGGCGGGGATTCTCCCGGGGGTCACGCGACACTCGATCATCCGGCTGGCGAAGGAAAGAGGCCTCAAGGTGAGCCGGCAGATGATCCCGCGCGAGGGACTCTATATAGCGGACGAGGCGTTTTTCAGCGGGACGGCCGCCGAGATCGCCCCCATCCGCAGCATCGACCGGATTGTCATCGGCGACGGCAAGCCCGGTCCCGTCACGAAGATGCTGCAGGACGCGTTCAACGGCATCATCACCGGCCGCGACAAAGACACCCACGGGTGGATGGAGCCGGTATAAGTACCGGCATTCCGCGGGATTTTGCGCGAAACGCCGGCGGGTTTTCCTGCACCTATGTATTCCAGAGGGTGTTTAAGCGCTCAGCGACCCCTTCCCTGCGTTCGGGGGTCCTACCCCATGAGACGGAGTTAAGAGAATGACGATTGAATTCCCGTGTTCCTGCGGGAAGCAACTGTCCGTGCCGGACGACGCGGCCGGTCGCCGGGCCAAGTGCCCGAGATGCGGCACCGTGGTCAACGTCCCGGGAACGCCCCCGCCCCCTCCCCCGCCGACGACCGACATTCCGAAAATGTCGAAGGTGGACGAGATGATGGACCGGCTGGGGATGCACCTCGCCGAAAGCCAGGACCGTGCACCCCAACTGACCAAGGTCGCCCTGGGCATCGGCGGACTGGCGATCGCGACGTTCTTCCTGACGCTGATCATTGGTTTCTTCAACAACGTTGTGGTTTGGGTTCTTGTGTGGATGCCGGTGTGCGTGGCGGGCATGGCCATGGTCGTGGGAATGATCAAGGCCGACCACCGGACACCCCGGCTTGTCCGAACGGCAGCGCCCGTCCTGGTGGGGATCAGTTGGGCGATCCTGTGGACGTCCGCGGTCCCCGGCGAGGGGGGCATATCCTTCTCCACGGCTCTCATCGCCCTCATCGCCCTGTGCAATGCGGGAGGCTACGCATTTCTCTACTGGTATATCGGCCGACCCTGGATGGCGGTGTTTTTCCCGGAGCCCGCCCGGATCGCCGAGATCAAAGACGACAATAATTCCCAACCGGCGGAAGGATCGGTAACGAAGTGAGTCATTCCATCCGTAACAAATCGTTTCGCCCGACGAAGAGGCCGGCCGGCAGCACGGTGTCCAACCTCCTGATATTCCTGGGGGCCTCGGTGCTGATCGTGGGCGTGGTCATCGCGTTCGAGAAGAGCGAGCGAGAGACGAAGACGCCCCCCGTCGCGGGTCCGGGGGAGTTCCGTCCCTCAGGGGAGACCGGGACGGTCGGCGAGGGATCTTCCACGGACAACGAGGTAAAACCCGGCATCGGACCGACAACGTCGACGGATAACCACGTGGCACACCCCGTGGTCCCGGTGGGCGTCGAGCCGGTTCACCCGGATCCGGCCATGCGGTACGTCGGCGACGGCACCTATAAGTATTACCACCGGCTCAACTGCAAGATGGTTCAGATGATCCCCCAGAACAAGCTGGTCTACTTCGACTCCGCCGAGGGCGCCTGGGCGAAGGGGTACGTTCCGTGCAAGATCTGCAGGCCCCCCGCTCCGACCGGCGACACCACATCCCACGGACCGAAACCTGTGCCGAAAATCGCTCCCCCGGACATACCGGTCTCCCTTCCCGTCAAGGACGTGGCGGTTTCCTTCCCGTTCCAGGTCGTGGAACGCCTGGTCCCTCCCGAGAAGGGATTCGTCCGCGTGGAACTGACGGCCGAGGTGGAGAACCCCCTGAGACGTGAAGACATCCTGAAACTCTCACAGAAGCTCGTGGCCGCCGAAATCGCAAAACAGAAGGTGAACAGCATCTCCGTCTTCATCCGCAAGAAGGTCGGCGGCGGCGCGGCGTCCAAGTGGTTCTGCGCGGTGGACTGGGCCCCCTTCGGCAACCTGACCCGTGAAACCGAGGTCGCCACGGGGGACTATCGCAACCACCAGTTCAGCATCGTCCTTCAGGGGGCGTTCTCCAAACCCTGAGGCGAGGCCGAGCCGAAACGTCCCGATGGAATCCGTCGGGGGCGGCTCTTCTCCTCTTCGGCCGGTTATGTGTTGCGGCGAAACCGCTTCGGAGGCGATATGTGGGGAGCGGGCGTCATCCTCCTGGCCGTGGCACTGGGCCTCTCGATCTGCTTCACGCTCCTCATCCGCAGAATCGCCCCCCGTTTTGACTTCCTCGACCGTCCCGACGAGCGAAAAACACACGCCCGACCCGTTCCCTACGGGGGCGGGATCGCCATTTTCCTGGCGGTGACGGCGCCCCTGGCGGCCGCGGCGATGGCGGTGCTGTACATGCAAAGCCACGGCCGGCCCTGGTGGCTGCCCGAGGCGATCTATGACCCCATCCAGGTCCATCTTCCCGGGGCGGTCGAGAAACTCCCGCAGTTCGCGGCGGTGCTTGCGGGCGGACTGGTCATCTGTCTTCTGGGCCTCATCGACGACCGAAAACGCCTCTCGGCGCTGTCGAAACTCCTGGTGCAGATTGCCGTCGCTGGTCTCCTCGCCGCCGCCGGCATCCGGGTGACGCTCTTCCTTCACAGCGAACCGGCGGAGGTGTGCATCACCGTGCTGTGGATCGTGGGCATCACGAACGCGTTCAACTTTCTGGACACGATGGACGGGCTTTCCGCCGGGGTGGCTTTTCTCATCTCGCTGACGTTTCTGATGGTGGCGGCGGAAGCCGGGCACTGGTTCATCGCCGCGGCACTGATCCCGTTCGTCGGGGCCCTGGCGGGTTTCCTCCCGTTCAACTACGCCCCGGCCAGCATCTTCATGGGCGACGCCGGGAGTCTCTTCATCGGATATTTCCTGGCGGTGCTGAGCGTGCTCTTCACGTTTTACAGCGGTCCCACGGTCTCCATCCGACCGTTCGTGCTTCCGCTCATCCTCTTCGCGGTGCCGATCTACGACGCCGTCTCGGTGACGCTCATCCGGCTGAGGGAACGGCGCAGTCCCTTCGTCGCGGACCACAGACACCTCTCCCACCGGCTGGTGGAACTGGGACTCTCCCAGCGGCTGGCCGTCGGGGCCATCCACCTGCTGACGTTCGGCGTAACACTTACCGCCGCAATACTTTACCTCGTGCATGGGACCTTCGGCGAAGTAATCTCCATCCTCCAGGCGGCGATCCTGATCCTCCTGATCGTGGTCATTGAACGGGCGGTGAGGAAATGAACGTTCGACGGCACGAGGAGTCAGGGACGGCGGACGCGGCGAAGGAGTCCCCCCTGCCGCGGATCGCTCAGGCCTTGGCGGTATTCCTTGCGGCGCTTGCGGTTACGGTGCGACCCATGTGTTCGGACCTGGGCGCGCCGCTGCACCGCAACATTCTCGTCTACCTGCTTGTGTTCATGTCGGTGCTGCTGGTGACGCTCCGGATCGCGCTCAGAAAACGGGTCGAAGTGCAGGCGGGCGGATTCACCGTCGCGGTGCTGGCGTTCATCGGAATTACCGTACTGACGACGTTCCTTGCCGAGTACCGCTATGCGGCAGTCCAGCGAATGCTCGAACTCCTTGCCTGGGGAGTACTTGCGCTCGTGCTGGTGCAGGTGATTTCGAGCCCCTTCCGGGGACGAATCCTGCTAGCGGCGCTCGTGGCGACGCTCGCGGTCCTGGCGGTGAACGGGCTCTACCAATACTTCACGGTGCTGCCCGAGATCCGACAGAACCTGTCGCAACACGTGCAGGAGATGACGGCGTCGGGGGTGCTGCAGCCGTCACTGGTAAAAACCTTCGAAAAACGGGCTGAAACCGGGGACGTTTTCGGGACGTTTACAATCGCCAACTCGTTCGCCGGATACTTGATTATCCTGCTGCCGGTGACGTGTGCGCTAGCAATTTCATGCTGGCGGAGGCGCATAAAAGGGATGCGCACGGTGGGTTTGGTGACGGGTTTAGTAGGGTTGGCGGGGGTTGTGGTGCTATTCCTGACACGGTCCAAAGGGGGTATTCTAGCGCTTTTTGTAGCACTGGCAGCGGGTATTGCGTGGGGATGGCGTGGGTATTTGGGACGGAAACGGGCGGGAATAACAGCAGCCGGAGTGGTGCTTCTAGCGGTATTTCTGACGGCGCAAGGCGGGAAGACTGCACCGGAAACCGACAAGTACCCGATGGAAAAGGCGCAAGCCACTGATGAGAAACATACGGGTTGGGAAGGGATTTTAGGTGATTCAGCGGAGGTTCGCATACAGTACTGGAAGGCATCGTGGGAGGTCTTCCGGGAGCACTCGATCCTCGGCGTCGGACCAGGAAACTTCGCCGACAGCTACCTCGCACACCGCACCCCGCGAGGCAGCGAGACCCGGTACGCTCATAACGACTATGTCGAAGTGACGGTGGAACAGGGACTCGCGGGACTCGTCGCGTACCTGGCGATGTGGGCAATATGGTTCTGGTGCATGAGACGCGATGCGACAAAACGGGAGGAGGAAAAGGGGAAAGCAGAAACGGAGGCGGAAGACAGAAGAAGTCGGCGGGGGTTCGCGCTTCTTATCGGGGCGGTGGGCGTCGCGGGAGTGCTCTTCACCATGAACCAGTTCATCCCGACCGGCGAGACGTGGATGATGATCCTTGTCGGGATCGCCGCGTGGGTTGGAGTGTACTGGGTGCAGGCACGCCGGGCGGTGGACGCCCCCGAGGAACTTAACTTACGATTGGCGCGGGGCGCGATTTTGATTGGAGTGTGCGCGTTCCTGGTCCATTCGGCGATCGACTTCGACTTCGACGTGCCGGGGGTGATGATGCCTCTTGCGGGGATGCTCGCCGTCGGGATCGCGCTTCGGGGAAAAGGGGCCAGGAACCTTTTGCCCGCACAGTTACCCCTCTCCCTGACCCTCCCCCCCAAGGGGGGAGGGGAAAGAAAGAAGGAGAAGGGACCTGACCCATTTTCGCGCACGTTCGGCACGCGGGGACAACTAGTACTCACGGCCATGGTCGCGGCGCCGCTGGGGTTGATTCTTATCTTCATACTTTATCCGCTCATCGACATGAGCGTCGCGCTCGAAGAGGCGCAGAAGTTAGTGGAGAACCAGAACCTGACGGTGCAGATGGCGATGGATGCGCGGAAGCGCGGGGACGACAAG
>Ga0182017_10001614_pt1 | contig 17358 bp, 14 predicted proteins | sample 712E3DmetaG_FD_120492 | JGI IMG/M metagenome (GOLD analysis project Ga0182017, IMG submission 120492) | Permafrost microbial communities from Stordalen Mire, Sweden - 712E3D metaG | ecosystem: Environmental > Terrestrial > Soil > Wetlands > Permafrost | place: Sweden: Stordalen | collected... | reverse complement strand
GTGAGAAAGATCGTGACGCCTCGCTTGCGAAGCCCGTCGATCAGCTCGTGCACCTCTCGGGCCGCTACGGGATCCAATCCGGAGGTGGGCTCGTCGAGAAAGAGAACCTCCGGATCGCTCAGCAGCGCTCGTGCCAGAGCGACCCGCTGACGCAAGCCTTTCGAGAGGGTGCCGCAGGTATCGCGGCCGCGATCGCTGAGATTGACTGCCTGGAGCGCCGCGGCGATTCGATCTTTGGCATGGGAAACCTCGTAGAGATCCGCGAAGCATTCGAGGTTCTCTACGACCGTCAGCTTGAGGTAGAGACCGGGCGCCTCGGGCATGATCGCAATACGACGCCGGATCTCGACCGCGTTCTCGGGAGCCAGTGGGAACCCCGCCACCGTCGCCGAACCCGATGTCGGCGCCAGGAGCGTCCCCAGCGTCCGGACCGTCGTGGTCTTGCCCGCGCCATTCGGGCCGAGAAAGCCGAACACCTCCCCGTAGCCGATCTCGAACGAGACGTCCGAGAACGCAACCCGATCACCGAACCGCTTGCCCAGCCCGCGAGCGGCAATCGCCGGACCTTGTGGTCGCGCCTGCCCGGCTGTGAGCGGGCCAGCTTGATCGAGCACTCGCCGCCTCCATCTCGCCCGGTCGCCTTGAGCGGACCGACACTAATTTAGACACCTTCAGGTTGTCCGTGGAGCAGCACTGTCCGCCGTCGCAATTTGCCCCCTGTCAATCCTCCCCGGTCAGTTTCGACCTACGAGCTAGTTTTCCCCTGTCGTGCGAAGCCGAGATCTCGCAAGCGCGGCCCACCAGCAGAGGCGCGCCGTTGACGACTCTGGACAGCCATCCCAAGCTCTGGGGATGTTGAACCGCCGCGGAGTTTGCTACGACGTCGGCCACGTCATGGGCATCAACTGGCGCCCCGTGTTCGACGCCCGCGTCGTCCACCGCGAGCTGGAGATCATCCGCAACGATCTCCACTGCAACGCAGTTCGTATCGGCGGACGGGACCTGAAGCGGGTGACGACGGCGGCCGAGGACGCGCTCGCCCAGGGCCTGGAAGTGTGGTTCTCGGCTGTCGCTTGGGACCGGAGCCCCGACGACACGCTGGCCTACATCGAGAAGGCGGCCGTAGAGGCGGAGAGGCTCCGGCTGCGCTGGCCCGACAGGGTCGTGTTCGTCATCGGTCAGGAATTCACGCTCTTCATGCAGGGGATCGTCCCGGGCAAGATGCTCATGAACCGAGTCAAGAACCCGGCCTTCCGGGAGAGCCTCATGTCCGGGCGCCACAACGCGCCACTCAACGCATTCCTTGCCCGCACGGCCGCCGCGGTGAGACGCGTCTACAACGGCCCGCTGACCTATGCCTCTCTCCCCTTCGAGACCGTCGACTGGGGCCCCTTCGACACTGTCGGTATCGACCATTACCGGATGGGGCCGGCAAAGGAGCGGTACGTGGAGATGCTCGAGCCGCTCTTCGCCACCGGCAAGCCCGTCGTCAACACCGAGTTCGGGATGGGCGCCTATGTAGGAGCCGACGAGAAGGGCATGCTCGCGAACCTGGGCGGGATGGTCGACGTCAAGACGCTATTCGCGCACGCGCTCCCGCTCGTCGGCCGCCTGGTACGTCCGCGACTGAACGGCCGGTACGTGCGCGACGAGGAGCTCCAGGCCCGGTCGCTCACCGATACGCTGGCGATACTCGACGGGGCTGGCGTCGATGGGGCTTTCGTCGCGACCTTCCTCCACGCGATCAATCCCTATGACGAAGACCCTCTCTACGATCTCGACATGTCCGCCTCGACCCCGGTCAAGACCCTCACCGGTGGCAAGCACGGCACGACCTACCCGGACATGCCCTGGGAACCCAAGGCATCCTTCCGCGCCGTGGCCGACTACTACGGTGCCCAGCGGTAGCACCCGGCCGACTTATCCATAGCTCCAGGCCCGCAAGTTCGCATCCCAGTTGCAGTTGAACCTTCAGGTCGTCAGCGTCGGTGTGAGTCAAACCACCAAACCGGATCATCGCCGCCGTCTCGTCGCTTGTACGGCCGTGGAATGGGGCCCTCAAGCAGTCTTCGAGACCAACAAGGACGGTACGTTCTCGACCGGGATCAGCAAAGATGGCGACGGTGTCTCGGCTCTAAGCCTCTCGCCCCGACCATTCAGGTAGGTTATCGGCCTAGCCTCACGGATCCCACACAAGATCCCCGCTTGGCGAGACTCTGGTCTTCGACCGGCTCGATCTATGTGGCCGGGCTGTTCGACTGACTTACCTCTGGGTCAGCCTGGCCAGGAACTCGGCGGGAGTCATGACCGGCACGACGTCCCGTAGAACAAGCAGGTGCGAGTCGCCGGAAACCAACACGTCCGCAGCCGCGGCACGTGCCAGGTCGAGCAGATACTCGTCGTCCGGGTCGGCGCTGAGCGGCTCCTCAGCCGGCCGCGGATCGTCGTGGATCGTCCCCTCGTGGCCAATCAGCTCCACGTATGCGACGGCCTCGGCCGAAGTGACATAGGGGCGGAACTTGGGGCGCCCCAGCACCTCGGCAAGCTCGACCAGCAGGATCGGCGAGACGACGAGCTCGAAGGCGCCGGCGCGCAGCTCGAGCAGGAGCGAGGCGCTGGGACCGCCCGGACTGATCAGCGCCGAGACGAGTACGTTGGTGTCAAGAACCGCGCGAGGCACGCTTCTCGGCCCGGACCGCGTGGGTTGCCTCGACCGCGAGACGCATTGCTTCGTCCTCGCCCAGGCCGGAGCGGGCCCAGACGCTCGCGAGTACGTCGAAGCCAAGGTACGCACGCAGCGCCTCCTCGACCACCTCCGAGTCGCGCCTATCGGTGCGAGCTGCGCGGACGCGGGCCGCCCGCATCACGTCCTCGTCGACGTACAGGGTCACTTTCTTCTTCGTCGCCATAATCGGCATCATACCGGCATGACGGCATAGCGGCAAGACGGAAGGCACGATGCCCTCACCGCGACGCCTCCGCCTGAATCGACATGGGTTGGATAGATGGGCTGCCCAGGCAAACCCGGTGCCATCAGGCGCGGTCGGGCTGCGGAGGCCGGGACCAACATCGAGCCGCCGCTTTGCTACTCCCCGCCAGGAACGGACGCCGGCGCTGGCGGCTCTTCGTCGGAACCAACCTGCAGGCCGAGGAGCCGGGTCAGTACCTCGCCCTGGAGGCTCATTCTGACGTGCTCCGGATCCAGGAATGCCTGGAAAGCGAGGCCAACGCTCAGGGATTCGATGATGATCGCAAGGTCGCGGGGGGCGAAGGGCGACGGCCGGCCGGCGTTTTCGTAAATCGACGCGATCATCTCGGCGGTGACCGTCCGGGCGTGCTCGTATTGCTCGGCTAGCAGGAGCTTGGCCCGCTCGTCGCGCATGGCGTGAAGCCAGAACTCGACGGCCAGCACGACCCACTGCTTCTCTGCCTCAGTCTCCTGGTCGGGCTGCCCCTGCAGTTCGCAAGCCATGGCCGCGAGGTCCTGCCCATCGAAACGCCGCGCGTGCTCGGCCGTTTGGACCTCGATCCGGCGCACGATCAAGGCGATGACGAGGTCCGTCTTGCTTGCGAAGTTGGAGTAGACGGCGCCCTTCGTGTAGCCCGCGGCCGCGGCAACTTCGTCCAACGATGCGGACTCGAAGCCGCGCCGAGCGAAGACCTGGGCAGCGGCGTCGAGCAGCCGCTCCCTGGTCTGGGACTTTCGCTCCTGACGGCTCAGTCGCTCTTGCATGGGCGAAGAATACCACGCGGTACGGCGATCCTGAATGGTATTGACATACCGGAAGGTATCGGCATACTGTCCAGTATCGCCTCCGAGTGACGGCTGGCCAGAAGAAGGAGACCGGGGTGCTGCTCGAGATCCAAGGGCTCACCAAACGCTACCGACGCGGGGCCACGCCCGCCAATGACGGCATCGACCTGGTCGTCGAAGCCGGGCAGGTGTACGGACTGCTGGGCCACAACGGAGCCGGCAAGACGACCCTCGTGAATCAGATCGTCGGGCTGATCCGCCCCGACCACGGCTCGATCCGCATCGACGGACGGGACGTCGTCGCGGACCCGGGCTTCGCGCGCAGAACGTGTTCGATCCAGCCCCAGTCACAGGTCCCAATCGACGGGCTTACGCCGCGCCTCGCCATCGAAACGCTTGCCCGACTGCGCGGCGGCAGAGCCGATGTCGCCAGACTACGAGCAGGGCGATTGATCGACGCCCTGGATCTGGGCGAATGGCGCGACACCGACGGCGCTCGACTCTCCGGCGGCGTCAAGCGCCTGGTCTCGTTCTGCATGGCTGCCGTCGAGCCGGGCCAGCTCGTCATCCTGGACGAGCCGACCAACGACGTCGATCCGGTTCGCCGGCGGCTGCTCTGGGCCCAGGTCCGCGCTCTCGCCGAAGAAGGTGCGGCAGTGCTGCTGGTCACCCACAACGTCGTCGAGGCGGAACGGTCGGTCGACGCCCTGGCAATTCTCGACCATGGGCGAGTGCTGACCCAGGGCACGCCGGCCGAACTCAAGGCCGGGGCGGACGAAGACCTGCGGCTCGAGCTCGTCCTGGATCCCGACGCCGGCACAATCGAAAGGCCGCACTACGCCGGGCCTGCAACCGTCATCGGCAACCGGATCATTGTCACGGTGCCAACGAGCCAGGCCGGTCAGGCCGCGACATGGGCGAATGACCTGCGCCGCGCGGGGCGGATCGAGGAGTTCTCGCTGACGCCGGCAACCCTGGAGGACGCATACGTGGCTCTCGTAGGGCCATCTCAATCCACAAGCATCGTCGAGGAGTCCAATGTCCGCGCTGCTTAGCTACCGATTGCTCGTCACCTGGCAAGCCCGCCGCATGCGCATGTTCCTGCCTCTGGGGATCGTGGTTCAGGCGCTTTTCGCTCTGGGGATCGTCGCCGGATATCCCCTGCTGTTCCCGACGATTGACCGGACCACAGTCCTCTACCTGGCGACCGGGGCGCCGGTCATCGCCCTGATCACGATGGGTCTAGTGGCGGTGCCGCAGCTGGTCGCCGCGGCCAAGACCGAAGGAACGCTGGCGTACATGCGCTCGCTGCCCATTCCGCGGGTCGTCTACCTGCTGGCCGACATGACGGTTTGGCTGGCAGTGGTCCTGCCGGGTGTCGCGTTCGCCGTGATCATTGCCTCGATTCGCTTCGGTTTGGACCTGGAGATCAGTCTACTGGTGGTTCCGGCAGTGGTCCTCGTGGCCCTGACCGCCACATCTGTCGGCTATGCCCTCGCTTCGCTGCTGCCTCCGATGGTCGCCAACATGACCAGCCAGGTCCTCGTGGTCTTCATCCTGATGTTCTCGCCGCTCAACTTCCCGGCCGACCGATTGCCGGGCTGGCTGGCGGCGATCCACAGCGTCCTACCGATCCAGGCAATGGGCGAAGTGATGCGCGGCACGCTCGCCTCGAACTCCTTCCCGATCACGCTCGGCGCATTCGCACTCCTCGGGGTCTGGTGCGTGGCCTCCTTCGCCGCCACCAGCGTGGTCCTGACCAGGCGGGCGTGAACGCGCTGAGTGGCTACGACTCATCCGTAACCGGGCGGTTAGAAGGAACGCCCTTAGTCGCCCTCTAGACGCGACCAACGTAGCTCGGTATGTTCGCGACCACGATCATCAAAGATGGCGACGGTGTCTCGGCTCTAAGCCTCTCGCCCCGACCATGAACCCGGTGGCGTGGCGACGCCGCGTCTCCGCGCAACCTCTAGCGGGGCGGGCGTTGCTTGATGAGTCGGCCTCGGCGGGTCATGGCGTGGGTGGAGAGAGCTGCCACGCCCATCGCCACGAGGGCTCGCTCGGGCGTGGGCAGCGGGCGGACGATCGAGAGGAACTCCTGGGCGCGGGCCCGGTCCACGAGACCCAGCAACGCCTGGCCGCGGCCGGTCAGGGTCAGCATCCGCTGCCGCCGGTCTTCGACGTCCTGGCTGCGCTCGATGAGCTGGCGCTGGACCAGGCCATCGGCGAGACGGCTCGTCGCGGACTGGGAGCGGCCGAGCGTATCGGCCAGGTCGGCCACGGTCATCGTGCCGCTGTCGGCCAGGGCGTACAGAGCGGCGAGTTGCGTGAAGCCCAGGTTCAACTCCCCGAGCTGAGCCGCGAAGCCGATGACCAGGTCGCGCCAGATCGCCCGGCCCATGGCGATCCGATCCGAAAGCTCGCGCGGATTCTGGAGACGCTGACGGGCCGCCTCGACCGGTGCCGATAGCAACTCGCGCGCCGCCGACTCGACGGCCGCCCGGCTCGGGACGGTAAGGGTGGGCATATGAAGGAAGGGCCGCTGGTTGTCACGGAGCAGACGCAGACGAGATGAGGCGCTCGGGCGCGCGACCGGCGGTGACGGGCGCGGCGCCCTTGCGGCCGGCGGATCGGCCGGCGAACCCTCAGGCGCGGTCGCGACGCTCGCGGCCATCTCGTCGGCCGGTACCCGCCAGGCCGTTTCCGCCTCCTCGATCGGCGGCGCCGCGGGTCGCCTCGGCCCGTCGGGCTCGCCTTCCGGCGCTCGCGGACCAAGGTTGGGAAGCGTGGGTCTGAACTGCGGCATGGCCTGAAGAGTACGCTGCCCCGCCTGATCCATGCAAACCTGCACACGCTCTTCCTCGTGAGCGGGGCCGGCCGTAATAGTCTGCAAGTACGAGGCCGACCGCCCACTGGTCGGCCGAACGATCGATAACCCCGGCCGTGCCAGATACCTCCGTCCCCGGGTACGCAGGCGAGCCGAAGGAGATCTGACACAGCACATGGATCGCATCGCGTTTGTGTTCCCCGGCCAGGGGTCACAGTCAGTTGGAATGGGCAAGGCCCTGGTCGAGGCCTCGCCGGCAGCCGCGGCGGTCCTCGGGCAAGCCGACGACGCTCTGGGCGAGCCGATCAGCCCCCTGGCGTTCGAGGGTCCGGCCGAGGAGCTCGATCTGACGGTCAACGCCCAGCCGGCCATCGTCGCCGTCTCGATCGCCTTTCTGGCAGCCCTGCGTGAACGATGGGCCGCCGCCGGCATCGAGGCTCCTACGCCGGCCTTCGCCGCCGGCCATTCGATGGGCCAGTACAGCGCCATGGTGGCGGCCGGGGTCATCTCGCTCGCCGACGCCGTTCGCCTGGTCCGCGAGCGCGGCGTGCAGATGCAGAGCTCCGGTCAGGGCCGGTCGGGCGCCATGGCCGCGGTCATCGGCCTGGACAACACCCGCCTGGACGAGCTCGTCGCCCTCGGCACGCCCCACGGAAGCCTGACTGTGGCCAACCGCAACGCCCCCGGACAGGTCGTCATCTCGGGCGATCGCGCGGCGGTCGAAGCGGCCGCGGCCGGCGCCAAGACCCTCGGCGCCCGCCTGGTCAAGGTGCTGCCGGTCTCGGTTGCCGCTCATTCGTCGCTGATGGCCGAAGCGGCCGAAGGCATGGCCCGCGTCCTGGCCCCGATCGCCTTCGCCGATCCCTCGATCACGTTGCTTGCCAACGCCGACGCCCGGCCGATCTCGACCGCCGCCGGCGCACGCGACGAGCTGATCGAACACCTGACCCGCGGCGTCGATTGGATCGCCGCCGTGGAGCGAATGACCGCCGACGGAGTCACGACCTTCGTCGAGGTCGGGCCCGGCAAAGTCCTGACCGGCTTGATCAAGCGCATCGCGCCGGAGGCAAACGCGATCGCCGTCGACGATGCCTCGGCACCGGGCGCGATCGCGGTGCCGTTCGTGGACGGCGCCGTCGCTACCAACTGAACAACCAATCGGCGGCACCAGCGCGGCCGAATCAGATCCCAGGAGAAAGGGCATACAGTGCGCAAACCCGACTACAACAGACGAGTGGTCGTCACCGGGCTCGGTGTCATCAGCCCCATCGGCAACGACCCCGACACCGTCTGGGAGGGCCTCACGTCCGGCCGGTCCGGCATCGGCGAGATCACCCACTTCGACACCACGCCGTACGAGCACCACGCCGGCGGCGAGGTCCACGACTTCGACATCACCAAGTACTGGAACTTCAAGGACGCTCGCCGAACCGAGACGACCGTCCACTTCGCAGTCGCGTCGGCCAAGCAGGCCCTGGCTGATTCCGGCCTCGAGATCACCGACGAGAACCGCTACGACATCGGCGTCATCTACGGCTCCGGCGGAGGCGGGCAGGCTCTCTTCATCCAGAACCAGGAGATCTGGCACACCCGGGGCATCCGAGCGGTCAGCCCGTTCTTCATCGCCAACGGTCTCGTCGACGCCAGCTCCGGCACCATCGCCATCGAAACGGGGGCCAAGGGCCACAACTTCTGCCCCGTCTCGGCCTGCTCGACCGGAACCCACGCGATCGGTGAAGCGGCCGAGGTGATCCGCCGGGGCGACTGCACGGCCGTCATCGCCGGCGCCGCCGAGTCGCCGCTTCTCGAGCTGGTCCACATCGGCTTCACCAACATGCGCGGCCTGGGCACGCCGCTGCCGGGTCTTCCCATCGGGTCGGTCAGCCGGCCCTTCGATCGCACTCGCGACGGCTTTGTTCTCGGAGAAGGCGCCGGCGCGATGATCCTCGAGGATCTCGAGCTGGCCAAGGCCCGCGGCGCGAAGATCTACGCCGAGGTCGTCGGTTACGGATCGGCCGCGGACGGCTTCGACATGATCGCTCCCGCCGCTCACGGTGAGGGCGCCGGCCGGGCCATGAGGGCTGCCCTCGAGCGCCGCGGCGTGCCGGCCGACGAGGTCGACATGATCAACCCCCACGGCACCTCGACGCCCGTCGGCGACAAGTGCGAGAGCGAGGCCATCTGGTCCGCTTTCGGGAGCTACACGCCCAACATCCTGATCTCCGCGACCAAGTCGCTGACCGGGCACATGATGGGCGCCGCCGGCGCCTTCGAAGGCGTCGCGTCGATCCTGTCGGTCTACCACCAGACCGTGCCGGGGACGCTCAACTACCGCGAGCCCGATCCGGAGTGCAACGTAACCGTGGCCACCGAGACGATCGAGAAGCCGCTGCGCTACGTCATGTCGGACAACATCGGCCTGGGCGGCCACAACTCGGCGGTCATCTTCAAGCACTACAAGGGCGACTAGCTCGGCGAACCCGACACGACCTCGCGCGGCTTCGATTTGGGCAGCAACAGCGAGAAGACGAGCCCGAGCAGGACAAACCCGGTGGCGGTGAAGCCCGCCAGACGGGCGGCGTCGACGAAGGCGTCCTCGATAGGCGGCACCACCGACTTGCCCAGCTGGCCCAGCGTCGCCGGATCGATCTGCGTGCCGAACTGCTTGTTGATCGTCGGATCGAGGTTGCCGCTGCGGAAGCCGATGAGGGCCTGTCCGGCTGAGCCTTCAATCGCCTTTCGGACGGCCGTCTGCGCCGCGGGGGGCATGCCGGGGATACTCGCCAGCCGGTCGCCCGTGCCGACGCCGAGCGAGACGAAAAGGACGGAGCCGAGTATGGCGATCCCGAGCGCCGAGCCGACCTGACGCAGCATCGAGTTCGTGCCCGAGGCCAGGCCAGACACCTCCGGTGGGACGTCCGAGAGAACCACGCTAGTGAGCTGCGCCGTGGCGAATCCGACCCCCAGCCCGTAGACGAAGAGCGGCGGCACGAGCAGCAGGACGTTGAGGGTGCGCGAGAGCAGTAACGTAGTGATGAAGATGCCGATCGCCTCGAGCCCCATGCCCAGGGTGACGACGCGTCGTGGCCCATAGCGGTTGGATAGGCCGGCGGCCAGCGGTGCGGCGAAGAAGGCGCCGACGGCAAGAGACAGGACCGTGAGTCCAACCTGGAACGCGGAGAGGCCGATCACCGCCTGCAGGAAGAGCGGCAGGGCGAAGAGCAACCCGAACTCGCCGAGCGAGACGATGGTCCCCGCCAGGTTGCCGTACCGGAAACCCGGGTAGCGCCACAGCCCGAAGTCGAACAGGAAGAACTTGCCGGCCTTCTCGCGCCGGATCTCGACGACCGCGAAGGTCACCAGCAGGGCCAGGCCCAGAGCTATGGCGAACGGAATGATCGAGATCGAGCTCAGCGGCCAATTCCAACCCAGGACCGAGAACTGCTGGGACGGCGCCGTCCAGCCGTAGGTGTAGCCCTCGATGAGGCCGAATACGACCGCCGAGAGACCGAGCGTGACCAGCACGAAACCCCACGGGTCGAACCCGCCGCGAGCGTCCTCGTCGCAGGATTCGTCGATCCACATCAGCGTCCCGGCGATCGCCAGCAGGCCCCACGGCACGTTGACGTAGAAGGCCCAGCGCCACGAAAGGTAGGTCGTCAGCCAGCCGCCGATCAGCGGTCCGAGCGCCGCCATGCCGCCGATGACGGAACCCCAGATGCCGAAGGCGATGGCCCGGTCGCGGCCGCGGAAGTTGGCGTTGAGGATGGACTGGGTCGCCGGCAGGATCGCCGCTCCGCCGAGTCCTTGAAGGAGTCTGGCCCCGATCAGCGTCTCGCCAGACGGGGCGAAGCCTGCCATCACCGACGCCACGAGGAAAACCCCGAGGCCGGCGAGGTACATTTTGCGTCGACCGATCCGGTCGCCCAACCGGCCCATCGTGACCAGGAAGGCGGCGAAGACAAGGGCGTAGATCGTATTGACCCACTCAGTTGTCGTGCCTGAAAGTCCCAGGTCCCGCGCTATGGACGGCACGGCCACGTTCACGATGGTGGCGTCGACGATGATCATGGCCACGCCGACGCTGAGCATCGTGAGTCCCAGCCAGCGACGGCGAGTGCTGGCGGCGGCAGATCGGTTGGAGTCGGTCACGTTCGAGGTCCTTGTCTGAGGCAATGATTACTAGAGTCATTATGGTATATTCGAGCCATGGTTGACAAGAGCCCGGCAACGACCGACCGCGGGTCGGGGGAACGCCTATCGGACGGCGCGCTGGAGACCAGCCGGCTGCTGGTCGAATTCATGCACGCTGCCTATGCCACGCGACGGCTGGATGAAGATGGCGCGGCAGACGAGGCCGGGCGAACCCACGGCGTGGCCACGCCGGCTCTGTCGAGCCACGCTGTTCGAGCGGCGATCCACGTCTACCAGCACGGCGAGCGGACCGTCGGGCAGCTGGCTTCCGGCCTCGGCATCTCGTACGGCTGGGCAAGCCGTGTCGTCGAGGAGATGGAGAAGGCCGGCTACCTCACCCGCGAGCGCGACGACGACGATCGCCGAGTCGTTCGAGTGCGGCTGAACCCGGCGAAGATGGGTGAAATCGAGCGGGCCTACGAGTGGCGGGGCCGGGCGGTCGAAGAGGCTCTCGAACCGCTGAGCGAGTCGGAACGGGAGGCGGTTCGGATCTTCCTGCGACGCGTGACCGACCTGCTGCGCGGGGGCCAACCGGAACAGGGCTGATCCGCCGCCCGGGGCTCGGAGCCGGTACAATCACCGGGTCGGCTGTCGCCACGCCGCGGGAGGCTGGTGGCTCCGACCGCCGTCCCACCGGCGGATGCCTCTTCCGTCGGGCCCGATGCTTTGCGTGGCCCACGGTGGTCGCCCGCGCTTGATATACGTCGAGGAGATGGCCTGTGCCCGCTAAGGATCCTGCCCGTCGCGCTGTCGTCACCGGCCTCGGGGCCGTCACACCAATCGGCAACACCGCCAAGGCGTATTGGGAGAACCTGCTCGCTGGCGTTTCTGGGGTGGGCGCGATCACGCAGTTCGATCCTTCCGGCTTGGACGTCAAGATCGCGGCCGAGGTTCGGGGCTTCGACCCGAACGTCGCCATGGACCGCAAGATGGCCCGCCGCATGAGCCGCTTCATACACCTGGCCATGGCCGCCGCCGCCGAGGCCGTGGACGACGCCGGGATCGACTTCGCCACGTACAGCCAGGAAGAGCGCGATCGCGTCGCCGTCTGCCTCAATACCGGCGGAGGAGGCCTCGAGCAGGTGCTAGAGGGCACTCAGGTCATCGCCGACAAGGGCCCCGGTCAGGTGTCGCCGTTCGCGATCCCGGCTCTCTCCGGGTCGATGGCGGCGTGCCAGATCTCCATGAAGTACCGCATCACGGGCCCGGTCATCACCCAGGTCGCCGCCTGCGCCAGCAGCGTCATCGCCTTCATCGACGGCATGCGCATGATCCGCGACGGCGAGGTGGACGTTGCGCTCGTCGGCGGTTCCGAGGGCTCGCTTCTCCCGATCGCCTTCGCCGCCCTGGGTAATATGGGCGCCCTGTCGCGCCGCAATGACGACCCGACCCACGCCTCCCGACCTTTCGACCGCGACCGCGACGGTTTCGTGTTCGGCGAGGGGGCCGCCGTGATCGTACTCGAGTCGGCCGAGCATGCCATGGCTCGCGGCGCGACCATCGTGTGCGAGGTCGCGGGTGGCGGAATGACCGCCGACGCCTTCCACATCAGCGCCCCCGACCCCACCGGCCGTGGAGCCGCAATGGCGATGACCAAGGCCCTCCGCAGCGCCGGAGTCGCACCGGACGAGGTGGATTACATCGTCGCCCACGGCACCTCCACGCCGCTCAACGACATGACCGAGACGAAGGCCATCAAGGCGGCCTTTGGGGCCCATGCGTACAAGGTCGCGATCAGCTCGCCCAAGTCGATGGTCGGCCACCTGCTCGGCGCCGCCGGCGCTGTGAGCGGTCTCGCCGCGATCGGGTCCATTCGAGACGGCGTCATGCCGCCGACCGCGAACCTGGAGAACCCGGATCCGGAATGCGACCTCGACTACATCCCGAACGTAAAGCGAGTCAAGAAGGTCGACACGGCCATCATCAACGGCTTCGGGTTCGGCGGGCAGAACGCGGTCACAGTCTTCCGCCGCTTCGAGGCTTAGGCGCCGGGCGGCGCGGCGTCGATCGGACGCGTTGCGGCCCTGCTGAGCGGATTGCCGAAACCGGACGCGTGGCCGTGAGGCCACTTCAGACGCGACGTGTACGATTTCGGCATGTTTCGCCCCAGGGCCCTTCCTCGGTGGATCCGTCGCGGCATTGAAGCCGGGGCTCTCGGCGCGGGGCTCTCGGCCGGGACGCTGCTGGCGTTCCAGCTCAGTCGTCCGGCGCCGCGTCTGGTCCTGCCGAACGGCATCGATGGCTCGCTGATCCTTACGCCGGCGGTCGTCGCCCTCGGCGTATTCGTCGTCAGCTACCCAACGTTCCTCGCCGCCACCAGAGGCGACGCGATCCTGGGCGCCGTGGCCGCGTTCCTTATTGCCGCCGACGCTTTCATGCTGGTTTCGCTGGTGGCTCCCGACTACGTGCTCATCCACCCGCTGGGGCACAAATACCCGCTCGAGGTCGTGGCCGCGGCTCTGGCGACGCCGGTGGCCGTTGGCGGGCTGCTGGTCGGTCAGCTGACCGCCCCATTCGGTTTCGGCCGGTCCGCAGGCCTGCGATCGGCGCTCGGGGGCGCGGCGCTGGGGCTGCTCGCCGTGCTGGCCGCCGCCCTCTGGATCTGACGTCTCCGGCGAGCCGGTCGCCCTTCCTTGGGTAGCTCGGTCATGTCGGCGCCGCACCCGATAGGTAAACTCAACAAGGTCGGATCGCTCGTTGGGCGGTGGGGATTGCGGCGCAGGAGGCTTCAAATGACCGGCCAGGCGGGGCTGCCGACGATCGCCGGAGGGCAGATAACCCGGCGTGAAGTGCTGAAGCGGGGCCTCATGGGGGCGGCCGGGCTTACGCTCCTGCCGGTAGTCGTGGCTGCATGCCAGAGCGGGACGCCGACGCCGACGCCATCGTCGGCAACCACGCCCGTCCCGACCCCAATGCCAAACGACTTCCTGGCCCGCAAGCTCAGTGGCTCCCTCGCGGTCGGCACCAATTACCGGGATGCGGCCGACCTCGGCGTGAAGGCCGTCGCCAAAGCGTTCACGGCCGCAACCGGGATCGTGCCCGAGATGTTCGACCTCGATCTGGCCAGCGGCATGGGCTTCGAACCCAACAACTACCTCGCATATGAGCCCAACGACGTCTTCCCGTGGTTCTCCGGCTTCCGGATGCGGTTCTTCGCCGACAGGAAGCTCGTGGCGCCGATCGACGACGTCTGGGCGCTCGTCTCCGACAACTTCGCGGCCGGGTTCGCCCGCTCTGTGACCGGCAACGACGGCAAGGTCTACGGCATCCCGGTCGACTTCTACCCGTGGTGCATGTTCTACCGGCCGAGCGTCTGGGCGGCAAAGGGCTACGCGGTCCCCACAACGTGGACCGAGCTGATCGCCCTGTGCCAGAAGATGCAGAAGGACGGCCTGACCCCGATCGCCTTCTCCGACAAAGATGGCTGGCCGGCCATGGGTACCTTCGACATCCTGAACCTGCGCCTCAACGGCTACGACTTCCACTTGGGCCTGATGACCGGCCAGGAGAAGTGGACCGACCCCAGAGTCACGTCCGTCTTCAAGAAGTGGGCGGAGCTCGTTCCGTTCTACACCCACGGCTATGCCGGTCTGACCTGGCAGCAGGCTTGCGACACCCTGGCCCACAAGACGACCGGGATGTATTTCCTCGGCCTCTTCATTGCCGGCGAAGTCGCCACGGTAGATACGTTCCCCAGCCCGGATATGTCGGTGCAACTGGCGGTCAACCCGACAAGAGTCACCGACCTGGACTTCTTCACGTTCCCGTTCATGGGCAACGAGTTCGACTCCGAGAAGGCGCTCGACGCCCCGGTCGACATATGGATGATGCCGGCCAAGTCGCCGACGCTCACGGCGGACCTGGATAACGCCAGGGCCTTTCTCGAATTCTGGGCCAGGGGTTCGACGCAGTTGCTCATGTACGGGGCAGACAGCGGCTACATCCCGACGGCATCCGACGTAGATATGAGCCAGCTGGACGTCCTCTCCCGAAAGGCCGTCTCGATCGTCGGCCAGGCACAACGAATTGCCCAGTTCATGGACCGCGACACGCGGCCGGACTTCGCCGGCGCCAACGCCATGCAGAGCTTCCTGCTGAGGTTCCTGGGGGCTCCGGGCCAGGATCTCGCCGCTCTCCAGAAGACGATCCAGGCCTTCTGGGACGCCCTGCCCGAGTACAAGGGCTGAGGTCTAGCGGCCCAGCGAGAAGCGGCGCAGCCGGAGTGAGTTGGAGACGACGCTCACCGAGGACATGGCCATCGCGCCCGCGGCCAGGGCCGGGTTGAGCGTGATCCCGAAGAGGGGGAAGAGCGCGCCCATCGCCACCGGAATCAGGACGACGTTGTAGCCGAAGGCCCAGGCCAGGTTCTGGTGGATGACGCGCCGCGTTTGCCGTGATAGCCGGATGGCCGTGGCCACCGCCCGCGGATCGCCTCCGACCAATGTCACGTCCGAGGCTTCCATGGCCACGTCCGCGCCGGTGCCGATGGCGATCCCCACGTCCGCGCGCGCCAGCGCCGGAGCGTCGTTGATGCCGTCACCGACCATCGCCACGCGCAGGCCCCGTGCCTGGAGCGTGGCCACAGCGTCGGCCTTGCCGGCCGGCAGGACCTCCGCCAGGACCCGCTCCTCGGCGATTCCCACGGCAGCCGCGACCGCGCGGGCCGGCCGAGATTGATCGCCGGTCACCAGCCAGACCTCGATTCCGGCCCGCTCCAGCTCCCGAACGGCGCTCGCGGCCTCGGGCTTGATCTCGTCGATCGTCGGCAGGGCGCCGGCCAGACGCCCGTCCACTGCCAGGTACGTGACGGCCGCGCCTCCGTCCGAGACCGTCGCCAGCGGCGCGACATCCACGCCGGTCGCCCCGAGGAAGGCCCCGGTTCCCACGATCACGTCGCGGCCGTCGACGCGGCCCCTTACGCCCCGGCCGGCCACCGCCTCGAACCTCTCGACTCCTCTCCGACCGGCGCCCGCTTCATCGGCCTGGGCCAGGATGGCCGCGGCCAGTGGATGCTCGCTCCCCCGCTCCACCGACGCGGCGATATCCAGCACTTCGGCCGCGCTGAAGCCCGGCGCCGCGACCACCGCCCCCAGAGTCGGACGGCCGCGGGTCAGCGTCCCGGTCTTGTCGAAGATCACAGCATCGATGCCGGCCGCCAGCTCGAGGGCCTCGCCGCCGCGGATCAGGATGCCGGCCTCGGCGCCCTTACCGGTCCCCACCATGATCGCCGTCGGCGTCGCCAACCCCATCGCGCACGGGCACGAGATGACGACGACGGTGATGAACGCCACCAGGGCGTGAGTCATCCTGGGCTCCGGCCCGAAGACGAACCACAGCCCGAAGGTCAGCCCACCGATGCCGAGAACGACCGGTACGAAGATGCCACCGATCCGATCGGCCAGCCGCTGGATCGGCGCCTTGGAGCCCTGCGCCCGGCGGACCAGCTCCACGATGTGAGCCAATGCGGTGTCGCGCCCGACCCGCGTAGCGCGAAAGAGGAATGTGCCGCGGCCGTTCATCGTCGCGCCGATGACGCCGTCGCCCGGCGCCTTCGATACCGGCATCGGCTCGCCGGTCAGCATCGACTCGTCGACCGCGGACTCGCCTTCGACGACCCGCCCGTCGACGGGCACGCGCTCGCCGGGCCGGACCCGGACGAGGTCGCCGATGCGGACCTCTTCGAGCGGCACGTCGATCTCGGCGCCGGCCCGCACGATTCGAGCCGAGGTCGCCTGCAACCCAAGCAGCTCCTTGATGGCGCCGACCGTCTGCGCCTTCGCCCGCGCCTCCAGCCAGCGGCCCATCAGCACCAGGCCGACGATGGCGGTCGAGCTGTCGAAGTACGTTTGAGGCTCGATCCCGGCCGAACGGAAGATTCCCGGCGCGAGCGTCACCAGGACGCTGAACGCCCAGGCAGCGCTGGTGCCGACGACGACGAGGGTGTCCATGCTGGTGGAGCGGTGGATCGCCGCCCGCCAGGCCGCCCGGTAGAAGCGCCGCCCGGCCCAGAACTGGACCAACGTCGCCGGGCCGACCAGGACCCAGGCGATGGCCTCCATCGTCAGTGGGACGCCGGGCGCATACATGAGGGCCATCGACGCCGCGGCCACGAGGAGCGCGGCCGCCGCCGAAAGCCCGAGCGAACGCCGCTCGCGGCCGCGTTCGGCCGCCTCCGCGTCGGCTTCGTCGGCCAGACTCGAGCGCTCGCCCGAAGTCGACTTGGGCAGCTGGCGGACCTCGTACCCGGCCGCTTCGATGGCGCGGGCCAATTCGTCGAGGCCGGCGATCTCCGGCAGGTACGTGATCGTGGCCACTTCCGTGGCGAGGTTGACGTTGGCCTCGGCGACGCCCGGCGTCTTGCGCAGGAACCGCTCGATCCGGTTCACGCACGAGGCGCAGCTCATCCCCTCGATCGGCAACTGGATCTCGGCGGACGGGACGGCTGGAGCGGTGGCTTGCATACTCCCAGGGAGTATACCGTCCCCCGCCCGAGAAGACAACCGGGGGTAGGCTAACACGCGCCCCCGGAGGCGCCACAATAGCCGCTTGACCCCGCCGCCCGACCCGCCCGTCGCCGCATCCG
>Ga0182017_10001613_pt1 | contig 17366 bp, 14 predicted proteins | sample 712E3DmetaG_FD_120492 | JGI IMG/M metagenome (GOLD analysis project Ga0182017, IMG submission 120492) | Permafrost microbial communities from Stordalen Mire, Sweden - 712E3D metaG | ecosystem: Environmental > Terrestrial > Soil > Wetlands > Permafrost | place: Sweden: Stordalen | collected... | reverse complement strand
GCCTTCATCTATTGCCTCGCCGTGGCTGCCCAGCGATTCGGCATCCAGGTCATCTTCACCTACGCCGCAGCCAACCATCATCACACCGGCATCTTCGACCCCGAAGGGCGCTTCCCGGATTTCATGGCGTATTTCCACAAGTACGTCGCCAAGTGCCAGAACGCCCTGCGCGGCCGCTTCGAAAACTTCTGGTCATCCGAACACGCCAGCGTCGTCCGCCTCGTCGAGCCAGACGACATCCTGGAGAAGATGATCTACGCTCTGACCAATCCGGTGAAGGATCCGATTGTCGAGCGCGTCTGGGAGTGGCCTGGCGTGAATTCCTACGGCGCGACTGTCGACGGCGCGACCCTCACCGCCGTCAGGCCCGCCCACTTCTTTCGCAAAGACGGAACCATGCCCGAGGTCGCCACCTTGACCATCAGCCGTCCGCGGGGTTTCGACAACATGTCGGACGGGGAGTTCGCGGCTCTCATCAAGATGCGCGTGACTGCGGCGGAAGAGTCTGCCGCGGCCGAGCGCCGTGCCAAGGGCATCCGCGTGCTCGGACGCGAGCGCATCCTGAAGCAGGATTGGCGGGCCAGACCCGAGAGCGCAGAGCCACACTTCAACCTCAGCCCGCGTGTCGCCGCAAAGAACAAATGGGCGCGCATCGAGGCGCTCGCGCGCAACACGGCGTTCCTTGCGGTCTATCTCGACGCCAGAGACAAATTCGCGAAGGGCTCACGCGATGTGGTCTTCCCCGCGGGCACCTGGGGCCTGCGCAGATATGTGAACGTACAGTGTTCAGAAGCCACTCCGGCCCGTGCACCGGAGTAGAGAAACGCCGTATCCCCGACCATGGCCTTGCCGCCGAGCGAGTCAGGGTGCAGTTGCGTCCGGCGTCCGTGCCCACCCAAGTCCTGGACTGCAGAACCCTCACAACTGACCTGACGTCGTCGATTCCAGGTCCCAAAGTCGACACGTTGACGGAGCGGCCACCTGCTTCTTGCTGTGAGCCGCCCGCTTTCTTCGTCGCCGACTGCCTCCCAAGAAAATCAACCTGGGTCGGGGACCACGGGCGTGTACTCGGACCTCTTCCTGACCGGAAACTTCCCCAACCCGATGACGGCCCTCAAGCCGTAGCGCCCCATACTCGGGACGCCATCAATTGAGGCCCCACGAGTGCTGAAAGTAGGTGAGCGTGACTGGATCCTTGACCGTGAAGGTCATGCTGTCTCCGGTCCCCTGCTGAACCAGCAAGGTCGTGCCCGAGGTGCCTCCGCTCATTGCAAACGCACCTGCCCACCAGCAGCCTCCCATCTTGTTTTCCAAGATCGTGTTGGCCGTGCCGACGATGAAGGACTTGTCAGCGTTGCCCTCAATCCCGGTGGTGTAGTCCTCTGCCACCTGGCCCGCCCACTCACCGACAATGGTGCGGCTGACAGCGTTGCCAAGGCGGTTCAGCAGGTTGGATTTCCACCCTGCCGTGGTCGTCGGGCCGTTGTACGCGTAGTTGTGCACCTCCATCATCAGGTCAGGCCAATTGCTGGCCACATTGCCGACGTTGTCATCCCAGCCGCTGCCTGCCACGATGATCTGTTGCCTCGGAACATCGGGGAACTGGGCAAGCCATCCATTGACCTGGACGACCCACTGCGCGGGCGTGAATCCGTGGGGCTCATTGTGGATGTCATAGAACACCAGCGGATTGCTCACGTAGGCATCGATCACGACCTTCCACATGGCGTACCACCGGGTGTTGTCGACCGGCTTGCCAATGCCTTTGTCTTTCGGCCAGAAGCCAATGATCACCTTCATTCCCCTGGCGACACCTGCGTCGATGGCCGCCTTGTAGGAATTCCACCAAGGGTCGAGAGCGGTCGGCTCGTTGATCGGCATGCGGAAAGAATTGACCTTCAAGAGATCGGTGAAGGCTCCCAGAACGATGTTGGCCTTGGTCGTGACGCCCTCGTAGGTGTCGGTGTCCGACGTGATCCCGGACATGAGAAGGTGTCCGTCGATGAAGTTGTCCCGGTTGTCGGCCCAGTTCACGCAGTGGAAGCTCGCGACGCCTGTGCCGCCGCTGACCACGGTTCCCCCGCTTCCGCCGATTGGTCCTGCGTCCGCTCCCCCTGCCCCACGCGCATCAGGCGGGGCGACATCCTGTGCGACGTCCGCGGCAGCGTCGGCCCGGCCGGTGCTGGTCGTTCCTCCGACGCCGGATGTGCCGCCCGCGCTCGTCGTTCCTGCACCGGCCTCGGTCCCGCCAGCGGTAACCCCGCCGCTGGTGGCGGCACTCCCGCCGCCGGGATTGACGCCGCCGCTTCCCATCGTGGCCCCGCCGCCAGCGATTGTTCCACCCGAAATGCTTGATCCGCCGGTTGCGGTTGCGCCGGCCGCGCTCGTGGCGGCATCGACCGTCGCCTGTCCGCTGCTGCCACCCGTTTGGGCAATCGTGCCGCCCCCACCGCCGCCTGTAGAACCCGGCGCGCTTGCGGAAGAGCAACCAGCGAGAAGCGCAACCAACAGAACCGAAAGCGTCCCACACAAGTCCAGCCCATTCCTCGGCCACCGGTTGTGTGGTTGTGACGCTAGAGATCGTTTCATGATGGCTCCTACAAAGTCTGGGGGGACATCAGGCGCTCCTGCGCCCTTTGACCCCTGCAGTAGCGGGTGCGACCATTTCTGGCCCAAGGCCCTGCAGCGCAATCAGGCCTTCATCGACCGGTACCGCGAAGCCCGCGCCGACCAGCTGGCTGGCCAGGAGGCTACCTTCCCCGCCGGTACCTGGTGGTTGCATCGTTTCGCCGGCGTGAAGTGCGCCGAGTTGGGCGCCACCGCCCCGCCGAGCTGATCAACGACAGCTCCCGGCTTCTTCCGCGGCGCCTCGCCAGGGACGGCCTCTGCCTTCGGCGCGCAAACGTAGCGGCGCTCACGTCTGCTGTCCGTCGCGAAACGCACGTGCCGACATGATGAGTGGCCTGTAGGGCAACACCATGGTTTGTTCACGCCGCTATTGGACTGGACGGAGAGTCCGTACGTTGCACGATCCCCCACGCGGCCCCGATGACCGGCCCGGTCAGCAACATCATGAGGATCTGGCGCCGGAAAAGCGTTGCGCGGATCAGTGCTACAATCAAAACTGATGAAGCTCGCGAGCGCCACCGCGGTCACCGACCCTCGGCTCGGTTTGGACGTCGAGCGCCTCTTTTCTGGCGATCCCGACATTCTCCAGGCGGCGGCACAGATCGATCGATCGCTCATTCAGCTCGCGCTCGCGCGATCGCTGCGTGAAAGGCTTCGTGCTGGCGTCGCGCTGGCTCGCTTGGCCAGCAGGTTCCGAGCGTGAAACACCCAACCGTCGCTGATCCGGAGGCGTTGCTGGCCGAGCTCTTGGCCGAGGGAGTGGAATTCATCATCGTGGGCGGGACTGCGGCGGTATTGCAGGCCGCCCCCATTGCAACCCAAGATCTCGATATCGTCCATCGCCGAACCGAGGAGAACGTAGCGAGACTCATGAACGTGCTGGTGCGGCTCGACGCAGTCATTCGCTACGACTTGAGCAATCGGGGACTTCGGCCCACGGCCACGATGCTGCTTGGCCGCGGCCAGATCAATCTGTCGACTAGCCTCGGTCCCCTCGACCCGCTTTGCGAGATCGGCGAGGGGCAGGGATATGACGAACTCCTTCCGCACACGGAGGTCATGTCGGACGGCGGCCTGACAATCCGAGTGCTCGATCTGCCCACTCTGATCGAGATCAAGGCCAAGACAGGGCGGGCCAAGGATCGCGTCGCGCTCCCGGTGCTGATTGCCACGCTGGAGGAACGCAGGCTTCGTGGCGCAAAGGCGCCTTAGCCCCGCGTTTCCAGCGCTTGGAATGTGCGTCGGCCTTGTTGCGGGCCTCGGCAATGGCCGCGTGCTTTTGTACTTCGGCCGATTGCTTGCGGCCGATGCTGTCCAGGTAGTTCACGTCGTCGGACACGTCCTGGATCTTCACCACGAAGCGGCCGCGGGATCTAGCGCCGCATGCGTCGGCGGCCGAGGCGCGCGGCGACGAGCACCAGCAGACAGCAGGTTGGCCAGGAGCCGGCGCCTCGATCCGAAGCGCTGGTGCAGGCACAGCCACCGCCCATGGCTCTGCCGGCCGTCCGATCGAGACCGCCGTCGGAGCCTGTTTCACCGCTTGCGCCCCCGACTCCGCCGCTGTCATTGACATCGGCGGCGCCATCGTCGCTGTCTGTCCTGTCCGCGTCCCCTCCTGTGTCCGCATCGGCAGGCGTCCCCTGACAGGTCGGCTGGCGGAGCGTGGTCTCGCCCTGGCACTGGTCGATCCACGAGCCCACGCCGTTTCCAGGGTTGGTCGGGAATCCCGTGCAGGCCGCGGTCGGATTCCAGCCGTTGGCATCGTGGCAGGGTGTCAGATCGAACCCCGACGTTTCCTCTGCCCAGGCCACGTGGTAGGGAACCGATGTGTAGCTGGAGACCCGCGGGGCGGTGCTGCCGCCGATGATATTGGGGGATTCGCAGTCCTCGCCGATGAGGCGCCAGGTACCATCAGGCATCTGGAAGAAGAGTGGCCCGCCGGAGTCTCCATAGTACTCGCCGTCCTGGCTGCCACTGGTGGCGTAGATTTCGAACGGGTTCGGCGTCAAGGGAGGCAGAGGAGCAGCCGCGAGGGTCCCATCGATCCACTTCTTGCGCCCCGTCGCAGTGCTGGTGGCGCTGGTCACTCCGAACCCCACCTCGACGACGGGCTTGCCGGCCGCCAGCTCGGACGTTTCACAGGGCGCCATCACGGGAACGATGGGGATAGCCGTGAGGTTCTCTACCAGAACACAGTAGCCGAAATCGTTTGTGGGGTGCGCGGTGCAACCGGCGATGGCCACGGTCTTGGCCCATGGCTTGGACGTTTCGCCCAGACCGATCGAAGTGAACGGAGTGTAACGGCCGCTGTCATCGTAGAGACAATGGGCTGCTGTCACCACAACACGAGGGTGGACGAGCGTGCCCGTGCAGACCCACACCGACCCGACCATCATGACGGTGGTCGGCCACTCGCACGTCGCGGCCAGATTGCCGCCGACTATAGGCAACCTGGTTTCCGACAGCGGGCCCTGGCTGGGGCGGCTGTCGCAGCTCAGCGAAAACCAGCCGAAAGCAGCAGCTGCGAGCAAACACGCGCGTCCACGGTCGTGCATCAGCACATCACCCTATTATCTGGGCGTGGGGGCACACGCGGCACAGTCTACCGCATTGGCTACGACTGGACCGAAATGATGTCGCCGGCCATCCCAGCCAGGGCATTCAGACTGCGGCGTTGCCAATAGACCGTGGGGCTGGACAAGAAGACGATGCGATAGCGACCCTCGGCCGGCTGGTCCTGCACGGTGCTGATCCACCACGCGAAGCTATTGAGACAGGACGAGTTCATGAACTCGAGCCGGCGGACGTCCACGTTCACCTTGGTGAGCGCGCGCCGTTGGGTCTCTGCGTGCAAGGCGCGCAAGAACCGATCGAGGTGTCCCTTCATCATGAAGTCAGCGGTCCCACTCAGTGCCACCTCCATCTGATGTCCGCGTACGCTCGCTTCCGCGCTGAAGTCGCTCTCCCGGATCGCCTCCTGCCAGGGTTCATCCATGCTGGTTGCTCTTTGGGAGGGCCGAGTTCGCGACGGTTGTCACAGTAACTTCTCCTCCACAAAACGCCGGACCACTGACACCACGCACGGGCGAGGCTGGATTCTGAGTTCGAGACTCAGGCAGGGGCTGTGTGCGACGCCTGAAACCACTATAGTGTTCCATCGGCAGCACCGACGGGGAAACTTGAGCGGTTTCTCGTCGGTATCGGCCCCGCTGCCGCTGGCTGCTCACCAACTTTGCTAGCGCAATGAGTTACGGGTCTGGTTGTGGACGGCCTTGCTGTGCATCGGTCATAGTGACGCCTGACGTGGCATCGCGGGGCAAACATGCGCGGCGCAGCTAGCCAACGCTTCGGCGCGCCCATTTCGCTGATCTTGGCCTTGGTCTTCCCGGCCATGATCGGGGCTGCTCTGGCCCTCGCCTACTACGGGTTCAAGCACGCCGAGGACGTATCGCGCCCTATTGAGCAGCTCTTTCGCCAGGAATCGCAGGACTTCGCCGACGATTTGGCCAAGGCCGTGGAAGCCCGCATCGACAAGGAGTCCGTGTCCCTGTTCGACAAGATCGCTGACGTCAAAGACGATCCGGCATCCGCCGACCCCTGCGATATAGATCCAGGCCAAGGAATCGAGTCGTTCGTGGTGCTCACCGCTGCCAAGAAAGTGGAATGCACCTGGCCAAAAGTGCGCGAGCCGCAAGCGTCCTCTTCCAAGCACAAACCTGCGCCAGAGCCGCCCGTGGCCCGCAATCCCTGGGCGGGCAAGATCAAGAATCTGGGCTGGGCCCAGGTGGGCGTGGGCAACTTCGCCTATCACCATGAGTTGCTTGACGGAGGCGGCTCGGTTCTGCTCGCCTACTCGACGCGGCACACGGAAGCGGGTCAGGCCTTTCACGTGGTGGCCAGCCTGAAGCTGGACTTCATGGGCAAGCACTGGTCCGAGGAGGAACTGGCCCGACTGCGCAAAAACCGGCGGGTGGCCATCGTGGACGAAAACAACACACTGGTGGCCGGTTCAGCCCTGGGTGGCCCTGAGGCCCGTCCCGGCGGACGATTTTTCTACGAGGGTCCCTTTGGCAGGCGCTGTACCGCTGGCGCATTCAGATGATCCCCCAGAACGCGGAGGCGTTTCGCGCGCAGTGGGAGCGGACCAAGGGAACCCGTCGCCTGCTCATATTGTTGTCTACGGTCATCATCGCCGTGGGCTTGGGCATCGTGTGGCTGGCGGTGGTGGCCGAGCGGCGGGCTTCACGCATGAAGAGCGACTTTATCGCCAACGTATCGCACGAGCTCAAGACGCCACTCTCACTGATTCGCATGTTTGGCGAGCTGGTGGCGACGGGCCGGCACAAAGACGATCGCACCGCGCGCGAATACGGGGGCATCATCACGCGCGAATCAGAGCGGCTGTCGCACCTCATCGACAACGTGCTCGACTTCGCGCGGCTGGAGCGGGGCAAGGCCAGCTACAACTTTTCCGAGGGCGACCTGGCCGAGGTGGTGGAGCGAGCGCTGGACGTGTGCCGCTACCGGCTGGACAAGGAGAAGATGAAACTGGAGACCAGCTTCGACCCCGAGTTGCCCGGCTTGCGCATGGACGACAACGGCATGACGCTGGTGACGCTCAACCTGGTCGACAACGCCATCAAGCATGCCGCCGAGGGGGGCAAGGTTTTGGTGACGCTACGTCGCGCCCCGGGTTTCGTAGTGCTGGGCGTGCGCGACTTCGGGCCCGGCGTGCCGCGCGACGAACACAACCGGATTTTCGAGCGCTTCTATCGATCGCAAAGAACGCGCGCGCGTAACGTGCGCGGCAGTGGCATCGGCCTGTCTCTGGTCAGGCACATCGTGGAGGCTCACGGCGGCCGTGTGGTGGTGACCAGTCCGGTCCCCAGCAGACAAGATGGCCCCCCGGGCTCGCTCTTCGAGGTATTCTTGCCCGCGCCCGTCGCTGCCAGCGCCAAGTCCGGCGCCGCGCAGGCGTCGGCAGAAGCAACCCCAGTCGTTGAATCATGAACAACAACCTCTCCCCCAATCATGCGCCAGCGACCCGTCGACGCATCCTCGTCATTGAGGATGAGCCCGACATCGCGCGTGGCCTGTCCGATGCCCTGGAGTTCGAGCAGTTCGAAGTCTTGACCACCGGCTACGGACGCGAGGGGATCAAGATGCTGCAGGAACGCGGCGCCGACCTGGTCATCCTCGATCTCATGTTGCCGGACATCAATGGCTTCTCGGTGTGCGAGGAGATGCGGCGCAGTCACCCGGTGGTGCCCATCATCATGCTCACCGCGCGTTCGCAGGAGACCGACAAGATTAGGGGGCTCAAGTCGGGCGCGGACGACTACGTGACCAAGCCCTTCTCCGTGGGCGAGCTGGTGGCGCGTATTAATGCCATCTTCCGTCGCCTGTACCGCTCGGTTCCCGTCGACGAAGCGGTTTCCATCGGCTCGGTAACGGTTTATCCGCGCCGCCACGAGTTGGTGCGCAAGGGAAAGACCATTGCGCTGTCATTCTACGAGGTCGAGCTGGTGCGCCTGCTGCACGAACGCATTGGCGAGCCGGTGAGTCGCGAGGAGATCCTGGAGAAGATCTGGGGCGTCTCGGGACACAGCCAGACCCGGGCGGTGGACAACTTCGTGGTCAAGCTGCGCAAGAAGATCGAGGAAGACGCCTCCAGCCCGCGCCACATCGTGACCATCTACGGAATCGGCTATAAGCTGGTCGCGTAGGCTGATCCGTTCACTCGGTCGCCGGCTCGACTTTGTAGATCGCGACGCTTCCTTGGGCGAAGACCCGCGCCAGGCCCGGCGCTGAATTGGGATCGAAGCCAAGCGAACGCTGCTCCTGCGGGCCGACAAAGAGATAGTCGGCCCCGAGCTCACGCAGCATGCGATGTTGGGAAGGCGTGAATTGATGGGCCGCGAGCACGCGACGGACTTGCGCCAGTATGGAGTTGTAGTGTGGAGTCACGCTGTGATGGCCGACCAGTGACGAGGCGCTGGTGTACTTGCTGATGCGCCCGGAAACCGGGGGCAATGCCAGGACAACGCCGCCCTGGCCGACGTTCTTGTCCAGCCAGCCAAGCGCCGCGGCTTCGTCGGCCGTGGCGTAGTAATTGCGTGTATCGGCCGTGCCTGTGAACGACTGGGATGAATAGGCCACGGCGCCAATGTTGCTGATCACCAGTAGAGTGGCGACTGCGGCCATGAACAGCCCGCGACGGAAGCCTCGCATACGCAGGCGCAGCGAGAAGGCGAACAGCACCAGCGGCGCGAACAGTGGGATGCTGTTCTGCGGGCTGAACCCGAGGGCCGGAATAATGCTGCCCAGATGGACGCAGAAGAAGATCCCGGCAAACCAGACCAGAAGAAATCGTTCAATCAGTGAAAGCGGATTACCTCTGAATTGCAGGATCCTGACCATGGCCAGCAGCCCGACGATGCCGTACGCGAACATCTGAATGTGCGGCGACGGCATGAACTGAATATTGTGACCCTGTTGCGACCAGTATTTGAAGATCGGATGGTATTCAAAGATCCAGATTGAATACGCCAGCGCCGGAAGCGCCATGGCCAGCGGGATGGCGCGCAACGCGCTGGCGCGCCAGTCAAAGCGCCGGATGGCTTCGCTGGCGACAAACACGGGGAGCACGACCGCGAGCGAGATGAGATCGTAGGGTCGGACAAAGCCATTGACGAGGAAGATTGCTCCCGAGGCGACATACAGCCACACGGATTGCTCCCGCATTTCGGCCAGGAGAAATAGCGCAAATCCGATGAGCATGAGGCCGTGGGGCAGGGAGAAGTGCGGGTTCAGCATGAGCTGCTGAAAGGGAATCAAGCCGGTCCACAGGTCTGGCGTCAGCTTGAACGCGGTCTCGCGCGACAGAAGATCATGGGCGCCCGCGAACCAGAAGAACGCACCAAATCCGCCGCCGAAAATGAACGCGCACAGGGCAGCCAGCCGTTTCGGGAGGCTGGGTAGCGCAATCAGGGACAGCAGCGTGAAGCCGAGGGCCAAGAAGAGGACCCCGGCAAAGCGCCACACCTGGTAGACGGCGTTCTCCGAAAGATGAAACAGGCGCATGGCCCGCCCGACGGCGAGAAACTGGAGATTGACAAAGGCGCCGGAGTTGGGCGTCGCGGTCAGGCGGTTGTTGAAGACGATGTTCCCGTCGTAGGCCTGACGAATGAACGAGAAATACATGTTCTGGTCGGTGGTGTGGCCCACCTGGCCGAGAAAGCTGGCTGACGGCGGTTTGTTGGCTTCGGCGAAATGGTAGGGCAGGTAGCTCTCGAAGAAAGCCGCCAGCACAACGCAAAGAACGGCGAGAGAGAGGCCCAGCCTTGGGTGTTTCATGGCTTGCGTGCGATCGAGCCTATGGGTATGCGGCTTCATGGCTTCAGGAGATCCACTTATACCAGTTGTCGCCCCTCGACCGTCGACTGTAAGCTCCCATCATGACCGTACGTGTTCGCATCGCGCCTTCCCCAACCGGCGATCCCCATGTGGGAACCGCCTACATCGCCTTGTTCAACTACGTGTTCGCCAAGCACCATGGCGGGCAGTTCATCCTGCGCATCGAGGACACCGACCGCACGCGCTCGACGCCAGAGTCCGAGGCAGCCATCCTGCGCGCCTTGCGCTGGGTGGGGCTTTCCTGGGACGAAGGGCCCGACGTGGGTGGACCGCACGGCCCCTACCGCCAATCCGAGCGCGCTGACATCTACCGACGCGAGATCGCGAAGCTGGTCGCCTCGGGCGCGGCCTATCGCTGCTTCTGCACCGCCGAGCGCTTGGACAAGCTGCGCGCGGAGCAGAAAGGCAAGTCGGGATTCATGGGCTACGACGGGCATTGTCGCGGCCTGGACCAGGACAGCTCGGAGGCGCGGGCCGCCGCGGGCGAGCCTTTTGTCGTCCGCCTGGCCATGCCGAAAACCGGCCAGACCACCGTGGTGGATCGTCTGCGCGGCGAAGTGCGCTTCGAAAACACCCAGATCGACGATCAGATCCTGATGAAGACCGACGGCTTTCCCACCTACCATTTGGCCAATGTCGTCGACGATCACTTGATGGGCATCACCCACGTCATCCGTGCCGAGGAGTGGCTGACCTCCACGCCCAAGCACGTGGTGCTCTACCGCGCCTTCGGCTGGAGCGCGCCCGAGTGGATCCACATGCCGCTTCTGCGCAACGCCGACAAGTCCAAGATCTCGAAGCGCAAGAATCCCGTGTCGCTCGACTACTATCGCGCGGCCGGGTTCCTGCCCGAGGCGTTGCTCAACTACCTGGGTACCATGGGCTGGTCGATTGCAGGCGATCGCGAGAAGTTCACGCTGCAGGAGATGATCGAGGCCTTCACCTTCGACCGCATCAGCCTGGGCGGCCCGGTCTTCGACCTGGTCAAGCTGTCGGCCGTGAACGCGGACTACCTGCGCGCCCTCGACGACGATGGCATCGTGGCGCGGCTGCGCGGCTGGCGACTTTCGGATCAGTTCCTGAAATCCCTGGTGCCACTGGTGCGCAAGCGTGTCCAGCGGCTGGACGAGTTCGTGCCCATGACCGAGTTCTTCTTCTCGGGCGATGTCGACCACGCGCCTTGGCTGAAGGAACTGGTTCCCGCCAATCGCACCGCCAAGGACGTGTCCGAGTGTCTACTCGGCCTCATCGAGGCTTTGGATGTCCAGCGCGATTTCTCGCCGCCGGCGCTGGAAGCCATGGCGCGCGGCTTTGCCGAGAAGTCGGCGTGGGACGCCAAGGAGCTGTTCATGGTCATGCGCCTGGCAGCGACGGCCCGCAAGGCCACGCCGCCGCTCTTTGAAACCCTGTCCGTGCTGGGCCGGGACATGACCCGTCGGCGCCTGCGCTTGTGCGCCGACCTTCTGAAGAAGGCCAAGCCCTAGTCTCCGAACGGTTTTGATGTTGTTGAGAATTCATGACCCCTGTACCCACTCAGCCCAGCATGACGAAGACAAGACTAGGCTTTCAACGGTATTCCCTTGCGACATCCTTGGCGGCTTTGCTGGTGGCTGGCTGCTCGGGAAGTTCCACCGAACTCGGGCACCTGGCCCAAGGCGGCGGCGTGGGCGGGAACAACACTGGCAGCATCGGCGGAGCAGGCGGAAAAGGCACAGGCGGTGGCACTGGTGCAAACAGCACGGGCGGCAGCGCAGTCGGTGCGGGTGGCAGTGGCGCGGGCGGAAAGAACACGGGCAGCAGCAATCTTCCCGATGCGGGAACCCTGAGCGCGGCCACCGCCGAGAGCTTCTGTTCTGGCTTCTACGGCTACATGTGCCCGGCTGTCTGGACGTGCGCCAATCTCAGTTACGGCGTTTCGTCCGTGCTGCCGTCGCCAGCCTGGCTGCAGTCGCTCACCGCGACCACCTGCGGGCGTATCCTCAAGTCCGTGGACGCGGGGCGCATCCTGTACGACCCCGCGCGCGGCGCCGCTTGCCTTTCCGCATTGGCGGCCTGGACACCGACGGCCGCTGACTGCGAAGCGGGGCATTCGTCCAGCCTGGGGCCGCCCTGTGGGCTCGCGTTCGTCCCTCAGGTGCCACTGGGTGGCGCGTGTTCGACTATCACCCCGGACACCGCAGCCATCGAATGCGCGGACGGTGGGTATTGCGACGAAGGTGGCGTTTCGTACTCGTGCACCGGCACCTGTCTGCCGTACTTGGACGAGGGCGCGCCCTGCCCGTGGAATGGGCAACAGTGCAAACCCGGAACTACGTGCAACGCAGACATCTTCGGTTCCACCCCGGGAAAATGCGTCGCGAGAGTCGGCGCGGGGCAATCTTGCGAGGGTCCGGGCGGCCCGGAATGCCTATCGCCCGCTGACTGCGTGGGCGGTTCCGCCACCGTCGCTGGCGTCTGCCAACTGCGCCCGACATCGGGCCCGTGTAACTATCAATACGAATGCGGATGGGGAAACAGCTGCACCGGGCCGAGCGGCAACCGGACCTGCTCGCCGGCGAAGCCGAACGGGGCCGCGTGCATCCCCGGCAACCAAGAGTGCACGGTGCAAAGCTACTGCACGGCGACCGGCATCTGCACCGATGTCCTCGGCGCGGAGGGTGAGCCGTGTGGGACGATTCTGGGCGAATATGTCTCCTGCCAGGGCGGCTTGTATTGCGATGCCACCAGTGTCTCTGGCGCAGGCACCTGCCACGCCCAGAAAGCACCAGGGACCGCCTGCACCGGCGCGCTGCTCGAGTGCTCCGGCTACCAAGGCCATTGCGACAGCCTCACCTCGAAGTGCGTCTCGTGCGACCGCGGATAGGCGACGCGCTGCCAGGTCGCCGCTTGTCGAACCTCGGTCCGTGCTGGACCGGGGTGTTCTCGTGCGCGATGGCGCCCGAGCTGCACGAAAATAGCAGCTGGCCTTGCCGAAAAATACGAGCCCACGCACCTAACCTAGAATGATGGCGGACAAGGCGCCAACAACCATCGGGTCGTAGCTTGGCAACAGGAGCGCTCTCGGGTATTGGAGGTGCTGCCACGAAGTACGAAAATGCGGAACGAGCCCGAGCTAGCGCTTATCTACCGACGTTGTGCCCCAGCGGTATTTCGCCGTGCACGGCAAATCTTGGGTAGCGAGGTCGACGCTCGCGAAGTGACACAGGACGTTTTCCTTTCGCTGCTCGAGCGTCCGGAGCAATTCGGGGGACGCAGCTCCCTGACCACTTTCCTGTATCGCATGACCACGAACGCTTGCTTGAGCCGCCTGCGCGACGAACGGAATCGCCAACGCCTGCGTCGCGAGCGGCTCGAAGGAGCCCCTGGCGCCGATGCGCCCGGTCCAGACGTCGAGCAGCAGCTGATGGTTCAGCGGGCGCTGCAGTCTATGCCCCCGGAACTTGCACACGCCGCAATCTACTACCTGATCGACGGCTTGACCCACGCCGAGATCGCGGAGCTGCTCGATTGCTCGCGCCGCCATGTCGGGGATCTCTTGGCTCGTGTGCAGGGCTGGCAAGAAGCGAAGGAGGCTTCGTCGTGCTGATGGCTACGAGAAAGGATCTGCCGCCGTCGTGCGTGTCAGACCTACGTTTTGATCGGTGGTACGCCGAAGAGCTCGAACCCGAAGAATCCCGCGCAGTGGAAGCTCACTTGAGGGACTGTGCGCGGTGCCAGCAGCGCAACCAGGAGTTGCGAGTTCAAGCCGAGGCTTTCTTGCGGGCCTACCCGCTTCCCGCAAGGATTGACCTTGGGGGGCGCGTCGTTGTGCCGAGCGGAGGCAAACCGCCGCGCCTGTCGCGGTGGGTATTCGCGTGGATGTGTGGGGCGCTCGCTCTCGCCACCGCGGTCGTCTGGCTGGTCGTGCTGCCGAAGCGCGACGGGGCTTTTTCGAGGCACGTGGCGGTGCAATTCCCCACAGTAGAAAGCAGCGACGAGGCGTCCAGTGCGACCCGGCTCAAGGGGGGAGCGCGACTGGGGTTCTTCGTGAAGCGAGATGGGCGTGTGATGCAAGGTCACGATGGGTTCACCGTTCACCCGGGCGATCGACTGCGCTTCTCTGTGACAATACCGGAGCCCCGGCATGTGGCGATTCTCAGCCGAGATGGGAAAGGCGTTGTCTCCGAGTGCTATCCAGGGGGCGGTCGGAGCCGCAAGCTTGCAGTTTCTCACGACGAGTTGCTCGACTCGAGCGTGGAGCTCGACGGTACCTTGGGGAACGAGAGAATCATCGCGGTCTTCTGTGCCGAGCCGTTCGAGGTTGCGCCCCTTGTCGCAAAGCTGGGGCGGGACGGTACACTTGAGGTAGGAGCGAACTGCTCGCTCGACTCCCTGGAGATTAGGAAGACGGCCAAGTGAGCGGCGGGTGCGCTCTGGCCAGGATCCTGGGTTGCCTCGCTTGCCTGGCGGGGCTCACCGCCGCTTCCAGGACAGCCGAGGCCTCGGTGCAGCGCTTCGCCCTGCTCGTCGGCAGCAACCAGGGGCAAGCGCCCGATGTGGCGCTGCACTACGCAGAATCCGATGCCGCCAAACTGGGCCAAGTGCTGCGCGATCTGGGCGGCTTTGAGCCTGCGGATATGGTCATCCTGCGCAACGAAGACGCCAACATCGTGCGCAGCACGCTGATTTCGCTCAACGATCGCATTCGTGCCGCCGAGTCTTTGCCCGATACCCAGACGCTGCTGTTCGTCTACTACTCTGGGCATGCTGATGCGCAGGCGCTGCACTTGGCGGGATCAAGACTGCCGTTTCGCGAGCTTGCCCAGCTGGTGCGTGGGTCTGCCGCGACCTTTCGACTGCTGGTGGTCGACGCCTGTCGTTCCGGCGTGCTCACCCGGGTCAAAGGTGAACGCATCGTCTCTCCCTTTGACGTGACGGATTCCGAGCTCAAGGGCGAGGGCTTGGCGTTGTTGACGGCCTCTTCCGCCAATGAAGACGCGCAAGAGTCCGACGAGCTCAAGGGGTCGTTCTTCAGCCACGCCCTGATTTCTGGCCTTCTCGGAGCGGCCGACAGCAATGGAGACGGTGATGTCGCGCTGGAGGAGGCCTACCATCATGCCTATGAGTCCACCCTACGCGCCACCAGCCGCACCCTGGCGGGTACGCAGCACCCAACTTTTCAATACGAGGTGAAAGGGCAGGGGTCGTTGGTCCTGACCAGGCCCGGGCGCGCGCGAGGAAAGCGCGCCGAACTGGTTTTCCCGACCGGCGTCGACTATCTGGTCATGGCCGACGATGCACAGGGCTCGGTCATCGGGGAAGTGGGAAGCCGCAACGTCGCGCGCAGTCTGAATGTGCCGCCCGGGCGCTACTTTGTCCGCGGGCGCGGCGTGGACCACCTGCAAGAGGGGACCATCGCCCTGGCCGCGGGCGAGGTGCACAAGGTTGACCCCGCCGAGCTCGAGCAAGTCAAGTACGCGCGGCTGGCGCGCAAACGCGGTGGAGTCCGTGATCGTTCCAGCAGCCTACAACTCGGGATTTCCCCCCGGGAGAGCCTTACCAAGGACTTCAAGAGCTGCTGGGGCGGGATGATCGTCTATCGCGCCGATTTCGCGAGCTTCGGCCTGCACAGCCGGCTTGGGTACTGCACGAGCCAGTTCGAAAACGATGCGCTCCGCGGTCGCACCGACGAGTTCGAACTCAGCGCTGGCATCGACCATACCTGGGATTTCCGGCGCGTGAGTCTCGATGTCGGGGCCGGTCTCGGGATGCGCTTCGTGTATCAAAGCTTCGAGACCACGGGCAACGCTCCCTCGCGCCAGATGGTGTCTCCGCTCGGCTTCATTGGCTTGGGCCTGACCCTGCCCATCAAGGGGCGCTTCTACGCTCGCCTCGACTCGCGTCTCGAAGCGCACCTCTTCCAATACAAGCCGAGCGCACTGTCCGGCAATCAGCTGCGCGCGGCCTTGGCACTCCGGGCCGCGCTTCTGGTAGGGATGAGCTGGTGAGTTACTTCTCCGCAAGCTTGGCCGTGTGGAGGATCTCGATGGCCAGGTTCTGCTTCATCGAATCAGTCACGACTCCGGTGCCCGACTCGCGCGCGCACTGGGACTCAATCTGAGCCTGGATGGCGCTGATCTCTTCAGTTTCCTGCGGATTTGGGTCCGGCGGCGAGGTACCGAACGGGTAATAAGTGATGAAGGGCGGATAGTGGGTGCCGTGGGCGGCGTTGTACCTGGCCATCGCCGCCAAAGCACGATCCCAAACGCACTTCCAGCTATTTAGCCAAGCCGCAAGTGAGCTTTGATCCTGGACAATGTTGTAGCCAGCCTTCAGCGGACCATACGGACCATAGAGTTGGTCGTTGACGTCCTGGGAAACCCAAACGATGCCGAAGTTGGTCTTCACGCTCATTTCAAGCGATTGTCCAGGCAAGGTGGGGTCGCCTGATTCTTGATTGACTGTGCAGGTGAAGATTTGGTCAGGCTCGTAAACGAAATCGTTCTTTCCCAAAGCGGACGTGTCGCAGCGGTAGACATCGCGGTAGCATTTGTTCGCCGCGTTCGCGTCGCAAATAATGCTTGCCGAATAGAAACCGGCATCATTGGGAAACCAGCTTGAATTTTCATCCGAGACAGTGAGTTCAGCCTGCAGGACGGATGCGTCACCTTCTGAGTCCAAGAGCTGGCAAGGGGTGGACTGACAGCTGAGGTCCTCAATGAATGGACTGGTGCCCCCGCTGTAGGTTCGAGTCACGTGGATCACGGCGGGGTTGCTGTAGTCCACTTCGACGGTCGGAGCCACATAGGGCAGGATGGCCGGGTGGTCCGCTGGCACTGCGGCCAACCCAAACCAGGCTACCTTGACCAACTCGCCGTTGCCCGCAAGGTCCTCCTCGTCGGTCACGGGAGGCAGCTTGGTGGTGGAAAAACGGAACGCCGAAGGGAAGTCTCCCTCGATCACCCCATCGATCAGTAGTTCGCTGCGGCCTGTATTGTAAGTCAGGACTAGCACCGAATCGTCGGTGATGGGGACGTCGGAGGTCACCGACCCTCGGAATTCGAGCAACACCTCTCCCTTGTACTCTTTGCCCACCTCGGACCCACAGCCAAGGGCCGCGACCGCCGCAACCGGCAACAAACAAGATCTACGCATCATGAGGGCTTTCTCCAGTTGAGATTGTACTCCTTTATGGGCGCGCCCCGAGATCCTTGAGCAAGACGGCGAAGCGTGTGGAAGCCGGCACACGGAAAAACAGAGTAAGCCTTGCCCAGAACGACGAGCTTACGCACCTAACCTGGACCAGTCCCCATCGGCGATGCTTTTCCCGTCCCCTATCGGTG
>Ga0182017_10001611_pt1 | contig 17380 bp, 13 predicted proteins | sample 712E3DmetaG_FD_120492 | JGI IMG/M metagenome (GOLD analysis project Ga0182017, IMG submission 120492) | Permafrost microbial communities from Stordalen Mire, Sweden - 712E3D metaG | ecosystem: Environmental > Terrestrial > Soil > Wetlands > Permafrost | place: Sweden: Stordalen | collected... | reverse complement strand
TTATATGGCTATATTCTTTACCAGTGGCGATTGTCAGTGGAAAACTCATTGTCGTTTCTTCCTATATTCCACAAGTTCCGGCGGGTATTGTTTTTTAAAACCGCCTTTTACGCCATTATTATATCATGTAATTTGTCGCTTACTGAAAGTACACCAAATCTTGGTGTATCATTTTAACACAAAGTACCATTGATACAGCAGGACACTATCTTAATTTAGCCCCCTTACTGTCCTAACAATGGGGTCCACCTCAAACATCGCTCAAGATTATCAGGTTCGGTTTGTCCTGCGATTTTGCAATGAGAAAATATCTCCGTTAATTGAGTTATCAGATCATTTTCTCGTAAACTTATATCACCGATCTCTTCCATTTATGCTCTAACGTAATATTGAAAACCAGATGATTACCTTATGTTGTATAGATTGCTGCCCATTAGATTATATAATCCCCGCCCAAGTATATTTGCTGTCCTTATTCACATGGAAGCGCTCGCGAGGGACATTGAGTTTGCCCCGAATACGTTTGGCAGACGCGGGAACCGGGACGGTAATTTCATCCCAGGGAACTGCAACGGGAATATTATCCGGAACCGTTTGTTCCTTAATCAACGCAGAGAAATAAGGAAGAAAGGCTTCTTTTTCCACAGAGAGCCCCAATATCTTGCGAACACCTTGCCAAGCGCCAAGAACTCGCTCATCCTGCCACATTGCTGAGGCCCACTCCAGTAACGAAACCGGACCACCGTTTTGTTTCTTTTCCAGCCACCATTCTGCTTTTTCGGAAAGCCACCAATCAAAAGCGTCCATGAGTTCAGCGTTGTATGCGACTTGACCGCATTGCCAACGGTTCCCAACCTTCCACTGCTCATCCCAGCGACGTTTATAGACCGGCTGTTCGATGCGACGAACGTGTTCATTTTCATTAATTACGTTTAATCTGGCACACCACAACTTTTTTCGCTCTTCGCTCCAATCTTGGGGAATCAAAGCTAAAGCAGCTTTCAAATCTTGACCGGCCTTCTGCCAGAGCACGAAACAACGTTGTTCTCTATTCAGGGGTTCCGGCTCTGCGTTGTGACCCAAAGCAGAAGAATCAGATTTTATTAAACCATAAGTGGCATAAACCAACCAATCCACCTCTTCTTGTAGGGCTATCATCTCATTCCTGATTTTTTCACGGATGTCGCAAGTAATAGCAAAGTTACCTTTTAAATCCGCTGCTGTTAGGAACGGACCGCCTAATCTTTTATCGGGAGGAACGTAGCCCGAAATCGATGAATTCCAATCTCGATAAGCTTCTCCGGGATTTTCGAAAAGTTTCCTCATCGCCAAGGATGTTAGCTGGCGGCCCAGATTCGAGCAATCCTTTGATAGCGTTTGCAGGAGGGTAGTTATTTCGGTGGAAGCACCACGGAAGGAGGAAGCCACGGAATAAGGAATCGGTACTTTTTCCAAGATAGTTCCTGCAAATTCAAAGCGATCCAGATGTTCTTCCTCTCCTGCACCTTTGTTGTAGCAGTTCTGTTTTAGCCAGAGCAAAATTGTGCTTGAATTTAGTAGACTAAGCAACAGGTACCAATCCTCATCCCTATTATTAGAAAGAAAAATTATGACAGGAGCGCTTTGAGGAAAAACCCCATTGCACGGCTTAACTTCCACATGTGTATGTGTCGCTATAAAGGCTGAAACTAGAAACATTGATCGGCGATTCTTTTCTGGATACGGGTCAGTATACTCGTACCAGACCCGATCTGTCTCTTTCTTCAAGCGACCGAAGACGACCACGTTCTCCAAGTACTCCTTAAATTGCCTGACAAAGGCATTGAATTTTGGGAATTGACCAAGTTCTATAACCCTGTAGCCAGCGTCATAAGGGCAAATTGCCCATTCATCAATTGTGTGAGCATAGTTCCGTAGTGAATCTCCCGGCATAAAGATTCTGATCAAGGAAGATTCTATCTCTAATCTACGTATTAAATGGAGGGGCTGGACGAATACTTCATTACTCCGAGTTATTGTTGAGGGACCTATTGATCCTGTAAACTCAGATAGAGGTATTGTATTTGTCATTAACTCGTGGCTAGATCCAGAACCCGTAGGATCGAAATTCCAAGGGTGTTTTGTCATGTCTTTTCTTGGACGATCTGCGACCGTAATCCACTCGTCAGTGTATCCCGGATTATCGTTATTAGATTCTAAGTCTCGCCATAGAAGACTCTCTTCAGGAGGAGAATGGAGATCCCCACCCCCAGGTAGAGTCGCTGCAATTCGAACAGCAGAGTTCGAAGCAGGTTTCTGATTTTGGCCGAAGATGATACAAGTAGGTGTGCCATGACCAGGAAAAGCCAAACCAGAACAGTCAACAATCTTCTGCAAGTCCACAGTCGGAAAAAAAACTTCTATTAAAGGTTTGCCAAACTCACGTTTAGCAAAAGCGTTGGAAACGATAAAACCTAGCTCACCTCCGAAGCGCAAGAGCCCAAAACTAAGATCAAAAAATGGGCATATTAATAGATATTTGCCTGTGCATACCCTTTTCCACCGTTCCCGATAAAGTTCGCGTTTTTCAGCATTGCGTGCGGTAACAAACGGCGGGTTCCCTAGGATAACGTCAAAACCACCTTTACCTTCTTGGAAAATATCTGCAAAATCAAGCCGCCATGAGAAATTAAACGGGCTATCAAAATCCGCTCCTTCCAACTTGCGCAGTTCTGGGTAGAATCTTGCGTCAAACGGGCGGGCCTTGATTTGTTCGAGCTTCTTTTTGTCTGCATCAATTTTTTTTAACGCTTCCAGCAGGCGATTTGTTTCTTGTATTACTTGTTGTTTCTTTTTTGACTCTGATTCTGTGCTGGAAACGATGCTAAGAGTAAGCTGGGAATTAATTTCGCTTATTTCCTTGATTTCATCTTTTACTACACGTTCGCTTAATTCAAGCCGATTACGCAGGATTTCTAGCCGGAGGTCTCTTTTATTTCCTGCTTTCTTTTCACGGTGTAGTTTTTTACCCAAGTTGTGAATTCTGGTAAATTCATCATGATAACGTTTACTTTTCTCTGGAGCCACTCGTATATTCACGCCGGAAATGTAGTCTAGTAAACTATCGCCACGTTTAAAGTTTGTCTCCAGGTTAGGTAATTGGGATATTTGCTGAATTGCCCGACGAAATTGAAGCGGTTCAGCGCCGAACGGATCGAGGCCCAGGTCGTAATCCACGATAAGGCTAAGCCACAGCCGTAAACGGCAAATTTCAATTGCCTGCTGTTGGATATCAACACCATAAAGACAATTCTCGACGATTTCTGCTTTTGCACGATGAACCCAGTTTGTACCTTCACGGCGGCTAGGGTCGACGAAACCGTTGGCGATAGTCTCGGCAGTACGCCGAAGATTGACCAATTCGTGTAAAAGCCCCACCGGAAATGCACCGGAACCGACAGCCGGGTCGCACGTCTTGATATTATTCAATACATCTAGCAACTGGCGTCCATCCGGTGGTTGGAATAAAGAACGGAGACGGATAAGTTCGTCCACTTCAAACCCTGAAGGTGAATCAAGTTCAAACAACAGACGAATTTTGTTCTCCCATTCTGTGCCAGGGAATTCTTTTGTAAGGTATTGCCGTAGAGCCTCCCGGCAAATAAAATGAACTACAATGCGAGGGGTATAGTAAGAGCCGGTGGCCTTGCGTTTATCAGGAGCGTTGTATTCTGCTTCGGCTTCGGCATGTAGAACGATAGATTCGAATACTTTTCCGAGCATTTCGGGGTCAACCGCGACATCCTGGTCAAGCGGAGTATCCTCGCGTACCGTAAAGTTGAATGCTTCGAGCAAGTGGTCGAAAACGAAACTAAAAGTACCATTACGAACAAATAATGGTGGGAAAATCCTTCGATCTTTAGATGACGCCGTGGGGAATTCGTCGTCATTAAACAAACCACCATTAAGGAACGGGATTCCTTCCAACCGATGTGCATCAGCAGTGCCGGGAGGTGTTGCTAAGGTAAAGAATAACTTTTCCAAGAACTCCGAGTAATAGGTGCACTCATCAGGCGAATCACGGTAGAGCGTGAAACCCGCTTTCAGATAATTACGATGCTGATTCAACCAACCACGATTTTGGAGAAAATACAGAAAGATCATGCGCTCTAACAGTAGTTGAGCGCGACTGTAAGCTTCTGCAGAAGTAAAGCGTTGCAGAGTCTCCAGATCTGCTTTTATCGCCAATAGTGCTTTGTCGAAGCGTTTAAAGAAGTCACGAGTTATCGGTTCTTTATCAAAAGCTGCGGTCCAGGATTTCAGCCAACTTTCAGAGTCAAGCGGATTATCGGGCCAAATCAGGGCAGGTAAGTTGAATTCAGCTAGTGTTCTTAAATATGGATTCTCTTTTTGCCAACCAAATGTCGTAAGTCGCGCACTCTGTACAGTTTCGCCGCGGAAGTGGGCTATGGTTATACGGTTATAATCTTGTGTTGCGCAAAGAAACAAGAGATTTTCATGCTGCCAGGAAGGCAAATGAGCATCGTGACGCCGATTAGTCACCAGCCCTCGCAAGATTTCTCTCAACAAACCGCTATGTACGCGGTCATCATTAAACTCAACCAGAAATATACCCCATGGTTGGGTGGGAACCATGCTGCGCAGTTGGCGGATTTGACCTCCGGATAAAACTGGAGCATTATGTTCGGCAATATGGAGAGAATCCGCTGACCATTCAAACGTTAGGTCGTCGGTTTTGTAATCCTCAATCGGCCAGTCAAGTTGGTTTCTCAAAAATTCAACTAGGGAAGATAGGCTATCCACGTCCCGAAGCTGGTCAAAATCAAGTTTAGGCATATAAACTCTCCAATTAAGACAATTCCATCCAGGTTTTTAACACGGGTTTCACCCCAAGTGGTGCATTCACTTTCTTTAAATATGAGTTTTTAATATGTCCATCCATTATTGCCCTGATTTCGGCGAGCGTCTTTTCCTGCATGACATGATGTCGAGGTGTATCTGGTCGACTTCTGACTATCTTAACGATGTCTTCCGGTTCGTCCATGATTTTTTCGTTTTCCAGATTGTAAAGGTACCATTTGGTGAATCCAGCTTCTAGTGTCCACGCCGTATCCTCTATGGGCTTGCCGTACGGTCGATTTACAGGGGGAGCTGGCAGAGCGTAACAGAAGAAAACCGCTTTTGTCCCCTCAGATGGATGTTCTTTTCCACTAAAGACTCGGCCCGGCAAGTTATTCAGTTTTGTTTCAAGGTCGGGGTTTTGTTGAATCAACTTTTGAAATTCGAGGTGCATTTCTTCCATAACGCTAGTGGTTCCTTCATACTCATGGTTAAAATCTTTCAATGCTTCGTAGTCATCATCCGGCGTGAGTAGTTTCTTTCCCTCTATTCCAAATACCTTTGAAATTTTTAAAGTTTTACCGCAGACCTTATTATACAGGTGCAGAAGGTTTTCAAGTTCTTCCGGTGGTAGGAAATTCCAGTAACAGACCGTACCGCGAATATTTTTCTGATCCGGATGATCGGTAATGATTTCGTTTTCGATTTCGGGATTTAGTCGTCTATCGACACGTCCGATTCTTTGCATTAGACGCACAGGATTCCAATGCAAATCGTAGTTAATCAGGCGGGTCGCATCCTGAAGGTTCAAGCCTTCAGAGAGAACATCGGTAGAAATTAGGACGCGTGTCTCCTTGATTTTCTTAGCCTCTAAATCTCCACTAGAAGTGTCATTATAATACGGCGCAAACCTGGTAATAATGTTGCCCCTGTCTTCTTTAACCGCACTGTCCACCTCATCTAGACCATCAATGCCAGCTTTACCGAGTTCTTTTATCAGGTAGCGTCCGGTAGCCATGAATTCTGTGAAGATTATTACCTTATGCGTGGTTAATGCTTCATCAGACTTCAATAATTTTACTAGTGCTTTCAGTTTATCATCATGGGTCGGTTCAAATTTCTTCAACTCGGTCAGGAATTGTATTACTTCATCCATATCCAGGTATGTCTCGTTGATAATTTGAGGTACATCAAATAGTTTTTCATCTAAAGGATCTAAATCCTCCAGCATTTCGGGCGTAATAATATCCTCATTTTCTTCATCCGGCTCGATATCGAATAATTCTAATTGCTTGGCTTTGACATAGTTTATCAAATCTTCTTTCTGACTCTTCCAACGTTCCAACCTTCGTTTGTCCGCATCTGTCTTTGAGTGCTTTTCGACAAATACCAACATCTTCTTCAATAACTCAAAACATGATAATTCAAAAGCAAGGGCTGAGCTTTCAAATCTTTTTAAAAATAAGATTCTAATTAAACGCACTAATTGCTTCTGACGGTTGATGAGGAAGGCGGTATCTTCTTCCTTTTCGTCGAGCGGGACTTTTGGATAAGCCAAAGGATAGTACATGGCCAATGAAAAAAGAGGCTTGTCTCTGGCAAAAGCTTTTTCTACCATGGATAGCAATGACCCATACACTTTTTTCAGATCGTAAGGAATTACTTGTGGTCTTTCTCTCTTCGGGAATATGACTTTGTTGCCGCCATACTGTTCCTGACTTTTCTTGACATAGGCACGGCTTCTCTGCACTACTAGGGCTCGGAACAGGTTGTCATTGAAAAGCACTCTTTGTGCTTCTTCTTGGTCCGTTATCGTGATGTTGTCCGTATGATTTGTCGGGGATGTTTCGATTATTCTTTGTAGTTCACGCTCTAACCGATTAAAATGCCCAGGTAAAGAATGAATACCCAGAGGAGCAGGACTGAAATAATCCGGAAGTTTTCGAGAGAACAATTCTATCATGTGTTGCAGGTCACGAAGGGAGTTGTTAATTGGCGTAGCAGTCAAGAGAATAACCGGTTTCCCTTCGCATATATCATAGAGTTTCCAGTAATTGGTTTTACCTTTTACTCCCGGATTCCTGAAATGGTGCCCTTCATCAATTAGGATGACATCTGCCATTTCTTTCAGACGATGGAATTTTTCAAGGTATTCTCCGCCTCTGCGCAAGTCTGTGTGATTATAGACCGCCAGATTACTATAATCACCTTTCAAATTTGGTAGGTAGCGTTTTAAATGCTTATCCCATACCGGTGCACGGGCAGCTTTAGGAACTAGAAGTAAAACGCGCTTACGGTCGTAAATAAGCCTTTCAATTAACATGAGACCGATAAGCGTTTTGCCAAGTCCGACACCATCACAAAGGAAAGCTCCTTTATATTGATTAGCTATCTTAATGATTGCCTGATAGCCTTCTTTCTGATACTGGTCAAGTTTAGGGTATACCAGTGATTTTGATTTTTCCCATTCACCGGCGGTTAATTCATGACCTCGAAAAAACTCCTGCAGAGATTTAGTGTAGACCTCAAAAGGAGAGTATTCTCGTGTATGGCGCTCGATAACTTTTAGCAATTCCTCACTGATATCTTCTGCGCGACCCCAATGTTCTTCATACCACTGCTGAAGAATTTCTACTTCACGCCTAATTTGGACGTTCAGTTCTACATTCGTAGTTATTCCTGGCAGGGTAAAATTACTGGAACCCACCAACGCGGACGAACCGACAACCTTAAGTTTAGAATGTGTAATATAAGCCTTGGCGTGGAATTTATCTTTAGTGTAAATCTTACACTCGATTTGTTTCTTCTTAAGGGCATCGACTATGGCCGGTACACCGGTGAGAAAATCATTATTTTCCTTTTCAATTTCAATGCTATTATTAAGAACTTTCTTGGCTTCTTCAATGCCATCAAGAAGTGCTTTCTTGGTGCGCATGGAGACTTCATCACCCATCAATATTCTGAGTTTGTCCAGCTTTTGCCATTGCCCGTCCAGAGCTAATAAAGCACCGATTTCAAAATAGCCGGTAGCAATATCGAAACTGCCGGCAATTTCCGTCCATTCTTTGAGGTATTGCTTAACTTTCCAATCAGTATCACTGTTATCGACGATAAATAAATCAGCACCGGATTTTTTTTCTGCATTATCTGTGTTTCTAGTGGCTTCGTCAAGCCGGGTGCCGAAGAGGGCATCGCCCAAGGTTTTTTGATCGCGATTTGGTTTATTTGCTGAGCTCATTTTGATTTCCTTATTTTAGTATCCAAAACTAAGTCATTTTGATTATGTCAATTCTAGCACTGTTACCGAATTGCCGCAATTAATACCTCGTGCTTTCCATGAAGTCCAAAAGAGATGTATGCAGCCTTAAAGGTGGTAAGACCAGAGCTCAAAAATTATCACTTGAAATACGTAAGGAAATTGCTCAGAAAGCAGCTCACGCTAAGTGAAAGGGTATCAAATAAAGACTTGATTAATTATTGGTTGCGGTCAATTAAGTAAAAACTAAAGATTTCATTTTGGTCTATCTATTAGTCCTACATTAGCTGCCAAAACAGCATCTATTTCTGATATGGTCACAGGATCTAATTTGCCAGAATCAGTGCAGACAACCACAAACGTGAATAAGCTCGATTGTCGGAGCTGCTATCAAGGCCGAATATAAAGTGATATTGTGACGGGATGTACTAAAATTGTCTGCAAATTATTGAAACAGTGCCCCAACAATTGACGGACATACGTTCACGAATACGTCTATTGATGACTGCCAGAAAGCTGTTCTTCTAACCATGAGGCGGAATCGTTTAAATGAGAAACCTTTCCGTTTGGGCTGATTAACCATCCGAAGTAAACGAACTCCCTTCCATTAAGTGGCCCCGTGGTTACTAGTTTGCTAACGATTGCGTTCGGAGGGAGTAGTGAGGTACTAGTCCCCTGGTCGACAAAGAGGTCAAGTTCAAAATCGCAACTGTCTTGGGGCCACGCACCCCACCAATTCTGCCCGCTATAAAATGTGGGCCCTTGCAAGTAAATATTATTACAAATAGCAGTGTAAAATTCTTGACCCGCAACACCGTTTGCTAATCCCTTCAGATATTTCCACAATATAGCGGTCGCATTAAAAGTTACATCAAAGGATTCGCTTGTTACAGAATTTAGTCCATCGCTAGTTGCTAAGAGTTTATATCCGTTCCCAACCTTATCAATAGAAAGGTTCGCGAAATCAGCGAAGCCGTTAACCACTTTAACTGAGGTTGTACCGGATAACGTGGCACCAGCGGTACCTGTTCCTGGAACGATAGACAAAGTAACAGATGCACTTGAATCAGCACTTGTAAAGTTTACGATACCTACAATGATTTCATTTTGGAATGTATTCCCGGTTTCAATTCCTTGAGGTTCAGAAAGGAAATATAGCCGGCGTGGAGCTGTCACAGAAGCAAGAGTTGAAGAAGGTATTCTGGAATTTGTCGAAGGTGTGATTGGGATCGAAGTAGTGGAAGATGCAATAGTTGGGGTTAGTGATGATGGGGAATTTGACATCGTCGAATTTCGGGGAGATGTAGAACAGGCGCTCAGGAAAATAGCAACTCCGCATATTGATGATACAATTAGCTTTGCGCATGGTCTCATACGAAATGCGGTAATACCAATAATGGATAATCCCTTCATTCGAGAGTTGCTATTCATCAGAAGGTTTCCTTTCCTTTTGATATTTTTATAATTGAGACAGATGGTTCTGTCAAATTAAGGACGTTCCTGTCACCAATCGCTATAACGCTGCTTATGTTAGTATTGTGACTTCTATAGCTTCAGGTGCTAATTTTCTATAATTCCTGGCATCATGATTTTGAAAATGATTATATCCCATCCCGTTTGATTTATCAACATCATTCACAACATTATTGATTGGGAGGTTATTATTATATTTTAAGGTCAGTCCTCTTTTTTTATTTCCTTAACTATTTCTTTGACTAATAATCTTAACCTTTCCTAGTTTTCTTAATTTGAGAATTCAATCTCCAATATGAGAAACGCATGCTAAAATATCAATATCGCTACGGACTACTATATTCGAGCAACACACTAAAATTCTGGTTTCCGGGATATTTCGCACATACATGGATGGTGCCAACAGTAACATTGATTTGTCCACTAAATCGGCTGTTATTCTCAGATAGTTTCTGCCAGAGATTACCGATCACGACCTCCACGTCGTCAGTACCAGGCACAACAAGATCGAAATTCTGAATCGTTCCCGGGACAAGATTACCTATCATCGGGGAATACAACGTAACATTCCCAATCGAGAAAACACCAAACGTTACAGGGAAACCCCTAGAGTATGCAGATGCTGCGTTTGCCAGAATGCTAAAGTCTATAGCACCCCAATAATTCCCGGTGTCTGAACGATTTTTTGCATAGACCCTTAATACATAGTTTCCAGCGTTAGGCACTACGGCTTTTATTTGATATCGCTGCTCCACTCTCTGCGTAAAAGTACATGTTTGAGCCATTTCAAGTGTACCTTGATAGAGACGCGCGATTAGAACTACATCATCCGGTGCCGCTAGAGACACTGAGATTTCCCCATTGGCGTCTGTTACCGGTTGATATGTACCAGTAAAGCCAAGCCTATATTGAAAAAAGCCCGAATAAGTCAAGGGAAGTTGCGCAAACTCGGATTGTGACATGGGTTGTTTAAGAAGTTGCCATGAAGATGTTTTAGGGAAATGGTCGATGATAAATGTTTCCGGGGGAGTTAAAAAATATCCATCACAGAATTCCTGAACAAAATGAGACTGGTCTATGTAACCGGCACCCCAAGTACTGTCAATTAAGTACCAACTGCCATTAATTTTAACGGCATTCCAAGCATGATTGGTACTTCCTGAGATCTGATCACCCACAGCATATCCTATTCCTTTTCCCCAACCATCTATAGTGACCACATCTAGACCAGCGTCTTTTGCTAAAGCCTCGAAAAGACTCGAATATCCTTCACACACAGAGCTTCGACTTTGCAGAACGCCGCTGGCGCTCGTGTCTCCGTACGAATGAGTTAAGTAGGCGTTGTAATCATAGGAAATATTATGGGCAACCCAACTATATATAGCCCTCGCTCTTTCTATATCATTTTGAGCTGGCGTAATTAAGTAATTTACTAAGATACTTACCGAGGTTGTTACTGACGCTGGTGTTTTTTCCACATAATTATCAATAAAATCCATACGGTTACTATCAATGGTAAGTGGCTGGCCTTGAAGTGGAATTTCTTGGTCAGAAGATGTAGGAGTTGAATTGTTAACAGCGGCAGTTGACGTTTTTGTTACCATCGTGGTCGCCGATTTTGTTGTTTGGTATTCTGTAATTGCCGAGGTTTTTATTATCGCGATAGGTGATGAATTACCAGTTGTGCAGCTAACTGCTAACATCAGCGATAAGATTATTATAAGAACTAAAACTCTTTTCATCGATTATCCTTCTTTGGCTTTATGTCGTCGGGAGGTATTCAACACAGTGGTTATTAATCTTCAATAATTGGTTACTCAATATTTGCATCTACAACCTGCAGAAATTTTGTTACAGCAATTTTAGCATCGTAATCGAATTGCTGCAAGACAGACGGACGGATTGGCACAATTTTTTTAGAATACGCATGGATAGTGATATTTCGGATTGGGGTTAGTTTTATAAGTAATAGGAAATAAGGTTAGCATCAAGCAGCATATTTGCGTTAATTTAGCGTTGTTATCTCAAAGCTATTTTTCTGGGAGACTTCATAGCTACATGAACAAATAATAACTTATATTTATGTTTAGGATCGTAGTTCAGACGCAAGACTAATAATATATTTTGGCCACCGTCTTTGGCGAAGCTGTTGTCTTTCAGTTCCGGGAAAAAATAGTCTAAGTATCAGAGCCTGTTTTTACGTTTTTCATCAAGTTCTGAGCTTCCATGGTAATATGATATATTTGAAGAGAGAAGAGGTGACCGAGAGGCCGATGGTGTTGCTCTCGAAATTTTGGGAATTTAACTAAAGTAGCCTCACGAATGGCAATATTAGACACAATATTTTAGCTTCAATTTATTCTTCCTTGCTGAATACCCCGACCATAAGAGCCTGTCTCAAAAGTCAAAACACAAATTTATATCTCACATTTTACGACATATTATGGTCATAATATTGATTAATTTAATTCCCCCACCAGCACGCAAAAACATTACAATAATTATATATATTCTCCCACTTTATTCTTTCATAACCTATTTATGAGACAGGCTCGTAAGGTCGTGGGAAGTTTATTTACTGTTTCAACAAGCGGTAGCAAAATAGAAAGGTGAATTATACCGAGAAAAAACTTCGGTTACCAGTTTGGTGGTTTAGTGAATGTCCCCGTAGTATCGGTTAAATTAATTGGGAATTTGGATTTAGTATAAACTGGATCATTAATTGAAGCCATGCAACTTGAAGCAACCTTTTTTAGATCCTTGGAAATCCCATAAGAATTAATAGATTTATGCACATTACTAGTGCGGTTAGGATTTACAACTATTACAGGCATGTTTAATTTTGATACGACAATTTCCACTGCGTAGGCCAAATCAGAGTCATTTGAAATAACTATTGATTCATCTGTGTATTTTTTACAGTTATCATAAATTAACTGGGAAGCTAAATTTACATCCGATCCTTTTTCTTCTGCTTTGTGGATTTGTACCTTTTGAGGGTAATTATATGGAGCATCCATAGGTTTCAGATAAGCAAAAGGATATTGCGGTAATAGTTTTGCCCATGTAGAAAAGTGGCCTTCGATAATTTCAAGATTTGGGATTGTCCTTAATGCTCGCCAATAAATGCCTTGTCTTGTCGGGGCGCTCAGGTCATGAGGAAGTGGTTTTACTCTTGCAGTAAAATAATAAATTTTGTTAATTGGTTTTCCTGGGAACAACGTATTTACAAGAACAAGAGGATTCAACCACTTATCGGTTGTGGCCTTGACTCCACAATAATACAGGTTGAAACCATCTATGTATATATTGGTTTTCAAGGCAACATTCCTCTTATAAATGCAAAGGGTGATACTCGCATATCACCCTCGCGCCCATCGACCGAAGTCTCAGGGGAATTCAACTATTTACAGTGTATTACACTTCTTCAACATTTGTCAAAGTTAACCACGGTTATCCAGCGTTAACCAGAGAGGTAAGCGCATTGATACATCTTATTAGACGCTTGTAGTTGCTCTTTAATTACCCTAATTCAATTTGGTTGGATTCTAGACAGTAAGCAATACGTACGAAGGTGGGGTCACAACGGATATTTACCACCCCAATGAATTGCCCAACCAATACAAATACTCCCAAAAAAGCAAAGGCTATTATTAACAATTCTATAAATAAAAGAGACGAATCAGTTAATGGAAACATAATTATGCACATTCTACATATTATGTTGATCAAAGGCAAATACCCCTTCCTTGGTAACTTAAATTATGAGGCAATGCGATGGTTTAAGTATCAGAGTCTTTTTTGACATTTTTCATCAAGTTCTGAGCTTCCATGTTAGCACTTTTAAAAAGTGGGCATGAACCAAACGGACAAGATCTCTTCACCAGTTCTTCAATTTTCCCTATCTTTCGATATAGTATTGCAGTTTGGCCGATAAAAGCAGTTAGCATTATGAATAGAAGGGCTATTGTCCAATCGGTCATTTTAAGGGACTCCTCAAGTTTGTTTCGATCTGTCAACTGGTGGCAGTAGATTATTCTTACTGTAGTCTCATTCGATTGGGAATTATATACTTGACAAAACTAAACCGAAAGTGAATTAATTCAACGCCTTCTGTTCAGTACTGCATAGCTGACGGCCTCCATTAAAAGCCCCAAGGATTGGATTTGGAAGACAGCGAATTTATCTTCAGTTGTAGTGGCATTTTCTCTCAACCGCACTCCGGCCTTGCACCACACCTCTGCCAAAGCATTCATGTCTTCATGGGTATCCAGAGCCTGCGTATCAATCTCCAAAGGCCCTAGAAACTGCGAATCTAGGAATTCAGATAAACCAGCTTTGAATGACGCTGAGTACGACATTAATCATTCTCCTCCAATAATATTATTCCTTAGTTTACTTGAGCTGGTGGTCTGCCCTATTTCTTTTTATCCATACCTTAATTATATCATTGACGGATTTAGGAGCAGGCACGGGAAGAGTCATGTCAAATTACAGTTCTCCCTCTCGTTAGACCATCCTTAGGTCGATTGTAAGGTCTTGGTTTCAGCTATTGACTGCATCCCTCGACAGATATAGAATGTTGCCAGATAGGAGAGAATTAATGAATACACCTGAAAAGGAACTTACAATTAGCGATTGGGTTACATTCTTAACTGGCGAGAAATATGGGGTTCTAAGCAATCTGTTTGCTTTCGGTTCGCTCGTAGTTGCTGCATTTAGCATCATTCAGCTAACAAAAACAATTTATTGGATATCAATTATCGGCATCGTTATAGTAGTTTTATTGGCTCTATTTGTAAGTTATCATTTGTATTTTGGAGTGGTGAGTCGGTTCGAATTACGTGGTAAATTAGCAGGTAAATTGCTCGGAAAAATAATGTCTCGTGAATTAAGGAATGAAGAAGCTATCCGGAGAGAGTGGCTCGCTGGAGTGGCAGAAATAGAAAAGAAAAAGAAGTTTTTGCTGTGGTAGTCATTGGCGAGTAATAGCTGAAACAATTAGAGTCACCTTGTAACCAGGTTCATTGTTTAAATCTGCCTCATTACGAAGTGGCCCTGTAGGCCGATTATATGGTCTGTCATGTGTTGCCTATTCAATAGCTGTGTGGGGTAATGGTCGCAGAATCATACCAAAATCAAGACGATGGAGTGAAATAAATGCTTACTACATGCAAGTCGCTGAACGATTGAGCAATTGTAAAGCCTCGAAGGCTTTGGATGCCACAGTTAAGTATTTTTGGGATAAAATGAATGAAGTCCTTAGGCGTTATCAGTTCCCAGATGTAACAAAGGCAGATAAACCGCCATCGGCCTAAATGCAGTCTTTGGCAATAACTTACATATTACAGCGCTACTTTGCGAGAACTTTCCCATTTTCCCCCACGACAATGGAAGAAGGGGTATTAATATTGCTTTCTAGCCCGAATGAGGCTGGATTTGTAATTATCATCCCCGATTCAAGTGTTATTTGGTAAATTATATTACCTGCTGCCAATGGAACAATCGGTCCCTTAATAGTCTTAATTATCCCATTCTTCATGATGCCTTCCCTCTATTATAGAAACTATCACGAAGTGCCTTTGCACGTAAATGATTTGTTTCTTGAATTTGCTGAACTTGCGCCTGAGTCATAAGTTGGCAACCTTTTCCACTAGACTCGATGGTAATAACATTAACTGGGCCTCCTACTTTACCGTCTTGGCTTGCCGTTTCTGTTATCACATAGACCGCTAACGAAGCTAGCTCTGCAACCGTTCGGTCGGGCTCATACAACCTATTAAGCAAATACAACGCATACTGAGCTACACCCTGGAGCGAGTAGCCGTAGTCATGCAACATGGGAGGGAAGTCGAGCTGGCTTACTAAAGTGAACAATCGAGGCGTTCCGTCAAGTTCATAACCTGCAACGGTGAACGAAAGGTCAGGGCGCGCAACAGCTTGGCCAGTCATAACTAAGGATGGTGACTGCACTGGGGGGATGGAACTGAACCATTGTTGGTAATTTTCACGTGCTGTTTGTCTTAAAGTTTCCAACACAGCTGTAACGCCGTCTATTTTCCCTGCAGCCAGCTTCTTTTTTACTAGGTCGATGACAAGCGCACCCAACTCACCTGAACCTGCGGTGAGAGCAGCGACATTTGGAGACAGGATATGCGCCTTTTGCATATTGTCATTTTGGGCTGTAACGCTTCTCGGATCTCCGAAAGTCCCCCGGCTATCAGCAGCTAAAACGAACCCATTTTTGCCTTTTAATGCCGCAAGTAATGTCATATTGCCTTATGCAGATTTTATTCAAACCTGCATCCCTTTCCATTAATTACACATATATTATACACCATATTCTTTTTAGTCTAATGCAAATCTAAATTACTACTTAGGCACAGTCGCTTTTTTATTTGGCACGCTAATAAGAACTGCATTTCTTTTCTTCGCAGTTCCGTACCTAAATAACACTTCTCTAAAGATAAATTAACCAGCAGTAGTAGAAATGGCACTGCAGAACTTTACTGAGTCCTCGAACTTGATCCTAGCGTTAATACACGCACGGATAAAGTCCTGCCAAAAATATTGAACGTTCTGCCTCGACCCTACTCCCCATTGAATAAACATAGGGATGTTTGTTCAGCGATGCGTACAAATATTTGATGGCGGATAACCGGAAAGCCTTGAAGATGACAGACAAACCTGTTTCCGTCTCTTTAGAAATGCGCATGGCTTGCGGCTTGGGGATTTGCTACGGCTGTACGATCAGAACGAAGGACGGCTTGAAACAGGTCTGCAAAGACGGGCCGGTCTTTGATTTAAATGACGTGATTTGGGATGAGATGACGAGGGTATAATATAACAATAAATTAGTGATATCATTCCGTAATCGTAAAATGCAAAACGACCAACGCTCCCCATTCATCCCCGGCGACGACGGTATAAACACCAGGTTCTAAATTTTGCGAAACAGCGTTCGGGGGACTGCCCGCCCAGTAACTCCACACGCTTACTTCGGTACTCATCTCAAAGGTTGCGCTCTGATCTATAACGGTACCGTCAAGGGTAGCAATATCGCTTAATGGCTTAAAATGAAAAGCCGTAACGTCTAATACAGGCGGAAGGCAACCTTGCGCTATCCCATTAGGATTATAAAGGATAAGCGGCGGCGCGGTTTCAACATTACCAGCCGAGTAGTCTCCCCGTAAAATCGCTACCCCGAAAGGAAAACTCCGGGTACCACAAATATCCACGCTTAATCCAGGTATAGGCCATTTATCAGACACGGGTATATCGTTCGTTTTTGATAGTGTATTCCATTCGCTAACCACCATATTTATCGTATAACCCGGTTTAAATGTTTTGGCATCTAATGCAAGCGACAAACTCAAACCATTTACAGCTTTTGATGAGACTGAGTTAACACCCAGTGGTTGGGAAGCCCCAGTTTCATGTGTATGGCTGCTACAACCAGCTGCTATAATAGTTGTAACAAGTACAAAAAGAACTACAAAAATAATTCCTGCTCTGTATTTCATCTCTCACTTGCTCCTTCTATTATACCGAAGCTTTCCCTTAGGATTGATTTGATACCTTTTGCCTTTTCAATGAAGTAATAACACATCGTGTAAATGTCGGGATGATTGTTAACCCATAATAAAAACAAAGCTATCATCGACTACGATATCTGTAACCTACTTCTTCATCGGACATATTGTATTTTTTCATGATTTCTTCCTTTGCCTTGTTAAGTTGCGTAGCTTCGGTACTTGCGTTTTTCAATTCGTTAGCCGCAACGATATAAGTTGAGGGATCCTTTTTCTCCAC
>Ga0182017_10001609_pt1 | contig 17388 bp, 13 predicted proteins | sample 712E3DmetaG_FD_120492 | JGI IMG/M metagenome (GOLD analysis project Ga0182017, IMG submission 120492) | Permafrost microbial communities from Stordalen Mire, Sweden - 712E3D metaG | ecosystem: Environmental > Terrestrial > Soil > Wetlands > Permafrost | place: Sweden: Stordalen | collected... | reverse complement strand
TGGCAATATTCTCGCCACTGCTACTACTTCCAATGAGATTGTTGGAGCTTTTCTGCCCGGCAGATTCGGTGGTAAAAACATAGCTGAATTTACAATCGTTAAAGAAGGATTAACTACGGGCAGTATCGAACAAATTGCCCCCGTCCTTCTGATAAATCGGGGTGGGGAATCGTTACCAAATAAAAGTAGCGATTTTGTTTTACAGACCGGCGACCAGATATACATACTGGCGGACCATAACGCGATCGTCAAGTTGAGAAAAATAATTAAAGGCGAGTAATATCCCGGTTACTCCCCACCTTTTTCGCTTATTAAATCCTTATTAGGTGCCTGATCAATATTTACAGGTTCTTTTTATCACTTACGTAGACTAAATGTATTTGTAAGTTAAAGACACCGGCTATTTCCTCCGCGTAAGGAAGCACCCGTTCTCCCCAATTGGAGCCGTCTAATGGAACTAAAATTGTTTCCAGCATTTCATCCCTCCTTTTCGGTCAATAAGGGCAATTTTTTACGTTCCGACTTAAAAATCCAGTTTCGGAAGATTATCGGAGTAATAATAGTAGTGAATAAAGCCATCAATACCAACGCCGAATAAGCCCGGTCTGAAATCAGATTTTGAGTCAAGCCTAACAGTGCCACTATCATTGCCACCTCTCCCCTTGGTACCATCCCCACACCAACTGCAAATGATTCTTTCCAGCCGAATCCAAATATCTTGGCAGGAAGACCGCAACCGATAATCTTGGACAAACTAGCGACGACGATCAGCACAACAATAAAGGCAGCTAATCCCCAGGTCAAAGTATGAACATCCAATAATACCCCCAACGAAATAAAAAATATCGATGCAAATATTACCTGCAAATATTCTGCCCCATCTTTAAAAGATTTACTGTGTTTTAGCCCAACGCCGGTAAATGAAATACCTGCGAGGAATGCGCCGACTATTGCTGAAAGACCAGCGATTTGCGCAACGACGCCGTATAGAAAAGCTACCATCACCGCAAAGACAAACACTGTTTCGGGAAATTTAGTGGCTATCTCGGTTTTATCAATTTTTATCAGCAGTTTATTCAGAACTAACCGTCCTAAAGCAATCCCGCCGATAATAAAGCCGGCTGCTTTTAACATAGTAAATAAAACTGTGAGTCCGGAAAGGTTACCGGATACGATACCTTCTGACATTGTTAAAACTAAAAGCGCCAGCACATCATCGATAACCGCCGCTCCTATAATTGTTTTTCCAACGTCTGTTTGCAGCTTATTCATTTCCCTCAGAACGTTCGCGGTGATGGCAATACTAGTTGCGGTTAGTGCCGTGCCAATTAACAAAGATGCCTTAAAATCGAAATCAAACATTTTGGCGGCCAGAAATCCAACTCCCCATGGTATCAGAATCCCAAACAGTGCAATAAAAAAGTTTTTAATATTGGAAATCTGCCTGAATTCAAATTCTAGTCCTATTGTAAAAAGCAGAACAATTGCGCCAAGTTCTCCCAGGCTTTTTACAAAATCAGTGTATGTTACTAACCCCAGGAATGAAGGGCCAACCAAGATGCCAGCAAGGATAATACCAACAACCGCAGATTGATTGATGCGGTAGGCCAACAGATAACCGGCCAAGGCAACAAAAAGTAAAAGGCTCATTTGAAATTCAATTGAAGTCAGAATTGCATGCATTTGGGCTGTCCTTTTTGACGATAGTTTGCAGGTAAGTCATCTTGATTGCGCCTCTCACCCCGAACTTTCTGGATGTCTCCCATATTAACCTTTTCAGGTGGCGCTTAAGCATGACCGTGAAACCTAAATTCTATAAAAAAGTTCGGCATTAATTATCCTCTATTTTAAGCTTCGCTGTGTCGCTGCATAACTTATAGCAGTTTTCTTTGACAACATTATAGCAGACAGATTGAAGTATCAAAAAGTAGTTATTTTAGGGTAAACTTGGAAGATTGGGAAATATGATTACATGCTTTATGGTCAGAATTCGTGAATTTCAGAACCTGATCTAATAATCTGTTGCTAATTCTTGCAATACTTTTGCAAGCACTTGGTGGGCCATTCGGAACAGTTCCCGAACTCTTATTTGAGAAAAAAGGCCTTATTCCATCTATACAACAGCTTCTTGTATCATATTCCACTTAGGTGGATTCAAGGAAAACAAGTTGGACACTAGCTATTGAAACTCGTCAAATTTACCAATATGAAATCGGCTGTATTTAAAATGGAGAATGTCAACTTATTTTTTGTTACGTTAATCATTATTATACATGCAATCGGTCTAACCTAAGCCTATAGGAATTCATTCGTCAATTTAAATTGGTAAATGATGTCCAGAAGGAGATTAGTTCAAGACTAATAATCCCTAAGAAAAAAATCTTCATTAGTAAAGAACCCCACAGCAAGAAGTTGGGCATTAGGGGAACCACCCCACAAGAATACGGACGAGGCCGCTTTCATCCCGCCAGCAAACTGACGGGTATTCAGAGGAGATTTTTATAAAGATTTAGTTCCGGAAATCTCTGGAATTACTTTCAAGTTTCCCGTTGTAAGTGTTATCGGTGAATCAATGAATAAAGAAGATTCCCCAGGAAACCGCTAATGATGCCCAGAATAACAATCGCTCCAATAGCAATCAAGATCGTTCTCAAACCAGAATGAAACGACCTGAACTTCACAAACACATTGAAGCTATCATGTGGTGCGGCTTCTTTCCAGTGATAAGCAGTAATTTGTTCAAAGAAATAATCCTCGCCTACGTACGCCTTCCATATATCCTTTTCTAGTTGTCGGCCGCCGGGTGGTTTATGTGAGAAAACATAATCGTCACTGGCTTCTCTCATGAGAAAGAAGTGAGTTTTCGTGAAATGTACATCGCCATTCTGTCGAACCGTCTCCAGAAGCGAACCAGGCAAATTACGCTTTTCGTTTACTCGGAAATCTATCAGTTCGGTCTGGAAGAAAGCGCCTTCAAGAATAGAGTTAGCAGGTGGAGTGTAAATATAACCAGTTTGGTCGACAAAGGCACATTTCAATCTGATTCGATAGTAGTGTTTCTTGTTCTTTAGGTGCTCGGGAATTTGGATGCGGATGATGGAACCGCCAAATTGGCTCTCTATCGAAACGTCATTTTCAAGATCGAGCATATAGATATCGAACAATGGTGTTGTATCAGCTTTTTTCACTTCAACGGTCTTTTCCTTTGCGCGAGCCAATATTCCGTAGTCTTCATTAAATACCGCAGAAACAAGTTCGGTCTTGTCTTTAAAAACTCTGCCTAAGTCTTGGACATTTGACTTGTCAAGTCGATCCGGAATAAATATGTTGATATGAGTTGATTCGCCCGCATAACTTAGCATGACACCGATATCCAAGAAGCAGTCAAGCTTGGCGTGACGAGGATGACTAATGCCTTTTAACATCCACAGATTGAAGTGGCACTCTAGTTCTTTAGACTTCGGAATATTCAGTTCGCAACGCGCGTGTGTAAGCCAGATACAGATACAGTTCATGGCAGATTTCCTTTGCGGTCCCCGCCTTTTACATCACTTGCCTTGGGAGAGGGATGTTTTCTAACAACGAATTCTTTCCAGTGTTACCATCCTTGGGACCAGTGCGCAAATACATGAATGACTGTGGTGGCAAGGATAACATCAATTCATCCAAGGACAACGGAGTCTGATATTTTCGTGCTTTCCTAATCCCTATGGCGTAACCCTTCGCATGATTCCCAAAATACTCCATGAACCTTGCCTTTGTTATACCAGCATGGTTAAACGTTTGTGCCCAAAGCTGCTCTGGTTTCTCATGTAGTATTTCTCCAATTTCAAACTCACCAATTATACGTCTGATTGGATCGGACGCATAAACAACAACGGTCTCCACCCCTCTTCTCTTGAAAATGATTCGCCGATATTCATATTTTTTCGACCCATCGAATATTCTCAATGCAAATTCTGGCTTAATCGACAACAATACTTTCATTAGCTTGGCACTCCCGTAATATATCTTTAAGGTTCTTAATACTGATTGGCGTGAAGCCTCTGGGCGCGTCATTTACGCTGGGTATGACGCCTATTTCAATCAACTTGTGCAGATTAATGCGCTTTGGGAATGAGTAAACATATAGAAAATTCACAATGAATGGCCGGTTAGTCTTCCTAAACCTCCACTGATTTGCCAGTTGCTCATCGGTGAACACGCTTCTTTTTCTGCACAGCCGGATAAAATCTGCTTCGGTTGGAATATTATCGATGACGCCTTCAGCCACACCGATGGTTGTTACGACACTCTTGTGATAACCACCAGTACGGTAGAATACGATTACATCTCCTGGATGGATGTTCCTCTCTATCGATCGTGAAATATAGACTTTACTTATCGCATTTCGGTGTGGCTCGTTTTCGACAAAATCCATTGGTGATTCCGTTCGCAGAATTGAATCGGGGAATAGTTCGGTATGATAGTCCGGGTAAATCGGAACAATGAAAACTCTCCCTGCCGTAGAGAAGAAGGGATACGTCAGTTTCGGCGTCAAACGGTTAACTAACTTCTCACAAGATCGGACATAGACAAGTTCATTTCCTGCTGTCCCTTTTTTAAAGCCATGATGATAAAAACCATATTCTTCCAAGAGATTAATGAGACGTTGCTGCTCAATTCGTTTATTGAAAATTGTTACATATACCTCATCAACCTTGAGTCGCAGGGCGTTGTCAAAAACGATCTTAAGGAATCTTTCTCCCAAACGGAAGCCATTGAGTGTAACTTTGAAACTGCCAATTTTCAGACGTTTCTTCGGGGGAAGGGGAAGGGTTAAGTCCGTGTAATCTTCGCTTTTGCCCTCCACTTTTAGATACAGGAAAGCTATGGGCTTGCCATCGGAGAGACAGACATAGACTGTCTCTTCTGCCTTCTTGTTGAACCACTTTTCGTAACCTGGATAGTCTTCTTTGAACGATGTAAAGAATTCATCTGACAGGTCGATATTGCCGAAAAGGGACTTTCGAACCGAAAGTACTTTATAGTCGGCCAAATCCGGGTTTTCGACAGTAACCTTTTCCAAGAAGCCGTCTATCGTGTAAACACGATCCGGAATTCCTAACAATAATGCTTTATTGAGAAGTTTCTTGTCCTCGGTTATTAATGCGTCAACCCTTCCACAGTACAGCTCATTGATAATTACTGTGTCGTTCAGGTCGTTTTGGGTTTTGTCCAGAGGCTCCATAACCGTGCGAACCTCTTCAGACATCGGAGCCTTCGTTTTAAGGACGTTGTAGTTACCGAGTTTCACTTCAAAAGACTTGCGGACCTTCGGGTCTTGATGCTTTTCGATCTCTTCAATGGTGATAGAATGAATACATTTGGTGTAGTGCAGATTATCCAGCCACCTAAATAAAACGCCGATGTCCTCATTGATGATGGTAGCGGCCTCTCTGTGGATAACGATATTAGTGTCTAGTAAAATCTTCACAGGCTCTCCCTAAATTACTTCTGGTAAACGTCCAGGTACTTTCTTATTATCTTCTCTTGCTCTGCTTCGGTGGAGTTCAAAAAGTTATTCAAAGATGCTGCTAGTAGAAGGTTCTTCTTTCTTCCGGTTCTTTTTGCGAGCTCATCTAAAGATATGGCCAGATTTTCCGGAATCTCGAATGACATTGGTTTCTTCATATAATAAACCTCATGCGATTAGTAATCAACAATACTTTAATAGTAAAGTATAGTAATGTCAATACTTATCTATCACCGACATTCGGTTTTATCGATTGACTTCGCACTCCATTTACCATTTTTTAATTCCCGAAGACTTTTAGTCTATCGACCAATTGACTTATTTATACTAACGGAGTTATATTTAGAACAACTTACCGCTGGGGAGAGATATGAAAAACGACTATCCGAAAAAGACTAAGACACGAATGGTTCATGTCCGCTTACCGGAAGAAGTGCACAAGAGACTTCGTATAAAAGCCGCAGAAGGAGATACAACACTTCAGGATTGGGTAGCTGCGGTAATAGAGAAGGCGCTCGACAAGCAAGACAAGGAAAGTGGCACTGGGTGATCAATAGGAGAAAACTATGGATGGGATGACAACATTTACCAGTGATAAAGAATCGCTACAAGATGTTTTGAAAGCTATCTCTATCGGTAAGTACCAACTTCCCGAATTTCAGCGCGGCTGGGTCTGGGATGACGACCACATAATAAGTCTTTTGGCAAGCGTTTCGCTTTCGTATCCAATAGGAGCTGTAATGATGCTGGAAAACGGGAACCCATCTGTCAAATTTAAACCGCGCCCGGTAGAGGGAGTGGAATTGGGACTAGCAATCGAACCGGAACGGTTTATTCTTGATGGGCAGCAACGACTCACTTCGTTGTATCAAGCAATTTCTACGAATAAAGCGGTAAAAACCAAGGATAGCAGAAAGAAAGAAATTGTTCGCTGGTACTACATCGACATGGCGAAGGCGGTGGATTCGAATGGAGATCGGGAAGAAGCCATGAAAAGTCTGCCGGAAGATAAGAGAGTAAAAAATTTCAGGAATGAAGTACTCGAAGATTATTCGAGGCCTGAGGCTGAATATCAGTACATGCTTTTCCCGATGCCATTGATCCTTGACTGCGCAAAATGGCGTGCCAACTATAACAAGTTCTGGAATTATGATCCCCAAAAGACTGAATTTTTTGACGCTTTTGAGAAAAACGTTATCGATCGATTCAAACAGTATCAAATCCCCGTAATCAAACTCCTTAAAGAGACTCCAAAGGTGGCAGTGTGCCAAGTATTTGAGAAGGTAAACACTGGCGGTGTATCGCTGACCGTATTTGAACTTGTTACAGCCAGTTTCGCCGCAGATGGATTCAATCTGAGGGAAGATTGGGAAGGCAAGCATAACGAACGCGGGCAGAAAATAGCACAGGGACGAAAAGATAAAATCCGTGCCCAGAAAATATTGCAGTCTGTTGGCGCCGATGAGCTACTGCAATCCATTTCTCTTCTCTTCACTTATGACCGCAAAAAGGCTGAGCCAGGCGGAGGAGTAAGCTGCAAGCGCGCTGATATTCTAAAACTGAGACTTGATGATTATAAGAAATGGGTAGAACAATCTACCTCTGGATTCGAGAAAGCTGGAAGGTTCCTTTTCCAACAGAAAATATTTTCCAACCGGGACCTTCCTTACGGCACACAGGTAGTACCGCTAGCGACTATTTTGACCCTAATTGGCAATGGGGCGGATAACGATGTCGTTCGCAGCAAACTGGTTCGGTGGTACTGGTGCGGTGTGTTTGGTGAATTATATGGTAGTGCGGTAGAAACCCGTTTTGCGCGTGATGTGGTTGAGGTGATGACTTGGATTAAAGGCGGTACCGAACCAACTACGGTAACCGAATGCAATTTTTCTCCGAATCGCTTTGACACTTTGCGTACCCGTAACAGCGCAGCTTACAAAGGATTATATGCTCTTTTGATGCGTGACGGCTGCCTAGATTTCCGAACCGGAGAGCCCATAGAGGTCCAGTCTTACTTCGCAGATAGTATCGACATTCATCATGTCTTCCCGCATGCTTGGTGCTTAAAAAATAGTGTTGAAGCGAAATATTCTGAATCAATTGTCAATAAAACCGCCCTATCTTATCGGACGAATAGAATCATCGGCGGTAACGCACCGAGCGTCTACTTGAAAGCTTTACGTGACAGAGAAGGCATAAATGAGCAACGGCAGGATCAGATACTTATTACACATTTAATTAATTCAGAGGCAATGAAAACGGATGACTTCAAGGCTTTCTATAATCAACGAAAAGAAGCTCTCCTTCAAAGAATTGAGCAGGCCACTGGTAAGACTATTAACCGTCAGGTTCAAGTACAGACAGACCTTATTGAAGCAAATACGGAGTCTGAAGAGGAAGAGGAGGAGCAGGAATGACCGATCAACCGGAAAGACTTGACCTTAGTTATCAAGATATTGCCAGTGACAAGATGCGGGAACTGCTAAGTATCTTTCCTGAGGCCCGCACCGAAGACGGCAAAATCGATTTTGAACGTCTCAAATTAGTGCTCGGCGAGTCCGTTGATGTGGGCAAGGAACGCTACGGCATGAACTGGCCGGGTAAGGCGGATTGTTTCAAAACTATCCAACAACCGAGCGTTGGCACACTGCGTCCCTGCCCGGAAGAAAGTATCAACTTTGACACCACCGAAAACCTCATCATTGAAGGCGACAATCTTGAAGTGCTCAAACTCCTTCAAAAGTCCTATCTGGGCAAGGTCAAGATGATTTACATTGACCCGCCTTACAACACGGGTAATGACTTTATTTATCCTGATAATTTCACTGAATCTTTGCAAACATACCTGGAATATACGGGTCAGGTGGATGCCGAAGGGAAGAAGTTCGGCACCAATTCCGATGCCGACGGCCGCTTCCATTCTAAATGGCTGAATATGATGTACCCCCGTCTTTATCTGGCAAGGAATTTGCTAAAGGAAGACGGGCTAATTTTTATCAGTATTGACGATAACGAAGTCGACAACCTCCGAAAACTCTGCAATGAAATATTTGGAGAAGAAGCTTTTATGGCTCAGTTTATTTGGAAGAGCCGGCAAAATAAGGATAACAGAAACGTAACGGGGATATCAGTAGATCATGAATATGTTCTGTGCTATGGGCAGCGTGTTAGAGGAGACTTGCGCAAGATAGATCAATATACGAACCCAGATAACGATATTCGAGGTCCATGGACAAGTGGGAATATGGTGGGTCTTCTTACAGAAGACCTAAGACCTAATTGTCATTATGACCTTATAAACCCTGAAACGAAATTAAATTATGGTAAGCCGAAACTTGGTTGGCGATATGACAAGTCAACAATGTCTCGTCTCATAGCAGAAGACAGAATAATCTGGCCCGACAAAATTACAGGCCGTCCTAGAAGAAAAACTTTTTTAAGCGAATTGAAGCAAGATTACACAGGTTATTCATCAATTATCGGAGAAGGTATATATACTCGCGATGGCACAGCTGAGATTAATGATTTGTTTGGGGAGAAGGTGATTGAGTTTCCAAAACCGACTGCACTTTTGAAGGAATTGATTGAGCAAGGGACGCAGCAACAGGACTTGATAATGGATTTCTTTGCTGGCTCTGGCACCACCGCCCATTCTGTCTTTGAACTGAATCATCCAGACGGCGGTAGTCGTAAGTTCGTTCTAGTGCAGCTCCCTGAACCCTGCGCACCCGAAAGTGTGGCTTACAAGGCTGGTTTCAAAACCATCGCTGATATTACTAAGGAGCGAGTGCGCCGGTGCATCACAAAGCTCAACGATGCGGATACAGGTAAAATGGGTCTCGATGGAGTTAAGAAACAGGACCGCGGTTTCCGCGTCTTCAAACTGGCTGAATCTAATTTCAAATCATGGAACGCGCAGGGCGCGCAGGATGCTGAAGAATTGGAAAAACAGCTTGAACTGCACATTGCCCATATCCGTGAGGACCGCAGTCCGGATGATATCCTGTACGAAATCCTTTTGAAAAGCGGTTTTCCCTTAACAACACCGGTGGAGAAAGTTATATTTGCAGGTAAAACGGTGTACAGCGCAGCAGACGGGGCGTTATTCATCTGTCTGGAGAATGAAGTGACACTGGAGCTTATCCGGGTTATGGCTGGAAAGAAACCCGCGCGCGTGGTCTGCCTGGATGCAGGCTTTGTCGGTAACGACCAGCTTAAAACCAACGCCGTGCTGATATTCAAGAATAAAGGCGTTAATTTCCGTACTGTGTAAGTAAAACTATGGAAAAGAAAAATCTTAACCAACAAAACAAGTTGATTCCGGCTGAGAGTTCATTCCTGCTCTATACTACTCCTGATGGCAATCAGAAAATTGAAGTCCGGCTTGAGAACGAAACAGTCTGGTTGACTCAAGCGGCTATGGCAGAATTATTTCAGACTACCGCGCAAAACATCACCATTCACCTGAGGGATATTTACACCGCAGGTGAGTTGACGGAGCAAGCAACTTGTAAGGAAAGCTTACAAGTTCAAGCTGAAGGGCAAAGAGAAGTAAACCGAAATCGTAAGTTTTACAATCTTGAAGCAATTATTGCGGTCGGTTACCGCGTCCGGTCTCACCGGGGTACGCAGTTCCGTAAATGGGCTACTGAACGGCTGAACGAATACCTTGTCAAAGGTTTTACCATGGATGATGACCGCCTGAAAGCCGGTGTAAACATCGGGTCGGATTATTTCGATGAGATGCTTGAACGGATACGGGATATCCGCTCCAGTGAAAAAAGATTTTATCAGAAAATCAGAGATATTTATAAACTGGCGGTAGATTATGACCCCGGTGCAGAAGAAACGCTGGCGTTTTTTAAGACAGTTCAGAACAAACTTCATTTTGCTGTCTCCGGCAAAACCGCCGCTGAGCTTATCGCTGAGCGGGCGGACTCCTCCAAAAACAATATGGGACTGATAACATGGAAAGCAGGAAAAGTCCGCAAAGCGGATGTTGTTATCGCTAAAAATTATCTGACTGAAAAAGAAATAGCAGGACTCAATCGTATTGTAGCTATGTATTTGGATTATGCCGAAGACCAAGCTAAGCTGCATCGTCAGGTATTTATGCGTGACTGGCGTGAAAAGCTGGACGCGTTTTTACATTTCAACGAAAGGGACATACTGGATAATGCCGGGAAAGTCACCAAAACGGTCGCAGACAAATTAGCATTGGAACAGTATGAAATATTCGATAAACACCGGCTATCTCTGGAAGCAGCGGCAGAATCATTGGCAGATGATGCCGCACTGAAAGCCATCGAACAGAATATTGCCAAAAAGAGAGGCCCCCGATAAAGCTTCAATTCGACCCCAACCAGACATTCCAGCTTGACGCCATCGCGGCCGTTACCGGCCTGTTCGAAGGTCAGCCTCAGGGACCGCCGGAATATGCCGTCATTAATATCGGCAATTCGGACGGTATCTTTGCTGGGCAAGAGCAGACCGAACTTGGGGTTGGTAACCGCCTGCTCCTCGCCGATGATAAGTTGCTGGCCAATGTGCGGGCTATCCAAACACGCAACGACATTGATGTAGCTGACGCTGCCTTGCCGCTGGAAGCTTGGTATCTATTCGATGTCCCGGCTAATCTCTCTCGTCGTTGCCCGCACTTTTCGGTGGAAATGGAGACCGGCACCGGGAAAACCTACGTTTACCTCCGTACGATTTTTGAACTCTCACAACGGTATGGATTGCAGAAGTTCATCATCGTGGTGCCCAGTATTGCCATCCGTGAGGGCGTGCTGAAGAACATTGAAATTACACGCGAGCATTTCCTTGCCCTCTATAACAATTTGCCTTTCAAGTCTTTCGTCTATGACGCTAAAAATGTTAACCTGCTGCGGCAATTCGCGGTCAGCAACACGCTGCAGATTATGGTTATTAATATTGATGCTTTTCGAAAAAACTTCACCGGTACTGAGACGGAACAAAAGAGTAATGTCATCTACAAAGAGAGCGACAGGCTATCCGGTCGTCAGCCGATTGAATTCGTACAGGCTGCGCGGCCTATCGTTATCATTGACGAACCCCAAAGCGTGGACAGCACTGCGAAGTCGCAGGAAGCGATTAAGGCTTTAAATCCATTATGCACTTTACGTTATTCGGCTACCCACCGGAACCCTTATAATCTGGTGTATCGCCTCGACCCTGTACGGGCATTTGAGCTGAAGTTGGTTAAGCAGATTGTCGTTGCTAGTGCCACCGCTGATGGCAGCGCGAATGATGCTTTCGTTCGCGTGGAAAACATCGAATACAAGAATGGCATCAAGGCTAAACTTCGTATTCACGTTCAAACCGGTGACGGCCCAAAAGAGAAGTCTGTTACGGTCAAGAACGGAGCAGATTTGTTTTTACTCTCTAATGAACGGGCTTGCTACCAGCAGGGTTTTTCGGTTGCAGAAATTAACGCCGAACCAGGCAATGAATTTATCCGCTTCAACAATGGGCGTGTCCTGCATCCCGGCGAGGAGAGCGGCGGGTTGCGGGAGGACATCTGGCGGACCCAGATTAAACACACAATTAAGAAACACCTTGATAAAGAACTACAGGTGCGCGGGCGTGGCATTAAAGTGTTGAGCCTCTTCTTCGTTGACCATGTGGCTAATTACCGCGATTACGATGAAGCCGGTCACCCGGTGGATGGCAAATTCGCTCGCGCTTTTGAGGAGGAGTTTTCTTCTCTTGCTAAAGAAGAACGTTATCAGGAGATTGATTGGCTAAAATATCCAATGGATAAACTGCACGATGGCTATTTCGCTCAGGATAAGAAGGGTGTCTTTAAAGACACTCGTGGCGATTCGGAGGCCGATGATACCGTCTACGACCTTATCATGAAAAACAAGGAGCAGTTGCTGACACTAAGCGAGCCGTTGCGCTTCATTTTTAGCCATTCAGCCCTCAGGGAAGGATGGGATAATCCTAACGTTTTCCAAATTTGCACGCTTAATGAAACCAGAAGCGCGATGAAGAAACGCCAGGAAATCGGACGCGGTTTACGTCTGCCTGTAAACCAGGAGGGTTTGCGTGTATTTGACGAGTCTGTAAACAAGCTTTATGTTATGGCTAACGAGAGCTATGAAGATTTCGCACGCGCCTTGCAAACCGAGTATGAAGAAGATTGCGGTGTTACCTTCGGTAAAGTCCCGCTTACAGCATTAGCCAAGTTGGTACGCGTCGTCGATGGTGTGGAAGTGCCTATCGGTCGCGAGAATGCCGCGGTTATTAAAACCTCTCTCGTTAACCGGAAAATGTTGGATACCGAAGGCTGTATTCAGCCGGCGTTCGACCCGCAACGTAAAGATTTTAAACTGGAATTGCCGGAAGCTTATCTTGACCTGACAACAGCTGTTATCGACCTACTAGCGACTTATCAAATCGAGCGCCACATCCGCAAAGACAAAGATGAGGGACCTAATCGGCTTCGAAAGGATGTCCAGCTCAGTCCTGAATTTAAAGAGCTGTGGGGTAGAGTCAAGCCAAAAACGACATACCGGGTGGAGTTCGAAACAGATAATTTGGTTAACCGGGCTGTTGATGCTCTAAAACGCATGGAGAAAATTGAAGTACCCAAAATCAAGGTAATTACGGGGCAGGTTGGGGTAACAAAGGCAGGCGTAATTGCTACTGCTACGGGTGCTGCGGAAGAAAGGGTTTCATACAATCCTCTCCAGTTGCCTGATTTATTGGCCTATTTGCAGAATGAAACAGAACTGACGCGCTCGACACTCGTTCACATTTTAAAGAGTTCTGGACGTCTTGCTGAGTTTTTTAATAACCCGCAACATTTCATGGATACGGCGGCTGCAATTATTAAATACGAATTACACCGTCTGCTGGTGGATGGAATTAAGTATGAGCGGATTCCGGGTACCGGTCCCGATGCTGAATGGGAACAGGTTCTATTTAAGAACGAAGAACTAATTAATTATCTAACTGCTTTACAAGTGAAGCACTCGCTTTATGAATATGTGGTTTATGAATCGGAGGTTGAGCGGGAGTTTGCCCGCCGGTTGGATCAGCGTGAGGATATCAAACTATTTGTAAAATTACCCGGTTGGTTCGAGATAGATACGCCTATCGGTAAATACAATCCGGATTGGGCAATTGTGAAGCAAGATGGCCAGGCATTTTACTTGGTGAGGGAAACTAAAGGATCCATGGATTTTCTCAAACTTCGGACTACCGAGGCTGATAAGGTGAGGTGTGGGGAAAGGCACTTTGAGCTACTTGGGGTACCATTTGAGGTTGTGACGAACGCGGATCAGGTATAGCACAACTAAGGAGTAACTTATTTATGGCTATTATTGATGAGATATTAGGGCTGCCAATGGGAGCGGTATGGCTTAAAGCTGACCTTCATATCCATACACCTGCATCAAATGATATCAGCGAAAAATGGAAAAACTCTTCTCCAGAAGACATAGTTAGGATTGCTAAAGAAAAAGGGCTCGATATTATTGCCATCACAGACCATAATACAGCGGCTTATTGCGATAAAGTCAGCGAAGCAGCGGTTGGAAAAAACCTCACGGTTTTCCCGGGTATAGAAATTTCGACTTCCCAAGGTCATGTGCTTGCGATCTTTGATGTTGGTACACCGGCGATAAAAATTGAGGATTTATTAATTAACCTTAATTTTAAGCGGGAAGAATTTCGCTCATTGGACGCTGCGACAGAGTCGGGGATCGTAGAAGTATGTGAGGCAATCGAAAAGTTTGGGGGAATAGCAATTGCAGCTCATATTGATGCTCCACGCGGCTTCATGGAACTAATCAAGGTTGGGGATGAGAAAGAAAGAGCATATATGGCTCCGAGCCTTCGAGCTCTGGAAGTGAAAAACGCATCGTCTCGGGATACACATCAGAAGGGTTTCCAGTCACCCTATTCTCGTCGTTTGGCTTGCATTCAATCCTCTGACTGCATGGCTAAAGGTGACGTGAAACATGAGCTTGATAGTATGGCATCTCGCTTTTCAATGCTGAAAATGGACGAACGTTCTTTATCAGGCTTGAAATTAGCGTTGATTGACCCGGAAATGCGTGTTCGCTTACCCGAAGATAACATTCCTAAACCCGATAAAGCTATTTTAGGTATGTGGGTCACCGGTGGATTCTTGGATGGTCAAAAAATTAGAATGAGTGACAACATAAATTGTTTCATTGGGGATACAGGTGCAGGCAAATCGGTAGCTTTAGAGCTTTTAAGATTCGGATTAGCACAAACGCCACGAGTAAAGAAGATACAAGAGGAAGTCAATAGCCTGCTCGAGCAACAATTGGGTAATTTGAATACCGTACACATACTTATACAGAAGGGTAACTCCCAATATTTGGTGGAGAGGTCATGGGGTGATCCTCCATCGCAACCTATTGTGACTCGACTCAATAAGACTGGAGATGAGAAGCTAGATGACCCAATCGATATGCATTTGTTTTTCCCTATCAAGGCTTTTAGTCAAAGTGAAATAATAGAATTTGCTCGCGAACCTGAAGTAAGATTAACTCTTACGGATGATTTAATAGACCGTACCACCGAAATTGGAACTATTAATACTCTAAAACTTAACCTAAAGGAAAACGCGTCAAAGATTCAGATAGAGCAGAGCAGGGCATCCGGTATTCAAAAGGAAATTAACGAGTTACCAACACTCGTTGAGGCAAAGAATAACATAGATAACGTGCTAAAAGACCCAGCAATAACAAATCACCACGTGTGGTACGAAGAAAAAACGATATTTACGCTTGCTTCAGAGCAATTTAATAATTTATCTAAAGAAATAGATTCAGCCTTTTCTTTTATGAAGGTCTCCTTCACTATCCCTGAAGAATTAGATAAATTCGCAAATCAAGACTGTGTCAAAGAACTGAAAAGTCTGAGTGATGAACTACACATAATACGTGAGTCGTCGAAAAAAGATGCCATAGCCAAAATAATCGAATTATGTGTAAAAATGACAAGATTGAAAAATACATGGGATGACCGTTTTACCAAGTCAGAGGAAGAATACAAAAAGTTGCTGGCCGTTATAGATAAAGATGGGAAAGGGCTTGAAGTGTTATCAGAAAAAAGACGGACATTGCAAGCGCAAATTATAGCTTTAGAAGCTCGGAAATCGGAATTAGAAAAAACCGTTCTGCCAGGAATTGATGAATTACGTAAAGAAAGAGAAACACTTTTAACCAATCTCCAGGAGCAACGAGGCTTAATCACTTCAAAAAGAGAGGAAAAGGCTAAGGAATTAACTGAAAAACTAGAAAATAAAATACGGTTAAAGGTTCATCACCATAGCAATAAGACTGAATTCAGAACTGCGCTTACGAAGATAGGTGTTGGTTCTGGGCTAAGAGAAGAAGAATATGATGCTATTTCCTTTAAATGTCATCCCATCTCGTTTGTAAAATTCCTAGTTACAAGCGATTTCGAGAAATTACAGGAACAATCGGGAATCGCAATAAACCGGCTAACGAAATTTGGGGATAACATCGCTGATAAGAAGCGCTTAAATGATCTATATGACCTGCAACTGGTAGATGTTGATGATGTTATTGAAGTAATGCTTAAGGTGGGAAAGGACGAATATAAACCTATTGAATCGCTAGCTCATGGACAGAAGTGCATGGTTGTTCTTATGGTTGCCCTAGCAGAAGGAGATTTCCCTCTCCTTGTGGACCAGCCAGAAGACGCATTGCATGCCCCTGGAATTGAAGAGGGTATTGTAGCTACCATACGATCTCGGCGTGGTATTAGACAATGTATATTTGCAACCAGAAATGCAAATATAATAGTATCTGCTGACGCTGAGCAGATTCTCGCTCTTAAATCCGATGCCCACCACGGCAAGATAGTGAGCTGTGGATGCCTGGATCGGTTTAGTCAGAAGGAATTGGTCATTTACCATGTAGAAGGTGGTCCTGAAGCGTTTGCAAGAAGGCAGCGCATTTATTATCTGAATCCATAATGTGCCTTTTGCAAACCCAGTAATAAAATAAAACGATACTTGTACTTAAAAGAATTCGCCTTAAAAAAGGGGCAGGGAAATTTCCCCAGCCCCCTTTCGATTAATTTAAAATAGAATTCAAACAATGCCGGTTGTTCCGCTTGAGAAATAGCTGTTCGTTTAATTATGACTTATCTCGCCTCCTGCTTTTATCGGTTGCGGACAAGCTGCCTATTTGATAATTACCATTGGAAGATTCAGCCCATTATCTTCGCCCTCTTTTTCATAACGCACGCCACTATATACTTCGCCTGGAGCGAAAGAAGTGGTGTTTAGAAGCCTCCAGGCATGTTGGCTGACCTGTTCCGTGTCGCCGGAACCAAATAGTCCTGTTGTCAGGTTTTGACCTTTCCACGCGACGCCTTGAAGTTTACACATATCAGCAGCGACTTGGTTTATTAAGGTTGTTTCACCCTCCCATCGGTCGGCGTAACGCCGCTGGCATTGTACGTAATTAGCGCCGAATGATACGGGTATGGCACCAAGTGGCATAGGATTTTCCACCGCTGGAATATAACCCATCGAGCCTTCAGTGCCCGGACCGTGTTTGATGATAGCGGAACCATCAGGTAATAACCAGTGGTCGTAACGCGTCTCCATGTCGATACTCCCATCGAAATCAGCCGATTCATATTGACCGGCGATAGCATCGACTTCTTTGGTCGTAGGACCAAGTACCCAGGACACATCGATAGAAGCACCCCCGCTGTAAACACTGGACCTTACCGAAAACTTCACTCCGGGGAAGTTCTTTTTCAGAGCAGTTCGTACTAGCTTTGCTGTTTCCGCACAGCTTAGATATTTTTTCTCCATATTTCTCCTTTAATTG
>Ga0182017_10001607_pt1 | contig 17394 bp, 16 predicted proteins | sample 712E3DmetaG_FD_120492 | JGI IMG/M metagenome (GOLD analysis project Ga0182017, IMG submission 120492) | Permafrost microbial communities from Stordalen Mire, Sweden - 712E3D metaG | ecosystem: Environmental > Terrestrial > Soil > Wetlands > Permafrost | place: Sweden: Stordalen | collected... | reverse complement strand
TTATTGATTTTCTTCGTTAACCCCGGCCCCAAGGGGAGCGAAGAAAATCAATTTACTCCCCCCTCGCCTTCGCGTAGCCGCTTCGGCAGAGCAAGGTTGGGGATGGGGTAAATAAATTGATTTTCAAGCGATTTATAATGTTTTATTTATGATTGCTGATAGCCATATAGTTTTAAACACCTTTATTTATTTCCTCGATAAAAGCGTCAAAATCATCCTTCCTGCATTGATAGCGAACAATGGCTATCAATTCAGTTTTCCCGTCAATTTCCCTGTAAAGCTTTTTGTCTTTGAAAAACAAGCGATCATATTTATACTTCCGCGCCCAAAAAATGGGAGTGTCAAAAATTTTGACTGTTTTGTTCTGTTTATCAAGCCTTATATAATTCCTTCTATTTAAGGCATAGATGCCATGAACTAACAATAACACTGCAAGTATCAGGAAAGAATCATAGTATAAATTTCTTTCTTTTATCGTAAGAGAGATTAAGACCATAGTTATACCAGCTACAGACAACCCTATAGAATAAAAATCGTTATATCTAATATAGACAGAACTTCCTGGTAATGAATCATTCGCTTGTTCCATGTTTTGAATTTTAAATTAATAATAATCAACCGTTTATTGATTACATCAGAAATTTCGGCAAAAAACTTAACACAGACAAATATATTTTAACTCTTTGTTAAAATCCCTTTCGAAAAACACAGAACATACTTAACATATTAAGCAGGTTAGCTTATGCCCGGCATTCATAGCAAAACAACAAGCACATTCCTTCTCCAATGGATGATTCTTTTAGGTCGGTCAATTATGGTCAGGTTCACGGACTTTTCTAATAAATAATTGTTTCACCACTAAGCCGATATTGTCTGCAGAACGAATCCCCAATCTTATTAATTCAGAAACACACACACATTGTTGTTATTTACTCGCAAACAATGAACTAATTGATATCCCGATAACTTTGTTTTTCATTTCCGAATCAAGTGTAGTAACAGGTGATAAGTTTGCCAGGCCTATTCCATATTGAGCAGAGACCAGAAAGCCTTTTATATTTATTCCGGCACCGAAATTTAATCCGAAATCGAAAGTTTTCAGATCATTATTTTCACCCGATCCGAAATTTATATTTTTTAATTCACCGCCTGAATTTATCTTATAGCCTCCTATTCCACAGGCGAAATAAGGACCGGCAAACAGAGATATTTTTAACACAGTTAGATCAAAGCGATAAGCAGCAATGACAGAAAACTCAAGGTAAATGGGAGATATCGAAAAGACCACAGAATCAATTTTATAATTTGAACCTTTTGCCGAAAACAAAAGACTGGGTTGCAGAGAAAAATTGTCTGTAACAGGGAAATCATAAAAGCCACCATAATGGATGCCTATCATTGTTTTTGGTTCGGTACTAATCCCTTTTGTTTTCAATGTCAATGTTGACAGATTCAGCCCAAAAATATATCCAGACCTGATCTGAGCATGCACATCTATAAACCCAATCAACAAAAAAATTACAAATACAGATTTCAGATAGTTTTTCATTTACCTGTCAATCAAATACAGAAGATATGCAAAGTTAGGTTAACATGATATCAATGTCAAGTTTATTTTAAACAGGAAACACAACAAAGAGACTGCTGCCGGTCAATATAAACCAAAACTAAATAACGATATGATTAAAATAATTGGTTCGGGAAAACGCAAAGCAACAAATAGATAGGCGTTCTTCGTATGGAATCTTCCGTGCTGGGTTGATGTTGCTATATTTAAAATTGATCAGTTAGGTTATTATAATATACAGTAAAAAATGACAGGCATTTAACTCCAGCTTTCAATGGTCATTTTGTCCGGGAACCAGAGTTCTGGGCTTTTATATTTCCAGATTCATCAAATTTTGATTAATTGGATGCAAAGATTTATATTTGGTTTGATTAAGTTTCTTTAATAAATTTATCGCAAATACGTTAAACCTAACCGGTAACAATGAGAAGAATTTTTAATGTGAATCTGTTGGCAATAGCATGTGCTTTGCTTCTATTCTTTTCAGGTTGTAAGCAAGAAATAGCCATTGTAATAACTTCTCCCGCAACTAAGATTGGTGCTATGACAGCCGTGTGCGGGGGGAAGATAACCTTTGAGGGCCAGCCAAAATTTACCTCTTACGGAATTTGCTGGGATACAAAGGCAAATCCGACTATTACAAAAACAAGAACCGCCCATAATGGCATCATATCAGGTCAATTTGAGAACACATTAAGCGGATTAACACCAAAAACAATCTATTTTGTCAGGGCCTATGCAACAAATTCCGCCGGTACTGCCTATGGGGAGCAGGTATCATTTACTACGACTATTTCTGTTCCAGTAGTTATAACCTCTTTTATTTCCGATATCACATTCAATTCGGCAACGGTCGGAAGTATTATTTTGTTTAACGGAGGATCAAATATCCGTAATTATGGTATCTGCTGGGACACGCTTCCCCATCCGACCATAGCAACTTTAAAAACTGTCGACAGCTTTGAGACAGATGTTTTTTTAGGACATCTCAGTGGATTGAAATCCAACAAATCCTATTTCATCAGGGCTTATGCAACAAATTCTGCAGGAACAGCCTATGGAGAAGAGAAAACATTTACAACAATCAAAGGAAAACCTTCTCTAATAACAACCATAATTTTAGATATATCATTAAATGCAGCTAATTGCGGTATGAAAATAATTTCTGATGGTGGTTCGGATATTACTGAACATGGTATATGCTGGAACACAAAGACAGATCCAACTATTGACAATTCAAAAACAACTAAGTCTTATGCTCCGGGAAAATTCCGAATGACCGGACTAAACCCTTCAACACAATATTATGTAAGAGCCTATGCAACAAATAGTACAGGGACAGGATACGGAACGCTATTATCGTTCAGGACGACAGGAAACCCACCTTCTGCAGAAACCCTTGATGCAATAAATATATCAACGACCGGTGCGATACTGAGAGCAATTGTCAATGCAAATAAGTTCGACGCTCAGATCACCTTCGAATTTGGCAAAACCACTGAATATGATCATAGTATACCAATTCCACAGAATCCGGTAACAGGATCGGCAGACATGGCAATAAGCTTAGAAATATCAGGGCTTGAAGCAGGAACCAAATATCATTTCAGGGTAAAAGCATCAAATGCCACCGGAAAAACCAATGGGAAAGACATGATTTTTACAACATCGACCCCAATAGCTCCGACCCTGACAAATTTTAACCCCATCCACAAAAATTATAATGATACTGCTTTTATCATAACACCGCCGGCCAGCAATAGTTCCGGCTCTTTTACCTATACCAGCAGTAATCCCCAAGTCGCCACAATAAGAAACAACAAAGTAAGGATTATGGGATCAGGGAACAGTGTTATAACGGCTACTCTGGCCTCTGCCGGTAATTTCACTTCCGGATCAATAACAACAACATTGACAATGAATCTTAGTGATTTTGATGGAAATGTATATAATACGGTTGCTATCGGGACCCAGGATTGGATGAAAGAGAATCTGAAAGTCACCCGGTATCGTGATGGCACACCAATCGCCAATATATCAGACAACAAAGAATGGAAATCATTGACAGAAGGAGCTTATTGTTGGTATAATAATGATCCGGCTAATTCAAAAAACACAAATGGTGCATTATATAACTGGTATGCAGTAGCCAATCCGCGCAATCTCTGTCCAGATGGCTGGCATGTCCCAGCTGATGCCGATTGGAAAACACTGGAGCTCTTTCTTGGTATGACAGCCAAGCAGACTGAAGGTACAGTAAAGCGAAGTCCTGGTAAAGCAACAAAGATAAAGAACGCATCAGGCTGGATCAATCAGGAGCAAAGCACCAACACAAGTGAATTTTCAGCCATTGCTGCCGGGTATCGTTCCTTTTCAACCGGCGAATTTTTTAATTTGGGACTCGATGGTTGCTGGTGGACCGCAACTGAAGATAAAGAGAATTCTGCATGGCTGCGAAACGTCTATTATTATTTAAATGATATTTACAGAATATCGGATAATAAGAAACTTGGTTTCAGTGTTCGTTGTATTAGGGATAAATAAACCTTTGTTGGACCAGCTGGGTCACAACAAGGCAAAAATAAATTTCCCGCAGGAGATTGATCAGAATAGATTATGGCGAAATCACTTGACGATTTGAGCTTTTAGGCCTTCTCTTATTTTTTCAAAAACCGGTGTTACTTCTGTATGTCTGTGTCCACCTTTTAAATGATATACAGTAATGTTATGTTTTGTAAATTGCTCTTCCGTAAACTTTTTTTCATCTTCTCCCCAAAACACGATTATTTTTGCATAGTCAATTTTCATTATTTCACTAAGCACATCATACGGCCAAAGCCTGTAAGTACAACCTATCTGATCTAAAAAATGAATTTTGAAATCCGAATTATCTGATGGGGAAATCAATACTATAAATTCCACTTTGTTTTTCCATTCATCACTCATTAAATTGTAAAGGAAGGGGACCACTTCAGATCCAAATGAATAACCGGCAAGAATAAATTTTGGGCGATTATACTTTTTTAAATTCAACTCAATGTAAGGCAAAATGCTGTCTAAGGTTTGTTGAGGAGTTTTCCGCCTGAGGAAATATTTATATGAATTAATTCCCATAAAAGGCATATTATTTGCGCATAAACTGTCTTCTATTTCTTTATCAAAAGAGCTCCTTCCTCCATCACCCGTAAAAAAACACACTAATGGTTTATTGGTGGAATCCCTGCATGTAGGATGAATTATATAATTTGATTGCGCTTGTACCTCGCAATAAAATATAATCATAAAGAAAAACAGATGTTTTCTTAACATGTTACTGTTTATATAAATGATTTAAGTCAATTTTTAGTATTTGACATATTGCAAAATAGTTATTTTTTCTATTTACCCGTCTGAACGCATTAGATTTTGACTATTTCTCTGAGTAACTACTTCAAATAGTTAATAGTAATCAGTTTAGCATTTTAATATTTTATTCCTATCTTTAATAGTGAATCCATGAAAAAATGGAATGAAACGATGTTTTTTATGGACAAGCGAACATATATTAAAACGACTGATAAAACCCGATTATTATGATATATAATCAATGGTACATAATACTTGAATCGAAAGAATTAAAAAGAAGTAAACCATTAAAAGTTAGACGTCTTAATGAACAACTCTCGCTATGGAGAGATAAAAATGGTAATGCTTGTTGTATTGCTGATAAATGTTGCCATCGGGGAGCATCTCTTTCCTGTGGAAACATAATCGATGGGAAGCTTGAATGTCCTTTCCATGGGTTTATTTATGATAGATCTGGTAAAGTTCAGATTATTCCAGCAAACGGGAAGAATAAACCTGCGCCGGAAACGATGAAAGTACAATCGTTTAAAACATTTGAAGGATATGGATTTATTTGGTTATGGTGGGGGAAAGACGATAAGGTGGTAGAAGAACCATTTTTCTTTTTGGAACTTAAAGATTTTTCATATTCAAGTTACAAAGATCACTGGAATGTTCACTATTCAAGAGCCATAGAAAATCAACTTGATGTTGTACATTTACCATTTGTACATAAAACTACCATTGGCCGAGGTAATAAAACACTGGTCAATGGCCCTGTCGTCATAAGAGAAAAGGAATTAATTACATTCTATGTTAACAATATTGTTGATGATGGGAAAACAGACCCATTGAAACCGGATGAAATTATTAATTATAAAAACCTTTTTCATCTGCAGTTTCATTATCCAAATATTTGGCAGAATTATATTTCCGACAAGATAAGAGCATTTGCCGCATTCGTTCCTGTTGATGAAGAAAATACTATTATTTATATAAGGTATTATCAGAATCTGATTAAAATTCCAATATTGAAGGTGATTATGAATTATTTAGGGAAAATATCAAGTATAATAATCCTAAGGCAAGACAAAAGAGTTGTAATAACGCAATTGCCAAAGAGCGTTGGATTAAAGATTGATGAACATCTTATTATGGGTGATAAACCAATTATTGAATTTAGAAAGCATCGTCAGGAGCTTATTGAAAGTAATTCCAAGAATTCAAATCAAATGGTATGAACCCCAGAACAAGCTCTGGACTCAAAAAACGGTGCAAGCACCGAGGAATTAAACCTAGACTTCGCGTCCGCCGAAGCTTTACGCGAAGGCGGATTAAAGATCCTTAATAAATTATCCCCTGAATATTTTTTGATGGAAGGAACCAATATAGAACAGTACTTAATTGTGAAGAAAACAGGTATTATGTAATATTAGCTAATTGCAGTTGTTTGCATATTTTGTTTTTCCCATGGTTCAATTTCCCCATCTATTATTCTGAAAAGAGGATGTGGATCAATTTTTATTTTATGAGATAACTTGTGAAATCGTTCCGGATCTCTTGTTTCCAGCTTCTTTAGCAAATGGGTTTTTTCAAATTTAATTTGTTTGTCAGTCACAGTCAATCTTGTTGGCATAAAGTTGGGATTAATTTTATTCTTATTGAAATTAAACCCTCTCTCTACTGAATTTTCATAAACAGCAGCTAAGTACTGGTTAATACAACCAACAACATCTCCGGAATTCTTAAACCGGTTCAACTGCGGATGATTCTTATATCCTTTCGTGTTTCCTTCCAGAACTTGTTTCGCTAATAAAGATTCTCTCCAAAGAGCCACCAGTCCTTTTGTGTCAAGGTATTTTGGATGTAAAGACCAGATTCTCATTTATGTATTCTATTTTATTATAGTTCCAATTTTTCCAAAGCGCTTTCCAGTTTTGGATATTTAAAAACAAAACCCGAAATTTTGATTTTATCAGATGAAATTCCGCTTCCATTTAGAATCATTTCAGACATTTTACCAAAAATCACTTTAATAGCAAAAGCCGGGATTTTTGGAAACCCAAAAGGTTTATCCATATAGTGGGCAATTGTTTCAATAAACTGCTTATTTGTTTTTTGCTCGGGGGCCACTGCATTAAATGCGCCAATCATCTGTGTATCTTCAATGGCTTTGATATAGATACTGCATAAATCATCAATATGTATCCAGGGGAAGTATTGGTTTCCTTCTCCAATTGCAGAACCAATACCCAATTTAATCGGAATAACGATTTTTGGTAAGACACCTCCTTGTTTTGCAAGAACAACACCTGTTCTGATTTTAACCGTTCTTATACCAATATCTGTAAATCTGTCTGCGACCTGTTCCCATAATTTACAGGTCTGTCCAAGGAAGTCATCAGCAGCTGGTTCCGTTTCACTAAAAATTTTATCATAAGTTGCCGCTCCATAGTATCCTATTGCTGATGCAGTTATGAATGCCCTGAGTCTGTTATTTCCCTTGTCCATACTATTGTAAATCAATTCTGCTGATTTAATCCTGCTATCTAAAATCAGTCGCTTTCTTTTTGAAGTCCATCTTCTTTCTCCAAGATTTGCTCCTGCAAGATGTATGATATAGTCAGATGTATTTATTGCGTCTTTGTCAATTTCATTTTTATTGTAGTCCCAGAAATAAGTTTGTATTTTGTTCTCGTTTCTCTTAGTCCTGCTAAGAATAGCAACCGCATATCCCTGTTCAAGCAGTTTTCTGCCAAGATGCATCCCTACAAGACCAGTACCTCCTGTTATTAATACTTTTGCCATCTTTTCGATATTTTAAATATTACAAACTTTTTTTGTGAAACTTATTGTATAAAAATCATTTGTACAATAATTCCAGGAAATAAGGATCCAAATTTACTATTGGTAGATTAACTACGACTTATAGCGAACTCCCCGGGTTTTACAATACAACCCCATTTTGAAAAAATCAATTAGAATTTAATTCTTACCAATAAAAAGTTTCCGGTTGTTCTATATTTTGCCGGCGATAAAATATGTTATTCCAGAAATGGAACCTGCCAATACAGTTCCCCAGATTAAATCTACTACAGTTACCAAAAAAGGCCAGTCTCTCATGGTGGCCAGGTTTGTTAAATCGTAAGTTGCATAAGTTATAAGACCAAATAATGCACCAAAGATGATTGAATGTACCCATGAATGTTTCTCAACAGCCGGTGAAATGACAAATATTACCAGTCCGGCTATAAACAACAGATAGAAGATAATAGCAGCAAACCAATTAATGTCTGGTTTCATCAAAAAACCAATTTGTGACTGGTAGAACTTTTTTGCAACGAGAACCAGCCAGGCAATGTCTATTACAAAAAATATAGGTAAGGCGATAAAAAATAATTTTACTGACATTTTAATATTTTTATTGATTTATAATACACTAAAATTAATCAAAATTGACCAGTTATGAAAAAGCAAAGTCTAACGACCAATTTGAAATGCAGTCTGATTCCAATTGACATGTCAAGCTTAACAACAGGGATTTTAAATCCGGCTAATATTGGTCAATTTATTCAGGGAAACCTATGGTCCGGCACTGGTATTTGCAGAAGGAACTCTGAAAAAATAATTATGATATGCTGTATGAAACATTATACATAGGATTTTTAGTCTCATATGATACCCACTTTCGAAACCGGGCGCTAAAATTCTACAATTATCCCAACGGTTGGCAGAACGGTTCCCGAAGTACCGCTGATATATTTTAGCTGATACCTTGAAGTATCAACCGGATCGGTTAATGGAATGCCGTTACTGTCAGTCTCTCTTATCAGAATCGGTGGTTGAGCAGCTTTGGAATTAAGAATATTCTGAATATCAACATAAAGCATTAAGGACCATTGCCTGAAAAAATATCTTTTATCAACCCTTATGTCAAGCTGATTAAAACCCTTAAGCCTTAAGCTGTTAAACTTTGAATAGTCGAGATAACCCTGCCCCTGAAGATCCCATGCCTCTTTAAGAGAGGATTTTTCAACATCATATGGCGTATAAGGTGCTCCGCCTACATATCTGAACTTCAACCCTGCATCCCAGTTGTTTTTGAATTTCTTTGTACCGGTAAGGCTGAACAGTTGCCTGTTATCCCATGCAGTTGGTATATAAACACCGTAATAATTTTTGAATTCACTTCTGACAAATGTATATGCAAAGACCAGGTTTAGACCCTTTAGTTCCTTTATCCTGCCGAGGAACTCAACCCCATATGCCTGTCCTTCTGAAAAGGATTTGAGCTCCTCATTCCCAAAGATCCCATAATCGGCACCTTTACTTGATATGGGCACTGAGTCCCTGACTGAAAAGGGATAATCAGTGTAGCGCTTATAAAATCCTTCTACTGAAAGCTGAATATTTTCTGTCGGTATGTATTCAACCCCGGTAACCAGATGATCAGATCTGATATACTTGAGATTGTTCGTTTTATTGACCATCACCCCCGAATTATTAGCAAAACCCAGAGCTGTGTATGGAGGGAGTTCATAGTATCTGCCCAGATTCATATTCAGATTCAATTTCCCGGTCAATGCATATGAGGCTGAGAATCTTGGCGATATCTGGCTGACTGGGGTGGCCATTGAAGATGAGTAATTGTTAGCATCCGTTCTTATCCCGAACGAAAGTGTAAGTTTTTCGTCAAGGAGGGATTTGCTAACCTGTCCGAATATACCGTATTTGCCGAATTTAAGATTTGTGGTGTAATCAATTACATCGGATCCGGTACTCGTAAAGATCTTATTATATGTTGAATTCCGGTAATGCGCGTACTCCAGCCCTGCACCGAAGTTAAACCTGAATCCATTATCACCTATGATGGTTTTCTCATACCTTGCCTTTATTTCGCCCTCTCCGGAAAGATAATGAAGCACTTTGTTTGAATCAACCTCGATATTGTTTCTGTACTTGTATTGTGTATTGTTGAGGTAATTCCTGCTAAGAACCCATGTGTCATAGCCATTGGAGGTGAAGTGTTTAAGTACAGCGCCTAATACATAGCTGTACTGATTCTGTACCGGCAGATAGTCGAGAATATACTTCTGATATTCTGTCTGGTCTGCCTTCAGGTTAAGCTTGTTGTCATCCTTTGCTCCGAGCCCGAGTACCGTTAGTGCATTTTTATCGTTTAGCTTCCATTTATACTTGAACTGGAAATCGGTATAAGTTGGTAAAAAGGGAAGCTTAAGGGCGCTGAACAGGAACTGCAGATAGGATCTCCTGACCGACAGAATAAGGGAGCTGTTTTTCCCGGCAGGACCATCAAGTGTGAGCCCGAGATCTGATGCTCCCAATGTTGCCCTGTATTTTATTTTTTCCTTATTTCCGTCGATAAGATTGAAGTTTAGCACTGAGCTAAGTGCATTCCCACGAGAAGCGGGGAAGGCTCCTGAAATAAAGTCAACTGATCTGACAAAATCAACGTTTATAATCCCTACTGGTCCGCCCGATGCTCCCTGAGTTGAAAAATGATTAAGATAAGGGATCTCAACGTTGTCGAGATAGAATCGGTTTTCATTGGGGCCTCCCCCTCTTACAATAACATCATTTCTGAAGGCGGGTGTTGAGGCAACGCCTGGAAATGACTGTATTACCTTGGAAATATCCCTGTTCCCACCAGGGTTCCTTTCAATCTCATCGATCCCAATAATGCGCGCAGAAACCGGACTCTCAGCACTTTTCCTGAAAGGGGAAGCTTTTACAACGACCTCATTTATCTGGAGCTCTGTTTCCTCAAGAAGGATGTCGATATATACCGTTTTGCTGTTCGTCACCATTATCCCCTCCGAAACATAGGGTTTGAAACCGATACATGAAGCATTAAGAACAATAAATCCGGGTTTAAGTCCTGAAAATGTAAAATTTCCATCCTCATCGGTCATCACTCCTGTTGTGGTTCCCCATATAACTACACCTGCAAAGGGAATACCCTTATTGGTTTTCGAATCAAGAACTCTTCCCTTAATCGCCCCGTTGTTCCCCTGACTGAATAGATTTGATGATATAATAAATAGAAAAAGAAGTATAGATATATTCTTCATAAAAAAGAGTCGTGTATGAATAACACCAATCGAAAATGATTGTTCAAAAAGAATTAATATCGCATTCGACAGTAATAAAATAATGGAGGCAACTACCACAGACCTTTGTTTAAATTTAAACAAATTGTTATAAAAACTATCAAAAACCAGGCAAGAACCTGGCAACAAAAAATAAACACTCGGACTTGGGATGGTCAATTTATTGCTGCCACAAATAGTCAGGGCCATGGGTTTTTCCATGATACTTATATGTACCTTTGACTCCATTGAATAAAGTATCCATGAAATTGAATTTTTGCAGTCTTAGCAGTGGAAGCAACGGAAATTGTTATTATCTGGGAAACGAGTTCCATGGAATTTTGATCGATGCCGGAATTTCAGCTACCGCCATTCGTAAATTTCTTAAGAACCTGGATATTTCCATGCAGACTATTATGGGTGTCCTGACAACACACAATCATATAGATCATATCAAAGGGTTGGAACTGCTTACCAGGAAAAACCATCTTCCTGCATTAACTACCCAGAAAATCTGGAAAAGCATCCTCACTCCGCAAATGAAAATATCCCCGGACTGTATCCGTGAAATTCCTTTAAAGCAAAAATTTCATCTTGCGGGTTTTGATATTGAGGCATTTCCGGTTTGTCATGATGCTCCAGAAACTATAGGATTCCATATTTGTGCCGGGGATAAAAAAATAACGATTGTTACCGACCTTGGACATATTTGCCAGATTGCAACACCATATATTAAAGCAGCTAACTTGCTTGTTATAGAGTCAAATTATGATGAACAGATGCTGGTAAATGGTAAATATCCTCCTTTTTTAAAAGCAAGGATACAGTCAGATCATGGTCATTTAGGGAATCATCAAACCGCGACATTTTTGGCAGATAATATTAATGACAAACTCAGTAATATCTGTCTTGCCCATCTGAGTAAAAACAATAATTCTCCTGAAAAAGTGCTTCAGACACTAGCGCAGACTTTCTCAGAGAGGGGCATAATCCTGAACGGTCATCAGAGAATATCAATTCTGAACCGGACTACGCCAACAAATATGATAAGCTTGATTGAACAGACAGATTCCTTGTAATCTGTGCCTGACCCGCACATATTTTCATATAATATAGTATTCCCTGCCCCAGGAGGAAAGTTCCCGAAAGTTTTATTTTGATTTACTTGTCAAATGCCAAAAGCCACATGTGGTGCATTTATATGAGTACAATTCCCTTACTCTTCTGTTTTGTTTAATATATTGGATCATATCCTGTGCCTCCTCAAGTGAATTGTACATTGTTTTTTTACAGGGAGGAACAACCGGAGGTATCTGTTTAATATTTGATAATTTGTAGGCCACTTTACATTTCTACATCTCCTTCAAGGTTAATAATCGACCACTATTTATTTTTTTCTATTATCTTAAACAGGTTCGAATAGTCACAATATACCTGCCAATGTTTTATCTTTTTGTTCTCTACAATTGCTTTCCAGGAGGCAGGAGTTCTCCAGAAATTACTGTTTGATTTATTTGCCAGGTTTTTATAAGTAGCACTTGCATAGCCAAATAGTCCAATTGCAGATACATTTTCAATTATGTCTGTAATTTCAATTTGATAATCAGGGAATAATTCATAGTATGCCGTCCACCCTTCTTTCATCCCTTTTTTACCAACAGATTTATTGCCTAAACCATCTATGAAAATATGATCCTCCGACATTAAGTTTGATATTTCATCTACATCGTGATCATTAATTGCTTTCACAAAACTGATTACGATAGCTTTATTTGTGACCTTTTCCATCTTGAATTTAATTATCTTTTGATGATTTCCAGGATTTATAGTATAAAATTACACGTTTTTTGGCAAACTTGTTTTTCTTCCGGTTGCCGGCGGCTGGCAGACTCTTTCAACACTTCAACTTTTTCTTGATTTCTAAATGAACATCCCTTAACTTTGGTGATGCATTTATAGCTTTCTAATATGAAAAAGACAACCATTAGCTTATTTATCCTGCTATCAGTCCTTTCAGTAAAAGTAGTTGCGCAGGACAAACCTGTTCCAGAAATATGCATTCCCTGCGAAAAACTAATCGAACTTAAGCTCCCCGATGTGAAGATCACAAGTGCTGTTACCGTCACCCAGGGATCATCGCACTGCAAGGTAACGGGAGTTATTGGAAAGGAGATCAATTTTGAGCTTCTGCTTCCGCTCTCCTGGAACGGGATCTATGTGATGGGTGGTGGTGGAGGTTTTGTAGGAACAGTACAGAATATGGCGGCCGGGAAAGTAAAGGAAGGTTATGCAACATCCGGGACAGATACCGGTCACAAGACAGACGGTTTAGGATCGGCAAGCTGGGCTCTTAATGATATGGAGAGACAGGTAAATTTCGGACATCTTGCTGTTCACCGTACTGCCGAAGTATCGAAAGCAATTATTGGTGACTATTATGGCAAGTGGCCAAAATATTCCTATTTCATGGGATGTTCTAGAGGAGGCGGACAGGCTATGATGGAGGCCCAGCGTTACCCCAATGATTTTGACGGTATCATCGCAGGAGCACCGGCCTTCGACTGGATAGCCATTGCAATTGAAGCTATTCAAAATACCCAGGCAGTATATCCAACGAAGCTCACCGAATCGATACTAACGAATGAGCATATTAAGATCCTTCAGGAAGCAGTACTGAAACAGTGTGATTTGCTTGACGGTGTGCGGGACAGTATTATAAACAACCCGGTGAATTGTAAGTTTGATTTTGCAACCCTGCCAATGTGTCCGGGAGATGTGCCGGGAAAGGGATGTTTCACCACGGCCCAGGTGAAAGCAATAAAGACAATCTACGATGGTTTTGATATCGGAAATGGTTTTAAATATCCGGGTTTCCCTTTTGGAGGGGAGAATGAAGCAGGGGGCTGGATCTCCTGGATCACAGGCCCGAATGAGATGACGATGAAAGGCGGTTATCCAAGCCTAATTTCTTACTTTGGGATAGAGATATTCAAATACCTGATTTTACAGGATCCAAATTGGAATTACCTGGATTATAAATTCAGTGGTTACGAGAAGGAGATGAGGTATGCTGCGGCCTATCTCAATGCCACATCTGTTGACTACAGTGGATTTAAGAACAGAAAGGGGAAAATCATTTTCTATCACGGGTGGAATGACCCGGCGCTATCAGCATTCTCAACCATAGAGCATTATAATGCTGTTAAGGCGGCTGATCCTGCAATCAATGATTACATGAGGCTCTATCTTCTTCCGGGGGTACTTCATTGTGGAGGAGGTGAAGGGCCATCTGATGCTGACCTGCTGGCGATTTTACGCGACTGGGTAGAGAACAGCAAAACGCCCGAAAGAGTGGTTGTCACGAAAAAAGTTTTGGGCAAGGTGGTAATGTCGAGGCCGGTCTATCCATATCCGCATGAACCAATTTACGACGGGACGGGGGATCCAAATGTGGAAAGCAGTTATAAGTTGAAACAATAAATACTGGATTAAAAGAGAGGGGTGGGGCTGATTAATTTGATATTGTTAAAACCTCTGATTTTTTAAGTAAATTTGGTGCAAAACCAGAAATAATTGATTATGGAACACAGCAAAACTACCACAGCGTTTGAAATTAAAGGTTATTGTATTGTCAGAAATCTGGGTGTTGTACGAGGAATACTTGTACGGTCCCGGTCAATATTTGGCAGCATTGGCGCCAGCCTTCAAACTCTCATCGGAGGCAATATTACAATTTTATCAGAACTCTGTGAAAAAACAAGGGAGGAGGCATTTGAAACTATGATAAAACAAGCTGAGACTCTTGGAGCAAATGCAATTATTGGCATCAGGTATGAATCTACTGAAATTTTTCAGGGGGTTACCGAGGTGTTATGCTATGGAACGGCTGTAGTCGTTGAAGAGCAAAGGAAATAATAAAATAATTTTCTCTTTCAAATGCTTTATTTAGCTGCGTGCATAAGTCGGGAATGCCGGCTACATCCATATGGTCAGATTCCACTTAACATTCAAACAGAACAATAAGTCATTAATTCTGGTTTCGGGTGGTCAATTTATTGCGGCCAGAGATGGTCAATGGGAGTAACTTTTCCACAGATATTTCATTTCAGAAATCTTAAGCTCAAAAAGCGCGTTGCTTAGGGTATATATGAATGATGTAATTTTTTTCAATATTTATGTAACACTTATCCTGTTAGAGGTGACGACCTTTATAGTGTGAAAATTCTTTCACTTGAGTAATATTAAAAAAATGAAAACAGTGATTATTCTCGCTGCTTTAACGATACCTCTCATGGAAGGAATAGTGTTCCCCGGCTACCAGTCATTGGCTTTTGGATTAAATCTCACAAGGACAACCCATAAAAGCATTCCAATAAGTGAAATTAATCCTCCAATACCCTGATACTATAATGCGATTGTTAATCCAGCAAGTCCAATAAGAAAACAAATTGCCGTTATAATCATCAAAGCATTCTATGGATTAGAAGCAGAGTGTGAATTGTTATTGAAACTATCCATCACATCAGCAATAACAAAAAGGGCAACAAATAATACAAACAATGTTCCTACGATTCGTGAAATCCAGGGAATAATCTTTAAAAAGCAACCTCCTTTGAAATATTTGTAATCTTATTCATGATAATAGGGAATTTTATATACATGTAATACGGAACAAAAAATTGATTATCAGGAATCATAAACACATTTTAATTGATTTTCAAGCACTCACTCTTTATTGTTGATGATAACGGATAGTCATTTTAAATAAAACATGCCTTATGAATCCCCAATTTCCCGGATATTGTTTAACTTTAATATGAATAATGAATGATAGAAGTCAGATAAAAGCATTGTATTAAACTATAAATTAGGGAATTAATAACAGAATGCTTTATATGGCTGACGGGGCTGTGCTTTAAATGATAAAAACCAAATGATATAAGCAAGCTATTTCTATGAAAAAAATCTTTGTAATTATTATAGTTTTAGTCACAATAATTGATTTTTTGAATGGACAATCTGCTATTGAATTAAATCAGGGATTTAATTATTCTTTTCTTTTTGATTCAAAATTATCAGACTCTTATTATAGTGGCGGGAAATATAAATCTCAAATTTCTTCCGTTTTGGAAATAAATTATTTTAAAAGGCATGAAAGATTAATAAACTACAGATTATCTATTTCATATATTTCTAGAAATTTCAACAGGGTATCATCTATGGAAGAACATTTCTATACAAGAATTATTGATGCTAATTTTAAATTAAGATATGTTTCTATTGCATTTCTTCCTGAAATAGCTTTTAGTAAAAAATCCAGATTTTTTTTCAATATTGGGCCATGTCTAGATTTTTTAGCATTTGGCAATCAAAAAGGAAGTAATTATGCTGGCGAACTTAGTAATGTCACTGACACAACATTCACCAGTAGAAGGATTAATTATAACGTATCGCAAACATTTAATACCTTCCTAATCGGGATGAAAAGTGGAATACGGTTCGATTATCCCTTGACGGACAAGTTCGTTTTTCAATTTAAATCAAATTTCACCTACATTTTTAATAATTTTGCCTCCGGAGAAATTTCAAACTATGTAGTGACCCATTGCATAAATCTTACTTGTTTAGCAGGAATCTGCTATTATATAAAAAAATAAAAGCCTGCTTATAATACGGTCAGTGCTATGAAAAGCAATGTCCCGGGGTAAGTTAAAAAAATCTTTTATAAACTTCTTAAAAAACCTTAAAAATCAGGCTGACATATGCAGCCTTTTTTAATGTCTGGTTGTAACCAAACTTCCTGGATCCTGAAAGGAAGAGAATCAATCAAAAAACACCACTTTTTTCTTCAAAACCTGTCTCAAAAAAAGACATCTTTGCAAGAACATATTCATGGATTATTGCAAATGCCTTTTTGAAAACGCTCTTCCAGATCCCTGCTTGAGATATTTTTCAAAATCGTACGCCTTGTATTTATCTGTAAAAGCAATATATGTCAAAAGTTCAACGGGTAAGTTGTTTTTTGTGGCAATAACTTGTCCCATATTATGTCGGTTGATCCTATCTTCAAGATTATTAGTACATCCGGTATATAATTCCCCTTTGCTACATTTTAAGATATAGACATACCAGAATTGTTGAGTAAGTGGGCATTGTCCGCCGCAACCCGCCATGTCATGAAATTTAGTTATACAGCGATAAAGAACAAATATACAAATAAAAAGCCCGCCGTCGCTAAAGCTATGGCGGGCGAAGATTAAAGTGGGCTTTGCCCGCCGAAGCCCGCCACCATGTGATCAACTTGTTGTGTATAAATATGGATTGAGTTAAAAAGCGAAGCCCGCCGTCGCTAAAGCTATGGCGGGCGAAGATTAAAGTGGGCTTTGCCCGCCG
>Ga0182017_10001606_pt1 | contig 17398 bp, 12 predicted proteins | sample 712E3DmetaG_FD_120492 | JGI IMG/M metagenome (GOLD analysis project Ga0182017, IMG submission 120492) | Permafrost microbial communities from Stordalen Mire, Sweden - 712E3D metaG | ecosystem: Environmental > Terrestrial > Soil > Wetlands > Permafrost | place: Sweden: Stordalen | collected... | reverse complement strand
TGCCGAGCCGCGACCGCAAGGGAGCGCACAAGGGCCTGCAAGACGCAGTAGGATAAGGCTCCAGCCTTGTCCTGGCTGCCCGCCGGATGAACCCGGACAAGCCGGAGGCTTATCCTACTCCGCGCTGGAGCAGCGGCTTCCTGCCGCTCCTGGCCCCCTCGGGGTACTCCCGGTACTCGCCTGCTTCCAGTACCGGTCGGTGGCCGGTACTTCAAGGGGAACTTCCTGCGCCCCAGCGGTGTCTATAAGATTGAAGGAAGTTCGATTACCTGCTAACGTTGAAGGTGAATTTGCCATTGAGGCGCCATCGTGGCGGATACTTCCCTTCATCTCGACGAACCGGCTTTTGTTGAGCCGGTCGCGGCCCCGCTGGAACGCGGGGATACATGTGACCACAAGTGGCTGGTAGAGGGCCTCAGGAGGGGCGAGGAGAAGGCCTACGAGGTCCTGATTACGGATTTCCAGCAGCCGGTCTATAATCTCGTCTCCCGTCTGCTGAGCGACCCTGCCGACGCCTGCGATGTCGTGCAGGAGGTTTTCATAAAGATCTTTCGCAAGATAGGCGCTTTCCGCGGCGATAGCAGCCTAAAGACCTGGATCTACCGGGTCGCAGTTAATGAGGCCTACAACTACCAGCGATGGTATGGCCGCCACCGCCGGCCGGAAGTCGGCTTGGAGAACGAGGAAGAGGGCAGCCTCAGCTATTACCAAACCGTGCCGGACCCTGGCCCGTCGCCGTACGACTGTGTCGCGGATCGGGAGCAACACGCCTTGGTGGAGGCGGCGCTCAGCCATTTGAGCCCGAGCTTTCGCACCGCTGTTGTCTTGCGGGATATCGAGGAGCTCAGTTACGAGGAAATAGCGGGCATTCTTCAGGTTGCGATGGGGACCGTGAAGTCCCGTATTCTGCGCGGCCGCGAGGCCTTGCGCAAAGAACTGGCGGGTCGGCTGGAGCCGGAGCCGGCCCTGCGTTGGACGCCACAACCGGCTGAGTGAGCGTATGACTTGCAGAAACGTTCGGTATTCACTCTCCGCTCATCTCGATAGTTGCCTCTCTGGTAAGGAGAGGCGGGACGTGCTGGAGCATCTGGCCGGCTGTCCGGCTTGCAGCGATCAATTTCGGGAGTTGGCCCGGGTTCGAGGCGCGGTGGGAAGATTGCCTGCCGCAACCCCTCCTGCCCGCTTGAGCAGCGTTTTGCGTGTGGTGGCCTCCCAGGAACGTAGCCGGTTGTTTGCCCGGAAGCATCCCTTCCGGAGTCTTGCCGGGCAGTTCCACCTTTGGGTGGAGAATCTGATGCGGCCGCTTGCGATTCCGCTGGCCGGGGGGCTGATCTCCGCCCTGGTGTTGTTCGGTATGCTCATGCCCACCTTCGCTTTTCAGCGAAATGTGAGCAACGACGTTCAGGTGGCGCTGTTCACCCAGCCCGCCGTAAAGGACCAGAATTCGTTCGCCCTTCCCGACGAGGACTTCGTGGTCGAAGTTCTGGTGGACGGGCAGGGCCGGATGATCGACTACGCCGTCACCGAAGGTCCCAGTTTGGGCAAGAACAACGAACTGAGGAGCGCCATCGAGAACAAGCTGCTGTTCATGGAATTCACCCCCGCCACTGCGTGGGGCGCGCCCAGGTTCGGCAAGATACGCCTGTCGCTCCACCGAAGCCTGCTCACCGTGAAAGGCTAGTGGCCCCGAACCGGACCCCGGTCGCCACCCGGCGCTCCGGCCGCAGACTCGGGCAGCATTTTCTGAACCGCCGGAACATTCTGGAACGCCTGGCTGAGGCTGCGTGTCCCGGCCCGGAACCACTGGTGGTTGAAATCGGTCCGGGGCGCGGCGCGCTCACCGAGTTTCTCCTGCTCCGCGCGGCTAGAGTCGTGGCCATCGAAATCGACCCGCGCCTCGCGGAATCCCTCCGCGAACGGTTCCGGGACGTCCCCGGGCTGACCGTTGTCGAGGCGGACGTCCTGAAAAGCGACCTTTCCCAGTGGGGACCCGCCGTCGTGGCGGGAAACCTCCCCTACTACATCACCTCGCCGATCCTGGAGCGAATCTTCGCCCTGGGCCCGCTGCTGCGACGCGCTGTCGTGCTGACGCAACGGGAGGTTGCCGAACGCCTCACCGCCCGTCCGGGCACCCGGGAATGCGGATACCTCACTGTCGTTGCGAACCTCTTCACAGCGCCCGAAATCCTGTTCCCAGTGCCGCCGGGCGCCTTCTCCCCTCCTCCCAAAGTGGAGTCGGCCGCCGTCCGCTTCACCCCCCGGCCGCCCGCCCCGGATCTCGCCGCCCCGGCGGCCTTCCTGGAGTTCGTGGGCCGCGCCTTCCAGCACAAACGAAAGACCCTCCGCAACAACCTCCAGCCCTACTACGGCAAGCAGGCAGCCGCTTGGCCCGAGGCCCGGCTCCGCGCAGAGCAACTTTCCGTCGAGCAACTGCTGGATCTCTACCGGCGCGCCGCACCGGCCGATCCTGCGGAATGATCCCGCCGCCACCGTTCAGAACCTGAGGACGTGCCACAGGCTGGCGAAGTCGTCGGTCCAGGTGATGGGGGAACGCTTCGGGTCGGACCACGCCGAGACCCGATCGGCAATGCCGGGCTGCTCCAGGAATGCGGAGTTGGCGGTGACGAGCACCCATTTCGAGCTGAGCTCCCCGGTTTCGTCGTGTGGCCCCGAGACAAACAGGACCGCCTTCCAGCCGAGGCGCCGCGCCAGCCCGCGGGCCACCGGCTCCAGGTCCAGCGAGCGGTTCGAGATATGGAGCAGCAGGAGGCCTCCCGGCGCGAGGCGCCGCCGGTAGAGATCGCCGCACTCGGCGGTGAGCAAATGCGTCGGGATGGCGTCTCCCGAGAAGGCGTCCACCGCGATGACGTCGAAATCCCCAGAATGGCCGCTGGCCAGTTCGCGCTCCAACAGCACGCGCGCGTCGCCCAGCACGGTTTTCGTTTGAGCCTTCGAATCCCTCAGGAAGGAAAACCAGGTGGTGGCGATCGTTTCGACGTTCGAGTCGATCTCATAGAAACGAAATGTGTCGCCGGGGTGGCCCCAGGCGGCCAGCGTGCCCGTGCCGAGCCCGATGATCGCAACGCGCCGGTTGCGGCTCGCCAAGGCGTTGAGCGCGATGCCAGCGCCGCTGTGCGGCCCGTAGTAGCAGGTAGGCCAGGTGCGCTGCGAATCCCGCAAGTACTGGAAGCCGTGCTTGACGCGCCCATGCGTGAGCTGGCGCAGCGGGCCATTGAGGTCGGCGCGCTCGGTCACCCGCAGGACGCCGTAAAAGTTCCGCAGGTCTACCAGGGCCGGCCGGTTGCTGCTGGCCACCGTCGCCGCGAGCGCAGTGACTCCACCAATCAGGAGCGCCATCAAGGGGACGCGCACGGCGAAGTTCCGGGCGGTCCATTGGCCCAGAGCGCCTGTGCGCAGCCATCCGGCAAACCCCAGCAGACAGGCCGCTGCCAGTGCGATGGGGTACTCGCTGAACTCGACAAACAAGCGCGGCGCCGCCAGAGCGACAAACAGGCCGCCCAATGCGCCACCGGCGGCAATGCTGAGGTAGAAAACCGTCAGGTACCGGGGGTTCGGGCGCGCGAGCGCCAGTTCCCCGTGGCAGACCATGCACAGTACGAACAGCGTGGACAGATGAACGCCAAGCTGGCCCCACACCGGAACGACCAGCGCCAGGCCTGCGACAGCGCAGGCGGCTGGAGCAAGCACGCCGGCCGCTACGGCGAATAGCGGCCGCCGGTACCAGCGCTCATGGTCGAAGGCCAGGATAAACGTGAGCAGGTATAGCGAGAGCGGCGCCACCCACAAGAAGGGGATCACCGCAACTCCTTGGGAAATCTGGTTCGTGCTTGCCAGCAGCAGGGTCGAGCCGGAGGCGGAAAGCCCGAGCCAAAGCGCCACGCTCCAGAACCTGGGGCGCGGCGCGGGGCTGGTCTCCCTGTCCTCCGCTTCGGCAGCCGGGGTTACGCCGCGAATCCGCCAGGCCGTCCATCCGCAGACTGCCGCGAACCCGGCGTATAGGGCCGACCACACCCACACCTGCGTGCGGAGGCGCAGGTACGGCTCCACCGCAAACGGGTAACTGAGCAGGGCCAGGAACGATCCCAGGTTGGATAGCGCGTACAGACGCCAGGGCGAGTCGCCCGGCCGGCTCAAGCTGTACCAGCGCTGCAAGAGAGGAGCCGTGGCCGACAACATGAAGTACGGTCCGCCGACCGTCGCAACCAGCAGCAACAGAATCCGGCCGGAGGGATCGCCACTCGCCAGCGGCTTCCAGGCGCCGGCGTGGCGGGTGATTGGCAGGAACACGAGCGACGCCGCCAGCAGCCCGATGTGCACCGCCACTCCCAGCCGGGTGCTGCGGCGCGACCCTAGCCAGTGGGCGTATGCGTATCCGGCCAGGAGCAGCACCTGGAAGAACAACATGCAGTCGGTCCAGATCGCGGGACCGCCTCCGAACCAGGGCAGGAGGAGCCGCCCCACCATCGGCTGCACCTGAAACAATAGGAACGCACCGAGGAAGATGGCGATGCGGAAACGAAGCGCCGGTTTCACGAATTCCCGTTGCGGCAGGATGCCAACGCCAGCAGCGGGAAGTACTGCCTATAGAGGTGATACGACAGGAAGAACACGCCCGGGAAGCCCGTGCCGGTCGCCAGGTGCTCGTCCCAGGTTCCGTCCGGAAGTTGGCTGTCCAATAGGTACCGGACTCCCCGGCTAGCCCCGTCCGATGCTGCATCTCCGGCGGCAGAGAGTCCCAGCAGCGCCCAAGCCGTCTGCGAAGGCGTGCTTGGGGCAGCCACAAAGTGCTTCGCCTGGTAGCCTTCGCAGCTCTCGCCCCAGCCGCCATCCGCGTTCTGAGCCGAGCGCAGCCATTCGGCGCCGCGCTTGACGGCCGCGTGCACCCCGGGGTGCCCGCTCGCGCACAGGCCACGCAGGGCCAGAAATGTCCCGTACACGTAGTTCACGCCCCACCGTCCGTACCAGCAGCCTTCCGGACTCTGGTGCTTCAGAAGGTAGCGGACCGCGGAATCCACGGCGGTGTGTCCATGCGTGTAGCCGTGGTGCGCCAGGGCATCCAGGACCCGGCCCGTAATGTCCGGACAAGTGGGGTCGAGCATGGCGTTGTGATCGGCGAACGGCACCTTGTTCAGAATCGTCCAGTTGTTGTCCACATCGAACGCCGCCCAGCCGCCATCGCGCGACTGCATGCCCAGCAGCCATTTCAGCGCCCGCTGGGTGCAGCGCTGCTGGGCCGCCCCATCCGACGCCCGAGCGTGGCGGAAGGCCAGCAGAACCATCGCCGTATCGTCAATGTCCGGATAATGCTCGTTGGCGAATTCGAAGGCCCAACCCGAGGGCTCCAATTTGGGCCGCTTGACCGACCAGTCGCCCCTCCGCCGCACCTCCTTCCGGATCAGCCAGTCGGCTGCCCGGGTGAGCGTGGAGGGGGCCGCCAGCCCCGCTTCGCCCAGTGCAAACGCGGCGATCGCGGTGTCCCACAACGGCGAGAGGCACGGCTGGATGCAGAAACGGTCCTCCCGGTCGAGCACGAGGTTCTCGAAGTGCCGGATCGCCTCGATCAGGTCGGGATGGTCGGCTGGGTACCCCAGGCTGTCGAAGGCCATGATCTGGTACATCATGGCCGGGTAGATGGCGCCCAACCCCTCGCTGTTTCGCGTGCGATCGACCACCCAATGTTCGGCTTCGCGAATCGCGGCCGCGCGGATGTCGCGGGGCGCCGTCCGTTCCCAAATCTTGAGCAGCCGGTCCAGGTGGTGGAACAGAATCGCCAGACCGTCGCGCCTGCCGAGCGACAACCGTTTCCCGGGCGCCAGAAGTTCGTCCAGGTTCAGACCCTCGGGCGCGGGACGCTGTTTCCCCGCGGCCTGGACGATCGAGAGCGGCACCACAATGGCGCGCGTCCAGGAGGACATTTCGTACAGCAGGTCGCCCGGAAGCAACATGATCTCCGGAGGCACCGTGGGCACCCGGCGCCGCGGGTAGAGCCCGAAGAGACTGAGGTTGATCCTTACGTAGCTGTTGCAGGCTTGCAGCCCGCCCAGTTCCAGGATGCGCGTCCGGGCGCGCTGCATCTCGGGAATACTCGCTTCGATCCCCGCAATTCTCAATGCGCTGTAGGCCTTTGCGGAGGCATTCACCTCCGAGGGCCCGTCCGGATATATGTTCCAGCCCCCGTCGGGCAGTTGCCTGTCCAGGATCGCCCGGCAACACCGGTCGATCCGGCCGCGCGTGGGCGGATTCCAGGGGTTGCCCTCCGGGGGATGCAGCCAAAGCTGGAGCAGGACGTAGTCGGATTCCAGCGTGGAGTCCGCCGTCAAGTCCCCGCACCAATACCCGTCCCGATGTTGCCGATCGGCGAGCATCTTGGTTGCCGCGCGAATGGCCCGGTCGACAGCGGTCGTGCTGTCTTCGGTGGGGCGGATCGCCGCCGCCGGCTCGAACGGCCGCGCCTCCATCGCCCGGGATGCCCCGAAACTGCTCATGCTTTCTTAGGATAATGCATTGGCCGCCCCGTGGCACAGGCCTTCAGCCTGTGCGCCAGACTCCTCTGGGACCTTCACCTCGGGCTCCCGGAGTCGATGGCTTATACTGGTATTCTCCATGCCACGAGTCCGGTTCGCGCCGTCTCCCACTGGCTTCCTGCACATTGGAAGCGCACGCACCTTCATCTTTAACTGGTTGTACGCGCGCCACGAGCACGGCACGATGATCCTGCGCATCGACGACACCGACGCGGACCGCAACACGCGGGAATCGGAGACCTCCATTTTTGAGGGCCTGCAATGGCTCGAGCTGGACTGGGACGAGCAGTACCGGCAATCCGAGCGCCTGGAACTCCATGGCCAGGTCGCCCAGGCCATCTTCCGGAAGGGACTCGCCTACCGCGACTTCACCCCGGCCGGCGCCGAGGAGGAGAAGTCCCGCCAGGAAGGCGCCTGGCTTTTCAACGCGGAGATGCGTGAGTTGAGCGCCGAGGAAAGCGACCGACGCGCCGCCGCCGGCGAGCCCTTCGTCCTGCGTTTTCGAGTTCCCCGCGACTCCCCGCGCGACATCCGCTTCCGCGATTCCGTCTATGGCGAGCAGTCCAAGTCCACCGCGGACATCGAGGATTTCGCCCTGCTGCGCAGCAACGGCCTGCCCACCTACCACATGGCTTCCTGCGCCGACGACATCGATCTCGGAATCAGCCACATCATCCGCGGGCAGGACCATCTCACCAACACTTTCAAGCACGTTCTCATCTTCGAGGCGGCCGGCGCGGCCATCCCCGAGTTCGCCCACCTGCCCCTGCTCATCGCTCCCGACGGCTCCAAGCTTTCCAAGCGGCGCCACGGCCCGGTGGTCAGCGTCACCACCTACCGCGACGCCGGCTTCCTGCCCCAGGCCTTCGTCAATTTCGTTTGCCTGCTGGGCTGGTCCCCCAAGGCCGACCGCGACAGGATGTCCGTGCAAGAGATGGTCGATGCGTTCTCCTTCGAGGGCATCAACCGCTCCAACGCCGTTGTCAACTTCCGCGAGGACGACCCGTTCGATCCCAAGGCCGTCTGGCTGAACGCGCAGCATCTGATGGCGCTCGCGCCGGAAGACCTTGCCGGGCGATTGTTGCCTTTTCTGCGCGCGGCCGGTTTCGAGGCCGAGCCAGGTAAGCTGCTCCGGGTTGCGCCACTGATCCGGGAGCGCATCAAGACCTTGCGCGACGTGGCCACCGCGGCCGATTTCTTCTTTGCCAGCGAGCTGGCGCCATATGACAGCGCGGAGCTGATCCCCCAGAAAGGGGACGCGGCCATGGCCCTGTTGGTGTTGCGGGCGGCCCTCCCGGTGCTGGCGGCGGCCGAGTTCACGCACCCTGCCCTCGATGCGGCCTTGCGGGCCGAGGCGCAGCGCCTGGGCGTCAAGGCGGGCCAGATGTTTCAGCCCATCCGAGTGGCGGTGTGTGGCCGAAAAGCGGCGCCGCCCCTGTTTGAAACTCTCGAGGTGCTTGGCAGGGAAACCTGTCTTCACCGGGTTGACCGCGCCATTCACCTCCTCGAATCCAGAAACGAGGCTGTAAGTCATGTCGATTCCTGATCCGGCCGCCCCCTCCCATTTCGTTCGCGATATCATCCTTCAAGACTTGGAGACCAACAAGTACGGCGGGCGCGTCCATACGCGCTTCCCCCCCGAGCCGAACGGCTACCTGCACATCGGCCACGCTAAGTCGATCTGCCTCAACTTCGGTCTGGCGGCGGAGTTCGGCGGGAAGTGCAACCTGCGGTTCGACGACACCAATCCGTGCAAGGAGGAAACCGAGTATGTCGAGTCGATCATCGCGGATGTTCGCTGGCTCGGTTTCGATTGGGAAGACCGCCTGTTCTACGCCTCCGACTACTTCGATCAGTTGTACGAGTGGGCCGTTCAGTTGATCAAAGCCGGTAAAGCCTACGTCTGCGACCTGACCGCGGACCAGGTTCGGCACTACCGGGGCACCTTGACGGAACCCGGCCGGGAAAGCCCCTACCGCAATCGTTCCGTGGAGGAAAACCTGGACCTGTTCGAGCGTATGCGGGCCGGCGAGTTTCCGGACGGCGCCCGAACTCTGCGGGCCAAGATCGACATGGCCTCGAATAACCTGAACCTGCGGGACCCCGTGATGTACCGGATCTTGCACGCCGATCACCACCGCACGGGCGATAAGTGGTGTATCTACCCGATGTACGATTACACCCACGGCGAGTCCGATTCCATCGAGCGGATCACTCACTCCATCTGCACGCTCGAGTTCGAGGATCACCGTCCGCTGTACGATTGGTATGTCGAGCAACTGGGAATCTATCATCCGCAGCAGATCGAGTTCGACCGTCTCAACATCACGTACACGCTCTTGAGTAAGCGCAAGCTGCTCACGCTGGTTCAGAACGGCCACGTGAGCGGCTGGGACGATCCTCGCATGCCCACTCTCTCCGGAATCCGGCGGCGCGGTTACACGCCCGAGGCGATTCGCAATTTCTGCGGCCGCGTCGGCGTGTCCAAGACCAATGGATCGACGGAGCTTTCGCTGCTCGAGCACTTCGTCCGCGAGGATTTGAATAAGCGCGCGACGCGGGTCATGGCCGTGCTGCAGCCGCTGCGAGTGGTCATCGACAACTACCCCGAGGATCTGGTCGAAGAGGCGGAGGCGATCAACAACCCGGAAGACCCCGCCATGGGCACGCGGAAGGTTCCCTTTTCCCGCGTGTTGTACATCGAGCAGGACGACTTCCGGGAAGACCCTCCCAAGCAATACTTCCGGCTGGCCCCCGGCCGCGAGGTGCGGCTGCGCTATGCGTACTTTATTACCTGCACCGGTGTGGTCAAAGACGAGAAGACCGGCGAGATCGTCGAGTTGCACTGCACCTACGATCCGGCCACCCGCGGAGGCAATGCCCCGGACGGACGCAAGGTGAAATCGACCATCCACTGGGTCTCGGCGGCGCACGCCGTTGACGCCGAGGCGCGCCTGTACGACAACCTTTTTGTTCGGGAGAATCCGGGGGATGAGAGTGAGGGCCTCGATTTCACGGCGTACCTCAATCCGAACTCGCTCGAAGTTCTGAGCGGCTGCAAGCTCGAGCCCGGCCTGCGCGGCGCCGCGCCGGGCAGCCGTTACCAGTTCGAGCGGCTGGGTTATTTCTGCGTGGACTCGGACTCGACTGCGGACAAGTTGGCGTTCAATCGCACGGTGGCGCTGCGCGATACCTGGGCCAAGATCGAGAAGGCCCAGAAGGGAAAGGGTGCATGATCATCCTGGGCATCGGCGGCATTCTCAGCGAGGCCGCCGCGGCAATTCTGAAGGACGGCGTGCTGGTGGGCGCCTGCGAAGAGCGTAAGCTGGCCAGGCAGTTCCAGCCCGGCGAGTTCCCGGACCAGGCCATTGCCACCTGTCTGAGCCTGGCCGGCGCCACGCACGAGCAGGTGGACGCGGTCGCCATTGTGCGCCCCTTCTCTTCCGGTCCCGAGACCGCGCTCCACCTTGCACTGCGCGCCAAGTTCCCCAACAGCCGTGTGGTGCTGGTCGATCACCACACCGCGCACGCCGCCTCGGCCTTCTATCCATCGCCGTTTTCCGAGGCCACCATCCTCACCCTCGACCGCGCCGGCGACTTCCGCTGCGGCGCGCGCTGGCGTGCTTCCGGGGGCCAAATCGCGCTCGAGCAGGAGCAATATTACCCGGATTCGCTCGGCGACTTCTACGGCCGCGTCACCGCGCTCCTCGGTTTCGACCCCAACGCCGACGCCCATAAAGTCCAGTGGCTCTCGGTCGCGGGTTCCGACGCGCTGGCGCCGTTGTTTCTGGAGATCCTGGGCGGCAAGGACGGCGAGTGGCCGCGCATCGACCGCTCGTTTTTCGACGCGGAGCGCCACGGCCATGGCGGTTTCAGCGCGAAGTTTTACGAGCGCCTCGGCCTGGCCGACGAATCGCCCATTCCCGGCGCCATGAAGCCCGAGGTCGCCGCCGGCCTGCAACGCGCCATCGAGAAAACCGTGCTCGACATGGCGGGCACGGGCCGCAACCTTTGCCTCGCGGGAGGTCTTGCGCTCAACGCCCTGCTGGTTTCGAGCATCGAGTCCTCGCCGAATTGGGAGAATGTCTTCGTGCAGCCCGCCGCCGGCAACGCCGGCACCGCGCTGGGCGCCGTCTTCCACACCTGGCACACCGTCTACCAACAGACCGCCCGCGCCGGCATCGGCAACCTCTGCCTCGGCCCCGGCTTCGACGCCGAGGACATCAAGCGCGTGCTCGAGAATTGCAAGCTGCGCTTCCGCTACCTGCTCACTTCCGAGGAACTCATCGACACCGCCGTCCGCGAGCTCGACGAGCACAAGACCGTCGCCTGGATGCAGGGCCGCACGGAGTTCGGTCCGCGCGCCCTGGGCAACCGCAGTATCCTGGCTTCCCCGCTCAACCCCTACTCCACCGAGAACCTGAACATCTACATCAAGCGCCGCGAGCCGTTTCGCAAGTTCGCCGCCTCGGTCCCCGCCGAAGTCTGTTCCGAGTACTTCGAGGCCGGCCCCAACGCGCGTTTCCTGGCCACCGTCGGGCGTGTTCGCCCCGCTTATCGCGCCACTTTCGAAAGCGCGATCCTGGTCCGCGACCTCATTCGCGTCCACACGGTCTCGAAGGAGGACAATCCGCTGTACTGGAGCCTCCTGCACGCGGCCGGGAAGTCTACCGGCCTGCCGGTGCTCTACAACACTTCGTTCAACCTGTTCGGCGACCCGCTGGTGGCGACCCCGCGCGACGCCGTCCGCAGTTTCTACTCCTCCGGCATCGACGCCATGTTTGTGGGCAACTTCCTGCTGCAAAAGTAGGGAGCGCGCTACGGCGCCAGGACGCGATGGTCGCGGCAGTCGGGCGTCAACTTCTCGGAAAGGCGCTCGATCAGGCCCAGGCCGTGGCGGGCCAGGAACGGCAGGATGGAGTAGAAGCGCTCCTGCAAATGCTTCTCCGGGTAAATCAGATTGTTGAGCCAGCGAGCGCCTTCCGCGGCCCGCTCGTCGCGGCGCAGCGCTTCGCGACCCACCTTCCGCTCGATTTTAGAGAACTGCCAGGCGATCTTGCGGCGGCTGGTGGCTAAGGCGGCCGCGAGCGTCGGATCGAATCCCTCGAGGGAAGCGTCGAGCAAGTCGAGCGCATGGGCGGACTCCGACTTTGTATCCGCGATGGTCGCGGCCAGTTCGGCGGGAACTAGGGTGCGCGCGATGCGCTCCCGCAGAGGCTCCTCGCCCCGAAAGAGATCCGGCAGGGCGAGCCCGTAGCGCTCCATGAGCTTCCCGGACCGCGCGTCGAGCAGCGTCGCGCTCTGCCGCTGTACCGCAACTGGCATGGGGCGCCGCAACTCCTCGTAGATCGCCTGGGACTGCGCTAGGTAAGCGATTTCCGCGGGCCCGCCCACGTAGGCGACCGTGGGCAGCATGTAGTCCTGCACCACCGGCCGCAGCAGCGCGTTGGGCGAAAGTTGTTCGGGGCGGTTGCTCAGAGCGGAGTATCCCGCGTCGCGGCGGTCCAGCGCGAGCCGCCGGCCATTTTCGAGCAGGAACACCAGGGAAGTGTGTTCCTCCAGGTGAACCTGCGTGTGGTAGCCGGCAGCGGTCAACTGCCGGCTGCGCTCGGCCAAGCGTGCGGCAAGCTGCGGCGCGGCCTCGACTGCTTGCCCAAGCAGCGGCGCCGCCAGCCGCCGCAAGGCCGGATCGAGCGGGTCCAGACAGAGCAGCCCGGGCAACAGTCGCTGCAACAGGCGGGCGAACGCGGAACCGAATGTGGCGCCGGGCGCATAGGCGTCCTCGACGGCCGCGACGATCTCCTCCCCGAACGGGAAATCCCGCAGGGCCTGGCGCAGACCGTCGACAGGTGGGTTCTCGACCGGGATCTCGCCGACCGGCCGGCGCTCGGGATTCGTTCCGGGGATCTCGAGGCGAACGGGGCGCTGTGCCGCGTCGAAGACCCAGCAATGATTGACCTCTGCGAAATCGTGGTCCTCGGTCGCCAGCCAGAATATGGGAACCGCGGGGATGCCGGCGCTGGTGATTCGGCGGGCGAGTTGAATGGCGGTAAGGGCCTTGTAGATCGCGTAGCAGGGACCGGAGAACAACCCCACCTGCTGGCCCGTCACCACCGCAACGGCGCCCGGCTGCGCCAGCGTATCCAAGTCCGGGTTGCCGCCGTTCTGTGCCCGCAGCGCCGCCACCAGAGCCGCGCGCCGCTCGATCGGGTATTCGATGCGCACGGCAGCCGCCGCGTAGGATGCGGGATCGTGCGGCGGCCAGGCGTAGAATGCCGCCACTCGCTCGAAGCGATAGAGGAAATCCGCGAACAGCTTGGAGGTTTGCGGTAGCTCGTCCTGGCGGACGCAGGCGGGTTCCATCACCAGTCCTCAGCGTAACAGAGGAGAATGGAAGTTGGCGGGCGTTTACCTCTCCTATCCGTTCTGCGCGCAGAAATGCACCTTCTGCAACTTCGCCTCGGGTCCATTCGCGCGCGAGTTGGAGCGGCAGTACCTGGATGCGTTGCGGACGGAGGTCGCGCGTTTCGAATGGCCCTGGCGGCCGGAGACCGTCTACCTGGGTGGCGGCACGCCCAGCCGCATCCCCGAGGAGGGCCTGGCTAAGCTGCTGGCGCTGGTTCCCGGCCGGCCGTGGAAGGAAGCCACCATCGAGGCCGCGCCCGGCGCCCTCACGCCGGAGAAAGCGCGCGCGTGGCGGGATGCGGGCATCAATCGCGTGAGCCTCGGGGTGCAGTCGTTCGTGCGCGCGGAGATCGCCGGCACGGGCCGCAGGCACACAGCGGAGGTCGTCGCGGAGGAGGTGAAACTGCTCCGCGAAGCGGGCCTCGCGAACTTCAACATCGACCTCATCGCCGGGCTGCCGGGCCAGACGGCCGAGAGCTGGCGGGAATCGCTGGACTGGGTGGAGCGCCTCGCGGCGCCGCACGTTTCCGTCTACATGCTCGAGGTGGACCAGGACAGCCGCCTCGGCAGCGAGATCCTGAAAGGCGGCGCGCGGTACGGCGCCGACCGGGTCCCATCCGAGGACGCAATCGTCGAGCTGTACGAGAGCGCCGTGGACCGGCTCGCCGCGCTGGGGATCCCGCGCTACGAGATTTCGAACTTCGCCCGGCCCGGCTGCGAGTCGCTGCACAACCTGAAGTACTGGTGCTTGGAGCCTTATGTGGGGTTCGGCGCCGACGCGCACTCCTTCGACGGCGCCACGCGGCGGCGGAATGCGGAATCGCCCGAGGACTACGTCGCCCGGGGCCACGCGCCCTGTGTCGAGGAGACCGCGGCGCGCCCTGAAGAGGAGCGGTTCTTCCTCGGCCTGCGCCTGAGCGCGGGCGTCCGGCCGGCGCCCGAGGAATGGCTGCGATTCGAGGCTCCGATCCGCCGATTCATCGACGCGGGCCTGCTCGAAGCTGCCGGCGGAACCCTGCGCCTCACACGGCGCGGCGTTTTGTTGTCCAATGAAGTGTTTCGGGAGTTCATCTTATGAAAGCGCGATTTGCACCGCACGGCCTGGGGGGCGCGGACCCCAGCCAGACGCACCTCGTCGATCTGCGCAGCGACACGGTGACTAGGCCGACGCTCGCCATGCGGCGCGCGATGGCGGAGGCCGAGGTCGGCGACGACGTGTACGGGGAAGACCCGACCGTCAACCGGCTTGAGCAGCGCGCGGCCGAGGTTTTCGCCAAAGAGGCGGGCCTGTTCGTGCCCACCGGCACCATGGGGAACACCATCGCGGTGAAGCTGCACACCCAGCACGGGCAGGAGGTAATCTGCGAGGCGCGCTCGCACGTCTTCAATTACGAGCTGGCGATGATGGCGTGGTTCTCGGGTTGCCTTGCGCGGCCGATTCGCACCCAGGACGGCATCCTGACCTGGGACGAGATCCTCCCCGAGGTGCGGCCGATGCACTCGCACTATGCGCCGACTGGCCTCGTCGAGATCGAGAACACGCACAACATGGCGGGCGGCTCGGTGTACTCCGCGGAAGCGCTCAATAAGATTTGCGACGGGGCGCACGAGTTGGGCCTGAAGGTGCATCTGGACGGGGCGCGGGTGTTCAACGCGGCCACTTTCTTGTGCCGGACAGTAGCCGAGATTACCGCCCGGTGCGACACGGTGATGTTCTGCCTGTCAAAGGGGCTGGGCGCGCCGGTGGGTTCGCTGCTGGTGGGTACCGCCAAGGACATCGCGCGCGGGCGGCTGTACCGCAAACGGTTGGGCGGCGGCATGCGCCAGGTAGGCGTGCTGGCGGCGGCCGGCCTCATCGCGCTGGAGGAAATGCCGGCGCGGTTGGGACAGGACCACGAGCACGCGCAGCTCCTCGCCGGCGCCCTGTCGCGGATGGAGGGAATTCAGGTGCCGCACAAGGTCCAGACCAACATCGTGGTGTTCGACATCGGCGGAACGGGACTGACGACGGCCGAATTCAGCGCGCGGCTGAAGTCGCGTGGGGTTCTGATCAACGGGATTGGCGGGACGCGCATGCGGCTGGTGACGCACCTGGACGCGAGCCGCGAGGACTGCGAACGCGCGCTGACCGCGCTGGCCGAAGTGGCCGCCGGCGCCGCCGCGAATGCATCGAAAGGGAGCGAAGCATGAAAACGAGTTTCAGCCGGCGTCAGGCGCTGCGTTTGGGCGCTGGTGCGATGGGTCTGCGGGCGGTGCTTTCGGCGCGCGCGGCGAAGATCTTCGACGTTCGTGAGTATGGCGCAGTGGGCGACGGAGTGACCCTGGACACAGCCGCCATACAGCGCGCCATCAACGCAGCCGCGGCGGCGGGCGGAGGCGCGCAGGTGTTGGTCCGCGGCGGCCGAAAGTATTTGATCGGCACGCTCGAACTGAAGGGCGGCATCGATTTCCATTTGGCGGATGACGCGGAGCTGCTAGTCAGCACCCGTCAAGCAGACTACACGGGCGGCGCCGTGATCACCGCGCGCGAAGCGCATGGCTTGCGCATCTCGGGAACCGGCAACATCAACGGCCGGGCGCGGGAGTTCATGACCGGTTTCGACAAAGAGAACGAATGGTGGCTGCCGGCGGGATTCCGGCCGAAGATTTTCGTCTTGACCGCCTGCAAGGATCTCGAAATCCGCGACATCAGCTTCAGCGAGGCGCCCGAGTGGGGGCTCCACATGCTGGGCTGCGAGGGCGTGCTGGTGGACAACCTCAAGATTCGCAACCTGCTGGACGTGCCCAACTGCGACGGCATCGATCCCGATCACTGCCGCAACGTCGAGATCCGCAATTGCCACATCGTTTGCGGCGACGACGCCATCGTGGTCAAAGCCACGCGGCAGAGCGTGGATTACGGGCCGTCGGCCAATATCACCGTGAAGGACTGCGTGCTCGAGACGCAGGACTCCGGCGTGAAGATCGGCACGGAGACCACCTCGGACATCCACGACATCCGCTTCGAGCGCTGCGAGATTCGCACCAGTTGCCGGGGCCTCACCATCCAGCTCCGCGACGAGGCGGACGTCTACAACATCGACTTCCGCGACATCAAGTTTGTCTCGCGCTACCACTCCGATCCGTGGTGGGGCCGTGGGGAGGCCATCTCGTTGACGTCGATTGCGCGCACGCCCCAGACCAAGGTGGGCAAAATCCACGACGTGCGCATCCGCAACGTCAGCGGCCGGGCGGAGAACAGTGTGCGCGTGAGCGGCACCGCCCAGAGCCGCATCCGCGACGTTCGGCTCGAGAATGTGGCGGTGACGCTGGATCGCTGGACCAAGTACCGCGGCGGCCTGTTCGACAACCGTCCGACCACGGCGCAGCCGGGCATCGAGCCGCATGGCAATCCGGGATTCAGCATCCGCTACGCGGATAACGTGGTACTGAAACATTGCAGCGTGGCGTGGGGCGCGAACCGGCCGGACTATTTCACGAACGCGCTCGAGGCGGAGCAGGTGACCGGGCTGGCGTTCACGGAATTCGCAGGCGAAGCGGCGCATCCCGAACGGGATGAGGCGATCCTCATTCGCTGATGGCAGGCCGGTTCTGCTACGCTTGAAAGCAGCATGTCAGCCAAAAACGGAGACAAAGCGCGCTTCGGCCGTGAACGAAAGCGCAAAATCGCCCGGCGGGAGCGCATCCGAGGACTGAAGAAACCAGCCCCCACGGGAACCAGCGCAAGCTAGGTCCGCTCGTTGTTCGGAACCGAGCCACGACCGCGAGGGAGTGGTCCCCGCTAATCTGAGTCATGAGGACTTCGCACGGAATCCTATTTGCCGCTTTCCTGATGCTGGCCCCCGCGCGGGCGGCGGAGTTTCGCGTCGCCGATTACGGCGCCAAGGGCGACGGCAAGACCCTCGACACGGCCTCGATTCAAAAAGCCATCGATGCGGCAGCAGCGGCCAAGGGCACGGCTGTCTTCCACCCCGGCGTGTATCTGAGCGGGTCGCTGTTCCTGAAGTCTGGCGTGCACCTGCGCGTGGACCAGGGCGTCGAGATCCGCGGCGCGCAGGACCTCGCGGCCTACCCGGTCATGTTCACTCGTGTTGCCGGCATCGAGATGAACTGGCCGGCGGCGCTCATCAACGTCTACCAGCAATCCGGGGTGAAGATCTCCGGCAAAGGCGTCATCGACGGCGACGGAAAAATCTGGTGGGACAAGTACTGGAGCCTGCGCAAGGAGTACGAGCCCAAGAAGCTGCGCTGGGCCGCGGACTACGACTGCATGCGCCCGCGGCTCATCCAGATCTACAAGTCTTCGAACGTGGATTTGCAGGGCCTGACGCTGAAGCGCTCCGGCTTTTGGACGGTGCACATCTGCTTTTCCCGAAAGGTGACCGTGGGCGGAATCACCATCCGCAACAACGAAGGCGGACGCGGCCCCAGCACCGACGGGATCGATG
>Ga0182017_10001604_pt1 | contig 17417 bp, 14 predicted proteins | sample 712E3DmetaG_FD_120492 | JGI IMG/M metagenome (GOLD analysis project Ga0182017, IMG submission 120492) | Permafrost microbial communities from Stordalen Mire, Sweden - 712E3D metaG | ecosystem: Environmental > Terrestrial > Soil > Wetlands > Permafrost | place: Sweden: Stordalen | collected... | reverse complement strand
GGTGCAGCCGCTGGTGCCGTAGGTCGCGCCGTTGTCCTTCCCGTTGTCGCACTCTTCGGGCCCGTTGACGATGCCATCGCCGCAGTAGGTTCCCCACGTGCACTGGGTCGTGCAGCCGCCGTAGATGGTGTCGTCGTTCGGCCCCGGGCAGCTCGCCGGGACCGGCACCGATCCGTCGCCGCAGTCGCATTCCTCGTCGGCCACCGTGACCCCATCGCCGCAGGTGGGGACGCATGAGTTCGGGGCGACATTGAAGCCGCTCAAGGTCAGCTTGTAGGATGAGCCCGTGGTCTGACGCTCCGCTTGGAAAACCACGATCTCATAGGCTTGGCCGTTCTGCAGCCCGAGGGTGGTAGCCTGGTGAGCTGCAACCGGCGGAGGACTGAGGGGATATGTCGCCGTGACTGTGGTGGTCCCGTTGCCGTTGGCGCCGATGACGATACTGCCATCGACAGGCGTATGAATGCCGCCGAGATCGACCGCCAGCTTCTTGTTGATGAAAACCCACACGTCGTCATCGCCAACGAAGTCGAGGGTGTAGGTTTTCGTCTTGTCATAGAGGAACCAGTAGCGTACTTCGCTGGTGAAACTGAAGTTGTGCAGGCGCTTGTTGCCGGCGGCGTCCAGGTCGAAAGGCCAGGTCGCCGTAGCATCGTAGTAGGGTGGAATCTGCGCGGCTTGCAGCTCAGAGGCAGGGGTAAAGGTGTCGCCGTCGACCGGGAAGAAGAGCGGGTTGCCATCGACTTTCGAAACAATGTATTGCGCTGTGTAGGTGCCGCCGTTGTTGGCTTTGCAGCTGCCCGGGAGCTGGGTGTAGCCGAGGGCCTCCATCTTCTGGCAGTCGGTTTGACCTCCCGTGGGGAAAGTTGGCGATTGTTGGTACTCGAAGGTGCACGGGATGGCATTTCCGTTCGCATCCAGAAGCTCCTGCCCGACCGTCCCACACGAATAGGCGATCGTGGTGGTGTTCCACTGTTCGCCCTTGGCTCCATACCGATTCACGTAGTTGCCCTTGCCATCGTTCCAAAGGGTCATTTTGGACGCGGTTGGGTGGTTGACTCCGGCCGTGTCTCGATACCACTCGGCGAACGAGGCGGCACTTGCCACATGGGCGTTGCCGCCGATCCCCGAGTACACCGGCTTGCCACTGGAATCGAGAGTCGCGTTGACCATGCCGGGGAGGGCAGCGTATGAACCGCTGGTTCCGCTCTCGAAATCCGTCGGATTGTGAAACCTGAAGTCGCGATAGATCACCGGAACGAGCATCGTGTCGCCAAGGGGTGGCTGCGTGCAGGTCCAGCCGGCTTCCTTCTTGCAGTCCTTTGAGCAGCCGTCGCCACTCGCCTGGTTGCCGTCGTCGCATTCTTCGCCGAGAATGATGCCGTCGCCGCACTTCGAGGTGCATGAGGTGCCGCTGCAGTCGGGCTCGATCTGGCAATCCTCGGAACAGCCATCAAACGGCGTGGTGTTGCCGTCGTCGCAGCCCTCCGCACCTTCGACTTTGCCATCGCCACAGGTGGTCTTGGTACAAACACTCGGTTGGCCGGCGCACCCGTAGCCGATTTCGAGTTTGCAGGTGGCCGAGCATCCGTCACCGCTCAGCGTATTGCCATCGTCGCAGATCTCGCTCCCTGTGATCACCCCGTCGCCACATTTTGGCGTGCACGGCTTGCCCGGAACCCGACACTGCCAGCCGGGCTCGACGGTCTGGCAATTGGCCGAGCATCCGTCACCGCTGACCGTGTTTCCATCGTCACAGGTTTCGTTGGAAGTCAGAAGGCCGTTCCCGCACACGGCGAGGTTCTGACAGGCTTTCCCGGGGACGGGACAAACGTAGTTGGCTTCGATCTGGCAGATGGCATTGCAGCCGTCGCCGCTGAGCGTATTGCCATCATCGCAAGTTTCGCCCTGGTTCGTGTCGACGACGCCGTTGCCGCAGGCCCTGCCGGTAACGGGGGGCCCTGCGTCCAGGGACACCGGTCCGATGATGGATCCTCCTCCAGCGCCCGTGCCGCTCGGGCTACCGCCTGCACCTGATCCGCCGCCTCCTCCTGTTGGCCCTGAGCCTCCTGCCTGGGCTACCTGGCTGACGTTGGCAGGATTGCAGGCAGGCGTGGCCAGCACCACCACCGCGCCCAGAAAGAAACATGCGCTCCTGGTCATCCAGCGGCGGCTCGAAACGGTGATACTTGGCATTGCAACGCACCTCGTCGAATGGACCAACACGTCGGCGGAATGGCCTCACTACACTCTAGCAACACCCCGCCGGCTTGGGACGAGAAAGTCTTGGGTGAGCAAGGCCCGCCCTGGGTAACACCTTCCCAACCGGCTGGTGTTCTCGTAATAGAAAGCCCGCATGGCGGTGGACATCGAAAGCCTCTATCGGACGCATGGGCCCCTGGTCTTGCGTCGGTGTCGCACCCTGCTGCGGGACGAAAGCAAAGCCTTGGATGCCATGCACGATGTCTTCGTTGAGCTGTTGCGACGAGCGAACCGTCTAGACGCGAGGGCCCCAGCGGGCCTGCTTCTGACGACAGCAACCCATGTCTGTCTCAACCGCCTGCGCAGCGAGCGCCGCAGACCAGAGGAGTCTGACCACGACCTGCTGGTGCGCATCGCATCGCTGGGCGATGACGCCGAAACCCTGTCCCTGGCGCGCCGAGCTCTGGACCGCATCTTTGGTGCCGAGCCGGCGTCTACGCGACTCATCGCGGTGCTCCTCTACGTGGACCGGTTGACCCTGGAGGAAGTGGCTGCCGAGGTGGGCATGTCGGTGTCGGGAGTCCGCAAGCGGCTACGGAGGTTGAAGGAACGCCTGCCTATCACACAAGGAGACGCATGATGGCTTCCCCGAACGAACGCGTTCCTGATTGGTTGCTCGAACGGCTGGCCGCGGGCGAGCTGCCCGCCGCGCAGGCTCGCGCTCTAGGGGAGCGCCTTTCCGCCACCGGCGATCACGATCGGCTGGCTGAGCTTCATGCGTCGAATGCCGCGATCTTGGCCGCGCATCCTGCCGCCGAGGTAGCGGCCGAGGTGCGACGCCGGGCAGGCCCACTCCCCACTTCAGTGGCCCGCCGCGTCCCCGCGATTTGGCGGCCAGTGTGGGCCCTATCCTTGGCCACAACCGGTGCGGCAGCCGTCACTCTGCTCCTCATGCACACGCCGGCGGAGCCGCCAAAGTCGAACCTGTCGCTTGCACAGCCAGATCGGGAAAACACAACCAGCAAGGGATTGCAGCCTTCGCTGGGGCTGTATAGGAAGACCCCGGCCGGGGTCGAACGCCTCGGGCCGGCGGCACGCGTGCACCCAGGCGATGTCGTGCAGGTGCGCTACATCGCCGCGGGCAAGCGCTTCGGGGTCGTGGCGTCGTGCGACGCCCGTAGCGCGGTCACGCTGCACCTGCCCGAGACGCCCGGCCGGGCGGCCGCATTGGCCAAGGATGGCGAGCGGGCGCTGGCCCATGCCTATGAGCTCGACAACTCGCCCGGCTTTGAGCGCTTCGTCTTCGTCACCGCGGATGCGCCCTTTGATACTGACCTGGTGGTGCGCAGCCTCAAACAAGGCGCGGCGTTGCCCCCAGCGTTGGCAATCTGGTCGATCACCCTCGTAAAGGAAACGCCATGAATTCTCGGCCAAGCTTCTTTGTCCTGCCTTCCCTGATCGCTCTACTCTTCGCCTCAGCCGGGCCAGCGATTGCGGCCGATCCCGGCGATGCCCCGTCGCTCCGACGCTTCGCTTTGGTGGCCTCGGCGAACAGTGGCGGCCCGGGCCGCGCCCACCTGCGCTTTGCCAATTCCGATGCGGAATCGCTGGCACGCGTGCTCGCCAGCCTGGGTGGTGTACAGGCACGCGATATTCTCCTGGTCCGCGAGGCAAGCCGGACCGCCCTGCAGGACGCCTTCGAGCAAGTGAGGAGACAGATCGCGGCTGAGCGCCGGCCACAAGTGCGGCGCGAGCTGTTCGTCTACTACTCGGGTCATTCGGACGAGGACGGCCTGCTTCTAGGCGGGGAACGGGTCGGATATGGGGAGTTACGCCAATGGATCGATCAAACTGCCGCGGAGGTGCGCATTGCCGTACTCGATTCCTGCGCCTCGGGAGGCCTGATCCGGCTGAAAGGAGGCGTGCGGCGCCAGGCCTTTCTCTCCGATGCCTCAACCCAGGCGCGCGGTCACGCTTTTCTGACCGCCAGCTCGGCTGACGAGGCGGCGCAGGAGTCCGACCGCATCGGCGCCGCCTTCTTCACCCACTATCTGCTCTCGGGCATGCGCGGCGCCGCGGACAGCAACCGCGACGGTCGCGTGACCTTGAACGAGGCCTACCAGTTCGCCTACAATGAGACCCTGCAGCGCACGGAAACCTCGCGAGCCGGCGCGCAGCACCCAGCCTACGACATCCAGCTCGCCGGCACGGGCGATCTGGTGATGACGGATCTGCACATGTCGAACGCCCGACTGGTGTTGGGTCGCGAGCTCTACGGTCGCATCTATGTACGCGATGCCAGCGACCATCTGCTGGTCGAGCTGCGCAAGGAGCCAAGCTATCCAGTTGAGCTGGGGCTGGACCCAGGCGCGTATCGCGTGGTGATGGACAGCGACGGCCGCCTCTTCGAGGCCAAGGCCGAGCTGGCCGACGGCGGACGGGTCGAGCTGGGCAAGAACCAATTTCACGCGGTGACGCCCATGCTGAGCACCCGGCGCGGCGATGAGGTCGGATCGCTTGCGCAGCCACCGCTCGGCCCCAACCTGCCTGCGCCCCGCCGCTACAAGGATGTCGCCGTCGACCTGGTGCTGGTGCCGGGCGTGCGGCTGTCGGGCCCATCGGAGCTACCCGTCCGCAACCACTTCGTACTCGGCTTGGTGGGCCATTCGGATTCGCTGCACGGCCTGCAGCTTTCTCTGGCGGGAAACATCGCCCAGTATGAAATGGTGGGCGCCCAGATTGGCGGCTTCTACCAGCTCAGCTACGGCCCGGCGCGAGGCGCGCAACTCGGATGGGGCGTGAACATGGCTCTGGGTGGCATGCGGGGAGCCCAGCTTGCGTGGCTTGCCAATATTTCAAACGGCGAGTTTCGCGGCTTCCAGGCTGCCCTGATCAACATCAGTCGCGGCCCCCTGTACGGCTTTGACGCCGGTCTGGTGAACATGACGTCTGGAAGTCTGCGCGGTTTCCAGGCCGGCTTGGTCAATCTGGCCCAGAGTGACGTTCATGGTCTGCAGGCCGGGTTGGCTAACCTGACCGGCCTTGGAGCGGAATCGAACGGCGCCCAGCTTGGCCTGGCAAACGTCAACGGCAGCGTCGAAATGTACAACGGCGCCATGGTGGGGCTGGTCAATGTGGGACGCAAGGTTCACGGCGCCCAGGTTGGTCTGGTGAACGTCGCGGGCGAGGTCGAAGGAGCACAGATTGGCCTGGTGAACTTCGCGCGCAAGAACCAGGGCGTGTCCGTCGGGCTTGTGCCCATCGTGCTCGACGGCTATCACAGTGGGCTGCTTTGGTTCAGCGACCAGAGCGCACTCAATCTCGGCGCCAAGCTGGGAACGCGGAACGTGTATGTGGTCCTGGGCGCCGGCATGACCCGCGATCGCACCAGCAACGGCCGTCGCGAGTTCTCGTCGACCTTCGGCATCGGCGGTCATTTCACCCCTGTGCGCGGCCCCTTCTTTCTCGACGTCGACGTGATCGGGACCAACTTCTCGGATGGCGACGGGAACGATGAACATCGCCCGATCACCAGTTTGCGCCTGCAGGCCGGCTGGCAGATCGCCCGCTATTTCGCGGTTGTCGCCGGGCCCACGCTGAACGTGCAGGTCGCCCAGGACGACAAAGACCGCGCACCCCGCGGGGTCGGATGGGCCGAGCAGGTCTGGCACAGTGGCGACCACACCGTCCGCATGTATCCTGGCCTGATGGCGGGACTGCAATTCTAGGCGACGACTTCGGGGTAGTATCCGCGCGAGGAGATCCCCATGTTGATCGTCATGAAACCGCAGGCGACCACAGCCCAGATCGCGGCGGTGGTCGAGAAGATTCACGCGCTCGGGCTCGATGCCCACGAGATCCCCGGGGCCCAGCGGGTGGCTATCGGCATCACCGGGAACCGAGGCGCGCTCGACGCCGAGTCTTTCGCATCCTTGCCCGGAGTGGCTGACGCCATCCGTGTGTCGCAGCCCTTCAAGCTAGTGTCGCGCGAGGTGAAAGAGGAAGACACGGTTATCGACGTGGGGGCCAGCCGTCTGGGGGGCCCCGCTCTGGCCATCATCGCTGGTCCCTGTTCCGTCGAGTCTGAGGAACAGATCCTAGAAGTGGCCCGCGGCGTGAAGGAGCTGGGCGCCACCTTTCTGCGCGGCGGTGCCTTCAAGCCACGCACCAGCCCCTACGAATTCCAGGGGCTGGGTGAGAGTGGCCTCAAGCTCCTCGCGCTGGCGCGCGAGAAGACCGGGCTCAAGGTGGTGACCGAGGTCATGGACACCGACGATCTGCCGCTGGTGGCCGACTACGCCGACGTGCTGCAGTTGGGTGCGCGCAACATGCAGAACTTCTCGCTCTTGCGCCGTCTGGGCAAGCTGGGCAAGCCCGTGCTGCTGAAGCGCGGACCCTCGGCCACCATCAAGGAGTGGCTGATGGCCGCCGAATACATCGTCTCCAACGGCAACTACCAGGTCGCGCTGTGCGAGCGGGGCATCCGCACCTTTGAAACCATGACCCGCAACACCCTAGACCTGAACGCGGTGCCGGTCCTGAAGTCCCTCACCCATCTGCCCGTCATTGTGGACCCCAGCCACGGCATCGGCATGCGCCGCCACGTGCCGGCCATGGCCCGCGCCGCCGTCGCGGCCGGGGCCGACGGACTCATCATCGAGGTCCACCCCTGCCCTGACCAGGCTCTCTCCGACGGGCACCAGTCCCTGTCGCTGCCGGAGTTCGCTGACCTGATGCGCGCGGTGCGGGTCATCGCCGGCGCCATCGGGCGGCCGGTATGACGGGCGGATACGCCGGGACCGCCTCGGCCACTTCGCCGGCTCAGTAGACTTCTACCTCGGAGAGGTGGAAAACAGTCGTGGCCAGATCGGTCAGGCGCACGTAGCGTGCATTGGTGGGCGGGAAGTCCGCTTTCCACTTCTCGAATTGCTCTTTCCGTTCAGCCACCGCACGGAACTGGACGCCGTCCCGGCTGACCTCGATCCTCAGCGGCACCGCCCGCTCCTGGCAGCAGTCGGCACGGTTGTAGACGACCACACGGGAGATGCGTTGCACTCTGCCCAAATCGATGGTCGCATTCTGATTTGGGCCATCAATCGTGTGAAAGCCGAGGTTGGTCCGATCGCCGTCCACCAGCAAGCGGGTATCGCGACCATAGTCCGGGTGCAGAGTCACCACGGTGACCGGTCGGTGCAAGGCGAGATTCTGGCGAGCGGTGGCCTTTTCGATGGCGAGCGCCAGGCCTCCGATCGCAAGCAAGAGGGCGACCGCGATCTTGGTCCAGCGCATGAACAGCACGGCGCCCACCCGTCTCGTGTCGCGATCGAGCGGATCGCGCAATCCCTCGGCCAGACTGGCCATGGTACTCGCGGCGAGGCTTCGCTTGGCCGGGGGAAGCTTCGCGAGGAAAGACTCCCTCTGGTCGCCTAGGGCGGACGTGACGAGCCCTCGTTGCTCCTCCGACATGGCTCCGAGCAGAGGCTCTCCCAAAGGCAACTCGGCCAGCCGGGCCCAGTAGTCGTCGCCCGCTGGGATGGGACCCAATTCCCTGCCAGCCCGAGCAAGGTGTACCCGGATAAGCAGCGCGACGGCCGCGCAATCGAGCAGGAGCGCAGATCCCTCGCCCTCGCCCGACTCACCGAGCTGGCTAGCGCCAACCCGGGCGGCGCACGCGAACTGATACTCGTCCCAGCCGGGATAGCCAGCTGCGTACCTCTGTCGCATAGCGCTATCCATCCGCTCTTCCATCCAAAAGAATCGGCGTAACAGCCGCCCGAACCTGCTCGGTGCCCGGCTCGCGGTTGTCCCTGGCGCGACAGCCACCGTGGGGCTGGCGGCGCCGGCCCCTGCAACGCTTGATGCCGGCGCGGATGCCTGCGCGCTCGGCGCGACTTCCGCCGCGTGCTTCGGATCGTTGACGTCACCAATCATGGCAAGTCTCCTATACCCCGAATGAACGCAAGAGCCTAGCCCGTGTTTGTCAGCGACCGATGATCAACTCCCTCCGGATCACCAACCGACCTGATCTCTAGTCGCCGGTCGATGCTTCCTCACCCACGGAGGGAGCCAGCTACTCCCAGCAGGGGTAGCCCCGTTTCCATTTTCTTGCTGCCAAAGACGTCGTCTTGCGGGAGGATTGTCGTACCCGATCAGGCGTGGCGAGCACGCGGGGCGTAGCATGAAGACGCGCATTCTTTGTCTGGGCAACGAACTGGTTCGTGACGATGGTGTTGGGATTCGGGTGGGGCGAATCCTGGCATCTCTGCCTCTCCCGCAGGAGGTGCGGATCGAATTCACACCCCATCTGGGTTTCGATCTGTTGGAGGCTGTGCAAGAGTCAGAGCGCCTGATTTTGGTCGATGCCATGCATACCGGCCGGCAGCCCGGGACCTGCATCACCCTCAAAGGTGCGGCCATCGAGCGCTATGCCGCGGGCGCGGCAGTTTCTCACACGGTGGGCATCGCCGAGCTTATCAAGCTGGCGCAGCACCTAGCGCCGGACTGGCGCCGGGCTTCCATCTTTTTTGTCGGCATCGAGGGGCAGGCTTTCGACGAGTACGGAATCGATTTGACCCCCGCGGTCCGCCAAGCCATTCCCGAGGCTGTCACGCAAGTCCTTCGCGCGATCGGGGCGAGCGAAGCGCTACTCGCACAGGCAACCCACGCCAGCGCGCAGTATCTGGATCCGGCGCTCGCAACCATCCTGCTGGGCGAGCCGGGGCGTGGTCAGCGATGACCGGCGCCCCCAGGTTGGGGATTCACTCATCGGAATCGGTAAACCTGCCGGCAACCGCGACCGCCAATTCGTTCACGACCCGATCGGCATCCTGGGCACTGGGTTCGCCGGGCCCCAGGGTGGCGACCCCCAGGCCTTGCCCGCCGGTTTCGAAAAGCCGGCAGGATAGGATGACCCGGTTGGTGTCGCTAAGCCGTATGGCATCCACATCGGCCAGCGGCAACAAGACGCGTGTCCGCGCAACCATGTCGCTGGCGATGGCGGCGAAAGCGGCCAACCCTTCCTGCGGCATGGGTTCGCCGGCACTCGCGATGAGAAAGCCCTGTGTATCGGCCAACACGGCGGTGCGGGCTCCGTCGGGTTGAACCAGGGTGCGCAGGCTCGCCTCCATGTCGGTCCCCACTGTGTGCAATGCTTGTACGCCGGGCGTCGCAGCCGCATCGTCTTTGCTCGGACAACCACTGGCATAGAGCTGCGCCTCCAGATCCTTCTCTCGCCGACGCAAATAGGCCACTTCTTCGGTCAGCGCCACCAAGTCATGGACCCGGGCCCGCAGGTCCGCCAGTTCCGCCTGATCTTGCAGGAGCTCCCGCAGCCGGCGAGCCATCAGCTCCGCGTCCAAGCGCAGGCTCTTGTGCTCAGCCATGAGTCGTTCCAACTCCCCCGCGGCTTCGTCATGCAACCGGAGGTCCGCCACCTCATCGCGCAGCTTGCGGTTTTCCTCGAGGAGTTGCTCCAGGTCCGACAGCTTAGCTTGCGCGGCTGCGAGTTGTACCCGCGCCTCGCGCGCATCATCCTCGCGCGTGGCCAGCTCGCGAGCCGAAGCCTCCGCGTGGACCTTCTCCTCACGCAACATCGCATTCTCTTGGCGTAGCTGGTCCAACTCCCGCAACCGGACCTGGGCCTCCTGCCATGCTTCGCGCGCCGTGGCCGCACTCGACTCTACGGCCGCGAGAGCCTCGCTGACCACGCGATGCTTGGTCTCCAGGTCCCGACTCTGCGCCACCAGCTCATCACACTCGGCCTTGCATCGGGACAGCGCCTCTGTCAAGCGCTGGAGATCGGCGCGTAGGGCCACCTGCTCGGCCGCCCAGGTGGCCTGCGATGCTGATGCCCGGGCCTCGCTCTCTGCCACGACGGCTTCCAGCTTTTGCTGCCAGGCTGCCTCATTCTTGGCTTGCAAGACCGCAGCAAGGCTCTTCCCCTCCTCGGCCTGACGTAGGGATTCGGCCAAGGCTTTGACCTCGGCTTCACAGCGCTGACGCTCATCACGGGCTTGCGCGAGCTCACGCGCGGTTGCAGCCTGCGTCTCCTGGAACGCTCGGTCTCGTTCCGCGAGACGGAGTCCATCGGCCTTCTGCTCGTCCAATGCCTGTTGCAGCCGCCGCAGCTCGAGGTCGGCGAGATCCTTCTGTCGAAGCTGCTCGGCGCGCTGCCCTTGTAGCTGCTGCTCCCAGGCCTCGGCGGTCTTTTCTTCGCGCTCAAACGCCTCTCGATTGTTTGTTTCGGCGGCGCGCAATCGGTCGCTCAGGGTCTTTGCTTCGCTGGTCAATCGTTGGACGTCTGCGCGCGCGGTGTCGCGTTGGCGCTCCGCCGCACTGATTGCTTCACGGACCTCTGCACCCTGCTGCTCGGCAATCAGCCGGGCCTGGGTTTCATTCAACGTCCTCTGGAGCGCATCCACTTGGGCGCGCGCCCCGTCACACGCCTTCTGCGCGAGCGCTTGCGACTCCTGTGCCTCGCGACGGAGACGCGCCTCTTTTGCCAGCGCGGGGTCGGTCCCACGGCTGGGCACGGCCAACCAGCCGGCCAGGAAAAACGCCACGGCGCCTACGGCGCTGAGGAGGATGAGAAGGTACAAGGGCGACATCGATGCGTCCTTTAGCGAAATTCAATCTCGACCCGTCGGTTCTGCGGCCGGGCAGACGGGATGATGGCGCCACCAAGAGGTTTGCTGGCGCCGAAGCCTTGAGCCTCGATGCGCGCCCGATCGACACCCTGGGCCACCAGCCACTCCTGTGCGGCGCGCGCCCGCTGCCAAGACAGGAGGTTGTTGAAGCGTTCGGTTCCGATATCGTCGGTGTGCCCATTCAGACGGACGTGGAATCCGGGCCGTGCCGTCATAACAGCGAGCAAGCGTTCCAGGGTTGCTCGGGCGTCCTTGCGGAGAACCGCGGCGTTCCGCCGAAAGAGCAGGGCCGGCAGAGCCTCGGGGGGGTTGGCCGCGGGTTCGACCGGGGTTGGGAGCTCCTGCGCAACTGGGGCCGGCGCGGGAGCCAGCCCCACAGGAACAGCGGACGGCAACGCGGGCGCGCTTGGCGCGGGCACCACAGGCGCAGGCCTCACCTCATGGGCGAGGGTGCGGGGCAACACGATCGCGTCCAACACCACCAGATCGGCCATTCCGACAAGCAAAAGCATAGCAACGATGGCCGTTCGGGCGACGGGCGACAGACGTGAGGGTGAGGCCCCGGGCAGGCGATCGTCAGCAGTCACGCCTGCCATGGGTACGCCCGCGGAGGTCATTACGCTGCGGCTTGGAGCGCCTTGGCCACTTCCGTGCAGCGCCGCTTGACCTCGATGAACACCAAACCGAGCTTGGCATCCTTGGTGGTCAGCACCACCAAAACGGCATCCGGGCCCACGGCATTGAGAACGACGTAGCCTTTCTCACTGCGCACGTAGACCTGTTCCATGGTTGATGCCATCAGTTCGGTTGAGATACGCTCGCCTACACCCAGCATGGCTGCGGTCATGCCTGAAACCAATTCCTCATCGACCTCGCTGGGTAACACGGAGGCGACGATGAAGCCGTCAAAACTGACGACGGCGGCACCAATGATGTCGGGCGAGGCCCCTCGAAGGCCGCGCAAGATGTCTTGCATTTTCTCAGTACGCGAAGCCATGTCCTATCCTCCTAGATGGTTGGTGTTATCGGTTCTCGTCGCGGATTTGAAATCTGACTGAGCACTGGCCGACCGCGGACAGCGTGGTCACCCCGTAGTTGCGGCCGGAAAAGGCGCTCATGAGGCCTGCCCAGTATTCGTGGAACAGGTCACACAGGTTGGCGGTGCCAGCGACCTCACCCTGCTTGGACACCACCTTGCGAAGAGCGCAGTTGGGGAAGGTGAGGGCGATGGTGTTGCCCTCCTGCTCAACCTTCGCATCGAAGTCGAAGGCATTGACGAAGCGGCGGCGCAGCGCTGCCAAAAGATCGGCTGTGCTGCCGGCCTCGTACATCTCGGGCATGTGGGCTGCAGCCAACGTGCCGGCCGAGCGACCGACCGCCCTTTGCCCGCGCCCCATGATTTCTTTCAAAGCATCGGCCAGCGCCTTGAGGCGCACATGCGTGTCCTGCAGAGCCTCGTCATAGTCCGCCTGCGAAAGCTGAGCCACCGCGGGCGTCTGTTGCAGGAAGTGGGCGATCAAGGCGGCATTCTTTTCGATGCGGTGGAACGGGCGTTGTTCGATGGCGTCGCTGACCGTGAGACAGCGGGAGGGGCAAAGATACGCGCACGAGGTGCAGCCGATGCAATCGTCTGGACGCGCCACTTTGGCGATGTTTTCCGCGTCGTTGTGCTCGAACACATCCGTGGGACAGATGTCCACACACAGACTGCAGTCCCGGCAACCAGGCTCGTCGATTTGCACTGTGGGCATGGCTATCTCCTCACGTTGCGCACGCATGTGCCATTCTGGTTCACACCAATGTCCATGGGCATCTGGCCCACCCGATGGGTCGAGCAAGACAAGCAGGGGTCGTAGCAACGGATGGCGAACTCGACCCCATCGAGCAATTCTTGATCGCTCTTGCCCAGCAGGCTGCTCGCCGCATCCTTGATACTGGCATTGATGCTGGAGATGTTGTGTTGGGTCGCCACGACGAAATTGGCAGACTCGATCACGGCGTTCGCATCCACCTGGTAGTCGTGAATCAGCACGCCGCGCGGGGCCTCCACGTGGGCGACCGCGTGCCGTTTGAGCGCACCCGTCTTGCTGCGGACCTCGTCCGATGCAATGGCTTCGTCGTGCAGCAGGAGCGTTGCCTTTTCTGCGCAATGAAGCAGTTCCACCAAACGAGCCCAGTGTCCTGCCACGGTCTGCCGCGTGGGATTTCCGCAGGTTGCCTTGAATTCGGCCAGGGCCTGGTCCGCCAGCGGGGTACCCGTGACCTCGGCGCAATTCAAACGGGCGAGAGGGCCCACGCGATAGCTCCGGGTCGCGTCCCCCTCGCGCAACAGGACCTGCTTGCCGTAGCTGTACGGCAGGGCCTCCTCGGTCATGTGTTTCGCGTAGTCCTCGGCCGGAAAATCCAGCGCGACGCTGCCATCCGGCCTTCGCACGCGCAGGGTTCCGTCGTACAGATCGAGCGCGTTGCCCTGTAAAGTACCCATGTCATAGACTGCGAGCGGCAGACGGGCGAGGAGACTGGGATCCTTGAGTAAGGCCTGTTTGCCGGCGTCGAGCACCAACTTGGCCAGGTCCAGTCCTTCGCTGGTCAAGGCCTTGAGCGTCTCAACGTCATCCTTGGACAGGCCGCAGGACATCCCGCCGGCCACGGCGGTGACGGGGTGGGTGCCACGGCCGCCCACGACCTCGGCGATCTTCTGCCCGATGCTGCGCAGGCGCAGCGCCTTCTTAGCCAGATCGGGCGCGACCTCGAGCAGGCCCATGAGATTTCTCTTGGCCACCGGGCTGGATTGACCGAGAAAGATGTCCGGACCCGCCAGTGCGAAGAAGTGAATAGCGTGCGAGTGGATCATGCTGCCACAGTTGAGCAGCTGGCGCAGCAGCAGGGCCGTCCTAGGTGGGGGTGCCGAGAATAGCTTGTCCAGACACTTGGCCGAGACCAAGTGATGGGCATGGGGGCAGGTGCCGCAAATGCGCGTGGTAAGGGTGGGCATCAGCTCGGCCTGCATGCCCTGCACGAAACGCTCGAACCCGCGGAATTCGAGCACGTGCATGGTCGCAGCGCTGACTTTGCCGTCGTCGCCGATATCGATGCGCACTTTGGCGTGACCCTCGATGCGGGTCACCGGATCGATAGACAGGGTGCGGCTCATCGGGCGGCTCCTTGCTGGGAAATCCAGCGCCGAAGGAGAAACGTGGGTTTTTGGCGGAAGACCGGCGAAGCCATGGCGTAGGCGTAGTAGGTCTTGGCGCGCTTCTCGATTTCTGCCGTGATGTCGGGCTTGGGAATCTTGGTCATCATGGACATGCGCGTGGCGATCTCGGTGCGAATGTCCCGGTAGGGCTCCAGCACGATGGATTCGGACGGGCCCGTGCATCCCGAGCAGGGCATGCCTCGGGTGGGGCAAGCGCCGCGACAGCGATCCAGGGTGGCGCTGCCCATGCACAAGATTCCCTGCGAAAGAAAGCAGGTATCCTTTTCCATCGCGCCTTCATGCACGCGTCGCAGTTTCGCCACCTCAGTATGTTTCATGCGACGATCGCAGTGGAAGCACACGTTGTGGCGGCCGAAGTCAGGTTTGCTCTTGTGTAGAACAGCGGACAGGGCCTCGAACACGTAGAAGGCGTGGGGGGGACAGCCGGGCAGGTACAGGTCGACGGTGATGGCTGCATCCAGCGGCAAAACGCCCTCCCCAAGCAAGGCCGGGACATCCTGGTCGGGCACGAAATGGGTGGAGGTGGTGGGGTTCTTGACGAAGGCGCTTTCCGCCAGTTCGCTCTGCGTGTGGGCGTAGCCCGATCCCTGCGGTCCGCCGTACACGCTGCAGGTGCCAAAAGCCAAGATGGCGTCACAGCTGGCGCGCATCTTCTTGGCGCATTCAACGTCATGGTGCGTCCGGAGGGCGCCGGTGACGATACCCAACGCCGCCTTGGGGTAGTCTTTCACGTCCATCAAAATGGGCAGCCGGACGATGTCGATTTCCTCCAGCACCTTGAGCAGGCGCTCGTGCAGATCCACGATGGAGAGCTCGCAGCCCGAGCAGCCGGACAGCCATTCAAATGAGACCCTGACCTTGGCCATGGCGTCCTCCTAGCCCTGCAACACCAGTTCTTTGAGGCAGGCGTTCTCCCCCGCGTGGAGGATTTCCAGTTCGGCGCGCTTGCCCGTGATCTTCTGCACGTACCCACAGAACAGTCCGTGGTTCATCATGCATAGTGACTGTTTCTGTTCGTGGCCGTAGCGGAACAGCGAGCAACGGACCATGCAGTTGCGAAACACCAACTTGACGGCCTGCTTGCCGTCCTTTTCATAGACGAAGCCCGGCGCCGCCGCTGGTTTCCACGCCTCGAACGGCCAGATGATTCCCTTGGCCCTGAGCTCTTCACTCACCACGGCCAGAGCGGCAAGAATCTCTGGCTCCTGCCGGCTGACGGAGCTCTTGAGCCCCACCGTTCTTCCCGCCCGAAAGGTCACGGACTCCGCCCCACGGCCCAGGACCTGCTCCAAACCGTGCGACAGCGATCCCATGACGACCAACAAGCCTTGCAGTTCGTCTCTTGTCTCAGCCGGACCCATGCGAACCTCCAATCTGGACTCCCCCCCAATTGCCTGCGCGCCTAGTGGGAAGTCTTCTTTTCCAACCTTCTTAGGTTCAAGTCTAGCGATCGATTCTCGGGATCGAGTTGCTTGGCGGCCAACCAGCACTCGCGTGCTTCGTCGACCTTCCCCGCGCGCAGGGCCGCGAACCCCTTGTCCACCAGTGCCGAAGATGCGCCGGGCGAGCGGGGCATGCTGCGCGCGTCGCTGCGGCCGCTTTGGACGTGCGCATGCTTTGAATCTTGGGAGGGCTGCGCGCGTTGCATATTGTCGAACACAGAGTCGTCGATGCGGATGGCCGGAAACGATCCCGAGCGGCGATGCTTTCCCTGGGCACGTTCATCGAGCGAACGGACCGCTTCCATCAGGGCATATTGCCAATCGTTGCTGATCGTGGTTTCGATTTCGACGGGGAGTGGGGCCGTGCGGAACACACCGTCCTCCGCCGCGATGATCTCGCGCAAGGCGTCTTGCCCAACCAGCGGACCCCAGGACGCATGGAGCAACTTGCCCCCTTTGACTACGACTGTGCCCTGCATCCCGTGGGCTGTGATTCGCAAGGACGAGGTTCGCTGGGCAAGACAGAGCATTTGAATCAGATCCGCCGCGGAGAGGGCGGCGAAGGTTCCCGAAAGTCGATGACGACAATCGAGCGTTTCGTGGACGATCTTTAGGACGTCGTGCTGCTCAAATGGTTTGCGCACCAGGCGGAGACAGCCGAGGCCTTGCATCTTCTCCTGTACCTTCTGCACGTCCTGGCCCGTGAGCACGACGAAAAGCATCTCAGGAAACTCGATGGCGGCCCAGCAGACGAAATCAACCCCGCTCATCCCCGGCAGATCGGCGTCACAGACCAGCACGTCGATCCCGATGTCGCGAACAATCTCGCGAGCCACTTCTGCGCTGCTGGTAACCAGCACGTCGAAACGCTCGTTTCCGGAATAGAGAGCGCGGTGAAGGGCAAGGGCCGCCTCGCTCTCCCCGTTCACCACGAGAACTTTGGGACGCCGTCTAGCCATCTGTCTGTCGTTCGGTAACTGCCTCCCCGAAAGCGAAGAGAGTTTCCATCCTTCAGGTTTCTCAACTATTGATTGTCACCAAGTCACGTACCCCCGCTGGTGGGCACTCTCCCGCGCATTCATGTTCCAAGTTCAGCTTGGCGGCGGGCTGAGTGTCCCAGTTTGAGAGCACACCAGACACTGCGAGAGACTGGCGTGATGGCGGCGGGGGTGACGGCTCAGGTGTGAGAGATCGGAGAGCTCGTGGATTTGCGAGGATAGCTCCAAGGAGTCAGAAGAAAGAAGCCGACACCGTTCTCGCCAGAGAAAGGAACAACCGGCCCACTGTCGATCACGCAGCTTTCTTGCACGATGGGCGTCCCAAGTCAATAGGCTGCGAGCGTGGCCCAACCACAGACACGAGCGGGACAGGCGCGACATAGTCGGGACGATGGGAGTGGCGCCAGGCGCCACACCCGCCTCGCCTCCGCGCGCTCCGTCTGCCTGACTCTTCATGGCGGTCGCTCCGATCTGTTCCACACGATTTCTTGCTTCACCCGAAATCCTTGCACCAGGAATGGCTACTGTAGTCTCGGATACCTCACTCGACTTGATCGATTCCACGCACGCGCCTCCAAGCTCTTCGACAGCCCCTTCTTCGGTGTTCTCGCCCCCAACTTGAGTGACGCGATGGCCAAGCTAGTCCCTCGGAGAATTCGCATCATCGTCGACGCGCGGGCATGACTCACGACGAAAACCTGGCCTCGACGCGCCCGATGCCACCTGGTAGGTCCTGGGGGGATGAAGTTCTTCGTGACCTGCGCCAGGGGCACCGAGGGTGCTCTCCGCCGCGAGCTGGTCGTCCAGCGCATCCACGCCCCCCGCGGCGCTGCCGGGGGCGTTTCCTTCGAAGGCACCCTAGAAGATGGGATCAAGGTGTGTCTGTGGTCACGCGTGGCCATGCGCGTCCTGC
>Ga0182017_10001602_pt1 | contig 17433 bp, 13 predicted proteins | sample 712E3DmetaG_FD_120492 | JGI IMG/M metagenome (GOLD analysis project Ga0182017, IMG submission 120492) | Permafrost microbial communities from Stordalen Mire, Sweden - 712E3D metaG | ecosystem: Environmental > Terrestrial > Soil > Wetlands > Permafrost | place: Sweden: Stordalen | collected... | reverse complement strand
TATACCAAAGTAACAGTTGAGCGACCACTCCGAGATGAAAAAGGTACTATCATCAAGGACAACAAGGGCAACCCGAAACCTGATTCGAGCCTACGGGACACCGAGAGCATCCCATTGACCGACAGCGTTGATGAATACTTTAAGCGTGAAGTGCTACCCCATGTTCCCGATGCATGGATGGATAAGAACAAGGACAAGGTTGGATACGAAATCGGTTTCACCAAGTATTTCTACAAGTACCAGCCGTTGAGACCGTTGAAGGAGATTACGGCAGACATTCTGGCTTTGGAGAAAGAAACAGAAGGACTGCTAAAAGAAATCGTTGAGTGATGAGACCCTATCCAACATACAAATCATCCGGCATTGAGTGGGTTGGTGATATTCCAGAGGAGTGGTCTCAGGCCAGACTCAAGCGAATAGCCAAAGTCGTAAACGGTTCAACACCCAAGAGCGTAATTGACGAGTATTGGGATGGGGACATCACCTGGATTACGCCCGATGATATTGGCAAACTCGCCGGGAAGTTCATTTCAGATTCCAAGAAAAGGATTACCAAGCAGGGGTTGGAAAGCTGCGGAACTACATTAGTGCCCAAATGTTCCATTATCCTCTCAACCAGAGCACCAATTGGACATTTGGGAATTGCTATGGTTGAACTATGTACAAATCAGGGCTGTAAGTCCGTGATTCCGACAAATGCCGATTCTACATATCTGTACTATTCGTTGTTTGTCGCAAAAGAAGATTTGAAATCCTTTGGGCAGGGTTCCACATTCATGGAACTCTCAAGTACAAATCTTGCAGATTTTTTGTTGCCTGTACCCCCTCTCCCTGAACAGCAAGCCATTGCCACCTACCTTGACGACAAGACCCGCAAGATTGACACTCTCATCGAGAAGAAGCAACGGCTCATCGAACTGCTGAAAGAGCAACGTACCGCCATGATTAACCAAGCAGTTAGCAAAGGCATCAACCCGAATGTGAAGATGAAAGATTCAGGAATTGAGTGGCTGGGGGAGATACCTGAGCATTGGAAACTGAAGAAGATAAAGTACGTGCTTCAGCCCAAGCGGGGGTCTCTCAAAACAGGCCCCTTCGGAAGCCAACTCAAAGCCTCGGAGTTGGTTGACAAGGGTTACAAAGTGTACAATCAGAGGTCTGTGCTCGACAACGACTTCCAACGGGGGGATGGATACATTAGTGAACATAAGTTCAAGGAATTGCGTGAGTTTGAAATTCTTCCAAATGATGTTCTCATCACTACAAGAGGTACAATTGGTAGATGCGCGGTCTTTCCTGAAGGCTCGGAAAGAGGGGTACTTCATCCTTGCCTTATAAGGATACAGTTTAACCAAGACGTGGTCTCTAATGAGTACATCTCGCTGTTCATTCAAGAATCGGAGTCCTTCAAGGAGAACGTACTATACAATAGCAATGCAACTACGATTGAGGTGATATATGGCGATACCCTTAAGGAAGTCAAATTCCCATTACCTGATTTGAATGAGCAAAAGCAGATTCTTACTGTCGTTTGGGAATACCAAATGAGGTTGGCCAACTCTATTTCTCTGGCGGAGAGAGAAATTGAGCTTCTCAAAGAATACCGCACCGCTCTTATCTCAGAGGCCGTTACAGGTAAGTTTGATGTTCGAAACTCAGTAATCGGAAAGAACAACTGATGTCCCAAGAGACCAAAGAAAAGGATTTTGAAAAGCACATCGAGAGTCACCTGTGCTCAGGTATTGGTGGCTATCTCAAACGACTTCCTGAAGAATACGATAGGGGGTTGTGCCTTCATCAAGACGAACTCATTGGATTCATCAAGGATACCCAACCCAAAGAGTACGCCAAGCTCAAGCTACAGTATGGAACGGCTACTGACGAGAAAATCTGCCAGAACATTGCTAATGAGGTAAACAAGTTCGGGACGCTGCATGTTCTGAGGAAGGGCTTCACCGACAGGGGAGCGAAGTTCAGGCTTGCCTACTTCAAGCCAGCAAGTGGGATGAATCCTGAGCATGAGCAACTCTATCGGAAGAACAGGTTCTGCGTTGTCAGGCAGGTGAAGTACAGCAAAAAGGACACGAATGATGCTCTGGACATCGTCATATTCCTAAATGGTCTGCCAATCATCACGATGGAGTTGAAGAACTCCCTCACGGGTCAATATGTCGAAGATGCAGTCAAACAGTACAAAAGGGATAGGGACTCAAGGGAGCCGCTATTCCAGTTCATGAGATGCCTTGTTCACTTCGCCATCAGCAATGAAAAAGCCTTCATGACCACAAGGCTTGAGGATGACAAAACCGCCTTCCTGCCATTCAACAAGGACACCGAGAATCCAGTCAACCCAAACGGGCACAAGACAGCCTACATCTGGGAAGATATACTCACCAAAGATAACCTGCTCGACCTCATCCAGAACTATCTACATCTACAGAAGATTACCGATAGAGTTTTCGTTGAGGGCAAAGGAGTCGTCGAGAAAACAAAGGAAGTTCTGATTTTCCCACGCTACCATCAACTTGACTGCGTCAGAACGATACTTTCTGCCGTCAAGCAAGAGGGAACCGGAAAGAACTATCTTGTACAGCACTCAGCGGGATCAGGCAAGTCAAACTCCATTGCTTGGTTAAGCCACAAACTTGCCAGTCTCTATCAGACCGAGAAAGAAACCAACCGCATCTTCGATTCCATCATTGTCGTTACCGATAGGACTGTTCTTGACCAGCAACTTCAGAATACGATAAAGCAATTCGAGCAGACAGAAGGTGTGGTTCGACCCATCGACGTAGATTCGGCCCAACTGAAAGAAGCACTCCAAAACGGGAAAGACATCATCATCAGCACCATTCAGAAATTCTCCGTCATACACAAGGAGATGGAGAGTCTCAAAGGCAATCGGTTTGCGATCATTATTGACGAAGCCCATTCCTCGCAATCGGGAGAAGCATCCAAGCATCTGAAAGAGACGCTATCAGTCAATCTTGATGATGCGGAGAAGGCTGATACCGTCGAGTTCGACCTTGATGATGAAGTCGAGCATGAAATAGGTACCAGGGGGAAACAGCCACACATCAGCTACTTTGCCTTTACAGCTACCCCAAAGAACAAGACCCTGGAACTCTTTGGCAGGAAGAATGATCAGGGGAAGTATGTCGCATTTCACACTTATACAATGCGTCAGGCAATAGAAGAAGGATTTATCTTGGATGTCCTCAAGAACTACACAACATTCAAGAGGTATTTCAAACTAGTCAAATCCGTGGAGGGGGATAAAGAGTACGAGAAGAAGAAAGCGATGGTGCTTCTTACTTCCTATGTTGACCTCAAGCCCCATGCCTTCGACCTGAAGACGCGAATTATCCTTGAGCACTTCATGGCTGTTACTATGAAGGCAATCGAAGGCAAGGGTCGGGCGATGCTGGTCACCAAGTCCCGTCTTCATGCTGTCCGCTTCCAATTAGCGTTTCAAAAGGTCACGAAGGAACTGGGTTTGCCCTTCAAATCACTTGTGGCTTTCTCAGGAACGGTCATAGACCCCGATTCGCTTGCACCCTATACCGAGACAGGGATGAACAATCTTCCCTCAAAAGTGAATATTCAGGATGCACTCAAGACCCCTGAGTACCGAATCCTGATAGCAGCCAACAAGTTCCAGACAGGTTTTGACGAACCATTGCTTCATACGATGTATGTAGACAAGAGACTCGGTGGGGTGGGGGCAGTTCAAACGCTCAGCCGCCTAAATAGAACCGCAAGAGGAAAGGTTGATACGGTCGTGCTGGACTTTGTCAACGAGTGGGATGAAATCCAGAGGGCATTTCAGGACTATTATCAGGTTACCTATCTGGAAGAGGAAACAGACCCGAACAAGCTCTACACACTCAAGACCCAGTTGGAGCAGTTTGATGTCTATACGGGCGAGCAGGTCAAGGAGTTTGCAATAGTGTTCTTCAACCCCAAAGAGCCAGCAGAGAGACTTCAACCTATCCTGGACAAGGTGGTGATGGTCTTTGAGCAATTGGATCATGCGCGGCAGGAGGATTTCCGTTCAATGCTCCAGAACTACATTCGTTTCTATGCCTTTGTTTCACAACTCATCACGTTCAAGGATGTGGACTTAGAGGAATTGTACGTCTTCGCCAAAAGCCTGAATAGGAAACTCCCAAGGCGCAGGACACGATTGCCTCTTGAGCTTCAGGATTCTGTGGACTTGGACTCATTCAGGGTACAGCAGACATTCACTGGGCAAATCCCACTTATCTACAAGGATGCGCCCATAAAGCCAATAGGCACGGAGACAAAGGGGACATACCAGATGGAGTTGGATTTTCTCTCCAACATTATCAAGACTTTGAATGATGCCTATGGCGCAAACCTCACAGATGAGGACAAGGTCGATTTAGGCAAGATGCGTGAAAAGGTAAACGCCCATCAAGAACTTGCTGAAGCTCGAAATAGCGACAATACAGAAGCAAATGTGAGATACAAGTTTGACAAAGTCTTGGATGAAATCATGCTGGACTTTGTGAACAATAAAGTTGATCTGTACAAGAAGCTTTCGGATGCGAATGTGAATGCGTTTCTGAAGCGGAGATGGTTTGAGGAGTTCTATAAAGGGAAGGGGATGGGAGGTAATCCATAGTAGGTGGAGCGATGCATAACGGGGTGATCGCCGATTGTTCCGACCGGCGGCATTTCAAAACATACCAAAATGAGAGTGGCCTTTTGAATTAAGCGGCACTTGCAGGGGCCAACGAGACCAAAACGGAATTGGCTAGAGAATAGCAAATGGATGAACACGAGATAGCTCTGACAATTCAGAATGCCTTAATTGATCTCCGGTACGGAGATGAACCCTTCGACATTCTCATCGAGCCGGAAGTAGATGGTTATCGGCCCGACATGATCATCAAAGCAAGGAAGAGATGCATAGCTGCACTTGAAATCAAAATGCAGGAGACACTGACAAGAGCTTCGTCCAGTTTTGATACTTCCCTTTATTTTACTCTCAAAGTGCGGTTTTTTGTCTACACTGATGGAGAACGATTTTACATGTACGATAGACTAGGGAGCCCCGCAAAACCAATCAAGACGAACAAAGCTGGCTTCGTAAGACGTATTACGACACGAATAACTCAGGAAAGACTAAGAAAAGTTAAGAAGCTTGCCGCAGACACCATTAGAGACCTAGTCGGCCAAGCCAGTGACAGCTTTCCTAGATTACGAGAATTGCTCGAAGTCCATGGCAATCAGATAGAGCGACAGTTGAAGCTTTCATATGATTACGCTTTGTACTTTGACGGTGGGACTAACGATACGGATTCATTTGAGCACCAATTCTTCCGCCGACTGCTCGACAATAATGTGCCCAATAGCATCTATCGCTATTATTCATTTGCTCGGGCATTTCAAGTCATAAACGATAATACAATTGCAATGCAAGGGTTGTCTGGGATGAACGATACAACGGAGCCAAACTATGCAGAAAACTATTTAAATGGACCTGATAAAGAAGAAGTGTGGGAGATGTCACCGCAAAGTCGAGCTGCAATCAATAGGCGGTTTATCATGTCTTGCACGGAACTACAAGATGACTTAATGCAATGGAGATTGTACGGGGAAGATGGTAAAGGCGCGTGTTTGGAATTTGAAGTAAGCAAAACGCTCGAAGGAAATCAACAGTTCTTTCTAGGTCGAGTGAAATACGCAGATGAACATGGCAAACACCCTGAGCTGCTGTTCCTAAGGAACATAATACAGCAAATTCGAAGCAGGTTCTGCTTGAATATCAGATTTGTTTTGTTTTATGGGTGGCGACACTTCTTCAAACCCAGAGAATATGAGTACGAAAAGGAGATAAGACTCCTCTACATCCATAAGAGAAGGGATAGAGAAAAAGAATGGATAGCTGCAGAACCATATAGCATCGTCAACCCGATGGTGAAATTTGATTTGTCTAGCCGGGATTTCCCCTTGGCGATAAAGGGAGTCATGCTTGGACCGAAGAGACCAGAGAGTAAGCTCAATAAATCTCAACTTATCCAAATGACTGTTGAAAAAAGAAGACACTACTCCATTTCAGAGTCAACCAAGAATATCTACCGATAGATAATCGGAGCTTAACTTCGCTCGGCAATGTCCCAATAGTGTGGAAATTGAATAGCCGAAAGAGAGTAGTGGCGCCGGATAGCTCTTTGAATCTCGCCCTCTTTTGCGCTGACAGCCAAAGGAGCCTTCGTTTTCTAACGGGAGTAGATGAGGAGGATTTGGGAAAGCATCTCAACGGGAAAGACCCTTCCCCCGCCTGGATCGAAACGTGCGCTCCTTCTTCTTCCATGACCTATCCGTTTGACATCAGCGCCTGTGAAAGTGCTGAAAGGGGTATCAGGGTGTCTAATCTCGAAAGCACTGGCATTTCGAGGTCGACGTGACTCTTTACTACAAATCGAATGCTTTCAGAGTCCTGGGAATTTCGGGTAGTTCCGCGCGGCCTGAGGTCCTGGATGCCTATCAATCTCATCGTGCCCGGGCAAGGGTTGGCGGCCCCCAATCATCTCTTGACCTCCTGTCGTTCTACGGTCCCTGCGATCAGAGTGAACAGTCACTCCGCGACGCCCTGACCCGCCTTGAAAGCCCGCAAAGCAGACTCCGTGAAAGACTTTTCTGGTTTAGCTACGATTCAAAAGTGGCAAAGGAAATATCCAAACTCACGACAAAAGAAGTGGCTCATGCCGTTGACCTCATAACCAAAGCTGGCGATTTGACTTCGAGATTCAACGCGGCCATATGGGAGCAAGCACAGTGTATCGCACGTGATCCCTTGGCACTGGAAGAGTCGGCTTGGCAGAAGGCGCTCATTGACTGGCGGATGCTCTTTGGACTCAAAGAATTCTGGGAGTGGTTCGACTCGTTAGAAGCAAAGTCTGTATTCGAACCCCGTGCCACGCCGACGGAGATGCAGAGCCTGCAAAATGACGCCTGGCAGCTCCTGCTCGGATTCTCGAAGGAGCGAATGATCACAGGCATTGAAGATGGCCGACCTAGCGACATAAGCGGACACCTTCGATTGGTCCAATCGGTTTGTGTTCCAGCGCCTGAGGCGTATAGGCTCATAAAGGATCTGGTAGATCCGCTCGAGAGCACACTTGAAGAGGCGACTGAGCAGATAATCAAAGTTCTGAAATCTTCGGTCCAGGGGGACGTGGCGTCGTTGACGCAGAAGCGAGAAGCGTCCGACCTCGCTTACGAATCCTGGAATGCGGCTATCATCCCACTTCTGAGCAAGGTGCGACTGGTCGCTGGCGAGGATTCGGAAGCATCAAAAATGGTTAGCGAGAAGGCAGCGACGTGCCTTAGGGATATTGCAGTCGTCGGATATCATAACGCGGCGGATGCATATGAAGTTGCCGAACAGCTGCTAAGAGAAGCTGAAGTTATGGCGCCTGATACTATCACTTCTGGGCGTGTGCAACAAGATCTCAAAGTCGTTACCTCACACATCGAACAGCAGAATCGCGCTCAGGTCTTTGCACCCTTGTCCTCCCTGGTCAACAACATCATGAAGAGGCTGCCGGAACAACAAGAAGGTGCGCCGCCATCTGAATCGACCAAACAGCTTTGCCGGGACTCGTTTGCGCTCTTCCGAAAAGAAGTGACACCTGCACTTGGAACCATTGTGACCGCCACGAGTGATCCTCTCACTATGCGTGACGCGCGGCAAATGGTGGGCAACGCTTTGAGATACCTTGCGAGGACCTACTTCTCAAATGGAGGTACGGCACAAGGCGCGATTACCATATTGAGGCATGCCCAACAGCTCGTCCCAGGGACTGATGTCCTCGGGGCAATTAACAAGGACTTGGAAGATCTAGCTGCATTGGCGCATCGCGAAGCAATATACAGCTCCGTCAAACCGATAGAATCCGCCCCGTCGATGTATACGCTGAATGGATGTGGGACACACTTATACGGCCAGACGGATTTAGATACTAGTACAGGGTCGTTCATCTCGACACTCTATTTCGTCCTTCTCTTTGTTCCGATTGTGCCTCTCGCTCGGTATCGTGTCAGCAGTAGCGATGGTAAATCCTATAGGTTCTACGGCAAAGCGCCTTTTCGGACATTCGACAAAATCCACCTGGGCATATTTTGTGCAGCAATAGTGTGTGCGATTCTCTATTCTGGATTGTGGGGAAGTAGCCATGCTACGGTTTATGTAGACAACGCTTATAGTACTTCAGTAACATTATCGATTTCTGGACTCGATCCGATTGTAGCTCCACCAGGACTCAAGGCGATAAGACTATCCCCCGGCCAATATGACCTTTCCTACCTTGGGAACCAACGGCGAATGAAGATCACCAGTTCCGGCATATGGATGCTCAACCTGGGAGGACTCAATAGCTACAAATGGTATACTGTGGTCTACGGCTCGAGCACTGTCCAACCCACCGTTCGGTACATTGGAAACCCAGAGTTCTTTGAGGCACACGCTGACTATATTCTTGAGACTCCGCCCAAAAGCATTCAGGCAAGTGCCCCCCAAACCAAGATTGTCATTGAGCACATATCGAGAATTGAGCTTCAAATCGAGAACGATAAGAACAAGATTCAGGCCATGGAAAAACACATGAGTGAGCTCAATGAGTCAGCAAGTGGTTCACGATCTGACGCAGAAAACGCGCTCGCTACACTGCGTCGGCTCGGCGCCGATAAGGATCTCGGGATCTCCATTGATGAAGTCGCGTATGCTAACACATTGGCTACCTACAGAGAGGCGTTGAGGAAAAATCACGATGTGGTCGAAGAATACAATAACCTCGTTCCTCAGTATAATGAACTCGTGGCCCATGCCGCCTCATTGGAGAAACAGCACGAAGCTGGACAGTAAACCATGGAAAAGACACCGGTCTATGAGTTGTCGAAGGACCAAATCGTAACTCTTGCTTTGGAAATTTGGAGAATGTGGTCATCCGTAAAATCTAACTCGCCGAATTCCGATGCACACCACGATTCTGTACGGAAATTGATGGAAGTAATTGAGGAAGCTGGCTGTAAATTCGTTGACCTCACAGGCCAAGCCTATGATGCGGGGTTGGCGGTGGACATTCTCGACACCGAGGTCGATCGAGATCAACCCGTTGGTGCGCTAATCGTAAAGGAGATGGTGAGTCCTGTTATTGTCTGGCAAGGGTCAGTGGTGCACTTTGGTCAAGTGATAGTGAGCAAAGGTACTCTGGATATCAAGCATGATGATTGGGGAGTGAGATGAGCACACAAGTATTCTACGGAATAGATCTGGGGACGACAAATTCGGTCATAGCGAAATATGACGGCGCGGAAGTTCAGATTGTCAAAAACCGAGATCTAATGGACGTCACTCCATCCGTTGTGAGAATTGAGCGTTCCGGACGGATAATAGTGGGGCGTCGCGCGTATCAGACCCTGTACTCCGATCCCGAGAACGTCGCAGCAGAGTTCAAGCGCTGGATGGGTCAAAGCGATCGGAAAGAGTTCAAAGCGCTTGGTAGATCCCTCGACGCTGAAGAATTGTCAGCGGAAGTCTTGAAATCCTTGCTTGAGGACGCTCGACGGCTGAGCCCTACTCCTGTCGAATCGGTTGTGATTACTGTTCCGGCGGCTTTTGGTCAGCTTCAATGTGAAGCAACAGCTAGATCGGCGACGAGAGCTGGAATTGTGAACGCAGCCTTGATTCAGGAACCGTTGGCAGCATCTATAGCCTACGGTATGAAACCAGACGCAAGAGACAAGCATTGGCTGGTGTATGACCTGGGAGGGGGAACCTTCGATTTGGCCGTTATCTCAACGAAGGATGGTCGCCTGTCTGTCCTGGAGCACAAAGGGGACAATATGCTGGGCGGGAAGGATTTTGACCGGGCAATTGTCGATCAGATCCTCCTGCCACGCTTGAAGGAGCACTTCAACCTGCCAGATCCAAACTCAAGCCGTGACGTTCGTAAGTTGGTTCAGTTTCTCCGCCTCAAGGCTGAAGAGGTGAAGACCGATCTGAGCACTTCTGAAAGCAGTATTGTCATCATTAATGACGTTGGTACTGACCTTGATGGCAAGCCGATTGAGCTCGAAGTGGAAGTCAGGCGAAATGAAATTAATACGCTTGTTGAGCCTTATGTCCGAAAGACCATTCGACTCTGCAGGGAAGCACTATCGGGGGCCCGATTGACGAGCGATGAAATCGCATCGCTCATTTTGGTGGGCGGGCCCTCATATATGCCGATAGTCCGGGAGATGCTGGCTACCGAGCTCAGGGTGCCTCTCGACTATTCGATAGACCCAATGACTGTTGTGGCTCGAGGTGCCGCAATCTATGCGTCCTCGATACCAGTTCCGACCACTCAGGTGAGTATTGGAGAAAGTGCCACGGTATCCTTACAACTGGCGTATGAACCCGTATGGCCTGATGCGACGTGCTTAGTGGCTGGCCGCGTCTCCGAGTGGCCTCGAAGCCTGCATTCAATTGAAATCCTGATCGAGAGTGAAACCGGGGTGTGGAAGAGTGGCTGGGTACCTATCAAGGACGGGTTCTTCGAGCTTAAGGTGCACCTGCTAGAGGAGAGTACAAATCGCTTTTGGGTCTATTTGCGGGATGAAGTCGGAAGATCCCTGTCGGTGTCGCCTGATTCCTTCTCGATTCGCCATGGCCTGGCGATTGCGGAACCCCCCTTGCCACACTCAGTTGGAGTAGAGGTAGTGGGAGCAGATGGCAGATCCGAGGTTGACAATATCTTTCCTCGCTCAACGCCGCTGCCTATCACAAAGAGGATAGTTTACAAAGCTCGAAGAGCCCTAAAACCAGGGAAGAATGAGGATTGTCTCGCGGTGAAAGTGTGGGAGGGGGAGTGGGTCAACGACCCAGAAGCAAACACTTTCGTGGGCGCCTTGAAGATCAACGCGACTGATATCAGGCGCACTGTACCGGAGGGAGCCGACATTGAGCTTTCTATTTCCATCAGTGCCTCGCGACTTATGGACGTTCGCGCGTATGTCCCGATCCTAAGTCAGTACTTCCAGGAGAGCGTGTATGTTGCAAAAGACAATCAGAGGCCGGCAATGGACGAGGCGCAAGAAATGGGGTCGGTGATTGATGATCAGGTTGAACGGCTCGAGAAACTGGAGAAGGAAGGTTTGAGCACAAACGATGCCGCGCTAGAAGACGAATTGACTCAATTACGTAAAGACCTTGACGAACTTACCGCGGAACAGGAGCGTGTCCAATCTAACCAACAAGATAATCCGGACGCTGCGAAGAAGCTGGTTCATGAGGCAAAGAATGTCCGTGGGAAGCTCTCGTCCCTAGAGAAGAAGATCGGGTTGCAGCGGCGGTTGCCGGAGAGTTTGCGGCGAATCGACAAGGAAAAGGAAATTGCCGGCGAAGTGGTCCAGAAATGGGGAGAGAAACTCGACAAGAAGGAATATGAGATTCTCTGCAAGGAGGCAGAACGCATTTCAGACAAGGAAGATGAAAGAATCCTCGCGAAGGTGGCCAATGATTTTGCAGGTCTAAAGTGGCGAGTTTTGGCAAGGCAACCCTGGTGGTGGAAAGAGTGTTTCGAACAGCTTTCAGTCGAAGGGACACCGTATGTGAACAAAGAGGAAGCGACAAGTCTGATTCTAGCAGGTCAGCAGCAATTAGTCAGTGGGGATTTCGATTCGTTGCAGTCGACAGTAAGAAAACTATGGGATCTTCAACCCAAGGATAATGTCGAGATGGAGCAGCAAATTGCCTTGCAGTCAGGAATCAAGAGGAGATGGTCATGAGGGTGCGCATTGAACGCAAGCCGACCTATCCGACCGGGGCTAGTTTTGGATCGAGCGGCGTGGTTGAGCTGTGCACCTACAGCACCACGGCACATGAATGTTACCACGTACGTATTGGAAAGAACAAGGCAATTGGAATTATTATTAGGTCTGGGTCGAATGTGGAAGGGGAGAGGATACAGTGGCGACAAGTTCAATGGTGGAAAGCACGTGGAGGAGACGTCCTGACATTGACTGACACAACTTTTGAGAATCAGTCAGAAGGGACCGCGTTCTCTGCATTGCTGGAACTTAGAGACGCGAATGCGAGATTGGACTTGAATGATGTTGAACCACTCACTCAGACAGATGCGACATCGACGCTTCGGGAGATGATCAGGGTTTGTCAATCGGGTGAGATTAGAGGTCTCTGGCCGATATTTGACACTGGATCCGTGTTGCTTGTGAGAAAGCCATCAGCCTATTATACATTCCCGATATTCCTGGCAGAAGAAACAGATGCCATAACTCAGGAAAGCCTTTGTGTACAGTCCATCGCGCAATTTGCTTATAATCTCGTCACGGGTGTGGATTTAAGGCAGGGGGCTCCTCTTGAAACACACAGGTTGGCCACTCCCCTGCGGCAAGCTCGGCTGTGGAACAAGAACATCGAGGAATCACTCTCACTGCTGCTGAATCGAATTCTCGATACGACGCAGCCCCACCGGGTGGAAACCTTGAGTGACCTCGCACGTGCCATCGGCATTGAACCCAGCGTGGTATCCATTCGTCAAGAGCCACCTAAGAAAGAAGAGATGAAAAGTGGGCTTCAAGGCTTGGCGAAGGTTGCTGGCATGCTTCAGTTGAAGTCCCTGCTTATAGAAGAAGTGGTAAGTCCTTTCAGAGATCCAGAGCCATACAAGAGATTTGGGATTTCCATCCCCAATGGATTGCTCCTCTACGGGCCACCTGGATGTGGAAAAACCTTTATAGCCAAACAGCTTGCGGAAGAATTGGGTTTCAACTTCTTCGAACTCATCCCATCACAGGTTGCGAGTCCATTTATTCATGACACCGTGCTGAAGATCAGCGACATCTTCGCACGAGCGGAGGAACTAGCTCCAAGCATCGTCTTTATTGACGAATTTGAGGCACTTGTTCCCGCGAGAACGGATTTGGGTGGCCATCAGCAATACAAGTCCGAAGAGGTGAACGAGCTATTGATTCACTTGAACGAATCAGCTCAAAAACAAGTCTTGGTGATGGCGGCGACTAACGAACCCGGCAAGATTGACAACGCGGTTCTGAGGCCAGGCCGGCTCGATAAACTCATCTATGTCGGGCCTCCAGATCTTGAAGCTAGGATGGACCTGCTGAGGATGTACCTGTCCAATAGGCCCGTGGCCAAGGTTGATCTAAACTACCTCGCAGAATTGCTTGCTGGATATTCGTGTAGTGACATTCGGAATGTGGTAGATGATGCTGCCCGAGCGGCTCTGCGGGACAACAAACAGGAGATCGACATTGGCCATCTCGCGGATTCGATTAGAAGAAATCCATCCAGTCTTACTGAAGACATGTTGGGAAAATACTCTGAGTTCCGTCAGCGAGGCATATAGTACGAAATAGAAACCCAGCGTCTTTGATGGTGGTTATGTGCAGGCGACTGCGCCGATTGCGCAAGAGTAGTCATGAATGGCCGACTCTTGAGCGACTTTGCATTGTGCGTCGCACGGTATGAAGCTGACACATTTTCAGAGCCTGCTCAGGTGCTAATATTTTGCAGGAGAGGCTGGGAAGCAGTCCGTGAAGCGGAGAGCACTCCAGCTATAGAAGCGGTTCAGAAGAAGCGACAATCCGTGTTTGATAAATAGAGAGGACTCAAATGAAACAGGCGATACTGTCTCTGTTGCTTTTGGGGGGGTTGTGCAAGCTATGTTCCCACAAAAGTTTATGAACCCACCATTTCTCCTAACATATCATCATATTATGAAAATGGTGTTCCATATGCTGAAGTATTTGCTGATAGTGAGTATATGGTAGCTTCACTGGAAAAATACGAAATAGTGGGTGGTGACTACATTAAACTTTGGTTTTTATCCCAAAACAATTCATCCATACCATACCTTCTAGCACCATTGAGATCATTTACTTTGGAAATAGTAGGAGACAAGAAGGATAGTAAGACTCTCAAGCTACTTCCCAGATCGCCAACTGCCATAAGCGCTGACATAAAGAATACAGCGACAAGTAGTGCAATTTTTCAGGGCTTAACTGGTGCGCTAAGGGAAATGTCAACAAAGGACACGAAGATAACCGATAGAAATGGTAACACATTAGCTAAGATTGGGGATGAAGAACAAAAACGAGAGAATATCAGGGACCAAACTGGTGCAAGGATAACAGCCACGATGAATGAGTATGGAAATATTGCTAATACTATAAACTATGACATCTTGAGAAAGAATACGATTTGGCCTAATCAAAATGTAAGTGGTAGCGTTTACTTTCTGGTAAATGTTAGATCCACGAGCATTGATGTAGATTTAGAGAAATGCCTGATTAGATTGTATATACGGGGACAATCAGGCACAAGCACAATCTATTTTACACCCAAAGATGGAGAGTAATCCGAAGCGTGTTGAGTTTTGATCACAAAGAGGAATCATAATGCCTACAATCGAACAGTTACAGGATATTTGCTATCATTCAAACTTCGTCGCTCAGGTAATCGCGAGAGCGGATTTCCTGAGCCCGATTTCCAGTCTTGTATCGGGGCTCCCTGCTTCCATAGGAACTTCAATCCGCGAAAGATTCCCAATTCCAGAGCCAAGGAAAGCGATCTCACAAAAAGTGAACTTGCCCGAAGGCAATGTCAGTGAACGATCTGAGTTCACTGAATGGCTATTTTACGGAAAGGAACGTGAGAAAAGTCTATCAATTGCTCCAGGGTGGATTTGGATTGAACAGAAGCGATACGAACGGTACGAGTCTTTCAGAGATGATTTCATTACTTCGCTTCTCTCGCTTTGCGAAGCGTTCCCTGATGCTCAAATCAGTAGGCTGGGGATTCGGTACATCAATCAAATCGAGTTAAAAGAAATCGATCCTTTCGATTGGTCTCAATACCTAGCTGATTACGCTACAGCGACACTTTCCGCACAGGCAGATAAGAGCAAGATCGTTCGAGATTTCCATTCATTGGAGCTTAATTGTGAATCATTCAACTTGCGGTTTCAATTTGGCATGCATAATCCTGAGTATCCTGCTCCAATACGCAGGAAACTATTTGTCCTTGACCTCGATGCATATTCCCAACGCACGATAGAACCCGGAAACATTCAATCAGCGTTGGATGAATATCATCACGCAATCCAGGCTAGGTTTGAAGGAACAATCAAGGAACCACTGAGGAGGCTGATGAATGCCTGATCAAACAACGTCATCCGAGGTACCGTTTCTCACTGATCAAGCCACCGGCACTCTTGCTACTCCAATCGAGCCGCACGATGTAAACCAAGCTTCTCCAACAGGAACGACCGCTGACGAAGCCCAGCCTGAGATTACAGTGGATCAGCAGAGGTATGGATTTGCAAAACCGATTCGCATCATCCTCAGAGGGAATCTGATTCATGATAAGGACTAGATGTGACAATGTGGATCGAGTGCAACAAGGCGACATAATTCGAGACGTTGACCTTGTGGAGCGAGTTGATGAGATTTCTGGTGTTATAGAAGTGCGAAAGATCCGCTTCCCGCTGATAATAGTCCTCACTCAAGATTGCGATCTTGAGCAGGATGCCAAATTCCGATTGCCAGATTCGCTTACTCAAGACAAGCAATTACTTTCCGTTCTCGTAGCGCCACTCTATAACCTAGCGCATGTCTTAAACGGCATGCATCTAACCGAGCTAGGCTTAAAAATGGAACCTATATCGAAGAAAACGCCAGGTAGATACCTGCTGAACAACGAACGAGCCCGGTTCCACTATCTCGATTTTCCGGTTGATGTTCCTATAGTTCCGTCAGTCATTGATTTCAAACACTACTTCTCTGTGAACGAAGAGTATTTGCGAGAACGGAAGCGAAGCGCATTCGTATGTACCGTTTCATTTCTTTATCGAGAAGATGTTTCCCATCGATTTGCCAGTTTTCTTGCTCGCATAGCTCTGCCGGACCCACAGATTGCATCAATAGGAGGTGCGCCCTAACCTCATTATAGAGGAGATTGTCAAGAGAAAAGAGATCTCCCGCTGCGAGGCGTGGTGGAGCATCGCATTGTAATTGACATCGAACCCGACCAGCACTGAAGTGTGGAACACATCGGATAAATTACTGTGACTTGTCCATCAGGCAGGCCCACGAATAGCAAGCTGGTTGGGTTCTTACACTCGATCCGCCCGTCGGTTGAAGCTTGACTTTACATATAGCAGCCGCCAGCCCGACAAACAAATGAAATCCAATTACGCCACTATTTTCGGAGTGAGCTTGAAATCATTGATTTGCACCGCAGTTCTATCAGCCTGGGTCGTTTCCGCTTCTCACTCTCAGACAACGATTATTGGAAGACTTGTTGGCGTGGACCCCACCGTTGCCGATTCCGTGAATATTGCTCTCAAAGACGGAACGGGGGAGACCATCTATTCTCAGACCCATTTGTCCCGAAGCAATACCTTTAGTTTGTCCAGTCGAGAAACAGGTGGACTTCTATTGGACATTACTTGTCCTGGTTTCAATCCGGCGCAGGCCGCAATTCTGACCATAGGATCAACATCTGACACTGTTGAAGTCCAATTAAGTCCTGTCTCGAAACGTCATGAAGAAAGCCGGATCACATTTCTTGATTCAACTTCGTTAGTGGCAAAGTTCGCCCGGCTGCACATGAAATCGCGTTACCGATTGAATGTTCGATATGCAAATGAGCGCAACCGGTTCCTGGAGACGGGTGGAGACATGGATAGCTTCAAGGCCGATTGGACAGACGATGCCAGATTGATAACTAACGGACTTCTGCAGGAAATGGAACCAATCCTGCGTCAAGAGTTGATCATGCAATACCTTGAAATGTATGCGCTGTCACCTCAGGGTACGTCAAACGATAGCATCAAGAAATGGATTCCTGAGATTCCACCGGAATCTCCTGCGTGGTGTTTTCATTTGAACCTGTACAGTTTGGCCTATTCCTATCACCTCAATGACTGGTCTTCGTATGTGGATGAGATGATCGCAAAAAACCCAGGCAGAAACTTTCGAGCCATGCTCTTGGCAGATCGCGCCCAATTGGCCTTGGCCTATCGTGATACTACTACTTTTATGCAAACGCTGACCGTACTCACCAGTGACTACTCCGATACAAAATGGGCAGCCAGGACTTACCGGTTGATCCATCCAATCCTCAGGACCGGGGATACGGTGCCACTCTTCAACCTACGTTCAATTGACGATACGCTAGCCTATATCTCATCGAAACAGATGCTTGGGAAGGTCTATTTGATTGATTTCTGGGGAACATGGTGCGGTCCATGCATTGGAGAAATGCCGTATCTTCACAAAGCATATGAACGTTCCAAAGGGAAAGGTTTTACGATTGTGAGCATTGCGCTTGATGAAGTCGCAAATGTCGAGAGATTTCGCAAGAACAAATGGCACATG
>Ga0182017_10001601_pt1 | contig 17434 bp, 14 predicted proteins | sample 712E3DmetaG_FD_120492 | JGI IMG/M metagenome (GOLD analysis project Ga0182017, IMG submission 120492) | Permafrost microbial communities from Stordalen Mire, Sweden - 712E3D metaG | ecosystem: Environmental > Terrestrial > Soil > Wetlands > Permafrost | place: Sweden: Stordalen | collected... | reverse complement strand
GTCATTCCCCGCAAGTACGAGAAAGTCTACGGTCAGGTTATTGTTGAACTTCTTTCGTCCGCACGTACTTTGATCGGATCGAATAAGGAAATCAGGCGGCTGATTTATCTCGGCGATACGAAGATGAACGACACGACCGCGTTCTTGAACATATGCGCTGCCGGAAATTTTGAAGGCATGGCTTTTATCGGAGATGAGAATTCGGCTCCTTCTAAGATCGAAGAAGCAAAGGAAGGCAATTGCATCGTCTGCTCCGCCAACCGGTGGTCGCTTCTGTCCGAATTCGACCGGCTGTGCCGGTCACGGGGATTTATCGCCGACGAACAAACCGCGGTCATTTCCGATATCGACAAGACCATACTTGGAGCGCGCGGCCGCAACGATGCAGTTATCGATCGTGTACGCGTCGATGCTGTGGAGCGCATTATCAGCGAAAAAATGACCGGCCGGTTCAACCATCATGCGTTTCAAACCGCATACGATATGCTTAAAAAGCCGGAATATCATACTTTTACTGCGGATAATCAGGACTATCTGGTCTATCTCTGCCTGGCCGTGGGAAGCGGAGTAACGTCGCTGGATTCCCTTACAGCGAAAATAAAAACGGGTGCGGTAAAAAGTTTTCAGGAATTTATCTTTCAGGTGGAAAAAAATGTTGCAGCCCTGCCGGCGGATATGCGGGCGATTCATAACGAAGTGTACGAATTCGTCAGGGCAGGAGATCCGACGCCGTTTAAAACTTTCCGTACGAACGAATTCAAATTGACCGTCGAGCGAATGGGACATGCAGAGGACGATATGCCGGTTCCGGAACTTCTGCAAACCGAAATTCTTCTGACGGAAGAAGTCCGGGATTTTATATTAAACAGGAAATTGCAGGGTTCCATTGTGTTCGGACTCTCGGACAAACCGGATGAAGCATCGCTTCCGACCGGCGATCTTGCCGTTCGCGGATTTTTACCGATCCATCAAATTATTACGCTTTCAGTAGGACAAGAACTAGGAAAAGAATGAAAAAATACGTCATCGTCGTTCCGGATGGAGCGGCGGATTATCCGATAGCGGAATTAGGCGGTAAGACAATTTTTGAAGCTGCAGAAACACCGAACTTAGACAGCATCGCAATTGGCGGAATGCTCGGATTGAGCAAAACCGTTCCTGCATCCTTACAGCCCGGCAGTGATGTCGCCATGATGGCGGTACTCGGTTACGATCCGCACAAATATTATACCGGCAGAGCGCCCATCGAAGCAGCCGCGCAGGGCATCGAGGTCTCGCCGAGCGATTGGATTTTCCGCTGCAATCTTGTGACCATCCAGAACGAAACCATGGCCGATCACAGTGCGGGACATATCTCCAGCGAAGAAGGAAAAGTTTTTATCGACGCGCTGAATGCATCATTCGGCAATGAACAAATAACGTTCTATCCCGGAGTCGGATACAGGCATCTGCTTGTGGTCAAGGGACTGGATTTCGACGGCACGACGACGCAGCCGCCGCACGACATGATAGGAAAAAGCATTGAAAGCATTCTGCCGAAAGGAAAAAATGCGGAATTTTTGATCGATCTCATACGCAAAAGCAGATCGCTGGTCGAAAATCATGAAATCAATAGAGAACGCAAGAAGCTCGGAAAAAATCCTGCCAGCTCCATCTGGCTCTGGGGGCAGGGACGGAAAGCGGTTCTGGATTCGTTTGAAAAAAAATACGGACTCAAAGGGGCGGCAATCACGGCGGTCGACTTAGTTAAAGGACTGGCAAAACTGATCGATTTCGATTTTATCAAGGTCGAGGGTGCAACCGGATATTTCGACACGAATTACAAAGCAAAAGGAATTGCAGCAATCGAAGCGCTCCGCAAGTATGACGTCGTTCTGGTTCATGTGGAAGCTACGGACGAAGCGGGGCATGAAGGAAAAGCTGAAGTAAAGAAAAAAGCTCTGGAATCGATCGATGCTCAGATTATCGGTCCGGTTCTTATGGAATTAAAAAAATATTCCGACTGGCGGATCCTGGTCATGCCGGATCACCCCACGCCCGTTTCCACAAAGGGACATGTCGGCGATCCGATTCCGTTTGCCATCGGCGGCAGCGATATCGCTCCCGGCGCAAGACTTCCCTTCAGCGAATCCAACGCAGCAAAGACAGGAATTATATTCGATCCAGGATATGAACTTATGAAAGCGTTCTTAGTTCCCACCAGAGGTGGGCAAGCGTAATGCGTAGTGCTGAAATTAAAAACACAACTAAGAACTAAGAACTACGAACTTTTTTCCGAAGGAAAAAAACATGCGCAGCTGGCTTGAATGCATACGGGGTTGTGGAAAAAGATATCCCATCGACCAAATTATTTATCGCTGTGAAACATGCGGCGCGCTGCTCGATGTGCAGCATGATGTTAAAATCTTAAAACGCCGGTCAGCCGCATCGTGGAAAAAACTCTTCGACGAACGCACGCGCACGAACGTCTGGCCGTATGCGAGCGGCGTTTGGGGAAAAAAGGAATGGGTGGCTCCCGGCTTAAAAAATGAAAATATCGTTTCCATGTATGAAGGCCACACCAACTGTTTCTGGGCGGAACGCCTGGGCAAGCAACTCGGAGTGCCGGATTTATGGGTGAAGTTGTGCGGCAACAGTCACACCGGGTCGTTCAAAGACCTCGGCATGACGGTTCTGGTATCCGTGGTCAAGCAAATGATTGCGGAAGGAAAACCGATCCGCGCCGTGGCATGTGCGTCCACAGGCGATACATCGGCCGCTCTTGCGGCTTATGGAGCCGCGGCAGGAATTCCGACCATCGTCTTTCTGCCGCGCGGCAAAGTCTCCACAGCGCAATTGGTCCAGCCGATTGCCAACGGCGCCACAGTATTATCGCTCGATACGGATTTCGACGGCTGCATGCGTATTGTTCAGGAAATTACTGCGGATAATACCATCTATCTTGCCAACTCGATGAATTCCCTCCGAATGGAGGGACAAAAGACTGTCGGCATAGAAATTATACAGCAATTCGATTGGGAAATTCCGGACTGGTTCATCATTCCGGCCGGGAATCTCGGCAACGTCAGCGCTCTCGGCAAAGGATTGCTCCTGATGCGCGAGCTTGGACTTATAAAGAAATTGCCGCGCATCATCTGTGCGCAAGCGGCGAATGCCAATCCGCTTTATTTAAGTTTTCAGAACAACTATAAATCCTACACTGCCGTACAGGCACAAAAGACGCTAGCCTCGGCGATACAAATCGGCGCGCCGGTCAGCTACGAACGAGCGGTCAAGGTTTTAAAGGAATTCGACGGCATTGTTGAACAGGCAACGGAAAACGAATTAGCCAATGCAGCAGCACAAGCAGACCGAGCTGGATTATTTACATGCCCGCAGACAGGCGTCGCACTCGCGGCATTATTTAAGCTTAAAGAGCGCGGAGTCATAAAAAAGAAAGACCGAGTAGTTGTCATCTCGACGGCGCACGGCTTAAAATTCTCACAATTCAAAGTGGACTATCACGAAAAAACCCTCGCTGATGTCGTTCCGGCGTTTCCGAATTCCCCCATCTATCTACCCGCAACAACAGATGCGGTACGAAGGAAGCTGGACGAGATTTTAAAATAGTTTTTATCCGTTGTCGAAATTAAAATTTTTTCTTCTGTTTTTCTGTAGCCGCGGGCGGCATGTTTACCCACCGTCTTTTTGGCGGGTCCCGGAAGTATCGAAGATATTTTCGGGATGACCGCGGAATAATGATTCCGAGTTGGACTAATTATTTACCGGCTTCGGAGGATTCGTCCACCGACTTTTGGCCGGATCATTCCCCACAAATAGCCTATTTTCCCGACAAACAAGTAATTCTCAGTTCACGTTATAAGCCTTAAATAAGAACAGTGTCTTTAATCGTATCTGGAACTTGGGAAAGTTTTAAGTATGCTGAAAGAAGAGGGAAAAGCGGCATAATTAATTTTTAATGAAAATACTTTGATTTTTAACTTGACGCGAATCCAATAAATTTGCAGATTATCCACGCGTCTGGAAGGAGTCGCCTAGCGTCTCTGAGAGAGGCCTCTGGCCTCACATCCAGTCGCTTTTTTTTTAGGGAGGGGGTTTTTAATGCATATTTGCTATCTTGACGAATCTGGAGTGCCCGACATTCCAGGCAACACCTCTCATTATATTCTTACCGGCGTGCCCATCACTAAAATGATCATTTTGCTCTATTAAAGGGAAGCACGGCTTAATTTGCATTAATTTCCTTCCCTTTGAAAATCTGGACTTTTTAACAGCGCTTATATTATTTCCCTTACCGAATTGCCTTTTATCTATCTCTGGTGTAATTTAATAGCATTAGCTTAATTTTATATTCGATTACTTTTATTCTAATTGATATCCTAAAATTGCCATAGAGTCCGAATGCAGCCAGACGATATTATCACGTATTTAGATCTTGTGAATGAAGAAAAAGCTCATCTTCAAAAAGGAATGAACTATAGGATTGGCAAAAACTACTCAGTATTTCTTATGTCTGTAAGAAAAAATGCTCCGTATGCAGATCAAATTAATCACACAACAGGTGCATTAATCTATGAAGGTCATGATCATCCAAAGACGACTCTCGTTCCGGAACCGAAAAGTGTTAACCAACCAATGACAACTTCTTCGGGTGCGTGGACAGAAAATGGAAAATTCTTTAAGGCGGCCACTGATTTTAAGACAGGACTTTCACCGAATCCCGAATTAATAAAAGTGTATGAGAAAATTGCCAATGGTATCTGGTGTTATAAGGGCTTTTTTGAATTAGTAGATGTTGAACACGCTTCAGATGGAAAAAGGAAGGTATTTAAGTTTCACTTACTTCCAATTACAAAAACTATATTGAATGGTAATATTGAGTTACCACATAACCGTATTATCCCTACTCACGTTAAAGTCGAGGTCTGGAGAAGAGATAAGGGAAAATGTCAAATATGTGGCTCAAGCAAGAACCTCCATTATGATCATGTTATTCCATTTTCAAAAGGGGGCAGCAGTCTAATAAAAGAGAATATTAGAATCCTCTGTGCGAAGCATAACCTCGAAAAATCTGATAAGATTATGATATTGGTTCCTTGGATAAGCGTAGCTGCAGCCGCTATCACGACCCATCGAATGAATTGAAGTTGAGACTTAGGGAATTTAATTATTGACCAGCCAATACATCTTTATAGATTCTTCTACTTGTTTAAACTCCTTATCACCGGTCACCAGTACTGATCCCTTATGTTGAAAAGCTAACGCTGCCGCAAAGCAGTCTGCAAAAGACATTTTCTTTACGGCTTTGAAACGTGCTGCTTGATTGGCAAGTTTCCAATCTACATCCTGAAATTGTATACCAAGCTCGCGCATATTCTTTATACTCTGGTCGGCGGCAGCTTCGGAGACTTCCCGTGCAAGAATATACCAAACTTCTCCGGCATTCACCATTGTCATCATGAGCGGTATACCCTGTTCATGTGCATCGCTGATAATATTGCCGACCATCTCGCCCGCGGGTTCATCTTCAAGAAATGCCATCACCGACCAGGAATCGAGCACATAGGCCTTCGGTTTTGAAGCCATTAAAGCTCCCTTTCTTTTTTCTTCTCGGCCATCAACGCTTTTACCAGCCCGTGTCCTTTCAATTTTCCGCGAATGGAATGGACATACTGCCGTGTAATAGGCGTGAGAATGATCGATTTATCCTTTTCATTCACCTCGATCTGTATGCGCGTCCCTTCTTTAATGCCCAGCCGCAAACGTACTTTGGAGGGAATAACAATCTGGCCCTTCGTTGTTGCAATTGTTTCCATGTTGACCCTTTATGTTTATTACTATTATAATGTAAGACAAAGAATAAAGTAAGTCAATAATATAATGTCTTACTCCAAACAATAATCATACTAATTGTATTTAACCGGGATGAACTATTTTTTGGGGGAAAAAGCTTGAAATAACATGGATTTCACGATTTAAGCCGTTACTGAAGTGTTTTTCTTTCTCTGACGTACTGGTACCAATGAACTGCCTCAATTCCATCAGCCATGGTTATCGGTTCTTTTCGGGAACTTAACAAATATGAACGCTCCGCCTTTAAAAGTTTTTTGATAGTGCGCAGTCCGGCAATCATTTGATCGTTGGGCGATCTGCTTAATTTAATTTCTATGGGAATATGTTCGCTTCCGCGGACAAGAATTAAATCGACTTCGACATTGTTATTGTCCCGATAATAATAAAGCTGCCATGACGAACCGTTTGCAAGATTGGTTTTCATGATATCCATTATGACAGCATTCTCGAATATCGTACCTCCCATAATGCCGTTGCGCAGAGCGAGTGGATTCGCTTCCCGGAGTATATAGGCAATCATACCCGTATCTGTGAAATAAAGCTTGGGACTTTTAATTACACGCTTTCGTAAGTTGCGCGAATACGGTCGGAGTAAATAAATGAGCCGCGAAGCTTCCAGCACCGAAAGCCATTTGTGAACGGTCGGATGCGATATACCGCATAATGCACCGATTTTTGACAAATTAAGAATTTGACTGGTATTTGCGGCAAGAACCTCGATAAACTGTTGAAATGCACGAAGGTCGCCGACTGCATGCATATTGCGGACATCCCGCTCCAAATATGTCTGAATGTATGAACCGTAAAACAATGCGGAGGGAATGCTGTGAGCCGCAGGTCCTGGAAAAAACCCCCGAATGATATCTTTGAAGGTTCTATCCTCATTCATGTTTTTAATTGCCGGGAGTTCGGCATATGAAAACGGCAGCAACTCAAAAACGGCTGTGCGGCCTGCAAGCGATTCCGTGACCCCTTCCATAAGCGGGAATGACTGCGAACCGGTAAGAACATACGATCCCCTCAAACGGCTGGATCGATCCGCTTCTATTTTTATACCCGACAAAAGATGGGGGACATATTGAATTTCATCATAAATAACCGGTGAAGGATGGTCTGCTATGAAAAGAGCAGGATCCTTTTCCGCTTGAGCGCGAATAACCGGATCGTCGAATGTCACATATGCATGTTTCGGAAATATTTTTTGCAGCGTCGTCGACTTCCCCGATTGCCGCGGCCCTGTTAAAAGAATCACTGGAAAATGCTTCGCCGCTTCCTGAATGCGGGATTCCACCAAACGTCGAATGTAAGTCATATTGATATCTTCTTTATACAGGTGTAATATACATATTGAAACCTTCACTTTCAATATGTATAAGTTCTAATATTTGCAAAATCGGCTTTATCCAAACGACTTGCTTATAACCCGCTGGAATCAATATTATACACTGGTGTTGCGTAAAAAGGGAAAAGGTTGTCATTCCCAGCCCGATGCCTTGAACAGATATCCCACAATGCGGGACGACATCATCAGGCATTCAGCTTATGTGAATACGTCACCATTCGGCGTTGTGGCATTGCCATGTTGCTGCAATGCGGGAAGGGAATCCAGAAATGAGGATAAACCTGGTACTGGATTCCTGATTAGAACGTTCGGGAATGACAGTATTTACTGACTTTTGCATAACATCAGTAAGTAATATAGAAATAATCGCGCTGCGCTATTGTGCACTTTTCATGTGCAACAAAAGTATTACCATTATCGTATAAAAAGAATATTACAATCCCGGAGACCAACGAAATGAACCGTTTACGTATGATATGGTGTGCCATCGGCTGCATACTTATCGGTGGAAATCTGTCACTGCTCATTGCGCAGGATACCGTCTCTCTTGCGGATCGCGGCAATTATTATGAAGTCACGCTCGATTATACCACAGGCGCCAGCCATTATGCTATGGGCCAGCAGTTGATGAAAAAGATTTTATTAGCTGTTCCCAACTTCGAGCAGCTGATGGATTCCTATATTGCGGAACTTGTACCGGATCAGACGACTTACAACATTATGCTCGGCCGCGTTGCAGACATTAAACCGCAAATACCGCAGGATTATCAGGATGAGATAGACGGAATGGCATCGCGGCTCAGCGGCGGCAGCGTCAATACGAGGAACGACGGAAAGCTGTCAAAAAGCGAATTGTACGAATTGGAACTCTTTACAGATGTCGGCCGGTCGACGCAATGTTCGGGCATTTCGGTATACGGCCCGCGGTCGGCAACAGGCAATACCATGACCGCCCGCGTTCTGGATTGGTACGACGGCGCTAATCATCAACTGGCGCAGATTCAAGCCGTTACGACTATCAAAAATGGCAATATGTCCGTCTGCACGATCGGTTATTTAAGTGTCCTGGGAATTATTACGGGCTTCAATGATAACGGTGTCTTTGCCGGCATTCTCGATTCTCCTACCGGTGCAGCTTATTCTTCCAGCGGCAAGCGATCATACATCTGGGATTTGCGATACGCGCTGGAGCACGACAGCACCGCCGCAGATGTTGGAGCGTACATGTCCGATCCGTCGAGAAGTTATACGTACAACCATTTAATATTATTATCCGATAGTCATACTTCGAAGGTGCTGGAAAATAATTTCTCCAGAAGCGGGACGAATATCCATAGGGCATTGCGGAGCGACACATCTTCGCTCAATCCCGGCATAACATGGGGATTTTCGAATGCGGTGGCTGCAGTGAATGCCTTTCTCCTCGCAGGAAATTGCGACAACTATACGGGAATATTATCCAACACACAGCGATGGAGCAGTATCAAGTCGCAGTTTCAGCTCTGCGGGGACACGGTCTCATTGGCCGAACTGAAACAGATTGCTTCGTTCGATCATGGTGTCGTTCCGCAATCTCAGTCGGCTGGAAATATTTATAATTCCGGCACGCAGCAGATAGTAATTTTCCAGCCGGATATATTTCATCTGGAAATAGCATTTAAACCCAAGTCCGGCATACTGCCGGTCAATCCGTTGTTCGAAGATATTTCTGTTTCTTTCGTTTCCAATCCAACGTCCGTTCCAAAAAGCAATGCGGTTATTCCCGTATCGTGCATGCTGGAACAGAACTATCCGAATCCATTCAATCCATCGACGACGATCTCATTTTCTGTCAGTAATAAGAACTATGTGTCCTTGCGTATCTATAACATACTGGGACAGGAAGTAGCGGATATTTTTGAAGGAGACTTACCGGCCGGAAAATACACACGTCAATGGAATGCTGGAACGATACCGAGCGGAGTTTATTTCTGCCGGCTTACAGCGGGCGCCTCGACGGCAACGAAAAAATTAATACTGCTGAAATAAGCGCGATGATTGCTTAGGTCATTGAAGGAACTTGAGTCCGACTGCGAGTCGGACTCTACAATAATGTGCAAGAATATAGACTACCGGCCGGTCAACACAGAAACGAGTTTCTGCTTCGGCGTAAGATTTTCATCGAAGATCGGAAAATCTCCCTTGTAACCCCAATGACAATAGGCGATATTATTCCCGTTAAAAATATCGCATACGTCTTTATACCAGCGAAGCATGATCTCTTCCGGAATTCTGGGATAGATTCCGAATTCCCCGCAATATAACGGAAGGTTATGTTTTTTCGCAAATTCGATAGCAGGCATCATCTGTTCTTTTAAAACTTCTTTTGTAAAATACCCATTGGCATATTCCCTCATCGCGTTGACAGCTTTTGCCGACATTCCCTTATACTGAATGGTATCGACAATTTGTCCGGGATACGCAACCGGTCCGGTGTATTCTGCAATCGGAGTCCATGACGCCAGGTGATGAGTAAGCGCCATCGGCGTATAGAAATGAAAACTCAGTATTAAATCTCCATCATTAGCCGGAAGTTTTAATTGCGGAAATGTGCCTGGAATTTGCCACATATTCGAACCGACAACAATTATTCTATGGGGTTCCTTAATTCGTACTGCCGCAATGACTTTATTAAAAACCTTATTCCAATCGTCCGGATCTTTCGCCACCGGTTCGTTTAATACTTCGTACGCCAATTTTGAATTCGGATAGCTGTGCAATTCCTCTGAGAGCTGCAGCCAGAGATCGACCAATTTCTGCTGCTCGAGTGAATCTGTCCATAGTTTATTCGATTCTGCATTAAAATAGTGGGACCGGAGTATATGCAAATCCACAATCACACGCAGATGAGCAGCGAACGCCCATTCGATACCATTGTGCAATAATTGAAAAGCCAATGGTTCTTTTTTCCCCAGCGAATCCCAGAGTTGGACTTCATCTACAGGAATGCGAACGTGATCGAATCCCAGAGAAGCAATTTTGTCGAAATCGGATTTGCTTATGTACCGGCTCCGTTCCCCGCCTCGATCGTCGTTTTGTGAAAGCCAGTGGCTTATATTCACACCGGTGCGTATTGTAAAATTATCCATTATAGCAGGCGTTCGGGCATTCAAGCGTAATCCTGCGAAAAACAGAAACAAGAGGGCGTATTTCATAAAAAGACCTTCGGTTTTAGTGTTCAAATAAGAACTGATTCAATGTATGAATGATTCCGATAAAAATATATATTCACTTGTGTCCGGCTTCGAGTCGTTCCATAGGTCACATAGTGATGCCTATGGCAAACTTCTATGGAGGACTCTACATTGAAATACTTTCTATCATTCATCATACTCAAGATATTCGATTGAAGGAACATCTATCGATGGGAACTCGTGCAGCGGCGGGATTTGTTGAAGGTTATCTATAACAGGAGATTGATATGCGAAAATTAAGCGCTTTTATATTTACATCATTGAACGGCTTCTTTGAAGCTTCAAAAGGGGATATAAGCTGGCATAAGCATGGTGAAGAGGAAAACAGCTATGCTGTTGAAAGTCTCAAAGCCGGGAACACGCTTCTGTTCGGAAGCAAAACATATCAAATGATGGCAAGTTATTGGCCGACGCCGATTGCGATCAAGAACGATCCGATTGTTGCCAATGGAATAAACAAGGCAGATAAAATTGTCTTTTCAAGGACGCTCAAAAAAGCCGGGTGGAATAATACGAGGATTATTAAAGCCAATATCGTCGAAGAAGTAAGGAAGCTGAAAATAACATCCGGGAGCGATATGACGCTCATGGGCAGCGGCAGCATCTTAACCCGGTTTGCAGAACAGGGTTTGATCGATGAATATCAGATCATGCTGGATCCTGTCGTTATTGGTAAAGGCACAACGATATTCAAAGACATCAAGCACAAACTGGATCTGAAACTTATAACGACACGAACGTTCAGGAGCGGTGTTGTGCTTCTTTCCTACGGACCGCTGGAAAAATAAATATTAAAGAAACGTAACTATCCAGCGTATTTTGGAATAAATGCTTTTTTGCTCAGTTTTAAATCCCCCTTTATTCCTCTTTGCAAAGGGGGAAGCGCTTTTTGCAGGGGGATTTTAATAATAAATTTACTGCTGAATAATTACAAAGAAACAATATCTCCCCTCGCAGCGGAGACTAATAGGGATTTTAAGAGTTCAAATAAATCCCCATAAAATTATCTGCAAAAATATTTTCTCATAAACTTTCGCCCATGTCTACAAAAAATCTTCGGCGTCTTACAAAGGGAACGGCTCTTTTTTTCAATGGGAATTCGACCTTGACAAGATTTGAACACTGATTTTTTGCCGATATGTTTTGCAACAAACCGTGCCTCTTCCTAATCCTATAAGGATCGAATCTTATCCGGAAGCGCCATTTTTATCGTGACAGAATGTTCGATCTGTTCGGAACCAAAGAATATTTCATGGCGTTCCATACTCAGATAGAGGAGATCATTCAATGGAACAAACAACTGTAAGCGATATCGTTGCAAAGGATTTCCGTGCTGCAGCGATTTTCGATAAACATTTAATAGATTTTTGCTGCCATGGCAAAGTTTCTCTCGAAGAAGCCTGCAAAAAAAGCGGAGTAACGGTGGACAAAATTCAATCGGAACTTGCACTCATTTCTGCTGCTGATAAAAACACGAATGAGTCGTACGATACATGGGAACTTGACAGGCTGTCCGAGTATATTCTCCAAACTCATCACCGATATATAAAGGAAGCTGTTCCCGTTATAACAGCTCACTGCGAGAAAGTGGTGTTCAAGCATGGGGCGCGGCATCCTGAAGTGATTCAGGTAAAGGAATTGTTTCAGGAATTAAGCGAGGATCTGACACGCCATATGACAAAGGAAGAGACGGTTCTTTTCCCCTATATTAAAGTACTGGCACAATCTCACCGCGAAGGAAAACCGGTACCAATACCTCCGTTTGGAACCATACAGAATCCGATTCGTATGATGGAAAGCGAACATGAAAATGCCGGGAATAGTCTGCAGGCTATGAGGTTGGTTTCCGGCAATTTTATGCTGCCGCCCGACGCATGTGCGACGTTCGGCGTTACGTACCAGGAACTCCAGCGTTTCGAGTCCGATCTGCATAAGCATATCCATCTGGAAAACAATATCCTCTTTCCAAAAGCGATTGAGCTGGAGAGAAAATTATTGTAATCCAAAATAGTTCTCTCCTTGCTATTCTTCCCGCCTCTTCGTATTATTTTTCATATTAGATGATTGTTATTTCCGCCCCTTCGGGGAATTTTCCGCGGTCGACGCCCGCGGCTGCAGAAAGAATATTATGACATCACTTGAAAAGAAAATTGTTCTTATCACGGGCGCAAGCAGCGGGATCGGCCGGTCTTGCGCGGAAGTGTTTGCCGAAGCGGGAGCGAATCTCATTCTGCTTGCACGAAGGAATGACCGGCTGACAACGCTGGTGTCGGAACTCACGAAAAAATATGGAATTCTCACACTTGCGGATAAGCTGGATGTTCGCTATCAGGCTTCCATAGCGCAGTTCTTCGAGAATCTTCCTGTCGAGTGGCGCGATATAGATATTTTAATCAATAATGCCGGACTCAGCCGCGGCTTAGATAAATTGTATCAAGGAAACCTGCGGGACTGGGAAGAAATGATCGACACGAACATTAAAGGATTGCTCTACATGAGCAGGTCGGTAATTCCCGGCATGGTGGAACGCAAAAAAGGAATGGTCGTCAATATCGGTTCGATTGCAGGACATGAGGTCTATCCGAACGGAAACGTCTATTGTGCCACCAAACATGCAGTCGATGCTTTGACCAGGGGTATGCGCATGGATCTTGTGGACACACCTGTGCGCGTCTGTACGGTGGATCCTGGATTAGTGGAGACGGAATTCAGCAAAGTTCGCTTCCATGGAGATGATGCGAGGGCAAAAATAGTTTATCAGGGTATGACGCCGCTCTCACCGGATGATGTCGCGGACGCTGTTCTGTTTGCGGCAACGCGTCCGCCGCATGTCCAAATTGCGGAAATAATCATCATGCCGGCCATGCAGGCATCGGCGACGCTGGTGCATAGAAAAGGGATTTAATTCGTAGTTCGTAGTTTTTGGTTGAATATGGTGCTGAAGTGCTGCTGTGCTGAAGTGCTGCTGTGCGGAGGTGCTGCTGTGCGGAGGTGTTGCGGTGCTGCGGTATTGCCGTTAAAAAGTTATTAGGTTAGTCTGCTAATCTGTTTATTAGTTACTGGTCTCTTCCCAACTTGAATCCCGCTGTCGCGGGATAACATTTTCAGGCCCGCCTGCGTGACTGCGTCAGCAGTCGGGCAGGCCTCCGGCTACCATTTCCGCCGCTCTTACTCCGCTCCTTATCGCTCCTTCGATTGTTCCGGGAAGACCGGTATCGGTCCAATCGCCTGCTAAGAATAAATTCTTAAATCGTGTCTGCGCAGAGGGTCGTTTTGACTCTAATCCGGGTGCCGGAATGAATGTCGCTCGCTTTTCTTTTATTGCTAATGCATGTACAATCTTCGCCTGCCTTGCAGCGGGAAGAACCGAGCACAAATCATTCCATGCGAGATCGATTAATTCGGTTTTTGTCATTTTGTTGAAACTTTCCGCTCCGCTGATAACGAACGACAGATGCTGGCCGGTCTTTTCTTGATTGTTCAGAAGTGCGCCTGCATCGAATACCCATTGCACGCTCGTATCGATAAGCGCTGCAAATTTATCATTCAATATTTTCCGGTCGAGCCAGAGTTGTATGCTGACGATCGGTGCGGAGAAAAATGCGGAATCGTCAACAATTGTTTCCGGCCTGGTCATTGCGTTGACTGCATACCAGGGGACGGTAGAGATTATACTGTCAGCTGCAATTATTTTTCCACCTGCGATATGCGCCGATATCACAGTGTCCCGATCGATTTTCAGCTTCTGTACTGACGTTCCGGTGCGAATTTCCCCTCCATGGCTGCGAATGTATTCCACAGCGGGATCGATCAACAGTGTGCTCAGCGGTGCGCGAGGGAGAAGAAAACAGGAATTTGTCCGCGCGCCTGTGAATATCGCTTTCAATACGCGGAAAAAAATAAGTGCGGAGACTTTTTCCGGTGCACTATTCAGCGCACCGATGCAGAGCATATCCCAGAGATATTTTCTTGCGGATGGAGACTGATTCAAACGGGAAAGCCATTCTGCAGCGGAAATGCCGTCTAAGTCTTCGGGATCCGACCGAAAAATAATTTCTTTCACGACTGTCGACATCCGCAGCCGTTCCCGGAAAGGAATTGTTGAAAAACGAATCAGTCCCGAACCTGCATGCATAAGAGAAGGAAGCGGTAAACATCGAAGTTCCGTCCGTCCAAATCCGACCCGATAATATGGAATATGCAGTACCGGCTGAAGTTCCGCGAGACTGTCCGACCCGATCATTTGTATGTACCGCCGAGTAGCTGTGTAGCATCCCATCAGCAGATGCTGGCCCCTATCAACATATTGGGAAGTAAACTTATCCGGAAACGATGAAGTGCGTCCTCCTGCATGCGGGGATTTTTCGCAGACAAGTACTTTCAATCCGCGGCTTGAAAGATCCACGGCTGCACTCAATCCGCTGACGCCTGCACCGATCACAAGTACGTCGTATATCGCTTTGCTCTTCATGAAGGAAAGAATAAGGAATTATGTACAAATAATAAATGGTCAATGGTGATGGATCGTGCTGAAGTTCTGCGGTTCAATGTGCTGCAGTTGAAAAAAAGCAATGAAAATTGTAACTGTAGGACCGATAACGTTATCCTGCGCCAGCGGAATACAAATTGGACTGCAGTAAACTGACAAGCAAAGTAACAAATGAACCAATTAACGTTGAACGGTAACACCGCAACACCGCAGCACGTTTATTTATTTAGTTTTATCCAGTGTTCTTCGGAAAATTCGGCCAGGGAATGAAGCTTGACGTCGGCGATGGAGAATCGTTCGTCGTCGTACTGCTGCGGTGCGGGAACGGCGATGGTTTTCATCTTTGCCGCTTTTGCTGCGATCAGGCCGTTGACGGAATCTTCGATGACCAGACAATGCATCGGGTCGATATGCAAACGGTGAGCTGTGGATAGGAAAACTGCAGGATGCGGTTTGCCGTAATCTTCATGCTCCGCCGAATGCACAATGCGGAAAGAATTTTGGATGTCGAATTTTTTCAAGGAGGCATCGATGAGCTGCATGGGAGACGATGAAGCGAGTGCAAGCGGAAGATTTTTTTGCTGAAAATAGGCGATAGAGTCTTTGACTCCCGGCAGAAGCTCGCCTCGTTCCAGTATGAGCTGTTCGACGGCATCGAGAATTTCGTGCATCACCTCTTCCTGCGTTTTTCCCGTCCATGGATACTGGCGGAACCGCAGTGCGATCATTTCATCGACAGCGGTGCCGGTCGTTTCCAGACACATTGCAGTGGTCATCTTCAGTCCGACCGTAGCGAAGACCTTTATTTCCGCTCTATGCCAAAGAGGTTCGGAATCCAGAATAACGCCGTCCATATCATAAATAACAGCTTCTATCATATTGATCAATCTAAAAGAGAATCTCTGGAAAGGCAAGCAAATCGTTCAAAGTTCAATGTTCAACGTGTTGCAGTGCCTGCCTGAATGACTGCCAACCCGCTGCGCATTTTGGCGGGCGTCAGCAGTCGGCGTCGTGGCATTGCCACGTCGCCGTAATGCGGGCAGGCCTCCGGTTGTAGTTCTTGGTTCGTTGTTCTGAGTTTCCAGCTTCTATTGTTTGTTTTTTTAACTTCAGCACCGCGAACCCAGCACTAAGAACTTCTTTTACGCTCTTAAGTTGCTTGATAATTGAATATTGATTATTGTTGACAGTGAGCCATCAACATTTTAACGGATCATTGATAAAAATTTACCACTTACAATTTACTATTCACTGCTTGACCAACATGTCCACAACAAGACACGAACACGATTTGCTCGGTGAGCGGGATGTCCCTGCCGATCGTTATTACGGCATACAGACGCTGCGGGCATTGGAAAATTTCGATATTACCGGAATTCCAATCTCCCATTATCCGAGGTTTATTAATTCGCTGGCTTCAATTAAAAAAGCCGCTGCGATAGCCAATTGTGAACTCGGACTGCTCAAGAAAAATCTTGCTGATGCCATCGGTCAGGCATGTGACGAAATTACAGCCGGAAAATTCTACAGCGAATTCGTTGTCGATGTCATTCAGGGCGGCGCGGGGACATCGACGAATATGAATGCGAACGAAGTGATTGCCAATCGGGCGCTGGAAATTCTCGGTTATGAAAAAGGACGGTATGATATTCTGCATCCGCTGAATCATGTGAACATGTCCCAATCCACGAACGATGTCTATCCGACAGCCATTCGTATTACATTAAGCCAGAAGATGGACGGCCTTACGCACGAGATGGAGGGATTACGACTGGCGCTCGAAGCAAAGTCCGTGGAATTTGCGGATGTTATTAAAATGGGACGCACACAGCTGCAGGACGCCGTACCGATGACGCTCGGACAGGAATTCGGCGCTTGGGGAGTCATGGTCGGCGAAGACATCGAGCGCGTTCATGATGCGCAATCGCTGATTGATGAAATAAACATGGGTGCGACCGCCATCGGCACGGGATTGAATGCGCATCCGGAATATGGTCCTCTCGTAACGAAAATACTCCGCGATTTATGCGGCGTGCCGGTCGTGCTTTCCAAAAACCTCGTTGAGGCTACTCAAGATGCCGGCGGCTATGTACAGCTTTCAGGTGTTCTCAAACGTGTTGCGGTCAAGCTGTCGAAAATTTGCAACGATCTTCGGCTCCTTTCTTCCGGACCGCGCGCCGGTTTTCATGAAATCAATCTTCCGCCAATGGCACCCGGATCTTCCATTATGCCGGGAAAAGTCAATCCGATTATTCCGGAAGTCGTCAATCAGGTCGCCTTCTCGGTCATCGGGAACGATATGACGGTCACGATGGCTGCGGAAGCGGGTCAGCTGGAATTGAACGTGATGGAACCCGTTATTGCATTTAATCTTTTTACGTCCTCCGATATGCTCGGGCGTGCATGCCGGACATTGACGGAACGCTGCATCAAAGGTATAACGGCGAACCCGGAAGTGTGCAGGAAAATGGTTGAAAACAGCATCGGATTGGTCACAGCGCTGAATCCGATCATCGG
>Ga0182017_10001599_pt1 | contig 17450 bp, 18 predicted proteins | sample 712E3DmetaG_FD_120492 | JGI IMG/M metagenome (GOLD analysis project Ga0182017, IMG submission 120492) | Permafrost microbial communities from Stordalen Mire, Sweden - 712E3D metaG | ecosystem: Environmental > Terrestrial > Soil > Wetlands > Permafrost | place: Sweden: Stordalen | collected... | reverse complement strand
CTTTAACCTGGCCCGGATTTCAAAAGGTAATGTGGAAATACTGGAAAACTGGTATCGGAGAATATTACCGTAGTTTCAACAAGACAGCTTTTACCAAAGCCTTACAACGTCTTCTACCCGACATTCAAAAAGATGACCTCGCAGTAGGAGGTGCCGGTGTAAGGGCTCAGGCCTGCACGCGCGATGGGGCACTTATCGACGATTTTCTAATTTATGACGATAAATATGTTATCAATGTGCTTAATGCGCCCTCTCCTGCTGCGACCGCTTCATTATCAATAGGAGAAACGATCTCCCAAATGGTTCTGAAAAGATTTTGACAATTATGAAAAGTACTAAAAAGCAGATTATTAATTCGAGTTGCTAGTTGCTGGTTATGGAATTGATATTTAAAATGATATATCATGATTATATTAAAAAAAATCATAATGCTCATCTTCAATAAACTAGTAATAAGTAACACGTAACTAGCAACTTAGTTTAATTAACTGATTCTTTCCCTTGCACCTGAAATGGGATGCGCAAAAGAGCTTTAAAATCGTTACCAAGTTCCAACATTAAATCGTCGCCTATTTCGTAGTACCAATTAACATGGATGTTATTACCATTTTCATAAATCTTTTCCAACAATGTAAAAACTGTCATCAGCGATCGATTAGTACTGCTGTTGGCATACTCCAACATGATATTGACCTCTGTAAGTAGAAAGGGCCTTTTTGTGTAAGTAGCAATAAATCTGAAAAGAGGCTCAAAAAACGATAGGGCATTTTCAGGTATTGATCTCCCGGATATTACTAACACACCATCTTCAAATTTAACCATTGGCGTATTTAACGTTTTTTGAATGAAAAGTTGCATATTCACAGCTAGTTGTAAAAAAATTATTAAAATATTCAGGCATGAAGTTAAAAATTTTCTAGTTTAAACGCAACCTTCTTACGAATTTTGCATCTTAGTTACATGAAACGAAAATCCTTAAAAAAATGTTTCATTAAAATCCTTCTGATAAATTTTATCATGTTGGAGTTTAAATTATTTTGACAATAGATCAATTAATATATCTAATTAATTACCAAGAAAATAATAAATTATTTTCTTATTTTTAAGTAAAGTAAAATAAAGTAAATCAGGTAAAAGGTAACATTTTAATAAATGTAACGTAAAAATTTCATTAATTTTGTAACTTTATAAAGCTTTGATGAAAAGATAAAGCTTAAAATTTATGGTTGACATACATTATTTTAATATTTGTTAACCTTAATTATTGTCAATTTTAAAATAGTAATATTAAAAAATTAATCATTTTTCATAAGAAATTTCGTACTTTTAATAATATTAAGCCATAAAAATAAATTTCTTAATGTATGCTTAACCAAAAATTTAACTCATTAATATTAAGGGTTATTAAGTATTTTCAGGCAACTACGCCATCGTGGATTATCTTTAATGTTGATTTATGCATCTGTGCTGTTTCGTTGCTATTGGCATTTCTTTTGCGATTCAACTTTGACATACCCGCAACATTTTCACAAGAGCTTACCACAATAATTTTAATGGTTTTGGGCATAAGGGCAATGTTCTTCTTTTTCGGGAAAACTTATGCAATGATTGTCCGGCATACTGGTTTACGCGACCTGACAAAGCTTATTCTTATTGTTCTGGCAGGAAGTGTTACTATTGGTGCCATAGATTTTCTGAACTATCATTTTATCTCTGGAAAAGCCTTGATTCCTGGTTCGGTAGTTATCATTGATTTTTTTATAACAGCGTATTTGATGACTGCCTCTCGCTTAATGATCAAGTTCGTATTCCTTGAATTCAGAAATAACAGTAAATCCAGGTCTAGCGTAATTATTTTTGGAACTGATGAGCTTGCAGTTGCGACAAAACGGGCGCTTGATTTAGATACAGAGACAAAATATAAAGTAGTAGCTTTCTTAGACGACAAAAAGCAAAATCACAAGAAAAACATTGAAGGGGTAAATATTTATCCAGTTTACAAACTTGAAGAGCTATTAGAAAAGAATGAGGTTGATGCACTAATTCTTGCGAAGGATTACATTAGTGTTTTAAAGAAAAACCAAATCGTTGATAAGTGTTTAAATTTCAAAATAAAAGTCTTTACTGCACCAAAAATTAAATCATGGATTAATGGCGATTTTTCAGTTCGGCAGTTTAAACAAATCAATATAGAAGATTTACTTGAAAGAGATCCTATTAGCCTTGACACTAATAATATTTTTAACCAAATTCAGAATAAAATTATCTTAGTTACTGGTGCTGCTGGTTCTATCGGAAGCGAAATTGTCCGTCAAATTGCTAATTACGATCCCAAAAAGATCCTTTTACTTGATCAGGCCGAAACACCTCTTTATGATCTTGAACTGGAAATTTCCGAAAAACTCCACTTCCACAATTTCGAGCCAATTGTTGGCGATATTAACAATCCTGTTCGCATGACCAAAATTTTCGAACGTTATCCTATTAATATCGTTTATCATGCCGCTGCATACAAGCATGTCCCGATGATGGAAAACAATCCGGCTGAAGCAATGTCCAATAATGTAATGGGTACCAAAATTTTAGCCGACCTTGCTGTCAAATATAATGTAGAAAAATTTGTCATGATCTCCACTGATAAAGCTGTAAATCCGACCAATATCATGGGGGCATCCAAACGCATTGCAGAAATGTATATCCAGTCTCTCAACAATATTACACATACCAGTTTTATTACTACACGTTTTGGAAATGTATTAGGTTCAAATGGTTCAGCAATTCCCCTATTCAAAAAACAAATTGAACAAGGAGGACCTGTAACCGTTACTCACCCTGAAATAACCCGTTATTTTATGACTATCCCTGAAGCATGCCAACTTGTACTAGAGGCCTGTGCCATGGGAAAAGGGGGTGAAGTATTTATCTTTGATATGGGTAAATGTATCAAAGTAGTTGATGTGGCAAAGAATATGATACGTCTCTCTGGTCTTGAGGTAGGGAAAGACATTCAAATTAAATACATTGGTTTACGGCCTGGCGAAAAATTATATGAAGAACTTCTTTGCGACAAAGAGAACACCTTACCTACCTATCATCCTAAAATAATGATAGTAAAGGTTGCCCATAATAATTTTGATACCATATCGGAACACTTGAATCAATTCGAAAAACTCATAAAAACCCAGAATAATCATGAAATAGTAAAACTCATGAAAAGAATTGTTCCTGAGTATAAGAGCCAGAATTCTGTTTACGAGGTTCTCGATGCCAATCCTACCTCGTCATCCAAAGCAAGTGGAAAAATATCTGTTAATTAAAGGATGTAGCAAAGAATATTTTTAAAACTTGCGGTTTGATACTTTTTACACTGACGGACAGGGTATCAATAAGTATTTGTCTTTTTTAGTAATCGTCAATCAAAGATATTTTTAATACCCTATAATATTTCATAAACTTTCTTCATAAACATGAGAATCTCATTATTGCTCATTTTTGTCCTGTATTGCAACTCTGCTTCAATGTTTGCCCAAAAAAAAACTATACAATACGATCTCAATTCTACATTCGTTTTTGGTACAGGTAAAATGACTGCATTCTGGGGCGTATCAAACAAATATGGCACAATTTCGCCTGATCCAAACAGCGCATTATTACAAACAAAACTTTTTACTGAATTCGATACTGCAAGAAACAAAAAACTTGACTACGCTTTGGGAATAGATGTGATAAACCGCCTGGATAATCATTATCAACTATTTTTTCACCAATATTACCTCAAGTTAAAATACAGGTTTCTTACTGTTCAGGCAGGACGGATGGAAGAATATATAGGAAACCAGGACTCAACACTTTCCTCCGGAGGACTTCTTTGGTCTTCAAATGCCCCTCCCATGCCTAAAGTCACTATTGGTATTATTAATTACACCCCTGTACCTTTTACCAAAGGATATTTGGAAATTAAAGGCGCCCTCACTCACGGATGGTTTGAGAAGGATGCTTATGTGAAGCATGAATGGCTGCACCATAAGTATATCTATATAAGAGTCGGTGGCAAATTACCGGTAAAAGCCCATTTTGGATATCAGCATTTTGTTCAATGGGGAGGAACGAGTCCAGATGCTGGTAAACTGCCTTCGTCTTTAAACACCTACAAAGTTATTTTTTTTGCAACTCAGTACGATTCTTCACATATACCATTCGGAACCCCATTAGACCCTGAGTACAGCAATCGAATCGGCAACCATATTGGATCTAGACATTTTGGTTTAGATATAGACTTGAAGCCCGTTTCAATTTCCTTATATTATCAAACTATTTTTGAAGATGCTTCCGGACTTAAATGGCATAATAAATCAGACGGTTTTTGGGGAGTAGCATTAAAATTTAGGAAGATTGATTGGTTATCGGGCTTTGTGTATGAGTTTCTAAATACTAACGATCAATCTATGTCTTATGCGCCAGATGTAGCTGCTGGTGAACCAGATGATTATTTTAATCACTACATTTATTTAAACGGGTGGTCCTATGACAATATGACTATTGGTACACCGTTAATTACTTCACCAGCATTGCTAAAGCGAATGAATATACCCGATTATAACTGGGGGGATTATTTGCGCAATAACAGGGTATTAGCCCATCATTTTGGTTTTAAAGGTAATGTACATAAAACTGCCTATCGAATATTGTTAACATACACACAAAATAAAGGGACATATCACATCCCTTTTGATTACACAAAAGAATCGGTATCTACTTATCTTGAGCTGAAAAGACACTTTAAAAAACTTTTTAATACTGAGGTATCCGTAGCCATAGCCACAGATTTTGGCGAAATGTACACCAATAAATCTTCTTTTTTGTTTACCTTGCGCAAAACTGGAAAATTGTTTTAATCAAAATGAAAGTAAGCCTCATTATACCTACATACAATCGGGAGAAATTTTTGATTGATACTTTAAAATGCGCATTTGATCAAAGCTTTGACGATTATGAAATTATAGTTGTAGATCAGACTGAAAAGCATACACCTGAAACTATCGCGTTTCTTGAAGCTAATAAAAAACGATTTATCCACATTACTTTAGAAAAGCCATCACTCACTGTGGCTCGAAATACTGGTGTAAAAGCATCAAAGGGTGAAGTTGTCATCATGGTGGACGATGATACGCTATTTGGGAGAGATTTCATCCATGAGCATTGGGATGTGCACCAAAACGGACATGATGTAGTTAGCGGAAGGGTTGATGAAGGTAAACCTAAAATAGCAGTTCAACCCGTTTGGTTAAACAAATGGTTTAGATTTAAAGGTAGCGAAAATTGCATGCACGATGGCCCAACTAATAAACTTGCAGGTTGCAATGGCTCATTTAAGAGAAAAGTATTTGATTCACTTGGGGGGTTTGATGAAAATTATTATGGGACAGCTATTTGCGAAGATACCGATTTTGGGTATCGTGCATATAAGGCTGGATATGATGTTTATTTCACAGTTTCGGCAGGCATTTTTCACAGTAGGGCTTTAAATGGTGGGGTGCAGAACAGAGTTAAAAATTTAAAGTTGGATCAATCTTTTTATTTCTGTCTCTTTTACTTTATCAAAAAAAACTTACCTCCGTATACCCTATTCTTTCAGCGCATTCGATTATACATTAAAGCTTATAAAGCTGCAATACGCATGTTGAAAAAAGCCGAAAAAGAAGCAGATAAATGTCTACCAAATAAAACCACCCCAGCCCCTCCTTGAAAATGGGGATGAGGGTAATTTACACCCTTTTATAATTTACATGACACTAGTTTATGAATTACCTTTATAAAAGCCTTTTTACTTTTATTCTTATTTGCTATTGCGCCCGTTCCGCACAAGGACAGGGTACTTCCTGGACAAACAGACTATACATTGAAAGCGATTTTCATTATGGTTTTGTCACACCACATCACATGTTCATTACCTACTTCATTAACGATCATGTTCAGGGATACCAGTTAAACATTGGTTTGCATACAAATGGTGAAAAAAAATGGCACCAATATTATAACTATCCAAATATCGGATTGGGGTTTTATCATTCAGGACTTGGTAATAACCAGGTTTTTGGCCATACGAATGCCCTATTTTATTATGTTGAAAGGTTTTTCTTCTGCCAAAACAAAAAGTTGAACTTTGGCAACCGCATATCATTTGGAATGAGTTACAATACTAAAAAATATGATATCAAGAACGACAATTTCAATATGGCTATCGGTTCAAAACTAAATGTTTTCCTAAGCTATTGTATTGAAGGCATGTACCGTATTTCTCCTTTCCTTAGTCTTAAACTTGGAGTAGGATTCACTCATACCTCAAATGGAAATTTTCGGGAACCTAATAAGGGACTTAATTTGATTACTGCATTTACCGGACTTCAATACTCCTTCAGCGATCCTGCAAAAACACAAACTATTACATCGAAAGGTGAAGATGAGAATGGAAAAAACCAATTTCTCATAACAACGGCATTAGGACGCAAACAAACAGACATCATAACCAAACAAATGGTTACTCCTTTAGCCTTGTCTGTAGAATATAGCCGAAAAATTTCCCGGACTAGTTGGGTAGGTATTTCAATAAATCAATATTACGACCCATCGCTAAAACAAAAAATTGAATCGAGCGGTGATACTGCTGCCCTTGGAGACAATGTGCGTATTTCTCTCAACCTTTCGTATGAGTTGAAAATGGGTAGATTATCGTATGTTTTTCAGCCAGGCATTTATTTAAAAAACAACTATCTAATGGATGGGGTCATAAGCAACCGTCTTGGGTTCCGTTATCAATTGAATTCACACCTTTTGGCATGCGTGACGATTAAGGCTCATTGGCTGGCAATTGCCGATTTTATAGAATGTGGGATTGGTTATCAGTGGCAAAAATAATGATTTGTAAAATGAATAACAGAAGACAGAAGTTCCAATATTCAAACATTCTAAGATTCAAACATTCTAAGACCGGAAGTTGGAACCTGAAATTTTTAACTCTTATTTTGATATTATTTGTCTCATCCATTTATTCATGTGACAACAATGCTTTGTTCGACAGTGGTAAAACGACCACTCGGGAAATACTGATTAACCAGAATGTTTCGGCTTTCGAGGCCGAAAGCATCTTCGATATCACCGTAGTGCAAGATACCATTAACAAAATACTTATTACTTGCGGTGAAAACCTGCAACAATTTGTCGACATTACCATTAAAAATGATACAGTTCATATGAAGCAGCGGACAAAAGAAAACTGGTCACGAAAATACGAGAAGATTAAATTGGAATTATATACAAAGCAAAACTTACATATTGATATTCACGAACCGGTTCATCTTACAACACGTGGAATTTTTAGTATCCCTAATTTTGTTGTTTGGGATTGGACCATGTTCAGCGAAATTGACGTTAACCTCGATGTAGACTACTGTGAATTAATAAATTCACCAGAACATTTCGGAGTTATTAAAGCAAAAGGCAAAAGTAAATCAACTTTTCTATGGAACAGAGGATCGTGTCAATTTTTGACTGATAGCCTTGAATCAATATCATGTTATGTAAAACAACACGGGTGGGGTGATATGTATGTTAATGCTACTGACAATTTAACGGTTTCGCTGGAATTCACAGGAAATATTTTTTATAAAGGCAACCCTTCAAAAATAGTTATTGAAAACCAATCATCAAGCGGGAAACTTATAAAAATGGATTCAATTCCATAGAATAATGAGTGCCTATTCTTTATTATTTCTTCCCTAATATTGTAATTTATATTCAAAAGGCTTCTTCTTATCTATCCATTTCAAAACCAGAAACAATAATAATAAATCTATCACCAAAAAGGCTAAAGCATACGTTTTAAACTCAGTAGCTAACCAAGCTAAACCAAAGCCAACAATATTTAACGCCAAAGCCCATATTACTGTTTTCTGATGACTGAAACCAGCCTGAACAATACGTTGATATGCATGTTTACGATGTGCATGGCTAAGATCTTCTTTATTCTTGATCCTACGAAATAAAGTAACCGTGGCATCAACCCAAAATAAAGAAGTAAGAATAAGCCATACAGGAAGCGAAGAAATCAAGTTATTTTGATAGTAAATCACTATTACTGCGATTGTAAAACCTAACAAGGTACTACCAACATCACCCATAAAAATTTTTGCTTTCTGCCAGTTCCATACTAAAAATCCTAATGTAACAGCGACTAACAATAACCCCAACGTATTTGCAAAAAGCAGATAAGATGCTGCTCCTATGTAAACTACTTCTGAACCTATGTATCCATCAATACCGTCGAGAAAATTAAAAAGATTAGTAAACCATATTACCCCTATCAATGCCAATGGAGTAAATAACCAAACATTAGTAAGTTTAAAAAAACCAAAATCTATAATTCTCTCGCCACCTAAAAAATAAATAGCCAAACTTGCTACAATTAATTGGGTAAAAAACCGAATAATAGGGCGTATACTAACAATATCATCAAGGAATCCTATAATAACAAGAGGAATTCCGGAAAGTAACGCAAAAAATAAATCAGCCGATATCAAATTCTTCCAAAAAAAATAGGTAATGCCAATAAACCAGGATATAACCACGGCAACACCCCCTCCTCTCGGTATTGGCACTGCATGAGAACTGCGATCGTTTGGCTTATCCATAATAGAATATTTCAACGCGAACTTTCTCACCACGTAAGTCATTAAAAACGACAATCCAAACAGTCCTATCAAAATACCAAAGTTCATGTAAATATTCTCCAGTAGAATGCAATAATTAGTAGCAATAAATATACTATAAAAAATCACTACTGAACGGGTAAAAAAATAAATAAAAGAGGGGTTACTACCCGAAGGTTTCACCCCCATGTTGTAAGTTTGCTTTGCGAACTAAACGATACAACATGAGTAAAAATACAGAAATTAAATTTGTCGGACATCCGATTTTTAAACAAATAATTGGTTTACTGGATGCCATAAACCTTAAAAGCTTAATAATAAAGCACAATGCGGACTATTATTACAAAGCCTTCAAGGCAAAAGCACAATTGACAACCATGCTTTGTGGCATATTAAGCCGGTGCGATTCAATGACCTAAGTATGCGAAGGGCTGCGGGCATTAGGGGGAAAGCTCAACCATCTTGGTTTAGAGAAAGCCCCGGCCAAAAGCACCACATGTGACGGATTGTGCAATCGGGACAACAAGTTCTCATACATTACATCTAACGTTACGCATATGTTTTGTTGGGGAGCTACGAAGCGTTTACTATCATGGTATACCAAATTTAAATAGTAGCAAAACCCTTGAGATTAGTACTTCAACCCCAATAAAATATATGCGGTGTTAGCCACAGGTTATTTTTCTTTTATTTCAATCTTAGTATTCAATTCTTTCAATCTTTCAATGAATATTTCTTGTTGTATAGGTGAGATAAACAATGAACGATCTTTGTTATACCTAATCTCAATACCTTTCATTGACAGAGTTGCCTTATACATTCCTCCAAATGTTTTTTGGTTTAATCTTATAAAGTCAATGTCAATTATTTTGATATTCCAAACAAAAGGTCCAGATGCCGCAACTAATTTATCTTTAGACAACTGATAATAAGTTCCAAACCAAATCCAAAGCAACAAAAAAATCACTAATCCAGAAATTATCCCTGCAATAATTGTCTCAGCATTTAGCATTCTAACTATAAAGCAGAGATAACTTATCAAACCGAATAATATTAATATTGTCGATATTATCAAAAACTTAATCAATCCACTCTTTTCTGTCAAGAATCTAGTTCTCATAATTAGACGCTTTTCGTTTTTTAACTTGTGGCCAACGTTGTATAAACCCACCAAAGATGCATTTATTTCGCTTATATATTCGTTGAATTTTTTTATTCATAAATATGAATTGTGGTTATTCCATTCATTTCCAACTCAAATTTAGAATTATTCTGGTAAAAAGCAAGAAAAAATGTGAAGCTTGTTCTATATGGTTAACAAATGGCTTAATTCATCCCCGCTTGCTATTTCAAGTGGTTCCCGATCGTACTTAAAAATGAGGCCTCCTGTTTCGCCCTTTAGTTGCATACTTTGGCCCGATATAACAAGGTAAGGTCCTTCCCGTAAAGCAATAATCACTCTTCCCGGGTCCATTTCTATCACTTCTTTTAAGCGTGTTTCTCTTGGTTCGCCCTGATGGTCGAGCATTATTCCAAGATTGGCATTGATTTCTATTGCTCTTTTGCGATCTTCATCAGAAACCACGACTTTCTCAATATAGTGTGGGTTTACGCTGATATGTGCCGGTAATACGCCAAGTGCATCTAAGCGGGATACAAGAGACCCATCTGCTAATTCCTGTACTGCGATGTGCATATCATTTGTAGTTCTAATATCATTGGCCATTACGTTTAATCCGGCGCTTGCACCTAATAAAGGCATGCCCTCGGCAACTCTTTTTCTGAAAGTCAATGATTTTTTAAAGGACTTGATAGTTTGTTCAATGATCCATACCCTCAGGGTTTTTAAATCCTGAGGGTGTGGATCAAGTGGGAAGTTACATTTTTTATTCCGTCAACACGCTCTGTGCATTTTTTTCAACAAGAACTGCTTCATATAAGCTTGCGAAAGAGCTCTTCACCCATATCATTGCCGGGAATATTCCTACAAAACACATAATTAACCCCAAAAGACATATAAAAAATGAAACAATGGCCATGAAAAAAATTGTCCACGCATGACCTTTGGTTAGTTTCCAGCTTTCTTCCACTGCCTGGATAGGATCCATTTTCTTATCCATAACAAGGTAGGATACAAATGCCAGACGACAGGCAATAATTATCCCGGGAATGATTAAAAATATAAAGCCCATCATAACAAGTGCAATTGTAAGCAAATTTGCGAGTACAATATGAAGATAATTTTCTTTGAATCCTTTAATAAAGGTTTCAAATTGGGGTTTGATGTCTCTTACCGCATGCACAAATATCAAGTTAGCGCCAAATTCGAAAATGGGCACAACCAGCAAGCTATATGCAACAGCAAATATGCCGATAACCAAGGCAAACATACCCAAAGCTGCCAAGCCGGCATTAAAAAAATCAAAATGGCCATTATTCCAATGCATACAGCCCGGATTAATATTAATTTTCCCCGCCTGGAACGGCGCTACAAGCACACCTAAAGCTATAACTACCAGCAAAAGTGCAAGAAAATACTTGTTCAAAACTTTCCATCCATTACTAAAGCTACCACTGAAGGTGGGTAGAATTTTGTTTTGTTCGTTTGTTTCCATAAAAGATATTTTTAAATTAAATTTTCGTTTAAAACCGGAACAAATTTATAAACAGGCTTTCTTATGCACTTCATACTTAAGTAGTGATTTTTCAAATTCCTACTTAAGTATGCATGCCACAACTTTGGTTGTATTTATTTTTACCCATATTTTTATAATTTGTAATTTTATAACATGATTAACTATTTAATTGCAACTATATTTGTCCTTTCCATTGCCATTACTTCAGGAAGTATTCTGATTTCGTCTCATTTAAGAACTACGTATAAGACCGATTTTTTCTCGACCCTCCTTTTTTTCCAGGTGTTCTATTTTACGTTCGGAGTCTATGCGATTTGGGGGCAGGTCATTGTAATTTCCTTCCTATCTCCATTTGTCACTCAGGAACTTCTTGTTAAAATTACAGATATTACCGTGTTTCTGGGATTGCCTTTCCTGGTATTTTCGTTGTTAATGTTTGTAAGGCTATGCAGGGAATTGTCCGGAAGAAAAATCAGTAACTCGTTTATATGCTTGTATTTACTAATAAATGTGGCATTGATTTTGGGAATCGGTTATGTTTTAAGGAAATATCCTGATGTTAAAGCCCTTACGGTTGTTAAATATTACTTCATTTTATTAAATTTTTTATTTACCCTGCTCGGTTCTTTTTATTTTCTTTTAGGAAGGAAGAGGCAAGGCGGGCTGCGATATCCTGATCTGAAAAGCCTTTCTGTCGGATTGTTGTCAATGATGGTACTTCAAAATATAGTACTGCTGTTTTATGACCGTAGTATCTATTTAGCCTTGATTTTTACTTTTATTTATTTCGTAAATGGCGGATTCATGCCAATATACATTAGATATAAATCCGATCTGTCAAAACTTTTGCCAGAAAATGAGATGAGCGAATCATTTGAACAATTTTGCAAAACGTTTGAAATATCTCCAAGGGAAACAGAGATCGTAAACGAGATATGCAAAGGCCTTTCTAACCAACAGATTGCCGACAGGCTGTTTATTAGTTTGCAGACCGTAAAAGACCATACGCACAGGATTTATAGTAAAACCAATTGCACCAGCCGTTCCCAGCTAATACGCATGGTAAATGAAACGTTGTTGGGTAAGCAATAAGTGTTATACCCAATATGTAAAATATTTCTACTTTTATTAGATAGACAGGGGTAACGATTTTGGTATTGAAGGCAATGTCCTGTATAGCCACATCAGGTACTTTGACTCAACACTTCGCAGGGCAGGCCACATGTTGCGCCAAACTTTTAACTGATTATCAACCCACAGAAATTCCAAACTGTCTTAATGACAGTGAAGGAGTGTTTAACAAAATGAACCTTTCCATTTAAGCGTGTACTGAAGAAAAAAGTATACTCATGAAACATGCTATCAGTTATAAATTTTGGAATAATATTGTAGGTGCCATGGTATTCCTGCTTTCTGCGTTTATATACCTTTCCACAATAGAACCCACGGTTAGTTTTTGGGATTGCGGAGAGTTTTTGTCGTGCGATTCAAAGCTTGAAATAGCCCATCCTTCAGGTGCGCCATTGGTTATGTTAATACGTCGTGTGGCATCATTACTGGCAGGGTCGGATAAAAGTCATATTGCTTTAATTATCAATGGCACATCTGCCATAGCGAGTGCACTAACCATTATGTTCCTTTTTTGGACGATCACATGGTTTGGTCGCAAATTATTATCAAACACATGGCAGGAATCGAACCGTGAGAAAGTACTTATACTGGCTGCCGGGTTTATTGGGGCCATGGCTTATGCTGTGTCTGATTCGTTTTGGTTTTCAGCAGTCGAAGCCGAGGTTTATGCCTTGTCGTCGTTGTTTACAGCCATGGTTTTCTGGGCCGCAATTAAGTGGGAGGAGACCTCCGGATCGCCAGGTTCTGACCGTTGGCTCATGCTTATTGCTTATTTGTTTGGGCTGTCTATAGGGGTGCACCTGCTAAACCTATTGGCTATTCCTGCGATAGTGATATTATACTATCTTAAAACCTACAAGGCTACCCGAAAAAATACAATCAAAGCCATTATAATAACAGGTCTTATCCTTGGGGTTTTAGTTTACCTGGTCATCCCGGGATTACCAAAATATTTTTCATGGATCGAGCTTATTTCAGTGAATAGTCTTGGACTACCATATAATTCAGGTTTTGTGGTGGGGGGAATAATCCTCGTTGCAGCCGTGTGGCTTGGATTATATTTTTCGAGAAAGAAAAAGAAAGTATGGGCTTATAATTCAATCATCTATTTATCGCTTATCATATTGGGCTTTTCAAGTTATGGGGCTCTTGTTATTCGTTCGCACGACAATCCGCCAGTGGATATGGGAAATCCGGAAGATCCGTTTGCTCTGGAGAATTACCTGAACCGCGAGCAATATGGGCAGAGGCCTTTGATGTATGGTCAATCGTTTGCCTCGCCTATAATCGGTTCCAAAGAACGTGATAGTTATCAGAGGTTTCAGGGGCAATACATTGCCTATCCATTGATTCCGAAATACAGTTACGATCCGAATACACTCATGCTGTTTCCGAGAATGTCGAGCGAAAAACCGGAACATGCCGAAGCATACAAGCAATGGGTTAATTTTAAAGGGAAGCCATATTTCCGGACAACAGGTGACGGTAAGCAGGAGCAAATTATGCTTCCCACCTTAGGCGAAAATATTAAGTTTTTTGTTCAATACCAACTTGGATTTATGTATTTCAGGTATTTTATGTGGAATTTTGCGGGTCGACAAAATGACATACAGGGACACGGTAATATATTGTATGGTAACTGGATATCTGGTATTCCTTTTATTGACAAGGCATTGCTTGGCCCACAGGAGAAATTGCCAGGATCATTAAAGCAGAATCCCGGTCGAAATACCTACTATTTTTTGCCATTGCTTCTGGGTTTACTAGGGTTGTTTTATCATTATAAAAAGGATGTCAGGAATTTTTCTGTTCTTGCCTTGTTATTCTTTTTTACAGGAATAGCTATCGTGATTTTTCTTAACGAAGAGCCGGTTACTCCTCGTGAGCGGGACTATGTGTATGTAGGTTCGTTCTATGCGTTTTGTGTGTGGATAGGGGTAGGGGTTATTGCGTTTTACCAGTGGATTAGGAAATTGCCAAAACTTAATTCTAAAGTGGCAGTGGTTGCAGCAATAGCATTATCGATGAGTGTACCTATGGTAATGGCTATCCGGAATTGGGATGACCACGACCGTTCGGGACGATATGTTGTTTTGGAATATGCACGTAATTACCTTGAATCGTGTGAGCTTAATGCGATTCTCTTTACCAATGCTGACAACGATACATATCCGCTTTGGTATGCCCAGGAAGTAGAGGGAATCCGTCGTGACGTTCAAATTGTGTTGTTACCCTATTTATCGGCTTACTGGTATGTTGATCAACTGCGAAAACCTTCATACCACAAGCCTGGCCTGAAGATAAGTTTATCTGAAGGTAAATTTGTGGGAGGACAACGGTCGTACCTTCCTATCGTTGACCGAATTGATTCAACAGTCGAATTACGTTCTTTGCTTGAGTTTATTGGAAGTGAAGACCAAAGAGTTAAGGTTCAGTTAAGCGACGGGCAAACAGTTAATTATATACCATCGCATAAAGTGAGCCTTTTAGCCGATAAAAATAAAGCATCAGTAAAACCCCGAAATCAATGGTCAATGGAAAATACTATTGAAATATCATTGAAAGGGCAATATCTGAGAATGGATCAAATGCTTTTGCTTGATATTTTGGCCTCGAACAAATGGGAAAGGCCTGTATATTTTGCTTCTGTGGAAGAACCCAGGTTATATGGGTTGGATAAATACCTGCAATTGGATGGTTATGCATATAAACTTACTTCATATAAAAGCAATCCCCAGGATATATCGGAAATTGGCATTATAGATGGCGATTCTCTTTACGATAAATACATGAACCGGTTTTCCTTTGCATCACTTGCTGATCCTAAAGTTTACCTAGACTGGACACATGTCAGCACCGTATCGATCCTGTCGTTGCGTAACAAATTTGCACGATTAGCCGAAACACTTCTAACCGAAGGTAAAACGGACAAGGCTATAAAGGTGTTGGATAGGATCACTGCAATGCTACCTCACGAAAGGATAGCTTATGACTACCAGGTTTTGAGGATTGCCAATGACTATTTACAATCCGGGCAAAGGACAAAAGGTGAGGGGGTATTGAAAAAACTACAGACTGTTACCGAAGAGAATCTGGATTATTTTAAATCAATTCCAAAGACACAGCTTAGCGGCATAGATTACGAATTGCGTTTGGACCTGTTTATCATGCAGGAGATTATGAGAATTGCCCAGAACTATCACCTGGAAAATATATCAAAAGAAGTTGCTCAATAATTGGAAAGGGTTGGAAGGTAAGTTGGTACCGTATTCGCAAATGCAGAATTGATAAGCTAAAGAGACTCACTTTAATTTCTATTTACAAGTATCCTTTACAATCAAATTAGTATCTGCGACCAGCGTATGTATCTGGCAACTATCAGAATATCCGGGATTAGAAGGATTGTTTTTAATATTTCCAAAAAACAGGAAGTAAGCCAGGCAAGCGGATACCAAACTAGCCTTAAATCCAAGACTTTTCATCGAGAACAACCAAACCAACATCCCTCCAAATGAATTCATATGAATTTTACGGGATGGCTGCTTAATCATGAAATAATGATTTAACCGTTCCTCAATAGCCTTGTTAGGCTCGATACCTGGATTATCGCTCGATACCATGTTTCTGAATAAGTTGTCAGTATGACCGAATTTGTTTTTCATACTTATTAAGTTTTAATCAATTAATATTTTTTGCCTCTCAACTTCATCACTTTAAAGTGACTTAGAAAGGGGCTTGCTTATATTTTACCAGTCGCTCTGCAAGACGTTTCCTGGTATAAAAGAGCCTGGATTTTACGGTTCCTTCTGATATTTCAAGGATTTGGCCAATATCTTTCACTGAAAACCCTTCGCGATAGCGCAATAAAAATGCTGTTTTGTGCATTTCGTCGAAGCTTTCAAGTTCTTCGAACACATTTTTAGTGAATTGCTCCATGTCAACTGCCTGTTCTTCGATACATGGCTCTTCATCATCTAATAATTGGTCTGTATATGATTCAATTGCAACGTCCTTTCTTATATCCATTCTACGGTATTCATTTTTACACATATTATGGGCAATACAAAAAATCCAGGTAGTAAATTTTTGTGATGGGTCAAATGTCATGGCCTTATCAATCAGTTTTATAAAAATATCCTGAAGGAAATCCTGTGCTTTTTCATTGGAATTGCCTAGCATCCGATAGAAGTAGTAGAGAAGACGCTGGCTGTAACGTTGATAAAGCTGGTTAAAAGCTGCAGAATTGCCGCTAACCATCAATTGCACCAATTGCTCGTCCGTGTAATCCTGATATTTACTCTTTAAACTGAACATTTAATTTTTTTCCCGAAGCATAATTGATAAGCCAATCATTGCATAACCTATCAAAAGTATAATGGGTGCCAGAGTCAGTTTATGCCAGGCAAACACCGTTTCTTCATAAGATTTATTGCCTGACGCACCCCATCCTAATATTATATAACCCAAAATTAAGAGGAAAATGCCTAATCCCAACCATCTGATATTCAATTTAAGAAAATTTAACGTTTGTCCTTTCATGAAGTACTGTTTATACTACTATACACTCAGGAAGAAAAAGGTTCATAAAAAAGTAAAAAAATTTATGTTATTTTGTGTGTGTACTTAATTAACCTGTCATGAAAGATTTAAACTTTACTTTTTTATTAAGCTTGATGCTGTTTTTGAATACAGTCACTTACGCACAGCCGCAAGTCATCAAAGTATGGCCGGATAAAATACCTGGCGCAATTGATAACCCTTTGTATAAAGAGACAACTATATATGAAGACAACAATGCTCCGAGGGTTAGTAAAGTAACTGATCCAACTATTTCGGTTTACTTGGCCCCAAAAAACAAAGCTAACGGAACGGCAGTTATAATATGTCCTGGCGGAGGATATGCCCGTCTTTCCATTGATCACGAAGGGTATCAGGTTGCAGCGTGGTTAAACGAAATTGGTATTACAGCGATATTGTT
>Ga0182017_10001598_pt1 | contig 17463 bp, 16 predicted proteins | sample 712E3DmetaG_FD_120492 | JGI IMG/M metagenome (GOLD analysis project Ga0182017, IMG submission 120492) | Permafrost microbial communities from Stordalen Mire, Sweden - 712E3D metaG | ecosystem: Environmental > Terrestrial > Soil > Wetlands > Permafrost | place: Sweden: Stordalen | collected... | reverse complement strand
TCAAGTGGTCGAGGAATGGACGAGGCGAGGATCCGAGGACGGGACGATCGCGGAAATGCGCACCCAACGAGACGACGCGACGAGGATGGTCGTCAACCAGGAGCAAGTCCTACGGCGCCTGCGTGATGCTTACGAGGCTGGAGCCATTGAACTCGATGACCTCGTCGCGCGCAGCGAACGGGTCCGCGCACGCCTCGTGCGGGCGCGCGAGGAACTTGGGCAAGCAGAGAAGCAACTCACGCAGACGGTCGAGATCACCGCCATCGTTGGTCGCCTCACTGATTTCTCCGCGCATGTTCGAGCCGGCCTTGATCGCCTTGACTGGCAGCAACGCCGCCAGATAATCCGAACGCTCGTCTCCCGCGTCGAGATCGGCGAAGAAGGCGCCACCGTGGTCTACCGCGTGCCTGCCATCACGAACCCTGAAAGCGAGGGCGCCGGCCCCGATCGTGAGGCTGAGCGACCTCTCGACGGCCAGATTATTCCATTGTGTGGGGGGAGTGCTGTCACCGCTCTTGGCCAACGTGCTGCTCGACGAAGTGGACAAGGAGCTGGAGAAACGCGGGCACGCATTCTGCCGCTACGCTGACGACTGCAACGTATACGTGCGGTCGCGGCGCGCGGGCGAGCGCGTGATGGGGCTGCTGCGGCAGCTGTACGCGGGGTTGCGGCTCCGAATCAATGAGACGAAAAGCGCGGTAGACCTGGCGTGGAAGCGGAAGATTCTGGGCTACTCATTTTGGGTGGCCAGGGATTCGACGGTGAGGCGGCGGGTGGCGGACAAGGCCCTTGCCACAATGAAAGACAGAATCCGCGACATCACGAAGCGGACGGGCGGGCGAAGCATTGAACAAGTGTGCAAACGGCTGGACGAATACCTGCGCGGATGGAAGGAATACTACCGTCTCGCGGACACGCCCCGCATCTTTGACAACCTCGACCGATGGATTCGCCGTCGCCTGCGGGCTTCTTGAAACACTAGGGACAGCAATCGACCGTCTATCGGGAACTGCGGGCTCGTGGAATGTCCGAGGACGCGGCCGACGTAGTGGCCGTGAACTGTCGCCGCTGGTGGATGAACTCGGGTAGAATCATTCATGTGGCACTTCCCAATCGCTACTTCGACCAGCTGAGCGTGCCCCGACTGGCCACGCAACCTCAACTTCGCGAACCGCCCGGTGCGGACCCGCATGCCGGGTGGTGTGGCAGGGGTCCTTGACGATCAGTCGAGGGCCCTATGCCGATCCAGCTCCGCACCCGCCGCCCAAAGTCCAACGGACAGCGGGACCACGTCGTCCCGACCCCTGCCGTGGTATCTTCGCCCCAGGACCCAAGGGGACATTTCTACTTGGAATGGGGACATTCCTAACCAGCGCGCCTGCCGCGTCCGCGAGCGAGACCGCCGCGTGAGGGATCATGGTTCCCAAAAGTTGACGACTCCGGCATCTGTGGTCGCGCCCGACAAGGAGATAGCCGATGGACCCAAGGCCGCTCTCCCTGGAATTGCGGCCCCTGCACCACGGGGCCTACAGTCAGATCACGCTGAAAGGCCCAGTGGCGAAGGTGCCACGAGCCCTGCAAGTGCGGCGGCTGATGTCGGTGCTGTGGCTGTGGCGCGGCAGTCCCGTCGATGTTGTGTTGTGTGTGGACGGGACCAACACGGGCGCCTGCTGGCTGGAAGTCTGGGAGGACGTGCTTGGCCGCGTCCCCAGCCACCACCTGAATCTGCGCTATCTCATCTCGCGCAACACGCTCGCTCAAGGGTCACCGAGCGCGCAGAGACCTTCATCCTCGAGGGGAAAGGCTACAAGCCGAGCAGTTTCTGAGCATCACCAGCCTGTCCGGGAGGGAACGCTCAGCCCCGCGCTGTCGCCACGGTCGCGGCAGATGCCCTACGCCACCCTCGCGCCAACGGGCAGCGCGAAGATCCGTCTCCGCGCCACCGGGTGGGTCCCTGGCCCCGGTGATTCTGGTGAAAGTGGGACCCTCGCTGGCCGCTGGCGACGGTCCGAATTGAGGTGGAACAAGGAGTGCACTTGGCGTGGATGATCGCAACCTGCGGGCGCGCCGGGTCGGAATGTGGGCGAAAAGTCGAATAGCCCTGTGAGTCATGTCCCTGAATGAACGCCGCATGAAGTAGCAAGTCGTGATGGATGAGATGATCGGAACCGTCGGCCGGATCGATGGTGCCATTCCTGCCTCGCACCGGGACTGCCGCGTCCCCGAGGCCCCGGCGGATGACGGCGAAAAGGCTGGCCCGGAGGGAAGGATATCTTCGCACAGCCATGCCAGTTCCACTGCGAGGCAGCAAGAGATGATTGCGCTACTTTGCGTATTCCGCCTTTCTCTACCCGGTCGCTTCACCTATATTTCGCGCATGACTCGGTTGTTGGAGTCATGGCACTCCTTGACGTTGAGGAAGCGATATCACCTGCTGAACTATCTGGTTCGCAGTCGTGGGTACACTAGATACCTTGAGATCGGGGTGAGAAATCCCAGGATTACCTTCAACCGGATAAGGGTCGCCAGAAAAGAGGCTGTTGATCCGGCGCCCTTGGCACCCCTAGGGCACGTAATGAGGTCGGACGATTTCTTCAGCATGATGGATGCGAATGGTCGCGCGGCGGAGTTTGACCTGGTATTCATAGATGGGCTTCACCTGGCAGATCAGGTCGAGCGCGACGTTGAGAATTCTCTCCGGTACCTCAGTCCCGGGGGAACCATCGTTCTCCACGACTGCAACCCTCCGAACGAGGAGGCCCAGGCAGAATTCTTCGACGGGACACAGAAAGTCTGGACGGGAACGGTCTGGAAGGCGTGGGCCAAGCTTCGCGCGACCCGAGCCGACTTGTCGATGTGTGTCGTGGACATCGATCTTGGCTGTGGTGTCGTCCAACGCGGAAGCCAGACCTGTTACCCAGCGCCAGTACAATTCGACCAGATGACCTATCGGTTTCTGACGAGCAATCGCCGCGAGCTGCTGAACCTGGTTTCGGCGGCGCAGTTTCTGAGCCTAGAAGGCCGAACGAGCCCGCTGTTGAAGGTCAGTGAAAATGTCCTACTAACAGGTCGGTGAAAATGTCGCCCCCCTCCTGGCAGAAGGGGGGATGCTCTTGAGCGAAAAAGCTTGGAAACGGCTGGACACGGCAAGACGAATCGAGGGAGGGGAGTTGACGGTTGGGGAGGCAGCCAAGGCCTGTCCATGTGCTTTCTCGGTCGTGGCTGGCCCATCCCATCCTGTCCCAGTATACGATCGGCGAAAAGGGGCGCAAATCCAGATGGTTGGGTGCAGTGCCAGTCGTTGCGAAGGGCACGGAAAGGGGTACAAGGTGCCTCGTGACGAGGAAGAAGGACGAGCCCACTGGGTCGATGCTGCCGCTGCCGTTGCAATTTCTGGCAGCGTGGCTGGCGGTGTGGCTCGGACGGGTATTGCAGCAAGAGGTCGACTACCTGACGGCCGAGAACCGACTCCTGCGCGAGAAGCTCGGCGGCTGAAAGCTGCGACTGACGGATGCCGAGCGGCGGCGTCAGATTTCGACGGATAGCGATTGCCGTCTGCGAGCAACTGGCGAACCACGACCGCCCACGGTCGCCACATCATGGCAACTTCAGTCTCAGAGCCAACCGGCCGATAGGAAGAGAAAGTGTTTGGGCGGCTAGATGAGACGTCACGCAAAGCTGGTGTCCTCCTTGGCCCTTTGCCTGGTGGCGGGGGTGGCACTGCTCACCTTCCTTGCCAACAACCTGCGTTGCGGGAGGGCTCCTCCCGCAATGCAAAGTGCTCCGAGGGCCAAACGGAAAATCCTATTCGTGAACTCGTACCACGAAGGCTATCCGTGGAGCGATGGCATTACCCAAGGAGTCCTTCAGGCTCTGCACCTAGGTCGTTCTCCCATCTCGGGCACCCAGTTCGAGGGAGATGCGAGCAACGTGTCGCTTCGCATCTTCTACATGGATACCAAGCGCAACGATTCGGAGGAGTTTGGGCGGGCGGTAGCCGCGCGGGCCAAGGCCGAAATCGATTCCTGGAAGCCAGACGTCGTCATCTGCTCAGACGACAACGCGGTGAAATACCTGATTGTCCCTTACTTCAAGGGCTCGACTCTCCCATTCGTCTTCTGCGGAGTGAACTGGGACGCCTCGGTCTATGGGTTCCCCTGGCCCAACGTGACCGGCATGGTCGAGGTCTCCTTGATTCCCGACATGCTCAAGCTGATCCAGGCGCACGCCAAGGGTGTGCGAGTGGGGCTCTTGGGCGCCCGCAACGAGTCGAACCTCAAGGAGATTGAGGCCTATCGCACCACCTTCCATGTCGAGCTAGCAGAGGTCGCCCTCGTCGACAATCTTCACGATTGGAAACAACGTTTTCTCGCGCTCCAGAAGAGCGTGAACATGCTCATCCTCGCTCCGCCGTCCTTTCTCGCCGCCGGCGAGGACAACCGTGCGAGGCACACAGAGGCAGAGCAGTTCGTGCTTGAGAACACGCGGATCCCCACCGGAAGCGTGGAGGACTGGATTGCTCCCTACTCCCTGGTCTGCTTTGCGAAGAAGGCTTCGGAGCAAGGCGAATGGGCTGGCCAGACCGCCCTGCGGATCCTCCACGGAACGCCACCTTCCGAGATTCCGATCACGATGAACCAGCAGGCCACCATTTACCTGAACATGCCGCTTGCCAAGAGGCTGGGCTTCCGTTTCCCGGTCGAGCTCATCGAGAAGGCGGTCCTCCTCAATGGACAGGAGCCATGAAGATTGCCAACCTCACCCTCCGGGCAAGACTGTTGCTGCTGGTCGGCGCCGGCTTCACTTTCGCCACCCTCGTGCTCGCCATCACCGCGAACAAGGTCCTGACCGCTCAGGCGAACCAGATGCAATCGCAGCTGGTCGCCGAGCACCTCGATTCCATATTGAGTGTTCTGCAGCGCAAGCAGGAGATGCTCGAGAAGACCGGGATGCCGGACGTCTACCGGTCGGCGTTGCAAGAATCAGCACGTCGCGAGCTCTCTGCCAAGTACTACCCGACCGGCGACGTTCTCTCGTTTCCCTTCATACTCGATGCCGAGCGGCGAGTGGTCATGCATCCGTTGCTGCCGCCCGGCGACGACTCGCTCGTGGCTCGCTTCGCGGACCTCGCGAACCCGCCGCCGCAGAGCATCGGCGAGGTCGAATACGAGAGCAAGGGCGTACGCAAATGGGCGTTGGTGCGTTCCTACGCGCCGTGGGGTTGGACCCTCTTCTATTCCACTCCACTCAGCGCCAAGTACGGAGTGGTCCGTGAGCTGCACACCACGTTGCTGGCGACGATGGTTGCCGTGGCGGCGCTGGTCCTCGGGGCTCTCTCCTTGATGATCGCCTTGGTGACCAAGCCCATCCACGATCTCACCGGCGCAGCTCTTCGCATGGTCGGCGGCGAACTCGACGTGCCCATCGACGTCCGCGGCGCAGGAGAAATCGGCATCCTCGCCCAAAGCTTTGCCAAGATGCGCGACGCGGTGCGATTGAAGATCCACTGCCTGGACATGGAAATCGATGAACGCAAGAAGGTGCAAGAAGCCCTAGGCCACGCGCTCCAGACCACCGAGCAGATCATCGACTTTGCACCATTTGCGCTGGTTCTCGTCGACGCCGACGAAAGGATACGCCAAGCGAACGAGCTCGCGGGAAAGATCCTGGGCGCCAGCCCGGTGGAACTGGCGGGGCAGAACTGGGCCAAGTTCGCTCCTGGCCTGCTTCATGATCGTCTCCCCCACAAGTCCGAAGAGACCGCCGTCGTCGATACCCAAGGCAAGCCGCTCCCGGTGCTGCTCTCGGTCATCCCGGTTCTCCTTGGCAACGAAGCGATCTGGATCGAGGCATTCCTCGATCTGACCGAACGAAAACAACTGGAAGCGCAGCTGAGGCATGCTCAGAAACTGGAAGCCGTTGGCCAGCTCGCATCAGGCATCGCCCACGAGATCAACACCCCGGCCCAGTTCGTGGGAGACAACATCCACTTCCTCGCCGAGGCTTACGCCGGTGTGAAACAGCTCATGGACGAGTATCGCCAGGTTCTCGGGAATCTGACCGCTCTCCCTGGCTACGAGCACTTCGTCGAAAAGCTCAAGCGAGCCGAGGAGGGCGCCGACCTCGCGTACATAGAGGAGAACGCGCCGACGGCGTTCGCGCGTGCCTCCGACGGCATCGCGCGCATCTCTGGAATCGTGGGCGCGATGAAGGAGTTTGCTCATCCTGCTCACCGGGAGAAGAGCCTGGCCGACCTCAATCGCGCCCTGAAGGCGACACTGACCATTTCCCGAAACGAATACAAATACGTGGCTGACATCGAGACCGAGTTTGGCGACCTGCCGCCCGTGATGTGCCACATCGGCGACATCAATCAGGTCTTCTTGAACCTTCTGGTCAACGCCGCCCACGCCATCGCCGACGCCGGCAGTACGAGCGACAAGCTGGGACGGATCCGCGTCCGGAGCGCGCCCGAAGGCAAAGCCCAAGTCCGCATCGAGATCGAGGACACGGGGTGCGGCATACCTGCCGAGATTCGTGACCGCATCTTCGATCCCTTCTTCACCACCAAGGAAGTCGGCAGAGGTACCGGGCAGGGTTTGGCCATCGCTCGCAACATCGTCGTCGACCAGCACCACGGCTCGCTGACCTTCGAGAGCGAGGTTGGAAAGGGAACAACCTTCACCATTTTGCTTCCTGTACTGTCGCAATAGTGGGCTTGCCGGCGCGCGAGCGCACCTACGCGGTGTCGCCTGAATTGGCGCACAAACTGGCGCTGCGGCGTTAGGGCTACCACGGCCTGTATCACCAGGCAGCGTCACTGGAAACCAGTCGCAGCTTGCGCAAGCGTGGCCTCGATCACCCGGCGCGGATTCTTTCCATCTGTCTTGATGCCCAGCCTGAGATCGCCGCGGTGTTGGGCCGCCGGCCCATCACCGTCACCGGCGGCGCCACGCCACTGGAAGGCCTGCCGGGTGAAACCACGATGGTCCCTACGTCGACTACGGAGCTAATTTCGAGGCGAGCGGTCTGCTCGCCGACGACAGTGGCTGGCCCGCGCAATGGCGGGGGGGCGCTCTAGAACATGCCGCCGAGCATACTGCGCGCAGGAATGGTGGCGTCGGAGCCACCGAAATCTCGCGGTCCGAGGCTTGGATTTCGTGAGGAGTTTGGTGCCCCTCTCTGTTCCCTGGCACCTACGGATGCGACGCGGACATGCCCTGCATGTGAATGTTGCGTGGGGTGCTATTCCAGCCGGCCGGCAATGGTTGGCAGAAGACTTGATCATTCTCTGGATTGATGACCAACCTGGCGCTCGCCGTGTAGGTCAGATCGTAGTCTTTGGGCTGGAAGCGAGCCACGATATTCGAGGTTTGGGCGAACAGAATGGTTTGGCCGGGTACGAGCGAGAAGACCTGGTCTCCTGCATAGATCATGTCCTGCAAAACAGCCACGGCCGCGGCATTGCCGGCATTGACGATGTTCACGTTCAACTTGCGCGTGGCTCCGACGTTGGCCGTGCCGAAACTCCATTCGGTGGGCCAAAGCTCGTTGGTGATGATGACGCCCTTTGCACCCATGGTTAGGTCCACCGGATGGGGTGTGTCGTTGATGGCATCGGTCGTAATCACCAAAGTTCCATCATAGGTCGCGTGGTCAGGAACGCTGTCGACGGTTCCTGGGATGGCGTTGGGGGTAATGGTGATGGTTGCGGATCCAGCAGGAGCCACCGTGATGGGGACGGCCGAGTAGTCCAGCACGTAGTAGCTTGCATGATTGGCCGTGACATCGGTAATCCGGTAAGACGCGCTCCCCGGGTTGGTGACGACGATCTGTTGCGGGGCGGCCGTTGCGCCGCAATTTACCAGGCTGAAGTCCACGGATACCGGAATACCGGCCACCATGGCTAGCGTGGCCGTGCCCGTGGCTGGGATATTGCCTGAGGCAGTGCCGCAATTGACCTCCGAGCCGATCTGCCAATGGACTGCCGCGAACAGATCGAGTTGATTGCCGCTACTGATGATGGCGGGGTTGGCGCCGGGAGAGAACGTCACCGTGACATCGACGTGGCCCCCGGCGGGAACGCTGACCGACGATGGGTCCACAGTGAAATACGGCGCTCCGCCCCCAGTGACTGAGAAGGTGACCGCTGCGGGATCTGAATTCGGGTTGGCGCTGTTTGCAACCGTGAGGGTAATGGGAGTCGCCTGTTGCGCTGGTGAGGCAATGGGAACGGATCCGAAGTCGAGCGCTGTCGCGGCAATGACGGTCACTGCGTCGCCAAGCGGGGTTTGGGTCAGCGTGATGTGGTGAACGCTGTCACCGATGATGGTGGTGGAGATGTCGATGGTGTCCGAAACGATGGTCGCGCCGCTAGGACTGTCCGTGCTCACGGCCACGTGTGAGGTTGGCGCGGGGTTGCCGTCTACGGGCGCAGTAAGGGTGGCCCCCGATGAGGAGAGGTGGAAGATTGAGCCGCCTCCGCCTTCGAGAGCGGCCGTCCAGGTCATGGCTGCGGTTCCAGTGTTGGTGATGGTGAAGCTCTGATTGGCCGCGCTTGCACCGCAAGCGGTGGCGAAGTTCAGCGACAGATCTGACAGTGCGATAGCGCCATTGAGAGAGCTTCCGGTCAAGGAAAGCGGGCTCGGCAAGGGTTGGCAAGTCGCAACCGGGGTTGCCAGCGCTAGCGTCAAAGTGCCCGTCGCCGGTCCCGCCGCATCAGGCGCGGTAAAGTCCACGGTGCCGTCGGCCGAGTGGCCCGCGGTAATGGTAACAGGGGAGGTACTGGTAACGCTAAACGCCCCCGTTGCAACCAAACTAACTTGTGCGTCTAGGTTGCCAGAGTTGAGGACATGGAAGTTGTCACTCGTTGTTTCTCCTGGCGGCAGAGAGCCGAACGATCCGAAGGTGTCCGTCGTGTTCCAAGCAAGGACTGCACCTCTCGCGCGCTCCGTGACGTTCACCAGGTGTTGGTCGTCGCTCGGCACGTCAGTCTGAATGGTCAAGGTGTCATCGAAGCTGGCTCCCGGGGTGGAGACCTGCGGGATCGCCGGTGCGTGAATGGTCACCACCAGGGTTCCGCCAGCGGGGATCGTCTTTCCCGCGGCGTCGGAGGTGTAGCCCGCCGAACCCGTGAATGCCGCACTGGTGATGTGCGCTGCCGAGCCACCCGAGTTCGTCAGGGTGAAGGTCTGGACCGCTGGCGCCTCGCCCGCACAGGGATTGAGACCAAAGTCGAAGATATCGGTCGGCCACCCGGTAATTGAAGCGGGTGAGACCGGCGCATCGGGAGTGGCCGATCCGCCAGTGCCGCCGGCGCCGCCGCTACCGCCCGCCCCGCCGGTGCCGCCCGTGGCACCGACGCCACCGCTACCGCCCGCCCCGCCGGTGCCGCCCGTGGCACCAACGCCGCCGCTACCGCCCGCCCCGCCCGCGCCGTTGGCGTCGATGGCGCCGCCCGCGTCACCATGGCCAGTTTGCGTGCTTCCACCCGCGCCGCCCGAACCGCTCAGCGGGCTGTCAGCCGGCGAACCATCTACAAGAGAGAGGCCGCCGTCTGCTGTGATGGGAGCGTCGTCGCCTGGGTTGGCATCTTCCGCGCTGCTGCCAAGAGAGTCATCCGCGCTGGGGACGTCGATGGTGGGGACGCTGGCTTTGTCTTGGGCGCCGTCATTGTTGATCTCGACCACATCGTTGCCAGCCAACCCGTCCGGCGCATTGCCGGCCACCTCAGGTTGGCTCACACCGGCTTCGAAGTGCGCGCTAGCCCCATCCAGACGGCCATCGACCACAGGTCCGCCATCTGCGGGCCAGCCAACAACATCTTTCTTGGCATCGCTTGGCGCGCTCGCGTCCTTCTTGGTCGCGCTGCCCCCGCAGTTGCAACCAGCGATAGTCATCGTGCCGACAAGTCCGAACAGGGCGATAGGGAAGAACAGGTTGGAAATTTGAAAGCGCTTCATTCGTCGATCTCCAGTGAGTTGTCTGATTTCGATCCGTGCGAGCGCGCTATGCGATTGCGAGCAAGCCTGAGTCGGTATCGGCGGAACACGTGAAGGACCTGAGGACAGTGAACAGGCAGCTCGAAGGCTGCAATCGCGCTTACACATGGAATGACGCACGATCAGCCGTAGTAGTTGCTGCCATTTGTGATTTAGCCCGAATCGCTGGATCGGATGACTCTCGCGGACGTGCGCGCGTTCGCGGCCAAGCATTACACGCCCAATGCGGCAACGCTGATCGTGCAAAGCCCATTACCGACCAGCGCGCAGCGAGCGTTGGTCGAGCGTGTCTTCGGCGATATTCACCCGGCGTCGGCGCCGCAGAGGAGCCCGAGCAACCGCGCGCTCGACTCGCCCGCCAGCAAGCTTCGCGAGTATTCCGCTGCCGTCGCGGCCCCGGTGGTTTGGATCGGCTGGTCGCTGCCCGGCATTGGCATCGAGCCCCAAGGGCTGGGGCCTCTCTTGGATCAGCTCGTAAAGTGGATGCTTGGGCGGCGACCGAGTAGTGCCTCCTTGGTGCATCAGAGGGCGTCTGAAAAGCTGTCTTGGGCGTTCACCCGGCGCGAAACCGGCCTCAATGAGCTAGGGCCCAGCGCAGGGCCGACTCCAGGTCGGGATGGGCGAAAGCAAATCCAGAAGCGAGCAGTTTCTTTGGCAAGGCTTTCTGGCCCGCCAGTAGCAATTCGTCACCCATTTCCCCGAAGAGCAACTTCACCGCAAAGGCCGGGAATGGCAGCAGCGTGGGGCGGCCCAGTATCTTTCCCAGGGTACGCGTGAATTCACCGTTGGGTACCGGCTGTGCAGTGGTGAGGTTCACCGGCCCGGAGAGATCCGCAGCAGCGATCGCGTATTGGATGGCGGCCGTCGCGTCGGCCAGCGAGATCCAGCTCATCCATTGCCGTCCCGTCCCTACCACGACGCCCGCACCCATCTTGAAGCGTGGAAGCACGCGCGCCAACATCCCGCCCTGGCGGGAAAGTACGATGCCACTGCGCAAGTGAACCGTACGAATGCCAGCGTCCCGCGCGGGCGCGGCGGCTTCTTCCCACTGGCGGCAGACGTCCGCCAGAAAGCCTTGGCCCGGGCCCGAGGCTTCATCCAACAATTCATCCCCGCGCGACCCATAGAATCCGACCGCAGAAGCGCAGATGAAGACTTTCGGCCTGGTTGGCAGTTGCGCAGCCGTCTGGGCGAGCAGGCTGGTGCCCTTGACCCGGCTGTCGCGGATGGCCTTCTTGGTTGCTTCGGTCCAACGAACGTCGATGGCTTTCCCCGCCAGGTGCACCACCGCGTCCACACCATCCAGACGCGAGGCATCCAGCACCCCGGCCTCGGGATCCCAGGCGATTTCGCCTTCTGCTTCCTTGGGCTTGCGCCGTACCAGGGTGCGTACGCTGTCGCCGGCGGATCGCAGGCGTTCAGCCAAGGCGCGACCGATCAAGCCCGAGACGCCTGAAATCAAGACGCGCACGAGAGCCTCATCGCGGGAGTGGGCCCTTTGCCCAAGGAAAGGTTGGTCGCAACAAACACTTCTCCACGCTACAAGCGTGCCACGAGCGGCGCCAGCGAAACGTAGGAGATGTAACGTAGGAGCGACAGAGATCGCTGTACTCAAATCACATGCGTGAGATAGTGCCTACCCACGCCACCGGGCTGCACAGACCAGGGAGGACACCATGAAGCGAACCACACTTTTCTTGGGAGCCGGCGCCTTGTTTCTGGCCGCCGCCTGCACCGAGCAGACCCCGCCACGCAAAGCCGAGCCCACGCCAGCGCCTGCCAAGCCGGTCCTGCCCGCGCGTGCTGCCGACGCGGGACCAGTCGCTGACGCACGCCCGGCCGATGCGCATCTGGGCATGATGGCGCGCTACGAACTCTGGAAAGCCAAGAAGGAGGCAGACGCGAAGCTGGCCACCCAGCTCGCCGCCGAGGAGCAGGCGCGTCTGCTCAAGTTCGACAAGAGCAAGATGCCCAAGCATCTGGCTTTGTTCGCATTCGAGAAGAAGACCCGCAAGGCGCTCGACGATGCGGCCGAGAAGCTGAAGGGCAAGCCGGATGCGCGCGACCAGCTCGCCAAGCTGGTGGCCTCGCAGCGCAAGGCCATCGAGGCCCAGGCCAAGATCTTGCGCGCCATGGATCCACAAGGCGGAAATTCCAACATCGCCACCGATCACGACGTCAGCCTGAATTCGCTGGCCAACGACTATCCTGAGGCCATCGCGGCTTCTTTCCAGGGCGACGCAAAGCCGCTGGCCGTTGCGCGCGCCGAACTCGACAAGCGCGAGAAGAAGATCACCTCGTGGCTGGCCGAGGTGAAGAGCAAGAAGTAGCTACTCCACCACCAGCGCATTGAACGCCGCCACCAGGCGACGACAGGCGCCCAGCGCGGCGAATTCGCTGCGCGGCTTGCCGTCCGTGGGTCGCACCACGGCCATGGTGTCCTGCGCGGCTTTCATGAAATCGTTGGCCCCGGTGGTGCGCGCCAGCTCCGGTCGTGCGTTCTCGGCATAGTCGAGGAACATCGAGTAGGCGTCGTTGAGGGCGCTGGCCTGCTCGTCCACTGACTGGTGCGCCGGGGGATCGGACTTCATCGCGCGCAGCCAGGCATTGGCGCCCAGGGCGAAGCGGCGCATGTGCCAGGCCGCCTTGCGCCCGTCGAGCTTCTCCTCGAGCGCCAACTCCTGCCACTGCCACTCGCTGCGCGCGGCCAGCAGCTCGGCACGCAAGGCCGCGCTCGCGCGCATGACGGCTTCCAGCTTCTGTCCCGCCTGAACCGCGGAAAGGTAGCTGTCAGCCGCGGTCTCGAGGGCTGCGATGGCCGGCGCCAAATCGCGCGCCTCGCGCACCAGGGTCTGGCAGCGGGCCAGGTCCTCGCCGTGCAGGCGAACCCGCGCGCCGGCCGAGGCCTTTTCGCCGCCTTCGCTGGTGTCGCTCGCGGCCGCCAGGCACTGGGCGTACTTGTCCAGTTTGGCCAGAGCACCGTCAATCTCGTCCGACGGCCGTGGCGTTTCGGGATAGCGCAGGGACAGTTCGGCGGGTGCGGGCGGTGGGTCGAGAGGCGAGGGCGGCACCAGCAGGTGATTCATGCGCACCACCAGCTTGAGCCCAGGTTTGGCTTCGAACGAGAACCGGCGGGTCAGGCGCCCGGGCGCCGTCGCGTTGAGCAGGTGGGGCGTGGCCGAGTCGAGGGAAAGCTCGCGCTTGGCAGCGGGGATATGATCGATCTGAACGCTGGCGTCCGGCGGATCCAGCACCAGCGTCACTTTGCGCATGACCCCCTTGGCAGGGGCGGGCGCGCTCGCGGCAGAAGGGCCCTGCCAGAAGTGATACCCGACCCGCGCAGCGATGAGGACTCCAAGCCCGATTGCCAGCTTGACCAGCAGGCGGCGGGTGCGCGCCGACAAGACCTGCTCGGGCGCCAGGGCTGCCGGGGCCTGGGTAGGCGGCCTGGCGCGCGGCCGCTCGGCCAAAGGGGGAGGCGGGGCCTGCTCGAAGGGCCGCGCTAGGGCCGGCCATTGAGCGTCGTCGTCGAGCGCTGCCGCCGAGGGGCGCGGCCGGTCATCTTCGGAGCGCGCTTGCGCCCGACGCCGGATCTCCGGACGAGGCGGTGCTTCAGCGCCTGCCCCTGCCGGTGCTCGCGGTGGCGGCGACGATCCCCAGCGGGTGCCGCCCAACTCCAGCGGCGCTTTCTGTTCGGGCGTGGGCGCGAAGCGATCGTCTCCCGGGCCCCGGGCCACGCGCGGACGCCCTGGCGCAAGTGGCCGGGACGCCTGAGGCGGGGGAACGTTCTCCAGCAGCGCAATGCCAGGCGCCGGGGCTTCCTGCCCGTCGAGGGTGGCCAGCTTGAGCGACAGGCCATCGCCAGCCGCCTCGGCGCCGAGAGCGATCGGCGTCGGCATCGCCGCGGCGCTACCATCGCTGATGGCATCGCGCATGGCCGCGGCCGACGGGAAGCGCTTTTGGATGTCGCGGTCGATGGCGCGCACGATGGCTGCTTCGATGGCCGGCGGAATGTCGGGCCGCAGGGTGTGGGGCGGCGGGTATTTGCCCTCCAGAACCGCGCCCAAGATGGCGGCGTAGCCCTGGCCCTGGAAGGGCGTGCGACCACACAGCATTTCGTACAACACCACGCCGGCCGCGTAGATATCGGTGCGGTGGTCGATCTCCGCCACCTGGCCGATGGCCTGCTCGGGCGACATGTACAGAGGCGTTCCCATCACCGTGCCCACCATGGTCCCGCTCATGGCGGCCGGACTCACCTGCCCCGGCTGGCGCGGGGAGAGCTTTTTGGCAATGCCGAAGTCGACGATCTTGACGAAGTTGGGGCGATCCTCGGTGTTGATGATGAAGATGTTGTCGGGCTTGAGGTCGCGGTGGACGATGCCGTGCTTGTGCGCGGCCGACAGGCCGCCCAGCACTTGGGTCATCAGATTCACGGCCAGGGGCACCGGCATCAATGGACTCTGCTGCAGCAGCGTGGTGAGCGGCTTTCCGTCGAGCAGCTCCATGACCATGAACAGCAGTCCGTCGGGTGTGCGGCCCAGGTCGAAAACATCGATGATGTGTGGATGGCCAATGGCGCTGGCCGCGCGGGCCTCGCGTTGGAAGCGGGTGGCCAGGTCGGCGTCGTTGCTCATCTCGTGGCGCAGGGTTTTGACTGCCACGCGGCGGTCGAGGGCGACGTGCAGCCCCTCGTACACCACCCCCATGGCGCCTCGGCCGATCTCGCGAATGATCTTGTACTTTCCCTCGAGCGCCTGGCCGATGGTCAGGCCAGCGGAAGGGTGGGGCGTGCCTATCTCCCTGCCTGTGACGGGGCAGCGGCTGGCGTCGGGCGGGTGGCTCTCACCGCAATGCTTGCAGGCCACAGCCGCAGGATATCAGCAGGGCTGTGAGCTGTCAGTAAAGCGGCGCCATGGAGCGCAAGCCCGGCGTTCTCGAATTCGGAGCAGGAGGCCGGGGCGGGGACGGAGATGGGGGCGGGGCCCGGGGAGTGGGTCAAGATGGTGGTTCCACTAGTCGCCGCAGCCCAAGGGGGGCGTCTCCCTTTTGATGGTGCGCGCCGTGACCTGCCCAAAGCCAGACGATCCGAGAATGCCCATGTTCGCAACCATGGTAGAAGGAAGAAGAAACTGGCCTAGCGGTTAGATAGCCAGGACGATTGACACGGCGACAACATGGCAATTCGACTCAAGATTCCAGAACGTGATCACAAGCCCCTGGGGAGAGTCGCAGCCCTTCCTGATGGCGATCTGGACGCACTCCTACGGGCACTAGCGGAGTGTCAACCCTCGCTTCGAAGACGGGATCTCGTCAGGCAGCTTGCCGGGAAGACGATCCTTTCGGAAGGGGAACTCACGGCACTGCTCCGGTTGTTCCTGACGCTATTCAATCTTCGAGAGGACTACCATGTTGCGACCGAGGTGCTGGTCGAAGAGATCTGCCGTGCGGCGACGGCGGTCGAGGAGCTAGGGCTAAAATCGGATCAGGAAAAGCGAGAGAGACTGAAGGCAAGGCTGACGAGAGTGCTCTCGTTGGAGCGAAGCCTAGGAGCGACGGCCAAGGCTCTTTCAGTTGCGTTTGAACACAAGTACTTGCTCCACCAGGCCCGGATCGTGACGGATCTGCGCCCCATTTTTGGCGCGAACGCTTCCGAGCCTCCGGCTGCCTTCGTGGTGAGTCACGTGCTTTGCCTTGAATGCCACAAGGACAAAGGGGAAGAGGAGCTGTTCGTGGCTCTGGACTCCGCAGATCTCTCAAGGCTTGCAGACGTCGTGAAAAGAGCGCAACAGAAGGACGAGGCGCTTTCCCGAAGCATAGCGCCGTGTGGAATCAAGGTTTTGTCTTTCGACGAGGACTGAGCCATGAACGGATGCGCCCAGTATGAGGAACATGAGGGTTCCAAAAGCTCCAGCTGGTTTCGCAAGAGACCATACAGGCGGGCGGAGTGGGATGCGCATGATGCCAAGACCGAGCGTCTGGATTCCGGGCCGTGGACAGTCGGTTCGGAAAGGCAAGAACTCTTCCCTGGGTTGAGCCAGTCGGATCTGCGCAAGGACCTCTTCGAACCATTGGATGAGGCAATCGAACGCTCCTCGTTTATCGCTACCCTCGAAGATGGCTGGGATGATCAGGGAAGTCCGGCTATTCGACCAGCCACGTGGAGGCGCGCGGTTTCATTTCTTCGCGCCAGCGCCGCAGCAGTCCTCTCCGAAGTCGGCGTCGTCATCGACATTCCGGAGATTACGCCAGGCCCCGGAGGATCGGTCGACATTCACTGGCAGAGAGCCGGATCATTCATGCTAATCAATGTTCGCCCCGACGGCCCTTCGGACTTCTACGGGGAGACAGTAGATGGGTTATTCGTGAAGGGGAACTTTCAGCCAGAGACCCATCACTTCGGAGTGCTTTCATGGCTGAAGAACCAAACTCGGTAGCGGCATGGCCAAAGGAGCATGTTCCAGATGAAGATGTCCTCTTCTTGAGGGTTCATCAGAACTACTTGCGTGGACGTCCTGTGCTGATTCCGCCGGGCGTGATTCCGCCGGGCGTGTTCACAAACAAGCCGACGCCCACTGATGGGATGTCGACGAACTGGAAGAAGTACTGTTCCACGGCAGCAGAAGCACGCGCCAAAGCCAAGGAGCCTTTGAAAAACGCAGTGGTGGAGGCGGAGGCTGGGCTTGTGCGTTCTATTTCCAGCCTGTCCGTGGAGCACACGCCGACTCAGATCGACCGCTCTCACTGTGACGTCTTTGGAGAAAAGACAACCGAGGTAAGAGCCAAGCTTTCATCGATATTCCGTTGGGCACTTCCGCTGGAATCGTTGTCAAGGTAACTCAGCCGCGGGCAGGTCAACCCTGCCCGCTTTGGCCCTCGCCACGACCTGGGGCTACGTCGCCCAGCCCCAGGTCGCCCCGGCCTCCGCGCTGCTCGACCGCGTCGTCGCCATCCTTTGGCGCGTGACCCACCCGAAACGCTGAACCCATCCTGACGGGCCCCCATCCCGGGCTCCGTCCCCGTCTCCGTCCCCGCCACGGCCTCCTGCTCCGAGTTCCCCGAGCGTTTAACTCCCACCACGTGATGTGGTGAATTCTTAACACCAGGTGAGGGTGAACAAAACTTGAGTCAGTAGTTCCGACACGTTAGACCTGCGCTCCCCTTGGCGCGCCACTTGCTTCGACTGAGAAACGCCATGCTAGGTACCACGCTTACAGCCACTCGCCCGGAGGTTCGAACTTCCGCACCGACACCACCACGTCGCGTGGTGTGCCTGGATCTGCCCGAGGTTTTGCTTTGTGATCTGGACGGGACGCTTATCGACACCATGCCGGTGCTCGCCGACCTGGCCACCGAGGTCATGACGGGTATGTACGGCATCCCGCGGCCCTTGGCCCGCGAGTTCTACCTGGCCACCTGCGGTTTGCCGTTTGCCGAGCAGCTGCAAGACATCTTCCCGGGT
>Ga0182017_10001596_pt1 | contig 17481 bp, 19 predicted proteins | sample 712E3DmetaG_FD_120492 | JGI IMG/M metagenome (GOLD analysis project Ga0182017, IMG submission 120492) | Permafrost microbial communities from Stordalen Mire, Sweden - 712E3D metaG | ecosystem: Environmental > Terrestrial > Soil > Wetlands > Permafrost | place: Sweden: Stordalen | collected... | reverse complement strand
GTGGTGGGACAGGCATTCTTGCCTGTCATCCTCCTATCTGGTCCGCCCCTTCTTCTGCGCAGCCCCGTCCGTGACGCTAATCACGCAATGCTGATTGGGTTTGTCCCCCCGGTCGTCGACCAGCACACGAAGTGCATCGTCGCCGTGCCGGCGCCCGACTTTGCTTCTCCCATCTCCTCCACCGGGCCCATGTAGACCGCGTTGGCCCCCGTGATGGTCTTGTCCGTCCCGCCCTGGGCGTCCGCCACGTGAAAACTCAACGTCGCGCACGTCCCCGGCGCAATCGACAACGCCTTCACCACGTCCTCCGTCACGAGGTCGATCTCCGCCACGGGCTCGAACCCCGCCGCCCGCATGGGGAACGCCTTCGCGTCCCCGAAGAGACTCTTCACCTCGGCGAACCTCGCCTGGATCCGCGCCTGCCGGCAGTTCGCGATTCCCTGCGACCCATGCGTCACGTCGTGCGGGTTGAGAAACCTCACCGACATCGTCTTCTCCTATCTCGAAGTCTCGCTTGCGTAGAACCCGCAGCTCCCCTCGATCTCGATCACCGTGAACGGGTGCGCGAACTTCGGCGACACCGTCGCCTGTCCGAACTCCGTCGGCTTCTGCGCCGGCCCGTACGCCGCCAGCCCCGACCGGAACCGGTCCACCATCAGCGCGTCCTTCACGTCGTTGGCCAGTTGGATGGCCGACTGGATCCGCCCCGCCTCGTCCTGTCCCTTCACCACCAGCGCCGCGCGGAACCGGACCACCGAAAAAAGCTCGTCGTCCCCGGCCGACGGAAACTCGTCCGTCCCCCCATACTCCACGAAACACGCCGGAAGCTGCGACATCGGCACGTCCTCCGGTCTCGGCCCCGCCCCAAACCGCACCGTCCTTAGTAGCCCGCACCCTTCCAGCGCCGACACCACGTTCGTCAGTATGCTCCAATCCTTGTCCGCCATGATTCACCTCCGATGGCCATGCGGTTAAGCTTCCGTTTCTGTCGGCCACGCGTCGCCCGACTCCTCCACGCGCAGGTCCACCGACCCCGCGTCCTTAGTCTCGTCCGGCTCCCCGTCGGCGTTCAGGTCGAACCGTAGGCGCACCGCCGCTAGCGCCCTCTCGTAGAGCGTCCGGTACCGCTCCGCCTTCTGCCAGAAAAGGTCGTTCTCGCTTGTCGCCTGCGCCCGGAAGATCATCTCCAGCACCCGGAACGCCGACGCCCGCCTCAGCACCCTGGCGTCGAATATCTCCGACTCGGCCGGCTCCCTCTCGTCCGCGTCGTGCACGTCGAACCGCTCCAACAGCTCGAAGTGCGCCTCCTCGTGCTGCGGGTCGAAGGTGTAAACCGACCACGCGATTCCGCTCTGCGTCGTGAAGATCCCCTTCGGCGCGTCCAGTTCCAGCTGCGTTCCGCTCAGCCGGGACTTCACCGCAAAGTAATCGTCGTACGCTCCCGACTTCAAAAGGTAGGCCACGTGCCCGGTCTGCACCCCGGCGTTCACGAAGTCCCCGCTCGTCGCGTCCGTGAAGTTCGGCGACCCCGCCGACGTCGCCCCCGTGCTTCCCGCGCCCAGCTTCTGCTGCGGAAACCGGCACAGCCGGAATACGTCAGGCTCCCACTTCAACAGATGCCCGTCGTTCGAAAAATTCGACATGCTCGCTCCTTCTCTGTTTCCCTCAACCTCTTAGCGTCTATCCCAATAGGCCCTTTCGGTTTCTCTCTCGCTGTCATGCTGACCCCGATTTATCGGGGGAAGCATCTTGCCCACAATTCACAGCGTGCGTCTTCTCGCCCTTGGCGGCTGGTTGCGCGTTCAGCTCCTTCACCACCTCGCCCAGCTTCTGCTGCTCCACGAAGTTCGTAAGGATCCCGCCCTCCGTCGCGTTGATCACCCGTATCCCCGCCTCTTTGAGAAAATAAAGCGCCGCTAGGTGCCACTCCGCCATCTCGAAGTAGTTCCGGGTCGTGATGACCGCGCCCCCGTAAACATCCCGCGCCACCAGGTATTCTTCCTTCGGGTCGAACGATAGCGGCTCGTCGAAGTGTTTCATCCCGTCCGTGCACGCGCAGTCCATCCCCACCAGCACGATGGTCTTCGCCCCGAGCACCCGTACGATCCACGAAAGCGCCGTGAACGTCACGTTGAGCCCGTGCTCGAGCGCCACGAGGTGCGGAAAGTCCGCCCTCGCCCGGTCATAAAACGCGCTACGGCTCGCCGCCACAAACCACCGCTTCTCCCGGAAATGCCCCTTGTGCACTGCGGGCGTCACCGCCACGTCGAACACCCCCGTTGTCGCGCCCATCCGCCCGGCCCAGTGCGACCCGTCCAGCGAACCGTCAATGCAAAAGAAATAATCCATGCGTTCCGTCGGGAGGATCGCGGGCGTCTGGTTCACCCCCACCACCACCCCGCGCGACACCTCCAGCACCTCCCGCCAGTTCCTCCGCAGGCTCGGGCCGCTTCCCACCAGGTACGCCACCTCGCTCGTCGCCACGTCGCCCCCGCTCAAGTCGATGAACGGCTTGTGTACCGCGTAGTTCAGCTCGCACCGCCTCAGCCTCTCCGGGTCGTCCATCCACGTCGTTCCATAGGCGCCGGGGTCGAGTGGGCGGGTGAAGTCCCGCACCACTCGATAGACCCAGTGCCCGGCAGGGTCCCTCCCGTCCACCCGCAGGACGATAAACCTGCCACCGAAGGCATCGTCGACCACCTGCCATCGGGCGTAAGGCTGGTCGGACGGTTTATCGTCGACGGTCATGAGCCGGGAAGGCTTCATGGGGAACTCCTCAAATGATAATCCAAAAATGGTTCCGGGCGGGGCCCCGCAGGGCCTCTCTCCCGAAACCGTCACGCGGTCCTTATGCGGACCCCGTCACGCCGTACTTCCGCCCGTGGAACTGCTCGTTCGAGCACTCCAGCGTCACCTCGGCCACCACCTGCCCCTTCACGCCGTCGCTCGTCCGCGCTAGTTCCTGGTAATGCACGTCGTCCAGCACCGCCAGCGCCAGGCTGCTCGATGTCAGCGGGTAGCACGTCCCCGTCGCCGCCTGCCGGTCCGGCAGGATCGTGAACACCCCGAACGGGCTCACCCACTGCGTCACCCTCACCCCTCCGATCCGGTCCGAAGGCGACACCACCAGGCTCCCCACGTTCCACTCGTGGATCACCGACAGAAACAGCCCGTCGCACAGAAGGATGTCCGGGTTGCCCCCGTTGTCCCAGATCCCTCGCAGAAACGCGTTGAACTCCACCAGGCTCAGCGTCCCGGCCTCGTTCGAGACCTCGCTCACGACGAACCCGTCGAGTCCCTGCATCGCCCGCGCTCCCGCGTCGCTCCCGGCGTCCGCCTTACCCCGCAAGAGCGCCCGCTCGATGTCCAGCGCTACTTCGAGCGCCGACTTCATGATCTGGTACTCCAGCTCGTTCCCCGTCACGTTCCGCACCCGCTGCATCGTCCGGCTCACGTCCACCGGGCGGATGAAGATCTGCGTGTAGTTGCTCTTCTCCGCCTTCGCCGTCGCCAGCGCCTCCGGTCCAGAGTTCTCCGGCTGCGCGTTCGTCAAAATCACCACTCCGGCGTTCGTCGTGTGCGTCGCCGGCGTCGTCCCGCCGAACCCACGGCTCACCGTCAGCGCGTTCGTGTTCACCGAGCTCACCCGCATGTACTCGCTGTCCACCACGATCACGTCCCCCTGGGCGAACAGACTCCCCGAGGTCACCGTCATGCTCGTCGCGCCCGCCGACATCGTCCCGCCGTTGTTCATCGTTGTCGCCCGGACGTTCGGACTGTCCTCGATCCACTTGTGGTCCTTGTCCGTCGCCGGCTTCCGTTCGAGGAACGAATACAGCGGCGCATCATACGCCGCCCCGAACCTCACCGCGCTCGACAGGTCCTCCAGAATCGGCGTCGACTGGTCATACGTCGAAATGTTCCCACGTACGTTGCTCATCTTCTCTCCTTTCGCTTGTCCTCACGGGAAGGGTTTCCCGTGAACCGGCCTACCTCGTGATGCGCAAATCGCCGAGACTTGCGCCCGGGACCGACAGTCCCGCGGGCAGGCGTTTCTGAAACTGCTTCCGGATCCGGCCGCTCAAGCCCGTCTCCTCGCTCTCCGCCTTGCCGGGCGAGCGCGGGGTCCCGCCCCCGGCACTTCCCCCTCTCGACGCGCGTCCCGCAAGGTACGGCTTCTCCCGGACGAGGGTCTCCAGGACCTCTCGCAGTCCCTCCACCTTGCGCGATTCGAGATCCACCCTCACCGCGTTCATGTCGGCCAGCCGCCAGGCCGCGTCGGCGTCCACCAGCTCCAGTTCCCCGGACACCTTCGCGAACTCCGCCCGCATCAGCGCCTCTTTCGCCGTCTCGCGGTCGGCCTCGCTCCGAGCACGCATGCGTCCCGCCTCTTTCGTCGCGTCCGCGGTCTCGTCGTTTCCAATGCCCAGCGCCTCTCGGACCCGAGCCAATTCTTCTTTGGCATTTTTCTCGGCGAGACGGCGCCGGGCGTTTTCATCCCTCAGCGTCCTCACGTACTCCTCGCTGAACACCTTCGCTTCCTCGTGGTTCGCACTCTCGGTCACGCCTCTCTCCTTCACGCCCTTGCGCTGAGATTCCTGCCGTTTCTACTTGCCGTTGTTGAACCCGAATTCCCTCTGTATTTCTCTGTGCCCTCTGTGGTTAAAGAGCCTTGGTGCGGATTTCGTTCAGTTTCTTCTCCGCGTCCGCACGGCTCATCCCGTGGTATCTCGCCACCAGGTCCACTGGGTCCGCGAGTCCCGCCGCTAGCATCTTCAGGTCCCGGTCCAGTTCCGCCGTCGGATCGCTCGGCAGAAATCCGTCCTTGAACACGCAGTCGCACTCGATCCCCGCTAGAAACTCCCGCGCCTGCTCGGGCGTAAATCGTCTCCCTTCCCGGTGCACCGTGTCCACCAGCAGCGTCATCTTCATCAGTTCGATCTCGTTCACCCGGTACCGCTTCTCGCGTTCCGCCACCAGGTCCAGCAGCGGCTTGAGCTCGATCTGCAGCGCCGCGCCCGACCGTGCCTGCGTGCTCGTCCGCACCGCCGCTAGGGGCACCATCGCGCTCTCATACGCCCACCCGTACACCCGGTCGATCAGTTTCAGGAACTCCCCGATCTTCAGGTCCGGCACGATGTACTTCGCGTCTCCGCCCTCGCCCGTCCGGATCGCCTTCGACGTCCCCACGCTCACCTTCTCCACGTCGTCCGGAAAATTGATGAGCACCAGTTGGCTCCATCCCTGGTCGTGCGCGTTCTTGTCCGCAATCGACAACAGCTCGTTCACGAACTTGTTCACCTCCACCACGTCCCGGATGTCCGACAGTCCGAACCAGTCCCCAGACTGCGCCGGGCTCCTCCCCCGGAAGTGAACCCACGGAATCACCCCGTACGGGTTCGTCACGTCTCCGTCCGGGTGGAACGACCGGTCCAGTTCCCAGTACCCCGCCTGCGAGTTCGCCGCCTGGAACACTCCCGTCTCCCAGGGCGTATAGATCTCCGTCCTCAGGAAACTCTCCGCGCTGAAGAGGTCGTCGATCACCACCTCCACCAGCAGCGCCTCCAGCACGTCCGCGTTCTGCTCCGACACCCACGGGTACACGTCCCCGAGGTACCTCGTCCGGAACGCCACGCGTCCCAGCCGCTCGTCGTAATAGGGCCCCACGATGTGGCTGCCCAGGATGCTCGCCTCCAGCGCAATCTGGTCCGCGACCGTGTCGAAATGGTTCTGCCCGTAGATCGTCTTCAGTCTCGCGTCACTCGCCGGGTCGCTGCACGTCCGTTCCACCTTGCGGCCGTACAGGGCGTCGCGGATCCGGTCCGGGATCGCCCGCGTGATGTTCAGCCCCCGCAGGCTCACGCGTCTCGCCAGCCACGCCTCTTCCTCTTCCCGGTAATGGCGCTTCACGTACTCCTCGCTCAGCGACGCCTCTCCGCCCTCGTAAAAATCCAGGAGCGTCCGGTACTCCTCCTTGCGCAGCGCCTCCGCCTGGTTCTTCAGTTGCTCCCGAACCTCCCGCACCATCTCCACCGTCAAATCACGCTCGCCGAAGTGGTTCATCACCGACTCCTCCTGGTCCCATGGGCGCCTTCGCCGTCCCTCGTGCCCTTGTTCCCGAATGCCGACTCACTCCCAGCGTCCCCTTGGACTTTCGCTTTCCCCCGTTTTCCCCTCTCCCGCTTCAGGGGGAGAGGGCAGGGTGAGGGGGCTTTACTCTTCCCTCGGCCTTCGACGTTCGGCCTTCCCGTGTCGTCCTTGATTCGTCATTTCGATTCTCAATCCCCTCTCCCTCCGGGAGAGGGCAGGGCCGTAGGTCCGCCGTAGCCTTGGCGAAGGCGGATGAGGGGGCTTTACTTCTCCCTCGACCTTCGGCCTTAGGCCTTTCTGTCCCCCTGTTTTCCCTCTGCGCCCTCTGTGCCCTCTGTGCCCTCTGTGGTTGAAGAGCTTTTCCGCACCCTTTGCGACCTCTGCGACCTTTGCGGTTTCACCGTTTTCCCCACCCCTCGTAGAACGCTAAAAACGCGCCTTTCACCTTTGGACGGTGGCAAACAAAACGACCCCCAAACTGCTGTTAATCTTTTCACAGCCTGCCATATCTCCCCAAAAACCGCGAAAATAGCGCCCTCAACTATTTATTTTGTCGTTTTGAATGGCAAATACCGGACCGTTTCACTCCGATTTGCATTTCCCGCGGTTTTTAGGGGAATGGGAGGGGTGGGGTAACGCTGAATTTGAGAGCTGCCGGAAAGGAGAATGTTGCCTTGTTCTACGGCGATGAAATAAGCGTCCTCAGACCCACGTCTTATTTCAAAAAGACCCCTCAATTTGAAATAAGGGGTCCTCCAGGTCACACAAACCGCCAGTCCACCTGCGGGAACCGCGACGCGAAGAAATACCGCAGCGCGTCCATCGCGTGGTCGTCCACCTTCGAAGGCTCCTCCACCGGGTTCGCCCCGAACCGCGTCTGCGGGTAATGGTACGTCCGGAACTCCCGCCGCGTGTTCACGCACCGCGGACTCACCAGCATCCTCGGCCGGCCGTTCTCGTCCGCCTTCAGGTATCGCCGCACCGTCTCGAACCCCTCGAACCGCACGTTCGACCTTCCCCCGTCCTCCCGCCGCCCCTGGCACGCGATCCCTTCCTTCTGGAACTCCAGGATATAGCTCAGCCCCGTCGGGTCGCAGTAGCTCCGGATAACGTTCCGATATCCCCGCATCTCTTCATACCTGCGCACCGCCCGCGCCATGTCCGACACGGCGATCCCCGATTGCAAGAGCTCGTCGATCACGTACACCCGCCCGTCCCCGTCCACCTGAACCCACAGGCACGCCGTCGGCCCGTTCACCCCCCAGTCGAACGACCGGTAGAGCTCCATCGACGGGTCATGCGGGATGGGTCCGTTCGGCACGTGAACGTCCTCGTCGTACTGCCGGTAGAAAAGCCCTTCCCGGCTCGGCCGCAGGCACAGCATCTCCGACTGCCACGCCTCCTCCGATACCAGCTTCTTCTTCGCGATCGCGTCGTCGATCGAGTAATACCCGTTCGCCCGCTTCGCCTTCGCACGGCAGTCCGCGTCCAGCTCGCACCGGCTGCACGACCGGTCCCGGCACCGCTCGATGATTTCCCACAGGCACCACTTGAACACCCGCAGGCCCTTGTCCTCGGCTCCGTCCACCAACTCGCTCATGATCCCGTAAGGACGGTGGAGCGTCGACAGCATCTCGATCCGTGCCGCCGTCGTCCCCACCGACTGCGGTAGAAATAACGCCCCCTCGAAGATGTCCGCCCGGAACTCCTCTACCTCGTCGAGGCGCAACCGAGGCACGTGAACCCCTCGGATCGCCCGGTCGCTCTGCGGCAGAATCTCGATCCGCGAGCCGTTCTGAAGGCATGCCGACGTCCCCGTCATCCGTCCCACCACCGTGCCCAGTGGCTCGCTCCGCAGAAACCGCCGCACGTACTCATACATGTAGCTCGACTGCGCTAGGCTCCCCCCCAGGATCCGCGTCTCGAGGCCCGGCTGAAAAATGCTCTCCAGCACCGTGAGCATCGCCGCGAGCATCGTCTTCGACCCGCCCCGGCACGCCCACACCAGCGTATTCCCGCCCCCGTCCAGCAGAACGTGCTCCAGGTAATCGAGCGGGGCATCGTGTCCCTCGCACGCCGCGCGGTTCGGAACGCTCACCCCCAGGAAGTGCCCGATGTACTTCTCAAGACTTTGTCTCGTGTGGGGCCGCGCCTTCCTCAGCGCCGCCGACACCCCGGTCGATTTCGGCCCACACCCGCTCGACTTGCTCGGGCGTGAGTTCGATGTCTCCTGCTTTTCCTCCCGCTTCTTCCTCTTCATCGTGTTTCTCCTTGTTGGTCTGACTTGTCTCCTGCGTCAGCCGGTCCTGCACGGTCAGGAGTTCCCGCAGCGACATCTTTCCCCGCTCGTGAAGCACCCGCCGCGCGAGTTCGTCCACCAGGATCCGCCGCGCCTGCGCCACCGTCGCCTCGTCCATCCCGGGCCCCGCCTTCCACGCTTCCACTTCCTTCCGAAACTCCTCGTCCTGAAACCAGGAGCGAACCGTGGGCAGAGGCACGCCCGCGGCGCGAGCCGCCTCCGTCGGACTCAACCCTCCCAACGTCATCAGCTCCACCACCCGGCGTTTCTGTTCCCTCGTCTTCTTCATGCATCGTCTCCTGTTCTTGCCAAAAACCTCCCGGACCCGCTCGCCGTTTTTCCCCTCTCCCCCCGGGAGAGGGATAGGGTGAGGGAGCTTATTCGTCATTCCCCGTTTCGTCATTGAATCGTCATTAGCCATTAGGCCTTAGTCATTCCCTTCCGGGGCACCTCTCGTCCTTCGACCTTGCCTTGCGTTTCCTCTCTGTGCCCTCTGTGTCCTCGGTGGTGAAGATCTTCTTGCCGTTGTTGTTGAACCCGAATTCGTGCTGTTTTCCTTTGCGCCCTTCGTCTTCGTCCCGAACTATCGGGATGCACCCTTTGCGGTTATAGGGTCTCCACGTTCTTGCCCTCAAAAACGCGTTTCCCACCCTTGGGGGGTGGCAAACAAAATGAACTCCCAACTGCTGTTAATCTTTTCACAATCCCCGCTGTCTTCTCAGAAACCGCGAAAATAGTGCCCTCAACTATTTTTTTGTCGTTTTGAATGGCAAATACCGGACCATTCCACTCCGGTTCATAAACCTGCCCGAAAATGGTCCAAATCTCGCCCTCAAAATCCCCTTTCGACGGCTCGGCAGGAGCGCCGGATTAACCTTTCGCGGGAAGCATATTTCATCCCGGAGAACGGTGACATATATCTCCAGTCAGGGGCGGAATACGCAACGAGGTATCTTCCTGCCGACGTAACCTTCACCGTCCCCAAAGTCAAGCCGGGCCAGGTGGTCGAACTCAAACTCATTGTCAAGGCGGCTGTGAAAAAGGTCTTTCCGCCCGGCGCCGCCGCGGACACTCCGCAGGTGCTTCTCAGGTTCACGGAGATAATGGAAGACGGCGCCCGCAGTCCCTATGAGATGAAGGATGTGACCTTGGCGCGGGTGGAAGGATCGAAGCCGGGCCGGCCCGCGTTGCGGATATAGAACTGGTCGTCAGGGATATGAAGAAAGAGGCGGAGGAGGCGGCAAAACCCCCGGCGGCCCTGCAACCCGCGTTGGTTGACGTCAAAGTCCAGGTGCGTGACATTCCGCAGGACGAGTTGGGCGTGGAGCCGCCCCTATGGGGGTCGCATGCAGTTTTGGGCAGAACAATGAGCGCAGTGGCCCGCTGGCCAAGGACGGGGTCACCGTGAAGGGTATTCCTCTCGGAGTGGAGTTATTCATATATAAATTCAGACGTCCGGCACCACCATTAAGTTACGCCTACGTAGCCAAGGTGGCAAAAGCCGACATGATCCTGCCGGACGATGCCGATTGGGTCTATGACGACAAGAAGGCAGTTGATCTGACCCTGAAGTATGATCCGGCGTTGCTTGAAGACAAGATGCTCGCCGGGTTCTACCCAAGCGAAACCTCGCATCTGCCACTGGCGTTCGTTCGCATTGAGAAAGCCAAAGGCGACTCAACCGACGCCCGGGTCATGCCTGGGACCTACTGGGTACGTGTGGGTTCAAAACAGGGCAATATCTGCTTCCTCAGGAAGATAGACATCCTGCCCACAACCAAGACAATCTGGGTCGCCGACAAGCCGGCAGAGTAACTGAAACGAACTGGCGACACCCGTTCATTGCCAAGGGTCCTGAACGGCGTTAGCCAAAGCGGGTACAACAAAACGGCCCCGGTAGAACACCGGGGCCGCACCATTCACTCTCTCTCGAATCCCGTATTCCAAACCTCACGGCGTCTTCGGCGCCGGGGGTTCTTTCACCGCGTTCTCCAGGTCCTTCTCCATCTCCAGACGCTTCTCCTCTTCGGTCATGGCCTTCTTCGGCTCCGGGGTCGCGGGAACCGGCTCCGTCTTCGTCTCCCCGGACGGGACGGCCTCTTCGCTGGGCACCGGCTTCGCCTTCATCAACTCCTGCACGGTGTCCGGGTTCAGGTCCAGCCACCTCACGAAGCCGTCGTCCTCGAATGCCCTCGCGAACATGTCCCGGATCGACGTCTCCACGAACGTCGATAACTCCGCCGGGTCGTCCGCCTTTTCCCCCAGCGGCTCCCCCTTCATGTCGCTCGCGTTGTAATACCCCCGCAGACGCCCCTCGTTGTTGTAGACATCCAGCCGGCTCTTCACCATCACCAGCCCCTGTCGTCCCACGTCCATCCGCGCCCGGCACATCAGCTCCTGCAGGTTCCCGGCGATCAGGTAGTCCGCCTTGTTCCTCTTCAGAACCTCGCGCACCGCGTCACCCCCGGCGTCCATAAGTTTCTCGTCGTACACCACGTTGAACCCCGTCTGGTGCAGATACCCTCCCAGGATCCTCGGCAACACCTGCGTCAGGTCCTGCCGAACCACAAACCTCCGTGGCGCTCCTTCCGTCGTCCCCTCGCCGATGGACGCCATCTGGGCCGCCGTACGGTCGTCGTTGAACTGACACACCACCACTCGTTTCGCGCCCGACGTGTCCGGGTAGTTCTCCTGGAACGGAATATTCAGCGTCACGACCTCCGTGTGGGAAGCCGACTTGGGGTAGGTGTCCTGCATGGTGCATCCGCACCAGGCGACCAGCAGCAATCCCAGCAGCACTGTTCCGGTTCGCAAGCGTTTGTCCTCCCAAAGGGTATTCACCCGTGCCGACAGATTGTAACGGCCTCGTCGAACCCCTGTCAATCAACTATTCCAAAGGTTCTCGACGCCGGCCGCCCAAGCGACTCTTCTGGAACTGTTCCGCCGCCAATCGGAACGCCTGCTTCAGTTCATACGTCACCATTTGCCGGTTAATGCCGAAAATCTCCGCTATTTCCTGCTGGGACAGCCCCGCGCGATAATATAGCTGCGCCATTCCCCAGCGGCGATACCCGATCAGGTGTTGATGCCCCAGCAGGCAATCCACCAGCCGCTGTTTTGCACTCAGGTCAACCTTGGCTCCGTCCGATTGAACAACCGACATGAAATAGCCCTCTATGCCGGCTAGACCCGGTTGAAAGGCGGCAGCGTCGCCCGAAAAGCCCTCACACGACGCTAGGAATCATCACCAAGTGCCTCGTTTTGAAGCGTCGCGTCACGCGAATTTTGTGGATTTTACCGCCATGTCCGTTTTTATGAACACCCCGGAAGCGACTGCGTTGGCCCACAAAACGCACTCAACCACTTTCCCGTCAATGGGTTACGTCCCGTGCCATGACACGTCCGGAGGTGGCGCACTTTTTCCCAACACCAAAGGCTTTGCACAAGAGAAAACCACCGTTGAATCTTTTCAAATCGTTATCCATAACACCTTGTGGCGCAACGTATTATGGCCATTTTAATACTTTCAACGGCTTCCCCGCTCCGTTCGGCATGTATTTTGCAGTAAGCTAGTGTGGTGGGGAAGTTTTCGGATTGGGCAAGCAAATATGCCAGCGACAAGGCTGAAAGCGGGAGTCTTTGGCTCGCTGATGTCCATAGGTTGTTGCTGCTCAAAGACTTACAGCATGGCTTGGTCGTCTCGGGCTTGGAATACGAAGCGGGGGTCCGTAGAAGGGGCAGTTTGCCTGCGAAAGGGTGATAATGGACAGTTCCTTCACCATCCAGCGTAGCATCAATCACTGGGTGCGTGCCCTGAGCCTTCTCGGCGCCGCCGTGCCTGAGCTCACAGTGCGGGCGAATACCGTCTTTGAGCTCACCGACGACTTCTTCGACGGCGGTCCAGCTCAGTCCGCCGAGACCGAGTGGTTCCAGGTCGATGCAAAGCGTCATGAGATCTTCCTCGACGACGATACCAGCACCCTTCGCCTCGCCAACCGACGCGTCCTCCAGACGCTCCACGGTCATCAGAATCACCCCCTCGTCAGTTGGTTCGGCTACAAGGCCGAAGCCTACGACCTGGTCCTGCACGCACCGAACGAAGCCCCCGGCGCCGGTTCTCTCGACACCAATCGCATCGCCTGGATCGCCTGGGACTACCGTGTCTGGCGGACATATCTCTTTGACGGCGCCAAGCTCATCCCCGTTACCCGAACAGGGGCCGCCACCGCCGGACTCGAACTCGACGTCAACAGCATCACCTGGATGGGCTGGGACGGCGAGAACCTCGACATCTTCGTCTCCGAGCTCCCTCACGTGAGCGAAGGCACCGTCGCGGTATTCGTCGGCAAAGACGACTCGGTAATGACCGCTCAGAAGCCCATCCGCTGAACGCCTCCTGCCGCACGACCCGCTTGAAAACATCCGTCCACCCCTAGGCTTGCTCGTTGTGTCCCGGCCCCCGTTCCGCGCAGTAATCGCTGCGTTTGAGCCCCAACCGCGCATACGGGGCGGCCTCTTCCGCGATGACTTCCCGGCACCACTCCACGAATTCCCGTCGCCGCGCCGGCTCCTCGTTCATGGCAAGACACCGTGCCAGGGTCTTTGCGGACCGGTCCGCGAGGAATCTCGCCAGGTCGGCTCGCATCGGACGAGGCATCACCAGGTCGTGATCGCGGAATAGTTTCTCCACCTCCGCGGCCAACTGCTCGCCCCCCAGGGTCCACTCGAGCCACTCGGCGAACACATCCACACACAAGACGCTCGACATATCATGCTCACAAATCCCTCGCCTCATCGTCTTCTCCGCCTTTGAGCCAGCAATAGGTACGGTTCCTGCAATCGCGATAATCCTCGCACCGAGTCCCCGAGACGGGGCAGCGCCCCTCGGCCAACTCCGCCTGCTCGCCCGTCCCGTTCAGCCGGCGCCCACCCAAAGCCGCCGGAGTTTCCCTTTCCATGCCTGTCTCTTTCAGAAAAAAAAGTCCGACATCGGAACGTCCAGGGCTCGTGCGATCCGCGATAGCACCAGCATCCCCGGTTGCGTCCGCCCCCTCTCGTAGCGGGAAAGTTGCGGCGCCGCCATCCCAAGCCGCGATGCCAACTCCCGTTGACTGAAGTCCCTCCGTCTTCGATAAAAACGGATGCGCCCCCCGATGTTCATCATCCACCTCCTGTCTTAGGGGGATTATACAATAACTAACTATTTAGTCAAGCACAAAGTGCCGAATTTATCTCCTTGCTGATTATAGTGTTAGGGCATACAAGCCAAAAACTTATATTTCCCACTTGACCAGTTAGTTAATTCGCTGTATCTTCATTACAAAAGAGGGCGAACAGTTCACTAAGGTGCTCGACCGCGTTCCGATGCACCGCGCCTCCTTTCTTCCTTCGGCCTTAGGCCTTAGACCTTCGGCCTTGTAACGTTGTCCTGTTTGCGAGGGATCTCGTGAGGACTTTCGCTCAGGTGCTCAGGCTCCATCGGGAGAAGGCGGGGCTCAAGCAGTCGGACCTGGCCGTCAAGGTCGGGGTTACGGGGCCCTATATCTCGCTGCTCGAAAGCGGAAAGCGTCCGCCCCCGGCGGACGACGTGACGCGTCGCATCGAAAAAGCGCTCGACGTCCCGCCGAAGACCCTGCTTCGTCTCGCGCACATCGCCCGCACTCCCGAGGACATCCGGCGCGTGACGGACCTCGATCGTCTCTACGCCGAAGGTCGCCTCGCCGAACAGGCGGAAGCCGGACGTCCGCCCCTCCAGGCGAACGGCGTCCGACGCATCCCGCTCATCAACAAGGTCAGTGCCGGGTACCCGGCGGTCTTCACCGACCTCGACTACCCGGTGGGCGTGGCCGACGACTACGTGGTCGTCCCGGACCTCGCCGATCCCAACGCGTTTGCCATCGTGGTCTGCGGCGACTCCATGTCTCCGCGCTTCGAGGAAGGCGACATCCTGATCATCACTCCGGCCAGTCCGGTCAAGAGCGGTGATTTCTGCTTCGTGCGCATCGACTCCCACGGCGAAGTCACCAGCACCTTCAAACAGGTCTTCTTCGACGACGAACGCACCGTGCGGCTTGCTTCGCTCAACACCCGTTACCAGGCCCGGACCTACCCGCGCGAGGAAATCACCGGTCTCTTCAGGGCCGCGAGACGTCTCGAAGTCCTTTAGAGCCTATCCGAATAACCCCGCAATTCGGATAGGCTCTTGGTGCTCTCTTCGTGGTGATCAGGATAGGTTCTGCAAAAGGCGGCATGGATGGTAATCGACGTTCACACCCACGTATTTCCCCCGGAATTCATCCGCGACCGTGCGCGGCTGGTCGAGACCTGTCCCTGGTTCGGGACGCTCTACGCCAGGCCGGACCGCAAGATGGCGACCGCGGATCAGCTCCTGGCGTCCATGAAGCGCGCCGGGGTGGACCGGTCCGTGGTGTTCGGCTTTCCCTGGACCGACGTCGGCCGCCTGCGGGCCGCCAACGATTACGTCTTCGAGTCCTCCGCACGCTCCGCCGGCAAGCTCATCCCCTTCGCCGTCGTCGATCCCGGCAACATGACCGTCACCGAGGAGGAGATCGTCCGCCTTCACGGTCGCGGTCTCGCCGGCATCGGCGAGCTCATGCCCGACGGCCAGGGCTTCCGTCTCGACGACCCTCGCGTCATGGACGCATGTCTCCGGCTCGCCGTCTTCCACAAACTCGTCGTCATGATCCACACCAGCGAACCCGTCGGTCACGACTATCCCGGCAAGGGAAAGGTCATGCCCGAGGTCATCTGCCGCCTCGCCGCGAAATTCCCCGAGGTCAAAATCATCTGTGCCCACTGGGGCGGCGGAATCCTCTCCTACGAGCTGATGCCCGAAGTCGCGGCGACCCTCAGGAACGTCTATTACGACTCCGCCGCCTCCGCGCTCCTCTACGACGATCGCATCTTCCTCGTCGCCTCCCAGATCGTCCCCCGGAAAATCCTCTTCGGCACCGACTACCCGCTCATCAATCAGGGCGGAATGCTCAAGCGCGCGCACGCCCAGCTCGACGCGACCGCGCACCTCGACGACTTCCTCGGCGAAAACGCCCGCAGACTCTTCGACTCCACCCGCGCCCCCGCCTGAGGACGCCCCCCGACGAATCGGGGTCCCCGTGAGAGCGCCAGAGAAACTGAAAGGGCCTGTCGGGGTGTACTGTCAGAATAACACCTCGGGCAAAATGCCCGGCGGGGTTATTCGAACAGGCTCTCCGTGGGTCGTTGTGGCCTGAATCAACCGGCGACTTCGGTGGGTTTCCCCTCGGCCGGTGTCTTCTCGCCGGCGGCGGGTGTTGCTTCAGGGGTCTTTTCGTCGGTCAGCGTCTTCTCCGCAGCAGGGTCCTGTGGCTCATCGGCCGGGACTTTTTCCCCGACGCCAGGCTTCACCTCGTCCGGAGCCTTGTCCACGGCAGGAGGTTGCTTCTCCTCGGTCGGCGCTTTTTCCCCGGCGCCCGGCTTGACCTCGCCCGGGGCTTTCTCCTCGTCCGGGACAATCTCGGCGGGCTTCTCCGTCGGAACGGCTTTGCCCTCCTCGGGGACCGTCCCGGCGGATTTCTCTTCCACGGGCTTTACCGGCGCGACCGGTTCATTCTCCGGGACCGGCTTCTCTTCCTCGCCCTTCCCGGGCGTCTCGCCCGCGGGCATCTCCGCGGCGCGACGCACCACCGCCTTCGACCACGCCTCGTAGACCTTCTTGAACTCGGTCTCTTTTTCCGTGACCGTTTCGCCCTTCGCTTCTTTCTCCGCAATCGCCGACAGCTTCGCCTGTCCCCACCCCTCCGAAGGCGGGAACTTGAGCAGGAGTTTGTCGCCGCTCTTCTCCTGCTCGCGTTCGTCGAGAATCGCCACGGTGTCGCGCGCTTCTTTCCAGTCCTTGAAAACGCTCAGGAATCGGATTTCCTTGTCGGTCGGTCGCAGGTCGCGCAGAATCCAGTTCTCCCGGATCTGGCGGAACTTCTCCTCACCCCAGTCGCCCGTCGGAAACTCCGCCAGGAGTTTGCGCATCTCGTCTTCCTTCTGCCGGCTCACCACGACGTCGAGCGCCTTCCGATAATCCTCCTGGGCGGTCTTTGCCGTCTCCTCGTCCTTCCTCTCCCCGGCTTGCCGTTTTTCCAGGCGCGTCGCCGCCTCGACCTTGATCTGCGCGATGCTCTTATCTCTCTCTTCGACGACCCGCCGCTTCTCCTCGTCGCTCTGGCTCTTCAGTTCCGTGACCTCGGCGATGTCGCCCTTGCGGAACCGCACCTTCCCCGGAAGTCCCGACGCCTCCGTGGAGAGGTCCAGCTCGACCGTCGTCTCGCTCACCCGCGCAACGGTCCCCACGAATGGTCTTCCCTGGTTGAGCCGGATCCGCACCCGCATCTTCGGCCGCAGGTCTTCCAGCTTGACCGTCCATAGAGTCTCGGGTCCGGAGAGTTTGGTCGCGGCGACGGACTTCCCCGCGGCCGACGCGCCCGGGTTTCCCCCGTCCTGCGCGAAGGCGTTTCGCGCCAAGGCAAGCCCTGCCACCGCCAGCATGACCACGAACAGTCGTTTCATTTTGTGCGACCTCGCGTGTTCTCGAAGGGAATATACGTTCTATCGGCAGGAAACCGGCCCCCGGATGAGCAAATCAGGGCCTTTCGGCCGCCCGTTCGACGGGCCTTCCGGCCCGCTCACGGCCCCCACAGGCGAGAGGGGGTTCAGGGGTTGGGCGACTCGATGTAGGTGTGCAGGCTCTGCCGGGCGGTCGGAAGGAAGTTCACCCCGAACAGGGTGAAGTAGAGCGCCCCCGCCGCTAGCACCATCATCGCCGCCATGAGCACGCCGCGTCGTCCCGTCCGCCACAGGTGGAACCACGCCGCGACCACCAGCCACGTGATGAGCGCCCACACCTCCTTCGGGTCCCACGACCAGTAGTCGGCATAGGCCGCCTGGGCCCAGATGGCCCCCAGCACCAGCCCCAGCGTCAGGAAGGGAAAGCCGATCCGTGCCGAGCGAAAGATCCAGGTCTCCACGCCGTCCAGGAAGACCCCGACGCCCGCCCGCTTCCCGCCCAGCCCCTTCGCCGCCAGGAACACAAGTCCCGCTAGTCC
>Ga0182017_10001593_pt1 | contig 17505 bp, 12 predicted proteins | sample 712E3DmetaG_FD_120492 | JGI IMG/M metagenome (GOLD analysis project Ga0182017, IMG submission 120492) | Permafrost microbial communities from Stordalen Mire, Sweden - 712E3D metaG | ecosystem: Environmental > Terrestrial > Soil > Wetlands > Permafrost | place: Sweden: Stordalen | collected... | reverse complement strand
GTTGGAGTGAATGCGGACCGAAGGAGGCTGTGTGCCATGAAGCTTGAAGTCGAGCGTGAAGCCGACGGGCGGTGGATTGCTGAAGTCCCGGACCTCCCCGGCGTGATGAGCTATGGGAAGACCCGCAACGAGGCTGTCGCAAGGACCAAGGCCCTCGCGCTGAGGGTGCTGGCCGACAGGCTTGAACACGGGGAGCAGATCCAGGAACTCGGCGAGATTTTCGCGGTGGCACGACGAGCGACTGGCCATCTACCAAAGCCAACCGCGTCCTGGCTGCCCTTCTCCGAATCGGGTGGTCGATCAAGCGGGAATCCGGCGGTTTCCACAAGGTGCTGAACCGCGTAGGTTGGCCTGACGTGGTTTTCGCCTTTCACAACCGCGATGAAATCGGGCCGCGCATGTTGGCGCGCATCGCCAAGAGGACGGGGCTGACGCCTGACGACCTGTAGGATGCAGCCCGAGGATCAACCGGAACCTTAGCGCCGCATTTCATGAATTTCGTATAGGGTATCAGCTGTTTCCTTGTGCCACTGGTCCCGATGCATCGGGACCCGCCAGTGTCTTTCTGCTACTGAGAACACAACGGAAAAAGCACTGGCAGTCCCGACGAGTCGGGACCAGTGGCACAAAGACTCCGCCGGACAACGCGATAAGCATGAAGATACTCCTCCACACCTGCTGTGCGGTTTGTCTGGCTGGAATTTCCGGCACGTTGCGCGCGCGCCGCATCGAGTTCACGGCGTTTTTCCATAACCCCAACGTGCATCCGCTGATCGAATGGCGGAAGCGTCTCAAGGCCGCGCGGCTTCTGTGCGAGCGCGAGCGCTTCCCGCTCGAAGCCGACGACGAATACGGACTGGTCCCGTTCCTGCGCGCCGTGGTCGGGCGCGAGGACGCCCCGGCACGCTGCGAGGTCTGTTACACGATGCGGCTCACGCGCACCGCAGAGCGCGCCAAAGCCCTCGGCCTCGACGCGTTCTCTACGACGCTTCTGGCCAGCACCCGGCAGGACGTCGCACTCATCCGCGCCGTTGCCGCCGGCGTCTCGAAAAACACGGGCCTCGTCTTCCTCGACGAGGACTGGCCGCACGCCCATGAGACGGGGCACCAGATCGCCCGCAAAATGAGTCTCTACCGCCAGCAATACTGCGGCTGTGTCTACTCGGAATACGACCGCTACAAGGAATCGAGGCCCTGAACCCCTGAGTCATCAAGAGGAACACATGACCGATCGGCGCGACATCATTCCCCTCGAAGAAATCCCCGGTCTGCCGGGCGAGGACGGGTGGCGTCGCCGTTTCCGCTCGGGCTCGGCGCTCCTCGTCGCCATCCTCATGGCCGTCGCCGCGCTTCCCATTATCGTCCTTTCCTGTGCCGGCGCCTCCTACCGCGAGGTCGCTCCCAGGGAAGCGCTTGCCCTCGCCGAGCAGCCCAAGGTTCGCGTGGCGCTGGACGTCAACACCCGCGACGGGCCCAGCCTCCCCATCAAGGTCATCGGCGGCTACGACATCATCGACCCCATCGCCGGGACGACCCTCGTGCGCGGACCCAGACTCCTCCAGTCCCCCATTCAGAGCCTCTCGGGCGGCGTCGTCATCGTCGTCCCCGACCGGCAGGGCCTCCGCAAGACCGTGCGACTCCCGCGCATCCGCATTGCCCCGGCCAAGTCCGGCACGCTCTTCGTCGGCGGTCGCCATTATCGAGGCGTCCTCGACGTCATCTACACCCAGGAAGGCAGGATGTCGCTCGTCAACGACCTCGACCTCGAAGAATACGTCGGCGGGGTGGTCACCGCCGAGATGGCCTACTGGTGGCCCAACGAGGCCCTCCGCGCTCAGGCCGTCGCCACCCGAACCTATACCCTCGCGCTCATCTCCGAAAAAGCCCAGATGACCCCGAGACCCGAGTGGGACATCGAAGCCGGTTACATCACCGCACAGGAATACTGCGGTCTCCAGGGCGAGCACGCCAGGGGCCTCGAAGCCACCCTCTCCACCCGGGGCGTCATACTCACCTACCAGGGCAAGGTCTTCCGCGCCTATTTCAGCTCCTGCTGCAGCGGACACACCGAGGCCTGCGGCCTCACCTGGGACGACTACCCAACCATCCCGCCCCTGGCTGGCCGGCCTTGCGACTACTGCACGGCCAGCAAATTCTTCAACTGGGAAAAACCCGTGGTTCTCAAGCGCTCCGAGATCGAGAACGCCCTCAAGCGTGCCGACAAGGACGTCGGCGAATTGCGTGACCTGGCCTTCGAGGACACCAACCACGACGGACACTACGACCGCGTCACCGTCACGGGCAGCCGTCAGACCCTGACCATGCTCGGCAACGACTTCCGCCTCATCATCGGCCCCAAGCTGCTCCTGAGCATGAACTTCAAGGTCCGGCGCGTCGGCACGGATTACGAGTTCGACGGTCACGGTTGGGGTCACGGCGTCGGCATGTGCCAGTACGGCGCCAAGGGCATGGCCGACGTGCTTCTCACCTACGACCGCATCGTCGCCTACTACTACCCCGACACCGAACTGTGGAAGGTCTACTGAGGCTACGGTATGGACTCTTCCGCGTTCGGATTTCGACTTCTCGCCACCGACGGCCCGGCGCGTGCCGGGGAGTTGGTAACGCCTCACGGCGTCGTCGCCACTCCGGTCTTCATGCCCGTCGGCACCCAGGCGACTGTCAAGACCCTCGCCCCCGACCAACTCCTCGCCGCCGGCGTCCCCATGCTCCTCGCCAACACCTACCACCTGCACCTGAGACCCGGTGAAGACGCCGTGGCCGCGCTCGGCGGTCTTCACCGTTTCATGCACTGGTCCCGTCCCATCCTTACCGACAGCGGCGGCTTCCAGGTCTTCAGTCTCGCCAGGCTCACCCGCATCACCGACCCGGGCGTGCGCTTTCAAAGTCACATCGACGGCGCCGCCGTCGAACTCACCCCCGAGTCCGTCGTCGACATCCAGGCCAGGCTCGGAGCCGACGTCGTCATGCCGCTCGACGAGTGCGTCGCGTTTCCCACCGCCAAAGACTACGCCCGCCGGGCGATGGAGCGCACCGTGGACTGGGCCCGACGCTCCCTGGAGCATCACAACCACACGGCTGGGCAAGCCAGCCACGGCACGTTCGGTAGTGCTCCTTCATCCCCTCTCCCCCCGGGAGAGGGCAGGGTGAGGGGGGATACCCCGGACGCCCACACCCAAGCCCTCTTCGGCATCGTGCAAGGGGCCACCTACGCCGATCTCCGCGTCGAGTGCGCCCGACGCCTCACCGACTTGGACTTCCCCGGTTACGCCCTCGGCGGTCTCAGCGTGGGGGAGGGGCCCCAGGTCATGAACGAGATGCTCGACGTCACGCTTCCCGAACTCCCGGCCCATAAGCCCCGCTACCTCATGGGCGTCGGCCCGCCCGCCGATCTCCTTGCCGCCGTCGCTCGCGGCGTCGATATGTTCGACTGTGTCATTCCCACGCGCAACGGCCGCAACGGCTTCGCGTTCACCCACGCCGGCGTCATTCGCCTCAAGAACGCCAAACACGCCCGCTCCGACCAGCCCATCGACCCCATGTGCTCCTGTCCCGCCTGCGCCGGCTTCGCCCGCGGATACCTCCGGCATCTCTTCCGTGCCCGCGAGATCCTCGCCATGACCCTCGTCTCCCTCCACAACCTCGCCTTCTTCTGCCAACTCATGAAAGACGCGCGTCTTGCCATCGTCGAGGGCCGCTTTGACCGCTTCCGTCGCGAATTCGCCGCAAGCCAGACCGAGGAATAGCATGACGCGGATGGGCAGTTGCTTCACCCCCTCTCCCCCGCGCAGGCGGGGGAAGGGCAGGGTGAGGGGCTTTGTTTTCTCTCGCACAATAACCACATTCTCGTGACCTGACAGGAGGTACCCCCCTTCCGTTGCTGACTTTCTGCTGATAATTGGCTTGCGTCGAAGAGGTTTCTTGCTATACTGCCGGTTTTAGCCCGGGTAGCAGGTGTTGGTCGTTCGGATTGCATCATTCCCTGAATACGGAGGTCCGTCATGTTCATCTTGGGACAGGTTGCGTCGCCCCCCGTCACACCGCCTGCCGGCATGCCGCCCCCCGGCGGACCCGCCGGTCTATTGCCGATGCTCATGCAGTTCTGGCCGGTGCTCGCCATTGTGGTCATCATGTACTTCCTCCTCATTGCCCCGCAGCGCAAGAAGGAAAAGCAGCGACAGGTGATGCTCCGGGCGCTCGAGAAAAACGACCGTGTCGTCACCATCGGAGGCATTCACGGGCTGGTCCGGAACGTCACGGACAAGGAGGTCACGCTCCTCGTCGATGAGAAGCGCGACCTCACGCTCAAGGTGAGCCGCTCGGCCATCTATGCCATCCTCGACCGGACCGATGCGTCCGGCGAAGGCGAGCTGCCCCTCGTGAACCCCAAATAGGATCGCGTGTTCCGCCAGGGACTCGGCCGAACGCGAAGGATCGCGCCAGGTCCACCCCGGTCATGAGTCGCAAGGAGAGCTTCTTCGATGGGTCGTAACCTCGGCTGGAGATTCGGACTCATTCTCGTGCTCCTGGTCGCCGCCGTGCTCGAACTCTTCACCGGCGAACTGAGACTCGGCTTCGACCTCAAGGGCGGCGTGGAACTCCACTACCTCCTCAAGAGCGCTCTCACGCCCGAGGAAATGAACACCCTTCCCCCGGCCGAAATCGCCAGGCGCCAGAAGGAAGTCGCTAGTCACACCGCCGAAGCCATCGCCATCATCCAGAAACGTATCGACCCCACCGGCGTCAAGACCCCCGACATCCGCAGCGAGTCCACCGGCGAAATCATCATCCGCCTCCCGGGTCTTACCCCCGAAGAGGTCAAGAGCATCAAGCGCCGCGCCGAACAGATGGGCCGCCTCGAGTTCCGCGCCGTCGTCCGCAAGGAAGTCTACGACCGCATGACCCCCGAGCAGAAGAGCACCGTCAAGCCGATGCCCATGACACAAAAGAGAAGCGGCGTCGAGCACCGGGAAGACCTCTACATCCAGATGCAGGACAAGTACAACATCACCGGAACCATGCTCACCCGCGTTTATCCCACCCAGAACGACGTGGGGGCTCCCGCCCTCGGGTTTGAGTTTGGCTCCGAAGGCGCCGCCCTCTTCGGCGGGTTCACCAAGGTCCTCGTCGGGAAAGATCGTCTCGCCATCATCCTCAACGGAGCGCTTCAAAGCGCTCCCATGGTGAACGGTGTAATCACCTCCCGCGGCATCATCGAGGGCGACTTCACCCCGGCCGAGGTCGAGGACCTTCAGGCCGTGCTCCAGGCCGGGTCGCTCCCGGCCGCGCTCGTCCTCCAGAGCGAGACCTTCGTCGGCCCCGAGCTCGGCACCGACTCCCGCGACCGCGGATACTTCGCCGCCGAACTCGCCTTCATCCTCGTCCTCGTCTTCATGTTCGCCTACTACACCGTCTCGGGGGCCATCGCCGACCTCGCCCTCGGACTCAACCTCGTCTTCCTCCTCTCCATCATGATGCTCTGCGACGCCGTCATGACCCTCCCGGGCATCGCCGGAACCGTCCTTACTCTCGCCATGGCCGTCGACGCCAACGTCCTCATCTACGAGCGCATCCGCGAGGAGCTCGCCCAGGGGCAGTCCCTCCGCTTCGCCATCAAAAACGGTTACGAGCGGGCGTTCGTCACCATCGTCGACTGCAATTCCACCACCCTCATCTCCGCCATCGTCCTCTACTGGCAGGGCACCGGTCCCGTCCGCGGGTTCGCCGTCACCCTGATCATCGGTATGTGCGTCCACATGTTTACCGCGCTCTTCGTCACCCGCACCATCTTCGACTTCCTGCTCGCGAAGGGGTGGATCAAGGAACGGCTGCCGATGCTCAAGCTGCTCACGAAGACCCGTATCCGCTTCATGCACTGGGCGCCTCTGGCGGTAGTCTTGACTGTCGCCAGCATCATCGTCGGCGTGTCCGTGCTCATCTACCGGGGTCGCGACAACTACGGCATCGACTTCGCCTCGGGCATCTCGATGCAGCTGCAGCTTAAAGGTCTTTCCGTCAAAACCTCCGACGTCAAAGCCGATCCTGACGGCAAGAAGAGCCGGCTTACCATGAACTTCTTCGATCCGAAGGATGCGAACCCCGTTCCCGTCACCCGGGAGCTCGTCGAGGAGGGGCTCACACGACTCTCGCGCCTCAAGGACAAGGACCGGCTGCTCGATCCGAAGGCGGTCACCGTGGCCTGGGACAATAAAGTGCAGCGCAGTCCCTCGGTGGCGCTCGTCGTCGCCGAGCCCGAGGGAGGCGTCGCCGCCGCCACTGCACTCGCAAAGCTCATCGAAACCCGCTCTAAAGACGTCTTCCGCTTGAGGATGGACATCAAAGACGTCCGTCGCATGATCACCAACGCAGGCTACCCGGGCGCCGACGTCCAGACCGCCTTCCAGGACCAGGCCGTCGTCGGGCTCCGCGAAAGCGACCAGTTCTCCATCCGTGTCCGCGGCAATAGCGCGGCAGACACCCAGGAAGAGCGCGAAGCCGTTCCCACCAATATCGAGCAGGCCTTCTCCGACTTCGTGGACCAGCGGGGCGTCAGCACCGAGCTGAGCGTCCTGCCCTCCGACAACGCTACGCAATCCCAAAACGTCCGCATGATGCTCCGCTTCGTGGACATCAGCCAGGCGGACAATACCACCTCCCCGATGGGTCTGCGAAAGGACCACATCGACGCCTCCCTCAAGAAGCTCGGACTGACCGGCCTCGCCGTCGACTGGCCCAAGGCCGAACGCAAATACTACGACGAAATCACCTTCGCCGCCCCCGCCGCCGACAAGGACAAAATTACCAAAGTCCTCACCGCCAAAGACGCCTTCACTTTCCCCGCCGCTTTCACCGGCTACTATTTCGTCAATCCGGGGCAGGCCCGCAAGATCATCTGGCAGGCATGGGTCGCCTCGCTCGTCAGTTTCGTCGCCATCCTCATCTACGTCTGGCTGCGGTTCGGGGCCTTCAAGTACGGCTTGGCCGCGGTCGCGAGCCTGGTGCACGACGTCCTCTTCACCTTGGGGATGTTGGCCCTGGCGGCGTGGCTCTCCGAGAGTGCGTACGGGGAGAAACTCGGCATCGGCGATGTCCGGCTCAGTCTCTCCGTCGTCGCGGGCATCCTTACCCTCATCGGATACTCCATCAACGATACCATCGTCGTTTTCGACCGGATCAGGGAAAACGTTCGTCACCGCGTCCGCGAGCTCAGGGGCCGGCGCTCCACCGAAGCGATTCTCACCTCCGAAGTCATAGATCAGGCGATCAACCAAACCCTTTCCAGGACGATACTTACGTCGGTCATCACCTGGATTGCCAGTATGACGCTCTATATCGCCGGGGGTGTTTCGCTCCACGGCCTGTCGCTTTGTCTTATCTTCGGCATCATGACCGGGACCTATTCTTCCATCGCCATTGCCAGTCCAATCCTGTTGATCGGACACTGGTGGAAGGTTCGGCGCGCGCGTGCCAGGGGAGAGACGGTCATCGAGGAGGATGAGCTCGAACTGGAGCGTGACAAAACGAACCAGCGCGTATGAACGGCGTCGTCCTTTCGGCGGCCCGGACATTTTCCGGTTCGATTTTCTTGAAAATCAGGGTTTTTCCTTGCAAAGAGCGCCTGCTTTTGACGATAGTAGCACGGGTGGGGGGGCTTTCCAGGTTTTCTCCCGGTATTCCACATTTCGGCCATTAACGCCTGGAGCGTGCGCACCGGTCGTACCGGTGCGGATGCGCGGATTCCGGATGCTCCGGGTTAGGATTTCGTCGAACCCAAACAGCGCGTAGGCACACACTGAGCGGGTGGTTGAAGGAGACGGAGATGAACAGGGACGTGAAGATTGGCTTGGCGATTGGGCTTCTGGTGTTGGTAGGTTTGTTCGTTTGGCTGGCGTGGAAGGCGAGCAGGGAGCAGAATCCCATCGCGGACATCTCCCAGAGACCGCCCGTCAAGACCACCGGGCCCGACCTGACGACCACACAGCCTTCCGATAAGACCGGCGGAGTGTCCGCCAAGGATTACTTCCCCTCCGAGGAGTCGCCCAAGTCCCCGGAATCCGGTGAAGTCGCCCCCGGCCCGGCAAAGCCCCCTTCGGACACCAAGGGCACCGTCGAGGTGGGCGCCGACCATGCCACCACGACCGAACAACTCACTCCGGCGGCTCGCGCCTACCGCGATCTGCTCGCGTCAAGGAAGGCCGGCGAGCCCGCCCTCAAGACCGAGGAGCTTGCCTCCAGGACCGGTCAACCCGGTACTCCCGCCCCCGGCCTCACCCCCGAAACCTCCGCCTCCACGCCCTCCAGTTACGTCGTGAAGGCCGGGGACACCCTCGGGATCATCTCCAAGAAGGTCTACGGCAGCTCGCACTTCTGGCAGCGCATCGCAAAGGCCAACAAGATCGACGACCCCGCGCGCGTTCACGCCGGAATGGCCCTTGCCATTCCCGCGCTCTCCGACACCGAGCGCCCGCACTCAACCGTTCCGCTCAAGGACAAGGGAGTGCAGCCAACGGTCTCTCTCCCCGCCGACACCACCGAGCAGCATCACAAGGTCGTCGCCGGTGACACCCTCGGCTCCATTTCCCGGCAATACTACGGCACCAGCCGCAAGACCAAGCTCATCATGGACGCCAACAAGATCACCGACGCCTCCAGGCTCTTTGTCGGAAAAGACCTGATCATTCCGAAGGTCTCGACCGCCTCCTCTTCCGATCACCCCGGTCGCGTCTCCCTCGCCGACGTCGGCGGGGAATACGTGGTGAAGGACGGGGACACGTTTGCCGCCATTTCCAGGCAGTTCTACGGCTCCCCCACGCTTTACGCCCCCATCATGAAGGCTAACAAGCTCGACACCGATCGCGACCTCGTCGCCGGCCGCAAGCTCATCATCCCCCCGAGGCCCTCGGAGGCGGAACTCGCCGAGGAGTCGCCCCGCGGGGATACCCATGTCGCCAAGGCCCCCAAGGAGTCGTCCGGGACCGATACCTCCCTCGCCAAGGCCCCCAAGGAAGCCTCCAAGCCCAAGCTCGCAAGGGGCGAGGAGTTCTGCACCGTCGAGGAAGGCGACACCCTGGCCGACATCGCCGCCCGTTACTCCGTCCAGGTGAAGCTCCTCATGAAGCGCAACAACATCGCCAACGAGAACCAGGTGCACCTCGGCCAGGAGCTCGTCATCCCCAGCCGCACCGCGCTCCACGTCGTCTCTTCGGAGGCCCGGGAAACCATGTCGAGGTGAGAGGAAGCCTTCGCCGTTCCTGCCTGTAAACGGCCTCTCTGGAAATACCGGAGAGGCCGCTTTTTCGTCGGCGCCTCCCGTCGGCCGCCGGCCGACGGAACCATCATGTTGCTGCCACGGAGTCCCGCATGTCGAGGCGTGTTCTTTTCTATGTCCTCATCGTGGTCGTGCTCTGGGGTTCGCATTCCCCAGTCGCCACCCTTGTCATGACCGCGCACGGCGGCACGCCCCTCTCTCAGCACGGACTTCTTTTTTTCGAGCTTCTCTTCGCCGGCGGCTGTCTCTTCGTCATCATCCTCTGCACGGGCAGGCTCGGCGAATTCCGTAAGTACACATGGGGGGACGTGCGTTCGCTCGTCTTTGCAGGCGTCTTCGGCTACTTTCTCAACTACTTTTTCCTCCTGGGAGCGCTCGCGCTCGCGCGTCCCGAGAATGCCGTCACCGAAGCGATCATCCTCGACCACCTCTTTCCCATGTGTACTCTTCTGGCCTCGGCGGCGATCTTGCGGGAGAGACTGACGGTCCGCGGCTTGGTGAGCGCCGCGGTCGGTTTCGCCGGGGCCTGCGTCGTCGTGTGCCAGGGGGATTTCACGCGGATCGCGTTGCGCCACCCGCTCGTGGACCTCATGGCCGTGGCCGCAGCGGCGAGCTGGGGAATCTTCTCGGCGCTCGGCCGACGCCGTCCCTATGAGCCGCTCACCAGCCTCTTCGTCTTCATCCTCACGGGGCTTGTCATCGCCGGGTGCATCCTCCCGTTCACGGGCGGAAGACACGTCCCGGTCGGGTGGGAATTCTACGGGGCGTTTCACATCGGCTTTCTCAGCAACACCCTCGGTGTGATGCTGTGGTTGCTGGCGCTCAAGGAAGGCGGCGCGTCCGTGGTGGGCAACCTTGCGCTCCTAGCCGCGTTCGTGAACCTGGTGTTAATCCGGCTCTTGCTGCCGGATCAGACGATCTCACCCTGGGCGATGGCGGGGCTCGCGGTCATCCTTCTCGGCGTCCTCCTCTCTCGCGTCCCCGCGCGGCGGCAACCGGACCCCTCCCGGCCCCCCTCGCCTCCAGCCTGAATCGCCTGGGTCCATAGCCTCTCCGCGATGCTCAACAACCTGGGCCTATCCGTATAACCGGCCTCCGGGAAGTGCCCGATTGGTGTCATTCTGAGGACCCCGACTTGTCGGGGGACGAAGAATCTACCTGCGACAGGGGGAATGGGGAGGGAACGACGCCAACCGCTCACCTTCATTCGTCATTTCAGTTTCGTCATTTTGCTTTTGTACCCCCTCTCCCTCCAACGGGGGGAGAGGGTGGGGTGAGGGGCGGACTCCCCTCTCCCGCTTCAGGGGGAGAGGGCAGGGCTTGCCCGCCGTAGCCTTGGCGTAGGCGGGTGAGGGGGCCGTTCCTTCGGTCTTCAGCTTTCAGTCTTCAGCCTTCGGCCTTACTTCTTGACGGGCGCCTTCTCCGGCCCGAACCACATCAGCTTCGCGTCCAGCTTCCACCCCATGTCGAAGAACCCCGCCGCCTTGAAGTTGTTCGTCGAGCTCACCGGCGCGATCGTGTCGTCGAAGACGATATAGTCGGGCAGCAGGTCCAGCTTGTGGTTCTTGGAAAGCGCCGCGCCCCAGGGCGTGCCGCTATAGATGACCACCATCCTTTCCCTGTTGAGCGGGTTCGGATAGGTCATCGCCAGTCCCAGTTTCCCGCCCTCGTAGGTCTTCCCGCCCACCGTGAATTTCCCCTCGTCGATCCCGATCGGCAGCCTGTCCGCGATGCGCTGGATCATGCGGTTCGTCTTCGGCGTCCCGAAGAGAATCAGGTTGTACTTCTGGATGTCTTCGTCGGTGACGGAGGTGTCCCGCTTGACCCGCGGAACCCCGGCCGCGAAGTCGTACCATTCGAGCGCCGCCTTCCCGGCGTCGATCTTCGTCTGCTCCGCCGCCCCGGCGTCTCCCAGCGTCCCGAACACCATGCAGAACGGGCGCTGGTAGGCCTCGTACACCGGCCCCGATACTTCGCCCCGTTTCCTCAAGTCCCCCGCCGGCGCCTCCCCGATCTGGATCGGGGTGAACGTCGCCAGCCCGTCCTTGTTGGCCGTCGGTTTGATCAGTCGGCCGTCCGGAAGACGCACCTGGAGGTCCTGCTGGAGGAAGAAAGCGGTCGCCACGTTCAGCGTGAACCGTGCGACGTTCTCCGCCCGCACCGAGATGAGCCACGCGCTCTCCACCTTCGCCTCGATCTCCGCCGGCTTCCCGAATTCCATAAAATCGTCGATCGTCACCCAGTAGGCGCGGTTGAACCGCGGGTGATACGTGCGGTAGCTCACGTGGTCCGGGCGGCTCGCCAGCTTCTTCGTCCCCAGCCATGCCGCCAGCTTCTCGCTGTCGTACGCGTTGAAGCACGTCCAGTGGTCGCCCTTCGGAAACTCCTCGTACAGCGCCTCGAACTTGAGTCCCGATAGCGCCGCGATCATCCTCCTCGACTGCTCCGGGTCCACCAGCATGTCCTCCTCCCCGTGGAACGCCCACACCGGGAGGTTGCGGAAGTTCGGTTGAAGCGTGATCGCGAAGTCCCGGTCCACGATCAGCTGCTTATACTGCGCGAGCACCCCGCGATCCACCTTCTGCCACAGGTTGTAGTCCGTCCGTCCCGACGCCGGCACGATCGCCGCGAACGCGTCCGGGGTATGCGCCCCGATCGTCCACACCCCGCTCGCGCCCATCGACGCCCCCGTAAGGTACACCCGTCCCGCATCGATCTCGTAGTCCCGTTTCGCTAGCTCGATCGTCTTCATCACGTCTCGCTCGCCGATCCCCTGGAAATCCGTGTTGCTTCGGGCGAAGGGCGACAGCAGCACCCCGCCTAACTTCTCCGCCATCTTCTTCGCCGACTCCGGGACCGTCTGGTCGAACCAGTTCACCTTGTCCAGGTCCCCGACGTACCCGTGCAGGAATAAGAGCAGCGGCGCCGGTTTCGCGAGGTCCAGCTTCTCCGGCACGTAGAGGTAATAAGGCTGCGCCGACCCGTCGATGTCGCTCAGGTAGGCGAGCTCGATGAGTCCCGTGCGGGGCGGCGGGGAGTTCTTGCCCCCGGCGAGTGCGCGGATGATCACCCGCCCCGCGTCCAGTTCCTTCTTGAAGTGGTCGTCGCGGGCGGTCCCCGGGAAGTACCGCTCCAGCAGCAGCGCGCATTTCTCCAGTTTGAGCTGGGCGCGCGCGAAGTCGCCGGCCCATTTCTCGCGAAGGTCCGCATGGTCCAGAAGCAACTTCTGGAACTCCTGCCCCAGTCCCAGCAACTCCTGCCGGCGCTTTTCCCCTTCCGCGGGGTCGTAGCCCTTGATCTCGACGCCAACGTCCGGCGGGGCCGCCGCCGCCCATAGCACGAGCGAAAAGAGCACCACCCCGGCGAACGCCGTCGCCGCAACTACGGCTCGCATCCAGCGATGGAGTTCATCTTGCCTCAAGCGATGTCCTTTCCACAAGACGCGTCCCAGCCGCGATGAAGCCGAAAACCAGCACCATCCCCGGCCCCGACCCGTGAACTATCGTTTGCGTAAAGAGGCTGGCCGCCAAAAGGCCCGTGAGCGCCCCGGCACCGCCCAGGAAAACCCCGCGCAGAAAATCGTCGCTCGTCTCTCGCCGGCACGTCACCGCCCGGCGGATGAATGTCCCCGCCAGCCACACAAACGCCAGCGCCGCCGGCAGTCCCACGCTCATCGCCAGCACCAGGTACAGGTTGTTCGTGTAGGGCTCGGTGAGGTTGGCGTTCGGCTTGGGCAGGAACCCGTAATACCGCCCGATGTTCAGTTGGTAATTCCCGATGCCGACCCCGAGAAGCAGGTGTCTCGTGTGTTCGGCGCGCGACATCCCCAGGTCACGGTAGGCGCTCGGCGTCAGGGATTTCATCGCCGCCTGCCACTCCAGGTACCGCGGACTCAGACGCCGGGCCTCGAACATGCCGAACCCCGGCGCCGGCTCCGAAGCCGTCGCCTCCCTCGGACTGTCGTCGAACGGATAGACCGACGTCGCCAGGGTCCCGGCGTTGTCCCGTGGAAGCGCCGGAAAAACCGCTAACACCAGCACCAGCACCCCGAGTGCGAACGCCGGAAAGAGTTTCGGCGATCGCGCGAACGTGATGACCGCCATCCCGATGAGCGCGGCGAGCCACGGCCCCCCCGCAACCATCACCACCAGCCCCAGCGCCACCAGCGCCGCCGACTGGACCCAGGCGCCAAACTTCCGCGAATGAAGCATCAGTCCCCACGCGAACGGCAGCAGCATCGCAAGGTACCCGCCGAGGTCGTTACGGCTCTGGAACGGTCCCGAAACGTGGACCGCGTCGCAGCTCGCGTTCAGGTAGTCGATGAGCGCCCACAGAATGACCGCCGACCCCGCCAAAAGCCAGAGGCGTACCCCAAGCTGCAGTCGCTCCTTCGTCGCCAGCGCGCACACGGCCGCAAGGTAGAACACGATGAAATACTCGGCATACTGCACCACCCCGGCGATCGCCGCGAGCTTGTTCTCGGCGAAAATCATCGAGAGCGCCGCGAGGACCACGAGCGCGACGCCCGCCAACGGCAGGCTTCTCAAGACGCCGAAGTCCCTCCGCAGGATCATCCGAAGCACCAGGAATGCGCCCGCTAGCCAGATGAGCACGTCGTCCACCGTGAAGCGAGGCGCCTTCTCCACGATCTTCTCGCTGAAACCCAGCAGTCGTCCCAGCCACGCCAGGGGAATCGCCCACGACGTCATCGGATGCGCCACGATCACGAGGAGCACGAGCACAAGGACGAGGAGTCCCGTCACGTCGCGTTTCGATCTGTCTTCACCGTTCATGTCGGACCTCGCTGTAGACCTGTTCGATCTGTCGGATGGAGTCGCCAAGGCGGTAGTTTCGCGCGGCGATGTCGCGGGCGGCGGCGGCGAGCGCCGCGCGCCGCGCGGCGTCGTCCAAGAGACCGGTCACCTCGCGGCACGCGGCCTCCGGATCTTCCGGTGGAATGATAACACCCGCCCGGCCGTTTTCCACCACCTTCTCCAGTCCCGCGATCCGCGTGAGCACAATGGCGCGCCCCGCGCCCATCGCCTCTAAGAGCGAATACGGCATCGCTTCCCACCGCGAAGTCATCACGAACACGTCGATGAGCGCCAGGATGCCGGGCACGTCGTCGCGCTCGCCGGCGAAGTGAAAGCGGTCGTCCAGGCCCAGGCTCGTCGCGAGTGCGCGAAGCTCCCGTTCGTACGACCCCTTGCCGACGAGCAGGAAGTGGACGTCGCTCCGCCGGTCCGCGATGAGCCGCGCCGCCCGGAGGAAGACGTCGTACCCTTTCTGCCGTCCGAGCCGCCCGATGCTGCCCACGACGTGCGCGGAATCCGGCAGTCCGAGCTCCCGCCGCAGTTTCTCGCTCTTCGCGCGCGGCGCCAGTTGCTCGTCCGACAGTCCGTTGAGGATCGTCCGGACCTGGTGGGGGAGTGCGGCGCCGCTATGGATCGCGAGGTCGTGCTCGTGCGGACTTACCGCCACCAGCCGGTCCGTGATCCGCCCGGCGGCGAACTCCAGAAACTGGTAAAAGAGCCCCACCAGCCGTCCGAACCCGGCCGTGAAACTGAAGCAGTGGGGCGTATACACGACCCACGGGCGCCCCGTCATCAGCGCCGCCATCCGCCCCAGAAACCCGGCTTTGGAGCTGTGACAGTGGACGACGTCGTAGTGCCGGCGGTGGAAGAGCCGCACCAGCCGGATGAGCGAGCGGAGGTCGGCGAGCGGCCGCACCGCGCGGGTCATCGGAACGAGGAACACCGCGAACCCTTCCGCGCGCAGGCGCTCGACGTCCGGGCGAAAGCCTTCCGGGTCGCGCAGGTTCGAGGCCACCAGCTCCAGCTCGAACCTTGAGCGGTCCACGTTCCTCATCAGCTGAAGCACGTGCTTCTTGGTGCCGTTCTCCGTGGCCTCGATGACCTCGGCCACGCGTGTCCGTTTCATCGTTTGGCCAGCTTTCCTTTGATCCAGCCGAGACCCTGTCGCCATTCCTCGACGCCCAGCAGGTGGACGCCCGCGGCGAACACCAGCGCCCCGGCGCCGCCCGCGACCACGAGCTGCACCGCCGCCGCCAGAAGGTGCGTCGCGTGCGCGTGCGGGTCCGCGAGCGGAAGACGCTTCTCGATCACCGCGTGCAGCACGTAGACCGCCACGCCCATGGCCGCCGTCGCCGCCGCGATCCGGACCAGGGCTGGCACCGTCCGTTTCAACATCGACGCCCACAGGTGCGAATGCGGGTAGACCCGCACCAGGAGCACGAAGAGTAGCGCCACCTTGAGTGCCTTGCTGGCGGTGAATGCGAGCGTGAACGCCCCGACGTCGTCCCCCGCGTGGATGATGAGCTCCGAGAGGATGAGGAGTTGGACGAGGGAGGTCATGATCCCGGTCCACGTGGGGGTCCAGGTCTCGCGCGCCGCGTAGAAGAACTGCAGCAGCAGGAGTTCGAGCCCCAGGAAGACGTATCCGATCGCGTACCACCTCAGCGCGATCGTCGTCAGCGCGACGTCCTCGGGCTTGAACTTTCCGCCGCCGAACGCCGCCGCCGCGAGCGGATGGGCCAGGATCATGAACGCCGCCGTGAGCGGCAGGAACGCCAGGAAGATGATGCGGATGCCCTTGCCGAGGACGGCGAAAAGCTCGTCGTAATTCTTCCGGGCGAAGTACTCGCTGATGAAGGGGAAGATGGCGATGGAGAGCGCGGCCGGGAAGATCTGGATGGGGATGTCGACGGGAGCGCGGGCGTAGATGACGAGGGTCATGGCGCGGCCGCCGAGGACGGCGGAGAGGAGGAGGTCCTCGCCGCGGTTGCGGAAGAACGCGACGAGCACCCCGGCGGCGAGCGGGAGAATCATGAGCCACAAATGCTTCATCGCGACGGAGCGGAGGTCGAGTTCGAACCGGAAATTGCGGAGCTCCGCGCGGAGTCCCCAGACGTAGAGGGCGAGCTTGGCCAGCGCCCCGACGACCATCCCGAAGAGGAGGGCGTAGAGCCCGGCGAAGGCGTAGAGCAGGACGAGGGCGCAGAGCGGGACGAGTTTGGCGAACACCTGGTCGCCGAAGGCGGCCAGGTGGAAGCGCTTGTAGGAATTGAGCAGCATGTAGAGGGTGACGGCGATGGAGAGGAGGAAGACGGAAGGGGCGAGGACGACGAGGAAACGCGCGGCGAGGGTGGCCTGAACACCGGTGAGGTTGGTGGTGCGGATGACCTCGCGGGAGAAGACCATGAGGGCGGCGGCGAGAAGAGCGAGGAGCACGGCCTGGAGGTTGACGGCGGAGTTGGTGAACCGCCACGCCTCGGCGGCGCCGACGCGTTCGCGCTCCTGGGCGAGCACCGGGAGGAAGGTGGGTCGGACGAGCTTTTCCCACGAGCGGAAGACGTCCTGAGTCAGGCGATTCACATAGTTGAATGCGTTAGCCGCATCTTCGGTGCCGAGGACCCGCGCGAGGATGATCTTGGTGAGGGGGCCGGTGCAAAAGCCGAGGACGGTGAAGACGGAAATGCCGGCGGCGGCCTTGGCCATTTTCGAGTTGTCGCCGCACCGGCTGGGGGGGGTCTCGGGGGGCAAACGTTCGTCGGACATGGGCTATCCCGTGAGCAGTGTTTCGAGGGTCAAAACGGTCTGGCGAAGCGTCCATTCCTGTCGTATAAGTTCCATTCCGCGTCGCGAAATGTCGCGATTTCGGCCCTTTTCGTCGAGGATTCGGGCGATTTTGTCGGCCAATGGCGCGCTTTGACCGGGTTTGACGAGGAAGCCGGTCTCGGCGTCCCGGACGACCTCCGGGATGCCTCCGACGTCGGTGGCGACGACAGGCGCGCCCATGGCGAGGGCCTCGAGGAGGATGTTGGGGATGCCGTCGCGGTCGCCGGAGGGGGCGACGACACTCGGGACGGCGAGGAGGGCGGCGGAGGCGACGAGGTGCATCAATTCATCGTGATGCATCCATGGACGGAGCTCGACGCGAGCGCCCCGGGCGCGGCGGGCGAGGTCTTCGAGGCGTTCTTTCAGGGGGCCGTCGCCGACGATGACGCAGTGGACGGGGCGGCCTCGCTCGGCGAGGAGTCGGCAGGCGTCGATGAGGACGTCGAAGCCTTTTTTCGGCTCGAAGCGGCCGGCGGCGAGGATCATGCCGGTCGGTTCCGCCGAGCGGGCGGGGAGTTTCTCCGTATCGATTCCGTGATGGACGAGGGCGATCTTCCCAACGAGCGACGGGCCGGCGAT
>Ga0182017_10001592_pt1 | contig 17529 bp, 10 predicted proteins | sample 712E3DmetaG_FD_120492 | JGI IMG/M metagenome (GOLD analysis project Ga0182017, IMG submission 120492) | Permafrost microbial communities from Stordalen Mire, Sweden - 712E3D metaG | ecosystem: Environmental > Terrestrial > Soil > Wetlands > Permafrost | place: Sweden: Stordalen | collected... | reverse complement strand
TGGTCGAAGAGCTCCGCCGCGACCTGCCCATGGTACGAGATCGGATCGATCGCGAAGCCGACTCCATGCAAAAGGCGGTCGACCCGGCGGCGATGCTCGCGGCGTTGGAGAGGGCGTCGGGAACCGAACCGCCCGAGAAGTAATACCGCCAAGCAGCGGTCAAGACGTCATTTCTGCGCCGCCGCCCACAGACGCTTCGCCGCGGCCGCACTGGGAGCGTCCTTCTCCACCAGCCGTTGTTGTCCGCCGGCGTCGAACGCGAGAATCCAGGTTTCGTTCTTCGGCACGCCGAGCGCAGTTCGCACGTGACCGTCCTCGTCGAGCAGTAGCAGCGGCGGCACGCCCTCCTGGAACTCCTTACGCATCTCCTTCTTCGCCGTGCCCTTGAAGGAACTCGCCGTCATGTCCTCCAGGAAGACCAGGCGTCCCTCACCCTTGGGCTTCGCCGCGGGAAGCAGATCGCCCCATGCCCGTTGCGCCTTCTCGGTATGATAGGTCGGCGCCGTCACCACGAGCACCAGCCCACCCTTCAGGAGCTCACCACTGGCGTGCTTCTTGCCGTCGGGATCAGCGAGGACAAACTGGGGCAGAGAAACCCCGGCGGACCGCTTTGATGCAGGTGTTTCACCCCATGCCGTTGGTCTAACCAGCACAGCCAGCGCGACGATGCATGTTGTCGTTCGTCTCAAATCGCTCCAATAGTGATGCGCATGGTTCGCAACCCTAGCGCCAAAAGTGCCCGCGTCCACCACCTAGAAAATCAGTATCAAGATCATGCCCGACCCTTCCTTGGCAAGCAACGGTGCAATTCCGATACGAACCCCGGCCGATGGGGAACCGAAGTCACCGCGGCGGTATTGGCGCAAAGCCTTGAGAGCACCGACCGGCTGAGTGAAAATCATGATCTCGCCGGTCGCAATACCGGTGAGCAGACTGATGGTCGCGCTGGTCCAATGGCCGAATCCGGCACCGATGATTAGGAAGATACCGGCGTTGACGACGACGTTGCCGCCGTGAAAGAGCAAACTCCGCCCCTGGGCTTCATTCGCTGCATCTCTGTTCAACAATTCCTCCGCCCGGGCAAGCGCGACACAGGGATCTGCTTGCATAGTCTCGGCCTCAAGTTTGTCGAGGCGCTTCTCATCACCCATGACCTTTAGCGGTGTGACCACCAGCGGAATCACACCAATCAGCGCAGCGCCACCGCCCACGTACAGATCCAAACCGGAGGCATGGGACACCAGAGGCGCCGCGACAAACTGGCCGATGGCGAGGGACGAATAAATTGCGCCCCAAGAGTAACTCCAGATGCGGGCATGGCGGGCGTCGATGCGCAAGCTTTCGTGAATGAAATGGAGACGAGCTTCTGCATTCAGGCGCTGCAGCGCAGGTTCCCCGCCGACCAGAGCGACCGTGCATTCGCCGCCGAGCGCCGGCCTAGCGCTCAAGACGAGGACAAAACCAAGCACACGCCAAACCCGACCCATCGGATATCAAGCATAGCAGGAAAGCACGAGCTTGTGGATCCCACACCCGCTCATCGTGCGAGCTACATCCCGCCGCCGGCGACCGAGATGGTCACGCCCACCGCGTGCACGTCGATGCCGTAGCCCACGTCGACCTTGAAGGCCGGGATCGCCACTCCCGGCAGAATGATGCGTGCCCCACCGCCGAAGCTGGCGTGTATGTCCTTGAGCTTGGAGCGCACCGGGGGCGGCGCGACGTCGGGCGGCGGGACCGGGGTGCCGCCGGGGAAACGATCGAGCAGGGTCGCTGCATCGACGAAGATCGCCGCCGCGACGTTGAAGGGCGCCTGTGTCCAGGGGATCCGCAAATGCAGCAGCACCGCCTGATCCTCGGCCTGCATCCTGACAAGGGTGTCGCCGTAGAACTCGTCGGTAAGATAGCCGCGCAGGTTGGGCCCGCCAACATGGAGCACCTCTGTCACCGGACGTCCGTGGTCCGAGGTGGGGTAATCGAGCACCCCGTTCAGGATGAGGGACGGATAGTTCCACCGGTAGCGTCCGTACAGGTCTACCCGCATCTCAAACTTGGAGTAGTCGAAGTCCGAGAGCCAATATCGGTCGGACACCTCGTTCTTGAGCAGCACACGAGTGCCGCGCGGGATCCCCTCATCGGAGTGGGTGTCGTCGAACTGGAAGTGGAATTGCAGCAGGAAGATGCGCCCGCTGCGGGGATTGTAGGGCAGTGCAACCGCGCCCGGTGCCAGCCCTTCGACGGGGCTCACCGTCTGCTTGCGGGCCGACAACCCAAGGAACGCGCGGGTGTGAGGGGACAGCACCCAGCCGATCTGGCCGTCGCCACCAACCACGGTGGTTGGTACCTGCATGAACAGGGCGTGGTTCACGAAGTAACGGACCTGCTCGCGCCGGTAGAGCGCGTTGAGCGAGTAGGTGATTGGGGCGCCTGCCACCAGGGGGTCGGTGTACCCGAGGTAGACGAAGCTCCGGGTCAAGCCGATCTGCCCCGCGCCAAGGAGGTGCACATCGCGACCGAGGAAATTCTGGTTCGCATAGGCGAGGCCGCCGGCCCAATCGCCACTACCGAAGGCGGCGGTGGGAAAGGCGAACCAGGTGAGCTTGCCGACCGCCTCAACCACGACCTCGACCGGGTAGATGGTGTCATCCAGGTACATGCGCCGTACCGCCTCCGCCGGGGGCAGGTCGATGAAGACGCGCACGCTACTGAACAGGTCGCTCTCTAGCAGGCGTTGCTCGGCCGCATTGAGCACGGCGAAATCAACCGGATCCCCCGGGTACAGATGCATGCGCGTCGTCAGCACCCGTGTCGTGACTTTGCTTGCGCCGCGTACGACGATGTGGTCGACGACAAGCCTGGCCGCGGCAGGCGCAGGCCATGCAATCCCACAAACCACGATGAGAGCAGCCCAGATCGATCGATGGGAGTTCATGAGTGTCCGGGGCACTGGCGGCCTACAGCCATCGCCGGTGTTCAAACATCGCCGGCCTTGGCCTCGGCGCGGATCTCGGCACGTTGGACCTTGAGTCGTTGGCGGCGGACGCGCAGCACCTCGCGCACGAGGATCTGCAGGGCGGCGACGACAGGGACCGCGATGATGGCGCCGACGATGCCTGCCATCTCTCCCAGGAAAAGCACCGACAGGACAACCACCAGTGGGTTGACGTGAACGGTGCGACGGAAGATTAGGGGACCGAGGACGTTTCCCTCGAGCTGTCCGTACGCGATAAAGTAGATCACACAGGCCAAGGCGTGCCAGCCGCTGCCCGTGATGAGCGCCAGCAAGGTGATGAGGGTTCCCGTGACCACCGGGCCGGCGTAGGGGATCATGCTGGAGAGGCCGCTCAGGATTCCCAGCGGGAGGAAAAAGGGAACCTGGTTGATGGCCAGAAACGTGGTGGTCAGGGTGGCATTGAAGGTGCAAATGAGCGTCAGCCCCCCGAGATAGCCGCCGATCGACTGGTACATCTTCTCCAGCACGTCGCCATACAAGTTGCGCGATTCGGGGCGCGCCTCGTCCAGGGCGGCACGGATCAGGCGTCCCCCGAAGATCAGCATGAACACCGTGAGGAGCAGGACCGTCACGGCAGCGGCCACAAGGCTGAGCACGCCGCCCACCGCGGCCAAGATGGGCGTGGCGGCCCCCTCCAACATTGCAGGTAGGCCCTTCTCGATCTTCTCGATGTGCTCGGCCAGGTGGAAACGAGCGTCGAGGCGGACGAACAGGCGGCTGGCGCGGGCATTGTGAATGAAGGCAGGGGCCTGGTGAACCAGCGTCTTGCCTTGGGAGATAGCCGGCGGGATCAGCGTGAACGCGAGCCCGGTCAAGAGTCCAGCCAGCGACAAACTCACCAGTCCAATCGCGAGAGACCGCTTGAGCCCACGCCGTACCAGCAGCTTCACGCCGTGATCCAGCGTCACCGACAGCAGCAGGGCCGCGTAGGTCAGGGTGATCGCCACCAGCGAGTGGATGATGGCCATCACCAAGGCGATCACGATCAAGACGCCGACGCAGACCGTGAATACCGTCTTCAGCGTCACCCGGGACGGCTGTACCTCCGAATTGGATTCTGGAAGGTCTTTTGTCACGTCGGCCCCCGATCAATAGCGACAAGTCCACAGTGCATCGATGCCTCACACGCCGGCGTCGCGAAAGATGGTCCCGCCCATCCAGCACGGCGAGCCCCGATTGTTGACCGCGTCAATTCCATGCCGACGAGAATCTAGCACGCGCTCATGGGTTCTTCCTCTGGGGAATGGGCCCGATGTTTGCGTATCTGACCGTCACATGAACCGCACGTGCAGGAGTAAACTCGTGGCCATGACGGTTCATCTGCACCACAGGGCCGAGCTGCAGCGGGTTGCTCGAAATGCGATGCTCGATAGGGGACTGCAGCCGGATTTCGATTCCGCAGCGTTGAAACAGCTCGACGGGATACGCGGCCCGTCGGCCACGGAGGGGGGTGCCGTGCGCGACCTGCGCAGCCTGCTGTGGTGCTCGATCGACAACGATGACTCGCTCGATCTCGACCAGCTTTCGGTGGCAGAGGACCTTGGAGGCGAGACGGTCAAGATCCTAGTGGCCGTGGCTGACGTCGACGCGCTGGTCGCCAAGGCGACGCCTATCGACGGGCACGCCGCGAGCAACACCGCCTCGGTCTACGTCGCCGGCCACGTCTACCCCATGCTGCCCGAGCGGCTGTCCACTGACCTGACGTCGCTCGGGCCGGACTGCGACCGTCTCAGCCTGGTCATCGAGTACACGGTTGGGCCGGACGGCACCCTGGGGGACACACGCGTGGGCCGCGCGCTGGTGCGCAACCGCGCCAAGCTGGCCTACAACGCCGTGGCGGCGTGGCTCGACGGGCAGGGGCCGTTGCCCGAGCCTGCCGCGCGCGTGAAGGGGATGGACCTGCAGCTTCGCATGCAGGACGAGGTGGCGGCGCGGCTGCGGCGCTTGCGCCACCAACAGGGCGCGTTGGATCTGCAGTCGCTGGAATCCCGTCCCGTGTTCGATGGGGACGCAGTGGTGGGCCTGCAGGCGGAGATACCCAATCGCGCCAAGCAGCTAATCGAGGACTTCATGATCGCCGCCAACGGGGTGGTGGCCCGCTTCCTCGAAGCAAAGGCGCGGCCGTCCTTGCGCCGCGTGGTGCGCTCGCCCGAGCGCTGGGCAAAGATCGTGGAGGTGGCGGCGAAGTTGGGCGAGTCGCTACCGGCCGAACCCTCGGCACGCGCGCTGGAGGCGTTCTTGTTGAAGCGCCACGCCGCCGATCCGTTGCGATTCCCGGATCTGTCGCTGGTGATCGTGAAACTGATGGGCGCGGGCGAGTACGTGGTGGAGTTGCCCGGGCAGACGCCGGTCGGGCACTTCGGACTGGCGGTCAAGGACTACGCCCATTCCACCGCGCCCAACCGCCGGTTCCCCGATCTGGTCACGCATCGGCTAGTCAAGGCCGCGCTTTCCGATGGCCCGGCACCCTACAGCGTGGCCGAGCTGGCCGAGCTCGGCACCCATTGCACCCTGCAAGAGGGAAATGTGGCCAAGGTCGAGCGCCAGGTGCAGAAGTCCGCCGCGACCTTGCTGCTGGAAGCGCGGGTGGGCGAGAGCTTCGATGGCGTGATCACCGGCGCCGCGGACAAGGGGACCTGGGTGCGCATCTTCGACCCGCCGGTGGAAGGCCGCATAGTGCGTGGGTTCCAGAGTCTGCGCGTGGGTGACCAGGTGCGCGTGGTCCTGGTCCACACCGATTTCGATCGGGGCTACCTGGACTTCGAGCGCCGGCCGTGAGCCCGGTAGCGCCTCCTGCCTCCTATCCATTCGGAGCGCAGATCTGTCGATTCAGCGAGCCACCTCCCGTCGAGCGGCAGATGAAGTAGACCTTTTCATGTCTCCCCTGCATCGTCCTAATAGATAATCTGGTAGCAGCTACACCCCTGCTGCCCGGGCGCGCACGCCTTACCCGTAAACCCGGGTGCGCTGCACGGGCCTTCGTCACAGCAAAGGACGGTGTCAGAGCAGGCCTGGCCCGACAGAGCGCAGATCCCGGTCGCTGGCGGAGCGTCGGTCGAGCCATCCCCGCTGGGATGCACGCCGCCGTCGTTGGCCGGCGGCTGGATGGGCGGAGTTCCGCACAAGCCGGTCGGCTGCCCGGGTGTGATGTTGCAAGTCAGGCCCGCGCAGCAGTCACTGGTGGACGTGCAAACCCCAGCAGAGGGAACGCACACCACGCCGCCACCGTCCGGCCGGTTCATGCAACGAAGCTGGCCGTCTGCGCCGGGCACGCAGGGCACGCCGCCGCAGCACTCGGCGGAGAAGGTGCACACGTCGCCGCCGTGGATGCAGCAGGGCTCCAGGCCGGTGTAGCCGGCCGGGCAGTCGGTGGTCGAGCCGCCGTAGCAGCGCGGAACGCCGATCGAATCAGGCTTGCAGCACTGCCACTTGGGCGGTTGACAGTCGCAGCAGTCCTCACGTGCGTTGGTGCAGGCCGGGCCGGTGCTGTTTTTCAGGCCGCAGATGCCACCCTGGGGGTTGCAGCCCAGGGGGTTGCGACACACGCCCAGCGGGGGCGACACGTTATCAGCGAACTGGCAAGTGACGTTGCCCGCGCCGGGCAGACCGCTGGTCGGATCGCCGCCGCAGCAGTCCTTGTCCTCGATACACAGGTTGTTGGTCACCCGGCAGCCGCTGGCGGGCTGGCAGATCTTCACGCCGGTGCGGGCAAAAGGCAGGCACAGGGCGCTGCAACAGTTGGTGCAGTCCTCGCACACGGTACCGTCCTTGGCGCAGCTACCAGCGCCTGTGGTCGACAGTTCCCCGCACACGCCCGCGGTTCCGGCGGTGCTGGTGTTGCACAGGCCCGAACAGCAGTCGCTGCCGTTGTAACAGACGTCGCCGGTTTGAATGCAGTACGAGGCCGACAGCGAGCAGGTGCCGTTGTGGCAGAGATGGGAGCAGCACTCAGTGCTGGCCGCGCACGGGTTGCCCGCAGTCTTGCATGCGGTGTTGAGAGGGCTGCAGAACCCGGCGGAACAGTTGCCGCTGCAGCAGGTTGCGGACGAGGTACAGGCCGCATTGTCCGCCACGCAGGTCGACACGTTGGACGAGCAGAAACCGGCCACGCAGGAAAGGTTGCAGCAGTCAGTGGCGTACTGGCACGGCAGGCCTGGATCCAAACACAGCGCGACCGACGAGCTGCAAGTGCCCGTGCTGGTGTCACAGATCCCGGAGCAGCAGACTTGTCCACCGGTACACGAAAGCCCGGCGCCCAGACAACCTGCCGACGTGGCATCGTCGCCTCCGTCCCGTCCGCCGTTGCCACCGCCCGCGACGCCACCTAGCGGTCCCCCGCCGGCGCCGCCCAGCAGACCCCCGCCAACGCCACCCGCCAGAGCGCCGCCGTACGAGGACCCGGACAAGTCTGAGCTGCAGCCAAGAATCATGATGGTGGCGCATCCTGTCGCAACAAGGCCGATTCTGCTGCTCTGCTGTGGACGGGTCATAGGCTCCTCCAGAACGCCAGGCGGGCGTCGGCGATACTACGAGCGAGAAGAAGAAGGGATGCACGAGTGGCGAAAGAGGGTTTATGCTCAAAGGGTGCATCCTGGGCGCGGCCAAGGTCGTAGTACCTCCAAGATGACTGGCGACGCCAGCGTGGCCATGCCCATCGAGAGCGCGACGCTTTGCTCTGGTGCTATCCGTCCTGACGAAGAGCAGGCGCTCATCGACCGCTGTCTAGCCGGCGATCCGGAGGCATTCCGGCCGCTGGTGCAGCGCTACCAGCGGGTGACCTTCTCGGTGGCCCTGCGCATGCTGGGCAGCCGGGCCGATGCCGAGGATGTGGCCCAGCAGGCATTCGCCGACGCCTACGCCGCGCTCGAACACTTCCACGGCGAGGGCCGCAGCCGGGCCTTCTATACCTGGTTGCTGCGCATCGCGATCAATCGCGCCAAGGACATGCTGAAGTCGAAGAAGCGGACCGAGGAGCCGCTCCTGGCCGAGGCCGATGCAGGCCAGGCCCTGTTCGCGCATGATCCGGGCAGTCCTGAGGCCCATGCCGGGCAGGCCGAAGACCGACGCCGGCTGCAGGCCGCCCTGCTGACCTTGCCGCCGAAGTACCGTGAGGTGCTGGTGTTGAAGGACGTGGAAGGGCTGGCCTATGAGGAAATCGGCCCCATCCTCCGCCTGCCCGTGACCACGCTGAAGATCCGCGTGGTGCGCGCGCGTGCCCGCATGCGTGCCGCGCTGGGGGAGGTGCGCCGATGAGCGAGTGCGATCGGCAGGCCCGGCAGGACGACGAGCTCACCGCCCGGCTGGCGGGGTTGCGCGAGGTCACGCCGCCCCCCTCGCTAGTGCCGGCTGTGATGCAGCGGATCGCCGAGCCTGCACCGATCTCGCTGTGGGCCTGGCTGCGCCGGCCGCGCCGCTTCGAATTCCGCATGTCGCCCTTGGCGCTGGGCGGGCTGGCCATGGCCGGGCTGCTGTTGGTCGCGCTGCTGGCGCGCGATCGGCGCCCTGGTCCGGTGGTCTCGGGGCGGCCGAACGCAGCTCTGCCGGTCAAGCCGGCCGAGCACGAGGCCGAGGTCGTGTTGGTGCGTTTCGTGCTGGTCACCTCGGGCGCGCAGCGGGTGGCGCTGGCCGGTGACTTCAATGGCTGGGACCCGGTCCACACCCTGCTCGAGAACGCCGATGGACGCGGCACCTTCGCGGCCAATCTGTGGCTGCCGCGCGGTGCGCACGAGTACATGTTCGTGGTCGATGGGCAGTGGATGCCTGACCCGGCCGCGCCAGCCCGCATCCCCGACGGTTTCGGGCACACCAACTCCCTGCTGCGGCTGTAGACTCACGGGCGTTGCACCCGCCGCGGTCCCTTCCGATCCTCGCGACCCTGTTCGCCGTGCCGTGCTTGGCCGGCCCGCCGGCGCACGCGCAGCCTGCAGTCATCGGATCGGCCGAGGTGCTGGCCGGCGGCGGCCACGACAGCAACATGTTCCTGCAAGTCACGCCCGACCCGACCACGGCCGCGCCGCTGGTCTCGGGCTGGTTCGTTCGGGTGGCACCGCTGCTAGACGGGGCGTTGGCTTGGCCGGACTGGCGCTTGGGCCTAGCCTACAAGCTCGACTACCGCGGATCGGCGGCGGCCGGCTCGATGCTGCAGCATGAGGGCGAGCTGTCTCTGGCTGGCCCAGCCCTGGGACCGGTGCGCCCTCGGCTCGGCTTCAGCCTCAGCCGCTTCGACGCCTATCGCTTTCCCGAGGAGGGCTTCTGGCTGGCGGGCGGCAACCTGGGACTGCGGGCCGAGATCACGAGCGCCCTGCGAATCTCCGCCGCTTATCGCCTCGACCGGCGCAGCGCCACCGATGGCGCCGGCACTCTGGCGTCGACGGGGTGGCTGCACCAAGCCGACGGCCGACTAGCCTACCAGCCCAGCGCCTTCATTGCCGTGGGGCTCGCGTCGAACTTCCTGCGCATGGACTCGACGCCTGCCAGCGGCGGCGGCGACCTCAGCGTGTTTCGGGCCGGGCCCGATGTGGAGGTCCAGTGGGGGCGGCTGCAGGCTCGGCTCGGGGTTTGGGGTGGCCGCCTCGTCGATCCGGCGGCCGGCGTGCGCGATGCCCAGGCCGGCGTCTCGGCCGGGCTGCTGGCGCGGATCACGGGCAACCTAGATGGGTTTGCCGGTTTCGACTGGGCGGCTAGCGTGACGTCGACGGGCCTGGCCACGGACCGCTACGCGCGTCACGTGTTGCTCGCCGGGGTGGTCGGCCACATCAGCGGCAAGTTCACCCCAGCTTCCTCGCCTGCGGCCGAGCTATCCCCCTTGTTCCAGGCAGGGCGGGTGCGGCTGCGGGCGCGCATCGAGCAGGCAGGCGAGGTACGCGTGATCGGCTCGTGGGACGGCTGGGCAGCGTCCACACCCCTGCATGCCACGGGGCAGCCTGGCCTGTGGGAGGTGTGGTTGGACCTACCCATCGGCACCCATCGCTACCGTTTTCTGGTGGACGGCCGGCCGGTCACGCCGTCCGAAGCCGCGCGTACCGTTCCCGACGACTTCGGGGGACGGGATGCCGTGATTGACGTGACCGAAGGGCAAGGGACGCCATGAATGAGACAATTCACATGGGAACCCTCAGAGGGTTCCCATACCCTCCCGCGATGGTGCGCCGCCGGCCAAGCCGGCGGGCTCCCCACGCGCCTATTCACATGGCCGGCCGCGTATCCAACGGGCAAGCTGCTCGTACTCTTGGTAGGGAGTATTCGATGTTGCGTGTGGTTGTCTTGCTGCTGATGCTGTCCGGCACCGCCCTCGCGGCGTCCGGTGCGGCCAGTCTGCCCGACGATGCGCGGCTGGCGCCGGTGCGGGCCGGGTTGCAGGGACGCATCGATTCGGCCGCGACCGCGGGATTGCCCGTGGATGCCTTGGTTAGCAAGGTGCGCGAGGGCCTGGCCAAGGGCGTGGATGCCCACAGGATCGCGTCCGCGGTCATGTACCTGGCCGACAATCTCGAGGCTGCCCAGCGCTTCGTGACTGCACGGCGGCCAGGTCCTGCGGCACCCGGACTGGTGCGGTCCCTGGCAGAGGCCAGGACGGCGGGGCTCGATTTGGCGGGGCTGCAATCGCTGGTAGCCGCCGACCGGCCCGAGCAACCAGCCCGCCGCGCGGTTGAGGTCCTGACCGATCTGTCCCTGCGCGGCTATCCCGTCCAGCGCGCGCTGACGGTGGTCGAGCGGGTTGAGGTGCGTGAGCCGGCCGCGCTTGACCGAGTGCCCTCCCTGCTCGAGACCATCCGGCGCGACCATGCGCTGAGCCCGGCCGAGGCGGTCGACGCCCTGGCGCGCGGGCTGGCCATGGCCGATTCCCTGCAGGGCGCCTATCGCCGTGCGGGCGAGGACGAGCGGCGTAAGGACAACGGCAAGGGCTCGTCCAGCGCCGCTGCCGAGGTCGATGGTCCGGGCAACAGCGATAGCGCTCCGGGCCGGCTGATCAAGGTCAAGCTGCCACCGGGCCAGGCAAAGAAGTAGTTATCCGTCGGTCGAGCAGACTCTGCCTCCGCTACCCCATGCGCACCTCGACCAGGTGCTCCCTCCGATCGTCGGCCAACGGAATCACCGGGTCCTGTTGTTCGACACCATCCACAGTCACCGTCATTCCACCACTGACTGCGGCCGCGCGTGCGGCCTTGATGTGGTATACGGTCTCGCGGTGCCGGTAGTGGACTGTGAATCCTTGCCAGTCTGCCGGCAGGCAAGGGGCGAGGTGCAGTTTGTCGACGTCCAGTCTCAGTCCCAGCAGTGATTCGACGATCAGCCGGTACAGCCAGCCGGCCGAGCCGGTGTACCAAGTCCATCCGCCGCGGCCAATGTGCGGCGTCACGGCGTAGACGTCAGCTGCGACCACATAGGGTTCCACTTTGTAGATTTGCATCGCCTCCGGGGACTTGGCGTGGTTGACGGGGTTGATCATGGCCAGCAACTCCCACATTCGCCGGGCGTCGCCCAGGGCCGCGAAGGCCATGGTCGCCCAGACCGCGGCATGGGTGTACTGGCCGCCGTTCTCGCGCACGCCCGGGACGTAGCCCTTGATGTAGCCGGGATCCAGGTTCGACTTGTCAAAGGGTGGATCCAGCAATTGAATCAGCGAGTACTCGCGGCGAACCAGCCGCCTGTCCACCGCATTCATGGCCAGGCGCGACCGCTCCGGATCGCCGGCCCTGGACAGCACGGACCAGCTCTGCGCGATGGAATCGATCTGGCACTCCGGGCTGCTAGCTGACCCCAGCGGCGAACCGTCGTCGAAAAAGGCGCGCCGGTACCATTGTCCATCCCAGCCGCTCGCTTCGATGTTCCGCCGCAGCTCGGCCGCCTCACTCTGGCAGCGTTCGGCGAAAACCAGGTCGCTGCGCCGCCGCGCCAGTTCGGTGAAGCGATCGAGCACCTCAAACAAGAAGAAGCCCAGCCAGACGCTTTCGCCCTTGCCGGCCGCGCCCACGCAATTCATGCCGTCGTTCCAGTCGCCCGAGCCAATCAGCGGCAGGCCGTGGCTACCGCAGCGGAGCCCGTGCAGGATGGCGCGGGTGCAATGCGCGTATAGGGTGTCCGCTTCTGCGGAGCGCCGGGGCAGGTCGTAGTACGAGTCCTCCTCCGCGTGGACCGGGCGGCCGTCGAGGAAGGGCACGACCTCGTCCAGCACCCCGGTGTCTCCGGTGCCGAGGGTATAGCGACAGGTGGCGAGCGGCAGCCAGAGGTAGTCGTCGGAGCAGTGAGTGCGCACCCCGCGGCCCGAGGGCGGGTGCCACCAGTGCTGGACATCGCCCTCGCGGAACTGATGGGCCGCGCACAGGAGCAACTGCTCGCGCAGCAGGCGGGGCTCGCAGTGAATGAGCGCCATCGTGTCCTGCAATTGGTCGCGAAAACCGAAGGCGCCGCCCGACTGATAGGATCCGCTGCGCGCCCACAGCCGGCACGCCAGGGTTTGGTAAAGCAGCCAGCCGTTGGCCAGGACGTCCAGCGCGCGCTCGGGGGTTTCCACCTGCACGGCACCGAGGGTGTGATTCCAGTATTGCCAAATCGCCTCTAGCGCGCTGCGAGCCGCGGCAGAGCCACGGTGACGGTGTACCAGGTCGGCGGCGTCTTCAATGCTTCGCCCCACGCCCAGCCGGAAGATGATCTCGCGCTCCTGCCCCTGCCAAAGCTCGAAGGGAACTTGGATTGCAGCGCAGGGATCGAGGGTGGCCCCCAGCTTGCCGGAGAGTCGCGCGCGGGTGAGCGCGGCCGGGCTTCGCGGCGTGCCGTTGCGACCGAGAAACTCGCTGCGGTCGCCGGTCACGGTCCCGCTCATGTCGTCAGCGTCGAGAAACGCGACCCGGTCGGCGAACTCCGTGCTGTAAGGGTTGCGCGCGAAGAGCGCGCCGGTGCCGGGGTCGGCGTTGGTGACCACATGCGGGGCCGATTTCGCCCGCTGATCTCCTAGGACCCATTCCACGTAGGCCGTGGCTGACAGTCGGCGGGGGCGGCCCGAATCGTTGCGCAGCTTGAGTACGAGGAACTTCACCGGCGCGTTCACGTCCACGTAGATCCACAGCTCCGTGTGAATGCCGCCCTCGCTGTGCTCGAAGACGCTGTAACCGAAGCCATGCCGGGTGACGGTGGGATGCTCCGGTGAGCCTGGACTAGGCAGCGGCGTCGGGGACCAGAATTGCCCGCTCTCCTCGTCGCGCAGGTACAGGGCTTCCCCGCTGGTGTCGCCGACCGGGTCGTTCTCCCAGGGGGTCAGGCGGAATTCGTGCGCGTTCTCGGCCCAGGTGTAGGCGGCGCCGCTCTCCGACAGCACGGTCCCGAATTGCGAGTTGGCCAGCACGTTCACCCAGGGTGCGGGCGTCGCCCGCCCGGGTGCGGTGGTGATGACGTACTCGCGCCCATCCGGAGTGAAGCCACCCAGCCCGTTGAAAAAGATCAGATCGGGACGCGGCCCCACTGTGTGGGCGGAAGGCGCGGGGGATTCGATTCGCAAAGGGCGGACCGCCAGCGGCGGCGGGTAGGCGCGCTCGGCTTGGCCACGCTGGTCGATCTGGCTAGCCAGATCTCCGCGTGCGTCGGTCAGAACCACGCGCGCCACGGTCTGCACCAGGATGCGATCTTCGTCGGCAATCTGGTCGGCCGGCCGTACGAAGATGCCGCCCGGTCGATCGGTCACGTTGGTCTCACCGCCCGCGGCGATGAGTCCCATGATCTGGTCGTGCAAGACCTGCCGGTAGCCGGAGTGATCCTCGTTCCAGATCACCAGATCCACTTTCAATCCCCGCCGGCGCCAGTACGCGTGAGCCTGCACCAACTGGCGGACCAGTTCGATGTTCGCCGGATCCCCGATCTTGAGCAACACGATGGGCAGATCGCCGGAAATGGAATAGCCCCACAAGCCGGACTGCCCGCGTCGGTTTTTCTTGACCACGTTGGGATCGGCGCGCAGCGAGGCGTTGGCGTAGAGGATGGCCCCGGCCAGACGTCCATACAATTGCGCATCGGCGTCGCTGGCGTTGATCTGTCGCAACGCCACCTGGCTGTGTGTCCAGGCCAGATCGAAGACACGATCCGCCAGCCGCCGGTCCTGGTACTTGTCGACCAGCCCCAGGCAACCGTCGCGCGTCTGGGCTACACCGGAGACAATATTGATGGTCGCAGACGCGTCCGCAGCAAGGGTGATCCGCTTCCGGATCGCAACGATTGGATCGAGCACGGAGCCCTGGCTGTCCGAGAGCCTCGCGTCGCTCTGCATCGCTTGCGGATCCGCAACGGTATGGCCGCGTCCGATGAAGCGGCCGCGGTCGGTTTCGTACGAGATTGTTCCGGCCTCGGCCCCGTGCACAGCCATGAGATGGAACATCCAGGGCGCCGGCTCGCTCACCGAACGCGGCCGGCGGGTAGCCAGGATGGCCTGTCGGTCGCGCAGGATCTCGCTCTGCACGAACAGGTTGCTGAACCCCGGATGTTCCGCGTCCGCCGCAGGCAAGGTCAGAACGACCTCGGCGTAGCTGGTCAGGTCGATGGTCCTGCGCCGGCGGCCGCGGTTGGTGATCGTGATCCGGCGCAGCTCGACGTCATCCTCGGGCGAGACCGCGATCTCCGTATAGGCGTCCAGATCGTGCTTTCGGCAGCGGAACTCTGCCCGGGATTCCGAGAAGATCGCCTGGTAGCTGTCCTGGCGCTTGAGGGCCGGCTGATAGGCGGTCGACCAGAACTTGCCGCTGGCCACATCGCGCAGATAGCAGAACGTTCCCCAATGGTCGCGGGTACTGTCTTCGCGCCAGCGCGTGACGGCGATGTCGTTCCAGCGGCTGTAGCCGCCGCCGGCGTTGGTGATCATCACGTGGTACCGGCCATTCGACAGCAACTGCACTTCGGGCGCGATGGTGTGCGGGGTGTCGAACACCCGTACCGGCGTCTCGGGGCCGCTGGCAGCCGTCTGCGACTGCGCCAGCTCCGCAGTGTGCACGTAGGGCGCGACCGCCTTGGGGATTCGCTCCTGCAGCAGCAGGGTTGTGGCCTGGAACGCCGGGTCCGACTCGAAGCGCTTTTGCATCGGACGGTCCAGCAGCACATGGGCCAGCGACAGCAAGCTCATGCCCTGGTGATGGGCCATGAAGGATCTGACCACGGCGCGGGTTTGCCCGCGCGGCAGGCGGGAGGGCGTGTAGTCGATCGCCTCGTAGAAACCGAAATTGCCCTCATACTCCTCGGCCGCAAGTCGCTGCAGATTCTTGCACGCCTGCGCGGGCGCCACCATCAGGGCCAGCGCCGAGGCATAGGGCGCCACCACCAGATCTTCGGCAAGCCCGCGCTTCAGTCCCAGACCGGGCACGCCGAACGCCCGGTACTGGTAATTGAGATGAGCGTCTACGGTGTTGTAGCCGCATTCCGACATGCCCCACGGCACCCCGCGCTGGTCTCCGTACTCGATCTGCCGCTCGACCGCGGTCCGGCAGGTCTGGTCGAGCAGCGTGCCGTCGTAGGTCGGCATCACCAAGAGCGGCATCAGGTATTCGAACATCGATCCGCTCCACGAGAGCAGGATGGGTCTGCCGCCCGCGCTGGTGAGCCGGCGTCCCAGGGCAAACCAGCTCTCCTGCGGCAGTTGCCCCTGCGCGATGGCCACAAAGGTGCACAGCCTGGCCTCGGAAGCCAACAGGTCGTAATAGCTTGAGTCGCGCCGGCGGTCGTCTACGTTGTACCCGACGGCCAACAGGTGGCGTGTCTCATCGAAGAGAAAGTCGTACTCCATGCGCGCGAGCTCGCCAGCGTGAAACGCAAGCCTTTGCAACACAGCGATTCTCTTTTGCGCGCGCTGGCTACATTCGGCGACCAGCCGCTGCAGTTCGGCCCACCAGTCTGGGTCCGCGGCGCCCGGCCAAAGCCGCGCCTCGATGGCCGGGAGGAGTCGCGACGCGGCCTGGGCCAGCTCGCGCAGGGTCGGGATCCCATCGAGGCCTGGAAATCCGTCCGGGCTGCTGGGAGCCTCGGGCAGCGAAGTCCAGGGGGCGATGAACGCCAGATCCGCCAGGGCATCTTGACATTGCTGGGCCAGGGCTCGCGCCCACACCCTAGCTTGGCCTTCCGGGCCTGCCGCCAGACGATCCACTAGCAATTCGGCAGCCTTCGCGATCGATTCGAGACGATGGCGGACGGTTGTGAGAGTGCGCGGCGGATCGTCCGCGGCGGAGATCACGGCACTCTCGACCCGGGCCAGCTCGCCAGAGACCGCGTCTTCCGTAGCATCGACCACCATCTGGAGCGAGTCGGCAATTCCGGCGAAAAGACTCGGTCCTACGATCTTCTCGTCGAGCAGGCCGAGCAGTCCCTGGCGCAGGGTCAGCAGGTGCCCGGCGAGATTGCCGCTGTCCACGCTGGAGACATAGTGGGGCCGCAGTGGGGTGAGCGACTGCGTGTCGTACCAGTTGTAGAAATGGCCGCGATGACGCTCCATGGATTGCATGGTGTGGATGGCATTGGCCGTGCGTTCGACCAACCGCCCAGTCGAGAGGTAGCCGAAGTCGTGAGCGGCCAGATTGGCGAGCAGCGATAGACCCATGTTGGTCGGGGAAGTCCGATGGGCGATGGCCGCCGCCGGATGCTCTTGTACGTTGTCAGGCGGCAGCCAGTGGTCCTTCGGACCGACGAAAGTCGCGAAGAAGGCCCAGGTCTTTCGGGCCAAGGCGCGGAGGAAGCGGATCTCGGCCGCCGTCAGCCGGGCGGCTCGGCGCGGTAGCGGCTGACTCGACCACCAGGCAAGGGCCGGGCTGGCGAACCAAAGGGCCAGAATGGGCGCGGCGATGGCGAGCACGCTCGGGCGAAAGTGAGCGAGAAAAAGCGCCGCCGCTGCGGACAGCACAGGGGCGATTCCCATGTTGCGAAAGGACCTGGCGAGACCAGTTGAAATGGGAACCCTGGAAGGGTTCGCTCCGCCCTTCGGCCCCCCACGCCCGCCCCCACCCCGCTCGCTTCGCTCGGCCTCGCCATGCCCTCCCGCGACGGTGCGCCGCCGGCGAAGCTGGCGGGCTCCCCACGCGACATGGCTGCTATCTGTGCTCTTCGCATCGCCCGACAGACTCCATTCCAAGAGTCGCCGGTGGCTGACCAGCACCCGGAAGGCGGTACGCACGATTGCATCGAGGCTGAACAAGGCCTCGTAGGGCAGACAGGCGAAGGCAAAGCCCGCCTGAGCGAACCGCCTGACGGCCGAACGGCCTGACCCGGTCAAGTGCTGCACGAGCAGCACATCCTTGGGCTTGCGCAGGAGATCCAGGAGCGAAGCGGCGGCGGGAGGAATCAGTATGACCCCGAGCAGCGTGAGGCTCCAGAACCAGGGCCGGAGTAGATACGTCCAGCCGAGCAGCAACCAGAGAGTCGCGGCCACGGGCACCAGGCTGCGCCTGAGATTGTCGAAGATCTTCCAGCGCGCGAGTAGAGAGAGCGGGTTCCTCTGCCAGTGCGTAGCGGGGTTGCTCACGGGAACCCACGGCAGCAGCCAGCGCGCAATC
>Ga0182017_10001590_pt1 | contig 17535 bp, 12 predicted proteins | sample 712E3DmetaG_FD_120492 | JGI IMG/M metagenome (GOLD analysis project Ga0182017, IMG submission 120492) | Permafrost microbial communities from Stordalen Mire, Sweden - 712E3D metaG | ecosystem: Environmental > Terrestrial > Soil > Wetlands > Permafrost | place: Sweden: Stordalen | collected... | reverse complement strand
CGAGACTTTTTCCACCCTGGTCAGCCAACGCATCCTCGATTCCAAACGCTACGAGCTGGTTGAGCGCGCCGAGATGGACAAGATCGCCGCCGAGCACCGCGGCGCGCTCGATGCGGCCTTTGAACAGAATCAGGGCGTGGAAATCGGGAAACTGTTGCCTGCGGCGGCGCTGATATCCGGCCGGGTCGAAGAATCCAAGGCCAGCGACAACGTGAGCAGCCGGAATGACAGCTGTTCTCGGTATGAAAGCGGCAAGCTGCTGCGTTACTCGTGCACCCGCTATACCCGGTTGGTGAAGACGCGCTTCGTGACCAACGTGCGCGTTTTCGACACCAACACCAGCAAGGTGCTGGTCAGCCGACGCCTGGTCGCGGAACGCAAGAAGGAGACCACGGCCACCGATGGCGATCCCGCGACCGTGGATACCGATGGGCTGCTGGATCAGTGCCGCAATGAGGTGGCCGACCAATTCCTCAAGATGATCGCGCCCCACCCCGTGCAGGAACATGTGGCCCTGGAAGAGAACAGCGCGCTGCCTGAGCTGAAGCAAGGCAACGAGTATCTGAAACGCAGCGATCCAGGCACCGCGGTGGAGTACTTCGCTCGCGCCGTGGCCAAGGCGGACGCCAACCCATCGCTCAAGCCGGATGTCAAAGGCGCCGCCCACTACAGCTATGGTCTGGGCAAGGCGATGGTAGGCGACTACGATGTCGCCCTGGCCGAGCTGCACTTGGCCCAGACCCTGAAGCCGCAACCGGCGTGGATGGATCTGGAGATGCGCGTGCGTACTTGGAAGAAGGACGCGGACAAGGTCAACGAGCAGATGAAGGACGCCGCAGCCGCTGCCGCGCAGTAGACGCCAAAACCAGAAGCGGAGGCAGAGCGTGACAACGAAGAACTATGTGACCCTGGCCGCGTTGGTTCCCGCTCTGCTACTCGTGCCCGCAAGGGCCGACGCCGGGTGTCCCGACTGGACTCGCAGCGGCCAGAGCCCGGAATACCCCCGGTCCCGTTATCTGGTAGGGCTGGGCGTGGCCGGCGGCGTGCCCAGTCAGGCCGCCGGCGAGGAGCCGGCCAAGACCTCTGCGCTGGCCGACATGTCCAAGCAGATCGTGGCGTCGATCTCGTCGACCACCACGGTCGAAGCTTCGGGCAGTTCCAGCGGCGGCGCGCAATTCTCCATCAAGGACAAATCGACCATCAAGAGTGCCATCAAGCTGCCCGACGCGCAGATCGTCGCGCGTTGTTTCGATCCGCAGCAGGCCACCATGTACGCGCTCGCTGCCGTGGACAAGGCAGTGGCACAACAGCGTGTCAGCGCGGCCGTAGACACCGCGGCCGACAAGGCCGTGCGCGAGATGAAAGCCGTCGAGGCGGCCATGAAGAAGCGGGCGCCCATGGAGGCCCTGCCGCACCTGCAGCCCGCGCGCGAAGGGATCGACGAGGTGGAGACGCAACTCATCGTGCTGCGCGCCATCGGTGGCAATTACAAAGGCACGACCCCGACCCGCAGCCAGTTCAAGGATCTGGCCCGCTCCCTGCGTTCCAAATTGCGCGTGACCGTGATCGCCACCGGGGAGGGCAGCAAACAGGTGGCTGCCGGGGTGGTCGAGCGGCTGACCAAGCTGGGCGTGGAGGTGCAGACCGCTGACAGGGCCGCGGGCGCTGTGGTCATCAAGCTCGAAGTTTCCGAGAAGGCCATGGTGCCCTCTGCCATCGCAGCCGGCATGGCGGCGCAGGAGGCGGCCAACGTGGAGGTCAAGCGCACCGACACCGACGCGGTCATTGCCGGGTTCCAGAAAGAAGGACGTGGCGTGGGCCGCGCCGAATCTGATGCACGCAACCGCGCCTTGACCAGCTTGGCCGGGCTCATTGGCCCGGCCGTCGAGAATGCGCTCAAGGGTCCACTGGCTCTGGGCGCCGAAGGCGAGTAAACTCGTAGTCCACCGCACTTGCTGCGCGGGTAAGAGATGTAGTGCTCCGCGCGATGATTCACAGACTTCGAGCTATCGGCGGCCAAATACCGGCGGGCGCTGGCAATAGTCGCGGAGATGAGTCGCCACGCGGATTTGTGTTGGCGATCGGAATCCTGGGCTGTTGTCTGGCATGCGGCAATTCGGGACCCGCCGGACCTGCATTGGACGCGGGCGCCGGCCACGCTGGGAGTGATGCTGCATTGGGCGGTGCCTGGGGCGGCAGCACGGCTGCTGGCGGGAGCAGCACAGGCAAGACCTCGACTGGTGGCGCTGGCGGGCGGGACACCGGTGGCGTTGTCACGGGTGGGACTGGCGGCAGCGCCACGGGCGGCGTGGCTGCGGGCGGTGCAGGAGGAAGTGAGACAGGCGGAAGTGATACGGGCGGGGCTGGAGGAAGCGACACGGGTGGCGCGGGCGGCAATGACACAGGCGGCAGCGACACGGGTGGCTCTGGCGTAGGCGGCTCTGGCGGCGCAGATGCCGCGGCCGGCGCGCCCGCGCTTGATGCGTCCAGTGGCCGGCCTGATGCTCCGTCTGCGCCCAATTTCCTTCACGTGCAAGGCAATGGCCTGTTCGACGTCCAGGGGAAAAGCGTGCGTCTTACCGGCGTGAATTGGTTCGGGCTGGAAACCTCGAATGAAGCGCCCCACGGGATCTGGGTTCGCGACTATCGCAGCATGCTCAAGCAGATGAGCGACCTCAAATTCAATTCCGTGCGCCTGCCCTGGTCCAACGCCATCATGCGCCCGGGTGCGGCGGCCGTTTCGGTCACCACCGTCGGGGAAGATGCCTACGACCACACCAATCCGATCAACGGAGATTTGGTGGGCAAGACGCCGCTGCAAATCATGGACGCGGTCATTGCGGCCGCAGGCGACCTCGGATTGAAGATCATTCTCGACAATCACTCGCGTGAGCCCGACGCCTACGACAAAGAAGAGCTTTGGTGGACTGCCAAGACGTCAGAGCAACAGTGGATTGCCGACTGGGTCACCCTGGCCACCAAGTACAAGGGCAATCCCACGGTGGTGGGATTCGACCTCGATAACGAGCCGCACGGTGCATCGACCTGGGGCACGGGCGTGCTAGCGACCGACTGGAACAGCGCTGCCGAACGCTGTGGCAATGCAATCCAAGCCGTGAACCCCGACGCGCTCATCATCGTCGAAGGCGTGAGCATTGTGGGCACTGACGTCTATTGGTGGGGTGGCAATCTGAGCGCGGTCCGCACCGCGCCCATTCACCTGACCCATCCCGAAAAGCTGGTGTATTCGGCCCACGAGTACGGACCTGAGGTGCATGACCAGACCTGGTTCAGCGACGCCACCTTCCCCGCCAATTTGGCCGCAGTGTGGACCCAGCATTTCGATTTCATCATGACCCAGGGAATTGGACATCTGTTGCTGGGCGAATTCGGCATTAAGGACCGCACCGCCGACTCGAACAAGTCGGGGCAGTGGTTCGATGCTTTGCTCAAGACCGTGGGCTCCACTTACTCATGGACCTTCTGGTGCTGGAATCCAAACTCTGGCGACACCGAAGGAATTCTGCAGACCGACTGGCTGACGCCGTGGGATTGGAAAATGAGCGCGCTCAAGCCCTACCTCGCGCCGATGATCGGGCAGTAGAAAACCAGCCCCACTGAACGGCTAGAATAGCGAACAGCGTGGCGCAACGCAATGCCAGCCCTGTCGAACGAGACTTGTGCTGAAACACTAGAGTGGGCTGGGCCATCCAACCCGCAGTCAGACTTGCGCGAGCTGGGAAGAAACTCTGGCGGGAGATTGTAATGATATATCTACGGGGAATGTGGGCTATTGGATTGGTGACGCTGGCCGCATGTTCGAGCAGTGTCACGAGCCCTCCAAAGAGCGGTGGCACTGTGAACGCCGGCGCCACAGCGACGGGCGGACAAAGCGCGAGCGGCGGCGCTACAGCGGCCGGCGGACAGAGCGCAACGGGTGGGGTGTCCGCGGCTGGTGGAGTAAGCGCGACCGGTGGTGTAACCGCAGCCGGCGGAGAGAGTGCGACGGGCGGCGTGACCACGACGGGTGGGGTGAGCGGGACGGGTGGCGCGACCGCAGCCGGCGGAGAAAGTGCGCCCGGCGGGGCAGGTGCCAGCGGCGGCGTGAGCGCAACCGGAGGGGTGAAGACGACGGGCGGCGTGACCGCGGCCGGCGGAGAGAGCGCAACGGGCGGCTTGACTGCGACAGGCGGAGTGAGCGCGGTCGGCGGGACTCATGCGACGGGCGGGGAGAGCGCAACCGGTGGGGTGAAGACGACGGGCGGAGTGAGCGCGACGGGCGGAGTGAGCGTGGTCGGCGGGACTCATGCGACAGGCGGTGTGAGCGCGACGGGCGGTGTGAGCGCAACCGGTGGCGTGAACGCGACGGGCGGTGTGAGTTCCACCAGCGGCTCCACCCACGCTGCCTGCCACGCGGCAGGCACTCTGACAGCGGTGAATGTTGGAATGACAGCCTGGTCGATTGACGGGGTGGACAATCCCACCCTGACATTCTGTCGCGGAAGCACCTACGTCTTCGCCGTGAACGCCCCAGGGCATCCCTTCTACATCAAGACCGTGAGATCGAGCGGAACGGGCAACGCGTACACCGACGGGGTCACCGGGAATGGAACAACATCGGGAAGCGTCACATTTGATGTGCCCAGCAACGCTCCCGATCCCCTCTTCTACGATTGTGCCGTTCACCTGGCGATGGGCGGAACCATCAACATCGTGAACTAGCAGCGACGATACTCTAGCGAGGCAGCGGCGGAAACAGACCGAGCCCACCATCGGGCATATGGTCGGGCAGTCGAGCGTGCCGCCACACCCATCACCGATGGTTCCACAGTAGCCGCCATAACCACAGTTCGTCACGCCGTCCGCCGAACCCCAAGAAGGCAGCGAAGACAACCGCCGCAAGACAGGACAGCAGGCTGACTCTGGCATGCCACCTGCCGTTCATGCCCAATAGTGCACCCGATTTCCGACCCAGCCCGTGACCGGCGCCATCTGGCTTTCACAGCTTGGGTCCGCGGTCGCGCCCTCTCTCGTGGCGCTCGACGTGGTCTTCAATCTTGCGCGTGGCGATCTTGAGCAACGCCGCCACCCCGAATTGCACCGCCGTCTCGAATTGCTTCGCTCCCTGTGCCACGGTGTCGCCACCTTCCAGGAATTTGTGCTTCCATGCCGCGCGCGCGGTTCGGCGTCGCTCGCGCTCGCGCCGCGCTTCTTCGCGGCGCCGTTGCCGCAGGACCTTGTCATAGGGAAAGATCACGTGCCGCACCTGCAACGCCAGCAGTGCACCGCTGCCCATCAGGGGCCAGACGTACCAGGTTCCGCCGGTTAAGCGAGTGGCGATGAAGTACAGGAAGACATTCAGGACGGAGTAGCTGACCGCCGAGGAGGCAAACCGTTTGAGCTGCACCGCCCGCTCGGCCGCGAGTTCGTGCGCAGCAACCTGGCGGGCCTGCTCCTGCGTGCGGGACTGCGCCAGCTCCGCGGTGGCGCGCTCCAGGGCATCGCGATCGATGCCCGCCTCGGCCGCAATCTCCACCAGCTCGGCATGGCTGAGCGCTCGCTCACGGGCCGCCGGCTCGCTCAGGGCGCGCCTGATGATCTCGTTGATCTCTTCCTGGGTATAGTGGGCCTGCGAGTTGCTCATGAAGTCCCGCCATTGTGCTCCTGGAAACCGGGGTTGTCATTGTCCCCTTGTTGCGATTCTGAAGCCCCCCGCGCGTCACGGGCTCCGGCCGACTGCCGAGGGTTAACTAGACATCTGCCATGCAAACAGGGGCTTCTTGACCGGACGCCGCCCCGATCCGCCTAGATTCGCATGCTCTTCGTCGCGAATCTCACGAAAGAAGGTCAACCTTGGTGAGGTGTCAACGCGTCACCCCCGCATCGTCATGAAACGGCTGGTGGGCGCGATACAAACCCAGCAGTTTCTGGTTTTTCTCAAGCATGTCCTGTTTCCCCGCTGCCCTGGCCAGCGCGCAGGCTTGCTCCGCCGCCGCAATCGCATCGTCGAATCGTCCCGCCTCGGCGTAGGCTGCCGCCAGGGTGGTCAAAAGGGGAAGCACCCCATAATGCGTCAGTTCGCAGGCACGCCTGGAATACCCGACGGCTTCAGCACCATTCCGAATGTGCGCGTCAGGATAGGTCGCGAGCAGCCACGCCAGATTGTTCAGGACACCCAGAGAGTCGGGTTTGATTTGCAGCGCCTTCCTGAAATTGGCAATTGCCTCGTCCGCTCGGCCCTCTTGTAGCAGCGCGTTTCCGAAATTGTAGTGGGCTTCAGCGTAGTCGGGTTTGATTTGCAGCGCCTTCCTGAAATTGGCAATCGCTTCATTCACCCTCTTCCCCTGCAGCAGAACGTAGCCGAGGTTGTTGTGGGCTCTGGCGTCGTCAGGGTTGACCTGCAGGCCCTGTCGATACTGAACAGCCGCCTCGTCCGACTGGCCCTTTTGCAGCAGCGCATTTCCGAAATTGTAGTGGGCTTCAGCGTAGTCGGGTTTGATTTGCAGCGCCTCTCGATATTGGACAATCGCCTCGTCCAATCGCTTCTCTTGGAACAGAAAATAACCTAGGTCGTTGTGGGCGACCGCATTGTCGGACGTGCAGGCGAGGGTGTGTGTCCACAGCGACTGACTATTGCGCCAATAGGAAGCCTGCTTGTGGGCCAAAACAATCAAAGCCGCCACGATGACCGCAGAGCCGCCGCCCAGGACCACGCGGCGGTAGCGCCAGCAGCCGCATGATTCCGCGACCCCCCAGGTCAGCAGCAGATATAGCCCGATCTCCGGTAGATACGTGTAGCGATCCGCCCGAGCCTGAATTCCCACCTGAATAATCCCGATTACCGGCAGCAGCATGAGGAGATACCACAGCCAGCCGGTTACCAGATAGGGGTGGCGGCGACGCAAGACAAGAACGCCCGCGGAAATCCCGTTGAGCAAAACCAGTGACAGCACCACTCCTGACGCCACAACGCTTGCGGATGCAAGCGGGTAGAGGACTGCCAGAGCTGACGGCCAGAACATCTGCCCCAGATAGGCGACACAGGAGACAACGGCATTCCCCATGCGCAAAGGCAAAGCAAGCTGGTCAATGGACTGCAGCGCCTCGTGCTGCGCAAGAATGGTGACCACACAGGATGCGACTGCTAGTCCAAGGAGGGGCAGTTTTTCCAGTAGCAATGGCTTGAGCCGGCTTCGCTCTGCTCGGGCTGGCCAAGGAGTCGAGTCACTTGCATTGTGCTCTCGCCCCAGCGGCCAGTAGTCGAGTAGCAGCAGCACAAAAGGCAGCGTGACCAGCATCGGCTTGCACATGAGGCCCAAGGCAAAGAAGAACAGCACGAGACAATAGTCGAGGTTCAAGGGCCAGGATGGTGTCTGCTCTCGAGAGTCGACCCCCGGCCGTTTTTGCGCGTAGCGCGTGTACGCCCACAGGGTGAGCATGAAGAACAGGCCACTCAACACATCCTTGCGCTCCGCCACCCACGCCACTGATTCGACCCGCAAGGGATGAATCGCAAATACCGCCGCCACAAACGCCCCCCGCCACAAATATCCCGTCATCCGGCGTAACACCAGAAACAGAATAATCACCGAACCCGCGTGCAGCAGGACGTTCGTCAGGTGGTGCCCGCCGGGACTGAGCCCATAAAGCTGGCAGTCCAGCATATGGGACATGATCGTCAGCGGATGCCAGTTGGACGCGACGGTATGGGAAAAGGCCCACTCGACTCCCTTGAGGGTCAGCCCGCGGGTGACCACGGGATTCTCATACACATACAGGCCGTCGTCGTAGTTCACGAACTCGTGACTGAGCGTCTGCCCGAAAACAGCGAAGGTAGTCGCGGCCAGGAAAATGCAGACCCCGGGAACCAGCCATCGGTCATGCAGCCCACCGGCCCGCGAAGCGGGCAGGTCCGGGTGCGCGGCAGTGGTTCTCTTGGAGGCTCTTCCGCTCATGAGGCAGTGAGCATTGTATCGGCGCTGATATTACTGCGCCAGAGTTGAGATCGCGAGTGCAGCGCTGACCATCCGCATTTCGACGTGAGCGTAGCTGCATTTTCGCGTCGATGGCAGACGCCGAGGAGCAACCTGAGCGAGGTCTGATCCTTCGCAGATGCTCGGACGTGTTACACTATCGTGCATGCTCACTGCGGTGAATCCAGGCGGCAGCGGCGGTGGAGCCGGGGCGCGACTGCTGCGGGGTCCGGGTTGGACATGGCGGCGCTGATGAGACGCCTTCTGGGTGTCCTCGCGACTCGGCTGAACAGGGCCAAGATCGTGTGCGCGCTGGGGATCGTGGTTTTGGGAATTGTGGCCTGTGACGGCGGCAAGGGCCCGAGTGGCCAGGCGGGTGGGGCAAGGAGCTCGGGTGGCACCACGAATGCGGGCGGCACGAGCAGCACTGGCGGCATCGCCACAGGCGGCGTGACCAGCGCAGGCGGCGCGAGCAGCACTGGCGGCATCACCAGCGGAGGCGCGACCAGCGCAGGCGGCGCGACCGCTGCAGTCGGTACAGCTGCGACCGGTGGCTCGCAGATCGACGCAGGCGTCGACGCCCCGGTTGACTCGCCCGATGCGGGTGGTGATTCGTCCAGCGCGCGCGATGGGGCCAGCGACACCAGTGTCAACCTCGACGCTGCGCCGGACGTCCTAGGCGACAGCGCCACGGACAGCGGCGCGGGTTCGGGACTGTGGTCCATGGGCTACTACGCCGGCTATGACAGCACGTCGTATCCGGTCAGCGCCATCGAATGGGCAGGGATGACCCACATCGCGGTCGCGTTCTACTCGCCCACTGCTACCGGCGCTTTTGACGAGAGCCTGTCCCAGGGCAGCGCCGCGCAGGGCACGAGCTTGGGCCACGCCATCGTGACCGCCGCGCACGCTCATGGCGTGAAGGCCGTGGCGTCTCTGGGCGGCGCTGACTCGCGCACCCAGTTTCTGGCCGCGACAGCCAGTGGCGTGCGCGACACCTTCGTGGGCAGCATCGTCAAGCTGGCCACCGACTACGGGTACGACGGGATGGATTTCGACTGGGAATCGCTGGAGACAGCCGACGAGCCAGTGCTTGTGGATGTGATGCAGAAGGTGCGCCAGCGTGCGCCCGGGTTGCTGCTCACCGTCCCGGTGGGGATCATCAACAAGAACATGCCGGGCGACCTTTCTGGGTACGCGGCCATGGCCGCTGCCGCGGACCAACTCAACATCATGTCCTACGGCGCCGCAGGAGCCTGGCAGGGCTGGAAGAGCTGGCACTCCGGCGCGCTCTACCAGCAGGATAGCGCGACGCCCACGTCGGTCGATTCTTCGGTCAAGGCCTACGTTGGCGCCGGGGTGCCCAAGGCCAAGCTGGGCATCGGAATCGGCTTCTACGGGCTGTGCTACACCCCGCCGGTGACCGGTCCTGAACAGGCACTGAACGGCTCCACTGTGGCCGCCAGCGACGGCGACATCTCCTACGCCAAGATCATGACCTCGTACTACTCGGCCTCCGCGGCCGAGTGGGATGCCTTTGCCCGCGTGCCCTACCTTTCCTTTGCCAAGGCCACCGGGCCCATGGGCTGCGGGTACATCTCCTACGACGACGATCGCTCGATCGGAGAGAAGGGCGCGTACCTGAAGGCGCAGGGTCTGGGCGGCGTGATCATGTGGGAAATCAACGAGGGCTACATCGCCACGGCGCCCGCCGGCCAACGCAACCCGCTGCTCACCTCCATCCAGCAGCATGTGCTGCAGTGACGCGGTTCGGACTTGACGATGGTCGTCCCATGCTGGGATGCTTGAGTTCGAAGATGACGGAATATAGAAGATTCCCATCACGTCGAGACCCTGTTGTAATGTAGGAGAAGAGTGAATCGCTCGTTGACACAGGCCCTGCTAGCAGCCGCTGCGACCCTGGCGCTGGTGGCCTGTGTGGACCTCACCCAACCCTTGGTGTTGCAGCAGGATGGCGGCGGCGGCCAGGCGGGCAGCACAACGTCAGCGGCAACCGGGGGCAGCGGTGGAACGGCGACGGTGGCGAGCGGCGGTTCACGAGGTGGCACCGCGACTGGTGGCACAGCGACGGGCGGCACGACCGCAACGGGTGGGGCAGGGGGAAGCGTCGCCCCAGATGCAGCCGCGGACGCGAACGTGACCCCAGATGGAGCGATTGACGTCCCCAACACCCCCGATGCCATCCGGCCTTCGGACGTCGCCACGGGCGGCAGCGCCGCAGGTGCATCTGGTTCGGGTGGCGGAGGCGGCGCCGGCGGAACGGCCGGTAGTGTGAGCGGAGGCAATACCAGCTCCGGCGGCACAGCCGTGGCCGGCTCGGGGGGTAGCGCGGGTGGCACAACGGGGCAGGCCGGCAGCTCGGGCGGGGCAACTGGCGGCGCGAGCAGCAGCGCCCCTGGTGGCGCAGGGGCGACGGGTGGAACGACCACGGCCACAGGCGGAGTGACCGTCACTTGCACGCCTGTGCCCAAGAGCACGGGCGGCATCTCTTGTCCCACCAACGTCTGCACAGTTCAGACGTACAGCGGCTACGATTTCCCTCTGGTTGACCCGACAGGCAAGTCGTCCATCTGCATGTCGCCGAACACTCTTTGCGCGGCGGGCACCGTGGGTGCGCAGGATCCACCCACATTCAAGGTTTGGGGAGCTGGCTTTGGATTCAGCCTGTCGCCGCTCACCACGGCAACCAGCACCGTACCAGTTCAGATCATCGGCTCGGGTGTGACTGTCACGCTGAGCAGCCTCCCCAGCGGGGGAGCGAGTGCTCGCGTGCTGGTGACCGTGGGCACGGTCCAGTATTGCGCCGTTATGACCAAGACCAGCCAGACCATCCCTTGGACCAGTTTCAACTTGACTTGTTGGGCCCCGACTCCCGCCGGAGCGCTAACGGGCCCGCCCATCGCATCGAACTTTCAGATCCAGGCAAGTGCGGGTACGACGGCTGGCGCGTTCGACTTCTGCCTGACGGGTCTGTCGTTCCAGTAGTCCCCAGTAGCTGCCCCGGCAGCCAGTTGTCGGGCCGCTTTCCCGTGTTGTGCGCCGGCCGGATCCATCAGAATTCTGAGGGTACGACGGCGCTTCTGTCGCGACAGGGGTACGCGGGTCCGGCTCGGATCTGCGGCTGGACCATGCGACGAGCCGCGATAGTGCGTGGCACGCATGTTGCTGTATCGTCTGCAAATGCCACAGCAAGATGAGATGAGCGGACGCAATATTCTTTGGTCGTGTGGCGCGTGGGGCTTTGCCCTGGGCACGGCCTTTCTTTTCGTGGGATGGGCTGGGGCTTGCGGCAAGACGTCGCAGGGCGCGCGAAAACTGGCCGACGGTTCTCTCGGGGGCGCTGGTGGTTCGCAAACTGACGCCGTTACAGGCACAGGTGGGGCCACCGGAACCGGCGGCGGGACAGGCGACGCGGGCGTGGGTCTCGCGTGCAGTGACGACGCCGGGCTCGGCTTCGCGGCCGTTGCACGACAGTGCACGCAGGACTCGGACTGCACCATCCATGTCGAACAAGAATGTTGTGGAGCAGACCGCGCCCTCGGAATAGCGACGGCCCAGGCCAGCACATACTCAGCGTGCTTTGCGCTTCCCCCGGGAGCGTGCAACGGGCTCGGGTGTGCGAAGTCTATCGGCTACCAGACGGATACGGGCAAGACCACACCCTTCCTGGGAACGGACATCCAGCCGATCGATCTGGTATCCGTGCAATGCGTGGCTCATCTGTGCACGACCGACGTGTTGACCCCGGCGCCAGCGGATGGCGGGCAGGACGCGCTAGCCGGGCAGGACGCTCCTTCTGCGGCGGACGTGGCACCGGACACCGGGGGGCAGAACTGCGGGAACACGACTTGCTATTCGGGACAGGCCTGTGTGCTCTCTAGCGGTGGTCCTGCTCCGCGGTGCCTGCCACCTGTCGACGGGGGCTGTGATTTCGGCCTTGTGCTTACCAATTACTGCGACTCGTATTCAGGTCAATTCAGCCCCGGCTGCACGGATCCCACATGGAGCCCTGGGTGCGTGGACCTGCCCGACGCGTGCAGCGATCTCTGTGGCTGCATATGCCCTCCCGGCGGGGGCGGGGGCTGTATTGTGACCACTGAATACGTGCTGTGTTCGTATCCTTGAACCTCGGGACTGGAAGGACACCTTCAATGACGAGAGCGATCTTGAGAGTTCTTGTGACTGCGATGGTCGCGGGGGGATTGGCCGTGGGCTGTAGCAGCCACGGGACCGCCATTGGCCCGCATGGCCCCGACGCGCAGGCGCCTGGGTCGGACGGTCCCGCGGGTGGTGGGGGTGCTGCCGGATCTGGCAGCGATGCTGCGGCCGCTGGGAGCGGAGGCGGCGGTGGCGTCACCGCAAGCGGCGGGGTCACGGCCGCGACCGCGTCCACGGAGACCGGCGGCGCGACCGGATCCGGAGGGAGCATGCGAGCCGGAGGCGCCACCAGTTCCGGCGGCGTCACCAATTCCGGCGGCGCTACCAGTTCCGGCGGGTCTTCCGCTTCAGGGGGTTCTGGCGGCAAGGGTGGCGCGGGCGGCAGTGGCGGCGCGACCAGCACGGGCAGCCCCGACGCGTCCGCCGACAAACCGCCAGCGACATGGGGAACGCCTTGCAGTTCGCAGGACGATTGTGTGTTTTCCACTGGGATGTACCTCATGTGTCGCGCTCCCGGAGAGTCCATAGGCTGCGGTGCATGCCGAATGGGGACGAGCGACTGTACGACCGACGCGGACTGTGTCGGCGATGGCGGTTCCACATCCGGCACCATGATCTGCGACCCCGCGCCCAGGTCGGACTGCTACTGCTTCGCAGCGATGTTCTGCGTTCCCGGTTGCAGGACCAATGTCCACTGTGGCCCGGGACAGGCATGCAACCCGAGCCATGGTTGCCAGAACACCTGTGTGGCCGGTGACGGCACATGTCCGGTCAACTACTCCTGTGGTGCGGGCGGCTTATGCCAACAGAATTCATGCACCGGCGACAGCCAATGCTCCGGCTTCTGCGTGAAGGGTTTGTGCTACCAAACCCGCGGGACGTGTGAGCCAGTCCCAGTTTGACCAAAACGCGATCAGAGAAAATCGGAAGATCGCGTAATCTTTTCGGTCGGGGCGGCCGGATTTGAACCGATGACACCTTGCCGAGAGCCGCAAGAAGTTCGTGCGGACTGCGTAGCGCTGGGGATTCTGTTCCCCTCGTCCGCGAAGCAAATTCGCGGACTTTACCCCACCTGCGGCCGAGAGGACTTCGGACCCCGGTGGCGTCGTGGTCAGGACGCTTGGGGACGTACAGCCTCGCCGCCCCCCCGCGCATTTCGCGCGCGCCCTCGCCGGCCCTGGCCCCAGCCGTCGGCCCCGGCCCGCCTGGCTTCCGGCCCCCGAATTTACCTAACTTTACTTTCGCGCAATACAGCAGCACAACCCGGGCGTCATCTTAATTGCAGACGGGACGCAAGAAGAGCCCGTCGCACTACGAGGAGGACACCATGACTGAACGAGAATCTGCGAATTCACATCAATCGAAGGGACGTCGCTGGTGGCTGCTGTTGGCGCTGCCCGTGGCATTGGCTGGGGTTCACGGCGCGCGGGCCTGGGCCTTTGGCGGGCCAGGCATGGGCTTTGGGCTGGAAGAGGGCTCGCCGGCGGAGCACGAGGCGTTCATGCAGCGCCGGCTGGAAAAGGCGCTGGACCTGGTCAAGGCGACGGACAGTCAGCGCGCTGCCATCAAGCCCATCATTCAGCAACTGGCCGCTGACCTGAAGTCCATCCACAAGCAGCATGGGCAATTGCACAAGGCGATGCTCGATGCCTTTGCGGCGACCACGCTTGATGCGGCCGGCATCGAGAATCTGCGCGTCCAGGCTTCTGCCCTGCTGGACCAGGCATCAAAAACCATCACCACGGCGCTGGTTCAGGTCGGAAACATTCTGACCGTAGATCAACGCCAGACCTTGATCCAGCAGATGCGCAACCACGGCGGCCACCATCGCCACGGTTTCTAACCACCCATGGCCGGGCTCGGCTACCATAGGGAACGCCGCCTAGTGCCTGAGTCCGGCCGCCTGTCCCTGCCATGCCAACCCGCGTTCTTCTGATCGACGACGATGCCCGCCTGGTCGAAATGCTGGGCGGGTATCTGCGTACGCACGGGTACCAGGTGGACTGCTGCGGGGACGGGGAAAGCGGCCTGCAGGCCCAGCGTCGCACTGGATACGATGCCGTGGTGCTCGACGTGATGCTGCCCGGGATCGACGGGCTCGAGGTGTGCCGCCGCATGCGCGCCTTCTCCCAGGTTCCCATCGTGATGCTCACCGCGCGCGGCGATGACATGGACCGCATCGTGGGGATCGAGATTGGCGCGGACGACTATTTGCCCAAGCCCTTCAACCCGCGCGAACTGCTGGCGCGCCTGGCCGCGGTCTTGCGTCGTACGCGCGCGGGCGAGCATCAGGCCGCCGACCGGCTACGCCTGGGGCCGTTGGAGATCGATCGCGGAGCCCGCGAGGTTCGCGTGCGCGGCCAGCGCCGCGAACTGACCGGCCGGCAGTTCGACCTGCTGCTGCTGCTGGCAGAGCGGGCCGGGCGGGTGCAGACGCGCGAGCAACTCATGGACGCGCTCAAGGGCGAAGAATGGGACAACGTGGATCGGAGCATTGACGTGCACATTTCGCGCATCCGCCAGGCCATCGAAGATGATCCGCGACATCCTCGTTTGGTGCAGACGGTGCGTGGGGCGGGCTACGTCTTGGCGCTGCTGCCGGCAGGAGCCGACGCGGGCGAGCCATGAGTCAGCGCCTCTATCACAGGCTGTACCTGACTTTTCTTGCCATCACTGTGCTCTCTCTGCTGGTGACGGCCTTTCTGGCGCGCGCTTTTCACGAGCCGCGCATCCCTGCCGGCCGCGTCTTGGCGCCCATCGCACGTTCACTGCTGTGCGAGGCACCGGGCCCCTGTCGGGGCGAAGAGGCGCAGCTTCTCGAAACCAAGGCGCATGAGTTGGGTGTGGATGTTGTGGTCTGGGACGGGGATGGTCGCCTGCTTTTCTACGCCGGACACGATTCGGCCGGGCCGTTCTCTCGTGGCCCTGATGGTTGGCAGCACGGGCAGCACGGTCCGGTTTGGCTAACCCATCTGGGGGGCGGCCGCACTCTCGGCTTGCGCGAACGTGAGCACGTCGGGCCGCACAGGCCGCTTTTCGTGCCGCTCTTGATCGCCTTGGCTGTCATGATGGCGATCGGGCTTCTCCCGCTTTCCCGCAGCATCACCCGTCGTCTCGAACAACTGGCCGAGGGTGCGCGCCGCTGGGGCGCTGGCGATCTCCGCCACCGTGTCCCGGTGGTTGGCCGCGACGAGATCGCCACGCTCGCTCAGCGTTTTAATGAGGCGGCCGCTGCCATCGAAGCTTTGCTCGCGCAGGAGCGGCAGATGCTGGCTGGCGCCTCGCACGAGCTCCGTTCACCGTTGGCCCGCATCCGCATGGCCTTGGAACTGCTGGCCGACGAATCCGACCCGCAGCGGCGGGGCGAGCTCGCCCGCCGTGCCGCCGACGACATCGTGGAGCTGGATGCCTTGGTGGAGGAGTTGCTGCTTTCGGCGCGCGCACAGCCAGGCGTGCCTCGGCGTCCGTCGGCGGAGATCGATTTGCTCGCGTTGGTGCGCGAGGAGGCCCAATCCGTGGCTGCCCAGGTCACGGGAGAGCCCCTGCCGCTCGCCTGTGAAGGCGCCATGGTGCGGCACATGGTGCGCAACCTTTTCGTCAACGCGCGCCTGCACGGCGGCAACGGCGCGATTCGCGCGGAGGTGCGGCGGCTGGAAGGCCAGGCCATCATCGCCGTGGAAGACGACGGCCCCGGCGTACCCGAGAGCGAGCAGGAGCGTATCTTCGCACCTTTCTACCGTTCACCCGGGCTGCGCACTCCAGGCGACACCGGCCTGGGGCTGGGCCTGGCGCTGGTCCGCCAAGTGGCCCGCTACCACGGGGGCGACGTGGTGTACATCACCCGCCAGCCTACCGGCAGTCGCTTCGAGGTGAGGCTGCCGCTCAGTCCGGTCTAGGCCAAGACCGAACCAGCCGTGCCGCCGCCGCCGGGCATGGCGGGCCCGCTGCCGGCGCCCGGTCTGACCCGACTCAACCCATAGGGGATTCGTCCGGCTTTCCGGCCCCCGGACTCTGTCTTGCCTTGGCCTCGGGAACGCAACGCCGCCAGGGCCGCGCCGTCGGGATTGAAAATCCCTTGAATGAACGCCGTCATCTCTTGCGGCGTGGAGATCTTCTTGCCGGCCCGTTTCTGGGCCTTGAAGAAGAGCAGGGGCAACTGGGTCCACACGGCCCCGGGGCGGGGATATCCCTTGACGATGAACTTGTTCTCGTCCGGCCGGACGCTTTCGGGAGAGGTCGAGGTGTTGTCGTGCTGCAGGAGGATCTCGTCCATCACCTTGTAGACATCCTTGCTTTCCTCGGTCAGGCCGCAATAGTCCAGCATATGGGCCAGGACGTAGTTGGAGGCGATCCAGACATCCTTGCCCTGGTCGGACTTCACTTCTTTTCCGTCGGCGGTTCTCTGGGTGGCCCAGCCGTTGGTCACGCGATTGTTCTCGTAGATGGTCTGTAGGATCATCTGCACTCTGGCAGGCTTCACCAGCTCATCCGGGTTTTCGCCCATGGCAATCCACGCCCACAAACCGTCGAGCTGGTTGGTAAACACGTCGAAGCTCTTGTGAACCCTCAGGGCGTTGAAGGTCGCCTGGCGATCAGGACAATTCCCCTCCAGGCGTTCGGCGGAGGATACTTGCCAGAACTTGTCCTGGATCTTTCCGTCGACGATGTAGCCGTTTCTCTCAAGCTCGGGATAGACCAAGGCCGTCTTTGCAAGGACTTTCCCCATTTCTCCGTAAACGTACGCCTTGTCGATGAACGGGCTCAGCTTCATGGCGCCGGCGTTCGGCAGGGCTTCAAATTTTGCCCGGTCGATAGCGCCATTGTCCTCATCGGTGTAACGGTACCTCTTTAGCTGGTCAAAGACCGAGCCGACTCTGTCGACGGTTTCCGTCAGATTCGCGACCTGGTTCGGATCGGCTTTTCCCGCGCACGATCTAAGCAGGCCGAGAACCGCCTTCTTGTCGAAGCCCGGGGACAATTGCAACGCGGACGCATCGTCGATCAGCTTCACCTTTTCCACGTCGACACTGCCATCGTCGCGAAGATACCCGCCGCGCTGCAATTCTGCCCGCAAGGTGCCGCCCAGGGGATAGATGGCGAAATCCCCCGGCTCCACCTTGGGATCGTAGCAGGTGGCGAAGTAGCCGCCTTCTGTCCGGTCCGGGGTGCGCGTCCTGACCCACAAGGTTTCGATGGTCTTCTTGGCTTTCTCGAAGCGCGCTCGACAGTCTGCGATCTTGGCGCGCAGGGAGCTGCGCTCCGCCTCGGTCGCCGCCCTGGCGAGCATCATCTCCGCCATCCGGACGATGGACTCGTATCCGGCCAAGGCCAGGCTGGCGCTGTAGGAGTCGTAGCCGAACAGCTTGATGTTATCGAAGGTGTT
>Ga0182017_10001588_pt1 | contig 17540 bp, 12 predicted proteins | sample 712E3DmetaG_FD_120492 | JGI IMG/M metagenome (GOLD analysis project Ga0182017, IMG submission 120492) | Permafrost microbial communities from Stordalen Mire, Sweden - 712E3D metaG | ecosystem: Environmental > Terrestrial > Soil > Wetlands > Permafrost | place: Sweden: Stordalen | collected... | reverse complement strand
ATTAATAATTTCACACAATGGCTCGCGGTTCACTTCTCCAAAACAGGAATCCGTGTAAATGCAATTGCGCCAGGCTTTTTGCTGACGAATCAGAACAGGTTCCTTCTTATTGATGAGAAGACCGGAGGATTGACTCCAAGAGGAAAGAAAATTATTAATGGGACTCCAATGGAAAGATATTGTGTACCTGAAGAACTTACAGGAACGCTCCTTTACCTTGTTTCAGATTTATCTAAGTTCGTTACAGGAGTCGTTATTCCGGTTGATGGAGGCTTCAGCGCATACTCGGGGGTTTAAATAATTGCTACTCAGTACCCGGTTTAAGTTAACAATTAATATACAACTGGAAACTGGAAACAAGAAACGAGAATCAGGCAACAAACAATGAGGATATCCAAACAGAATAATCAAATCAGGAAAAAATGGCTAAGAATGTTATAGTAGCCCAGTCCGGCGGGCCTTCACCAGTGATAAACAGTTCACTGAGGGGCATAATTGAAACTTGCAGGATGTTTCCTGATAAATTCGGCAAAGTTTATGGCGGCTGGCATGGCATAGAAGGAGTTCTAAAAGAGGAGCTTCTGGATCTTTCAGCCCAGAAGGAAGAGGAGGTCGCTCTGCTGAGAAATACACCTGCAGCCGGAAGTATAGGAACTTGCCGGTACAAATTAAAGGACAACCAGAAAAAGGATTTCCAGAGGATAATTGATGTTTTTAAGGCTCATAATGTGGGATACCTTTTCTATATTGGTGGCAATGACTCACAGCACACAGCCTTTAAAGTCAGTAACCTGGCCCGCGAAAAAGGATTGGATCTCATTGCCGTTGGTGTGCCGAAAACCATCGATAATGATGTGGGAGACAGTGAATTTAAACTCATTGACCACACTCCGGGTTATGGCAGTGTGGCAAGGTATTGGTCACATATTGTTCAGAATGCCAATGAAGAGAATATGGGTTCTTCCCCTGCTGATCCTGTTCTTGTAATACAGGCTATGGGGCGTAAGATAGGTTATATTCCTGCATCATCACGACTGGCAGATCCTGAACGGAAAATGCCACTTCAGATATATATGGTTGAATCCAATGTTACCATAGAACAACTTGCAGACAATGTCAATTCTCAGCTGAAAAAAGTTGGAAGATGTATTGTAGTTATCAGTGAGGGGTTCGACGCAGGTGCAATTGGAGAAGTAAAAGATGCTTTCGGACATACATCATTTGGATCGAGTCAGATGTCTGTTTATCAGACTGTAGTTAATTACCTTAACAGTAAAGGATTAAAAGCAAGAGGTGCAGCACGGGGACAGGTAATGGGCACTGACCAGCGGCATACAACTTCTTATGCTTCTATTGTCGACCTCGATGAAGCTTACAAAGTCGGACAAAAGGCGGTTGAGATAGCACTGAATGATGGAAACGGTTGGATGGCTACCATCCTGAGAGAACCTGGTATTATATATAATGTTAGATACGATAAGGTTCCGCTTGAAAAAGTTGCTTTGTCAGAACGAACATTCCCGGAAAAATGGATTGCTCCAAACCGTTATGATGTCACTGATGAATTCTTAGCTTACGTAAGACCTTTGATTGGTGAAGACTGGCCATCCGTTCCGTTGATAAATGGCAGACAGAGATTTTCACAATTTGAAATGAAATTTGCAGCTAAAAAACTTGTTGATTATCAACTCGAAGCTTTTGATAAATAATTATTGGAAGAAATATGAATCCACACGATCAATTACTTAATCTTAAACCACAAAAAGAGTTTTTTATTGGAATAGATTCTGACGGATGTGCATTTGATACAATGGAGATTAAACAGAAAGAATGTTTCTGTCCGAACTTCATCAAATATTTTAAAATGCAGCCGGTTTCAAAGTATGCCCGCGAAACATGGGAATTTGTAAACCTCTATTCCACAAACAGGGGATGCAACCGTTTCCTTGCGGTTAGTGAGACTCTAAGGCTTTTAGCAACTCGTCCGGAAATAAAAGCAAGAAATTTTACTGTTCCTTCTGCTGCTCCGTTGATTGAATGGACTAAAAAAGAAACCAAACTGGGTAATCCGACTCTAAAAGTATATGCTGCAGAAGTAAATGATCCATTTATATCTCAGACACTTGAATGGTCGTTGAAAGTTAATGAGGACATAGCCAATCTTGTTTTCGGGATTACTCCTTTTCCGTTCGTTAAGGAATGTCTCGAGAAGATGAAATCCAAGGCAGATATAATGGTCGTTTCTCAAACTCCTTATGAAGCTCTAAAACGAGAGTGGGAAGAAAACAAGATTGATCATTATCTCAGGATGATCGCCGGACAGGAGCATGGAACAAAAGGAGAGCATCTTAAATATGGTGCAAAAGACAAATACCCTGATGAAAAAATACTTATGATAGGTGATGCAAATGGTGATCTTAAAGCCGCCAAATCAAACGGAGTTCTCTTCTACCCTGTTAATCCCGGTAAAGAAGAAGCATCGTGGGAAAGACTTTTTAACGAAGGGCTGCAGAGATTCTTTGCCGGGACATTCAAAGGTGTTTATGAAGAAAAGCTGATTAAAGAGTTTGAAGCATATTTGCCGGAACATCCTCACTGGAAATAGAACATTCTGATTTAAAGAATGTTTGTGTAATGGGGATATGGGTTTTTTACAATCAGGTGCACAGACATTTTGTGGTATATTGATAAATAAGAAAATACAATGATTTACTTTCAGGCGGGTTCAGAAAAAACTGTTCTTGGATCAGGAGATTTGAAGAAAGGATTATTCATTGCTCTCGAAAAGCTGGGCTCAAGAAAAAAAGTTCTCGCGGTGCCTCCGGATTTCACCAGGTTCCATTCAAAGGCTGGGGAAATGACAACTTATATTTATCAGTACTATAAGGATAGTCTGACAGATATACTTCCAGCCCTGGGGACTCATACTCACATGAGCGATGCTGAGATTGATGAGATGTACAAAGGAGTACCAAAATCTCTTTTCAGGATACATGACTGGCGAAAGGATGTTGTGACTGCTGGAGTTGTGCCAGGGGATTTTATTTCAAGGATTTCTGAAGGCAAAGTTGACTATCCATGGCCGGCCCAACTTAACAAGCTGATATTCAACGGAAAACACGACCTTATTCTTTCTGTAGGTCAGGTTGTACCTCACGAAGTAATGGGTATGGCCAATTATAACAAGAATATTTTTGTTGGTACCGGAGGCTCTGAAGGCATTAATAAAAGTCATTTCATAGGGGCAGTATATGGGATGGAACGACTTATGGGAATAGCAGATAATCCTGTCAGATCACTTCTCAACTATGCTTCGGCAAATTTTACTAATCACCTGCCTATTGTTTATGTACATACTGTAATCGGACGTGATGAAACCGGTAAACTTGTGGCCAGAGGTCTGTTTATAGGAGATGATGAAGATGTTTTCAGACTCGCTGCCGATCTTTCCCTGAAAGTGAACTTCACCTTGCTTGAAAAGCCACTGAAGAAGGTTGTTGTGTATCTGGATCCTGCTGAGTATAAAAGTACCTGGCTTGGAAACAAAAGTATATACAGGACTCGTATGGCACTGGCTGATGGAGGGGAACTTATTGTTCTTGCGCCGGGATTAAAGGAATTCGGGGAAGATCCTGAGATAGACAGACTTATAAGGAAATATGGCTATAGGGGAACTCCTGCAACTTTAAAAGCTCTCAGCGAAAATGATGAGTTAAAACAGAACCTGAGTGCAGCTGCACACCTGATACATGGGAGCTCCGAGGGAAGATTTTCAATTACATATTGTCCGGGACATTTAACACGCAAGGAAATTGAATCTGTGAATTTTAAATATGCAGACCTGGGAGTAATGCTTAATAAATATAATCCTTATTTACTGAAAGACGGCTTCTACAAACTGGCTGACGGAGAAGAATTCTATCTAATAGCTAATCCGGCTGTGGGATTATGGAGCGTGAAAAAGAATGTTCATAAAATTTAATCAACCATCCTGAAAATAAATGATTAAATGGGGCATTATTGGCTGTGGCAATGTAACCGAAGTTAAAAGCGGTCCTGCTTTTAATAAGGTGAAGGACTCTCAACTGGTTGCAGTTATGAGAAGAGATGCCGCATTGGCAGAAGATTATGCCAGAAGACATAAGGTGCCGAAGTTCTACACAGATGCCAGTGCCCTTATTAACGACTCTGATATTAACGCAGTTTATATTGCAACCCCTCCCGGTAATCATGCGGAATACGCAATAATGGCTATAAAAGCCGGAAAGCCTGTTTATATTGAAAAACCGATGGCTGTTAGCTATGAGGAATGCGATAAAATTAACAAAGCCGCTAATAAGTACAAAGTACCTGTTTTTGTTGCATATTACAGAAGAGCCCTTCCGGGATTTCTGAAAGTCAAAGAGTTTATTGACAACGGATTACTAGGGAAAGTAAGGTTTGTTCAGTTACAGTTATTTAAAGCTCCTTCTGAGGATGAACAAGCCGGGAAGCTTTCATGGAGGGTCGATCCCACCATTTCTGGTGGTGGTCACTTTTTCGACCTGGCATCTCATCAGCTTGATTATCTTGATTTTCTGTTTGGTCCTATACAAAAAACTAATTCTTTTGCATTGAACCAGGCTGCTAATTATAAAGCTGAAGATTATGTGTCGGCAGAATTTCTTTTCCCGGGTAACATTGCCGGTACAGGAACATGGTGTTTCAGTGTTTCATCCGGTTCTGAAAGAGATTCCATTGAGATCTTCGGGGAAAATGGAGCTATAAAATTTTCAACTTTCAGCTTCGAACCTATAGTTTTAACAATCAAATCAGGCAGACAGGAATTTGTCAATGAGCGCCCTCAGCATGTTCAATATTATCTCATTAAGCAGATTGTTGAGGCTCTGACTGGCAAAGGATCTGCAATAAGTACAGGTATAACCGGAGCTCGTACCAGTAAGGTGATGGATGAGATTGTTGAAGAATATTATAGAAGGAATTAAATGCTGGGTACATTTAAATGAAGTAAATAAGAAACGAGAAATAAGAAACGAGAAACGAGAAACGAGAAACGAGAAACGAGAAACTAGAAACGAGAAACGAGAAACGAGAAACGAGAAATAAAATATTAGTAATACAAAATACAATTACTTTATTATGAATAAATTATCTGACATTGGATTAATCGGATTAGCCGTAATGGGTGAAAACCTTGTTCTCAATATGGAAAGTAAGGGGTTTCAGGTTACAGTGTATAACCGGTCAGCCCAGAAAGTTGTTGATTTTCTGGCGGGAAGAGCAAAAAATAGAAATATAACCGGAGCCCATACCATTGATGAGCTGGTTGCATCACTTGCAAGACCGAGAAAAATAATGCTTATGATAAAAGCCGGATCTGCAGTTGACGAAATGATAGAGACTCTTATTCCGCATCTTGAGAAGGGAGATATTATTATTGATGGTGGAAATACTCATTTCCCTGACACGAACAGGCGTACTGCTTATGTCGAGAGCAAGGGGTTACTCTATATCGGAACAGGCGTTTCAGGAGGAGAAGAAGGCGCTCTGAAAGGTCCTTCAATTATGCCGGGAGGATCAAAAGCTGCATGGCCGATCATTAAACCAATATTTCAGGCTATAGCTGCCAAAGTCGAAGATGGCTCACCGTGTTGCGAATGGGTAGGTGAAAATGGTGCCGGCCATTTTGTAAAAATGGTTCATAACGGAATTGAATATGGTGATATGCAATTGATTACAGAGGCATATCAGATCATGAGAGATTTGCTCCATCTTTCAGCAGATGAGATCCACCTCATCTTTAAAGAATGGAACGGAGGAGAACTTAACAGTTATCTTATTGAAATTACCAGGGATATCCTGGCTTATAAGGACAGTGACGGAAAACCACTGGTTGATAAAATCCTGGATACAGCAGGGCAGAAAGGAACCGGAAAATGGACTGCCATTTCGGCTTTAGATCTTGGTATTCCTCTGACCTTGATTGGAGAAGCAGTATTCTCAAGATGTTTATCAGCTATTAAGGAAGAACGTGTCAATGCTTCAAAAATCCTTCATGGTCCCGAAAAAGTATATAAAGGTGATAAATCAGGCTTCATAAATAATATTAAAGAAGCGTTATATGCCTCTAAAATTGTTTCATATGCGCAGGGTTATGCCCTGATGAAGGCAGCTGCTGTAGAATATGGCTGGAAGCTGAACTATGGTGGTATAGCCCTCATGTGGCGTGGAGGTTGCATTATAAGATCTGCATTCCTCGGAAAAATAAAGGAAGCTTTTGAAAATAATCCTGATATCACAAACCTGCTTCTTGATCCTTTCTTTAAAGAGAAAGTTGAAAAAGCGCAGAATGGCTGGAGAAATGTGGTAGCAGCTTCCGCTTTGAACGGTATTCCTGTTCCTGCTCTTTCTTCAGCACTAGGATATTTTGACGGTTACAGATGTGAAAAACTTCCCGCTAACCTGCTCCAGGCTCAGCGCGACTATTTCGGAGCACATACCTATGAACGTACAGATAAACCCAGAGGAGAATTCTTCCATACCAACTGGACTGGACGTGGAGGAACAACTTCTTCTTCGACCTATAACGTATAACTATTTCAAATTAACCAAATAATTTCATTCTTATGGAGAACGCTAAAACAAGGATTGGCAATTACAGATGGGTTATTATAACTCTTCTGCTATTCTCAACCACCATTAACTACATGGACCGACAGGTAATCAGCTATCTGAAACCATTTTTTTGCACAGCTATAGATCAGGGTGGTTTTGGATGGACAAATGCAGATTTCTCATATCTGACATCCTTCTTTTTAGGAGTATATGCCCTGGTATCCATTTACGTAGGATGGTTCATTGACAAAATCGGAACAAAGCTTGGCCTGGCAATTGCCCTGATTGTTTGGTCAGTATTTGGCATGGTAAACGCTCTGGCCGGAGGGACACTTTCGATGAATATCTTCATCCGAAGTCTTTTCGCCGTTGGTGAAGCCGGAGTTTTTCCTGCATCACAAAAAACAGTAACCGAATGGTTCCCGAAAAAGGAACGGGCCCTTGCCACCAGCATCTTTAACAGTGGAACAAGTATGGGAGCAATGGCTGCAGCACTTTTTGTACCATGGTGCCTGTTGTATTTCGGAAATGCAACCGGATGGAAGATGGCCTTTCTAATTACGGGTGCAGTAGGATTTCTATGGCTGATATTCTGGTTCTGGCTTTACAATCCTCCCACAAAACAGGTTCGCCTTTCAAAACCTGAATTTGACTACATCCATAGTGATGATGTAGCTGAAGAAATTCAAACAGAAGATAAGGCCAAAGTTCCCTGGATGAAACTATTTAAATACCGTCAGACATGGTCATTCACCATTGGCAAATTTATGACTGACGGAGTCTGGTGGTTTTATTTATTCTGGCTGCCTGATTATCTTATCAAACAATTCGGTATGACCACTCATCAGGTAAGATGGCCAACATTCATTGTATATGGAATGGCAATTTTAGGAAGTATCACAGGAGGAAGTATCCCGTTGTTCCTCATAAATAGAGGTATGCCTGTGTATAAGGCCCGGATGAGAACTATGTTAATAATTGCATTTTTCCCGACGATTGTTCTGACAGCTCAGTATTTTGGAGATACAGCCAGATTTGGCACAGCAGCCATGTATCTTGCCGTAACAGTTATCTGTATTGCCGCAGCAGCTCATCAGGCCTGGTCTGCAAACTTATTTACAACAGTCTCTGATATGTTTCCCAAAAAAGCTATTGGATCTATCACAGGAATCGGAACAATGGCCGGCGGAATCGGAGGCATTATAATTCAGCTGATTAGCGGTAGGTTAAACGATGTATTTAAGGCTACTCCCAAAACGGCTTACCTTATTATGTTTATGATCTGTGCTCTTGGATATTTAATTGCATGGACTTTGATTAAAACTCTGGTGCCAAGACATAAACCAATTACTGATTTATAGAAGAGCTGAAAAATAAAAACTTTTATGAGTTTTTATTTTCAGACAATCAAAATGAAAGTCTGATCTGCCTGTTGAAGAATAATTTAATGGGCAGATCAGCTTTAAAATTTAGCTAAAAATATTCTGGCTTTCAATAGTTGATTATGCCGTCAAAAAAAACAAGAATAAAAGATATTGCAAAACTTGCCGGTGTATCAATAGGTACAGTGGATAGAGTATTACATGCCAGAGGTGAAGTTGCTGAAAAGACCAGGCTCAAGGTGCAAAGAATTCTTAAAGAGACCAACTATTCACCCAACCTGATGGCACAGGTTTTAAAATTGAAAAAACGTTTTCACCTGGTGTCACTGCTTCCCGAACCGACAGAAGACAATTCATTCTGGCTAAAACACCGAATAGGGATGCTGAGAGCTATAGAGGAACTTGATCCGTTTCCCGTAACTTTGAGTCAGGTAACTTTTGATATGCAGAATGAGAACGACTTTCAAAAAAAGACCTACAGCGTACTGAATCTAAAACCCGACGGTGTTTTGCTGGCCCCCATCTTCAAGTCAGAATCAATAGTATTTTGTTCAAGATTAAATGCTGAAAAGATCCCTTATGTTTTTGTTGACGGATTTATTGAAAATACTGATTTTCTAGCTTATACTGGGGAGGATATTTTTCAAAGCGGAAGAGTGGCCGGACAGCTTCTTGATATGGTAACACATGAAAACAGTGATATTCTTGTCATTAATATAGCCAGGAATCTACAGAATGTACATCACCTGAATAACCGAACTCAGGGCTTCCTGAGCTATTTCCAGAAATCAGGAAAGAATAAAGGGAAAAAGATAGATATTAATATTGCTGATCCATCACCTAAAAATGTCAGGGTTGAAATAGACAGAATATTTAAAGAAAATCCGGGAATAGGTTCTATTTTTATTTCAGGATCCAGATCATATCAGGTTGCTTCCTACCTTGAAGAAAAAAGGATAAAATCAATTAACCTTGTTGGCTATGATCTCCTCGATATGAATGTCAAATTCCTCAAGTCGGGTTTCACAAAGTTTTTAATCGGACAGAGACCAGAGGAACAAACTTATAAAGGGGTTAAAAAACTTTTTGAGTTCCTGTCCCTTAACAAAGTTCCTGAAAAAATGGAATACCTTCCTGTCGATATTGTTACATCTGAAAACGTTGATTTCTTTTTATCATAACTATTAATTATTTCAAATTAAACCAATAACAAATTAGAATGAAAGCACTTGGGAAATATTCAATAGGTCTTGGAGACAGGTTTGGACATCAGGGGAATGCTCAGCTCATGGCAATTATCGAAGCCGGGAAAAAAGGTATTGAAATAACACCCGTATGGAATAAATCCAATCGCGAGCATATCACAATAGGGACAGAGCCGGGCGATGTCAGAAAAGAAGCAGATACTGTGACAAAAAATCTTGCCTTTACCAAACCATATTTTGTTGATGCCGATCATATTAATATTGATACGGTTGACAGATTTATCCCTGGTTCTGATTTCTTCACAATTGATGTGGCTTCATATATTGGGAAAAAAGCTGATGAGAAGGAGATACAGAATTTCATTAAAACCGTTGAAAAGTACTCAGTGAAACTTCAGATCCCCGGCATCAAAGAACCATTCAAAATATCTGATTCGCAACTCCTTGAGATTGCAGAGAAATATCTCTTTGCAGCCAAAAAAGCCGGCGAGATTTATCGGAAAATTGAAAGTTCAAAGGGGAAGGGAAATTTTGTCACCGAGATTTCCATGGATGAAGTGCCTCTTCCACAGACTCCCGTAGAACTATTCTTCATTCTTAAGATGCTTGGATCCGAACAAATTCCATTACAGACAGTTGCACCAAAATTTTCAGGGAGATTTAACAAGGGTGTCGATTATGTTGGTGATCCTCTGAAATTTGCAACAGAATTTGAATCGGACTTAATGGTGATCAGTTTTGCAATAAAAGAATTTGGTTTGCCGGAAAACCTTAAAATGAGTGTCCATTCAGGGTCAGATAAGTTTGCTATCTATCAACATATCGGTAATCTTATTAAAAAACACAACAAAGGGATACACCTCAAAACTGCAGGAACAACCTGGCTGGAGGAAGTAATCGGACTGGCCGAATCCGGAGGTGAGGCACTAACCTTTGTGAAAGATATATATTCAAAATCTCTTGATAAAATAGATGAGTTATGTGCTCCATACGCTGATGTAATAGATATTGACCGTACCTCCCTCCCATCCAAAAATGTGGTTTCGCAATGGGATAGTACAAAATTTGCAGATTCTATCAGGCATGTCCAGGGAAACAAATCATATAATCCAAATATGCGTCAACTTATCCATGTAGCTTATAAGCTGGCTGCTTTAAAAATGGATGAATATTTTAAACTACTTGATAAAAACGAAAAAACTGTTTCAAAATGTGTCTACGAAAACATTTATAAAAGGCACATCTGCAGGTTGTTCGAAATCAAATAGAAAGGTTGAAAGGGGTTGAAGTGTTGAAGTGTTGAAAATCTATAAAGTTAGGTTAATAAGAAATTTCCCCCTTTCAAAGTGGACAGGGGGATGTAAAAAAAACTCAATAGCCGGGGATGTTATCTCCCTAATTCAATAGCAGCCAGGATAAAAGGAGCAACACCTTTCGGATCATTATCCTGTCGTTTTTCAGTAATATAGTATTCAAATGATCCGTCTCTGTATGGATTGCCGCCAAGACCGCCAACGGCACAGATATTTATCATCGAAACAAGTCCGTTTTTATCAGCCCTTATGAATTCTCTGATGATATTGTCGAAATTTTTGTTTGCAATATCAAGGTATTTTTTATCCAGGTAACCATTATGAGCCCCTCTTGCAAATACATAAGTAAACATCGCCGAGCCTGAACCTTCCAGGTAGTTGCCTTCTCTTTTACCCTGATGAAGAACCTGATAGTATAATCCCGTCTGAGGATCACTGACTTTCAGAAGAGCATCGCAGGTTTTTCGAAGGATCAAAATAAGGCTGTCCCTGTCAGGATGATTTTGCGGCAGATATTCGAGAATATCTTCTATTGCCATCGTATACCAGCCCATTGAACGGCTCCATGGCCAATGTGATTTTCCTGTGGCTGGATCACACCATTTCTGCGAATGACTTTCATCCCATGCATGAACCATCAATCCTGTCTTTTCATCAATAGTTTTGGAATATATAAGTTTTACCTGGAAAGTTACTATATCAAACCACTTTGGGTCATTAAACTCTTTAGCATAACGTGCCAGATAAGGTGAAGCCATGAAGATCCCATCAAGCCACATCTGCCAGGGATATATCTTTTTATGCCAGTAACCTCCTGACAGGGTTTTGGGATGTGTCTCCATCTGTTTTACAAATCCATCAAGAGCAACTTTGTAAACTGGGTTTTCTTTTCTTTTGTAAAGAATCAGGATATTATTAGCCGGATAAATCCGGTCAAGATTATATTCATCTGGTTTGTAGTCTTTTACTGAACCATCTTCATTAACAAAGTAGTTCACCCAGTCCTCCATATAATCTGAGTATTTCGGATCAATACTGCCAAGCTTATCGATAGCCATACCCAGAAAAGCAACATCGTATGACCATTTTGGATTAGTCACACCCAGATGATGAATAAGGCTGTCAGCTCTCAGCATAACAGAATTAGCCATCCTTGTCGACCATTTTTGTTTAGCAGATTCTGAAACCTGTCCTTTACAATGAACTAAACAAACTACCAAAAGTGAAATGAACACAAATAATTTCCTCATCATAATCAATTAATCTGAGATTGAATAAAACAACTGCTATTTCTTTATCATGTTATAATCGATAAAATAATTCTTCCCTTTTTTACTGACAAGTTCGGTCGTTCCTGGAAAAATATTATTCATTATATAGAAATCTGAGCTCTTTTCATCTTCATTAATGAAAAGAGGAATTGTTTCTGATTGAAAACAATTTGTGACTCTAACATTCTGACAGTTAACCAATTTGAGATAAGGCTGATCCTGAACTGCTGAGGTCACCGTTACTCTATCATAGCTGATCCCTTTTGTGTCTTTTGCTTCAAGAGCGCTGCCCTCTTTGATCTCCATTCGCATATCATGGAAACTTATATCGGCAGCATTTTCGAGAAGAATTCCTCTTCTTGTAACAGATTGAATATCATTAAATGATACCTGTGAAACTGCCATCTCTTCCAGACCATAAATAGCAATCGGCCTTTCAGCGCCTCTTACCGTTACGCCGGAAATCTGTATGTTTTTTGCCGAAGGAGTTCTCTCTGACAATGGTTCAGGTTTAGTTGACTGATAACGTAAAGTAATTAGTATGCCTTCATTTACTATGTTATACATCAAGACATTGGAAATACGGATATCTTCAATAACACCACCTCTTCCCCGAACAGTTTTTATCCTTATACCACGATCCGTTCCTTCAAAAACACAATTCGAGATCGTTACTCTCTTGACATTTCCGCTCATTTCACTTCCTATTACAACACCACCATGACCTTTAAGCATTGTACAATTGGTTATTGTAATGTTTTCAGTTGGTCTTGCTGCTTCACGCCCATCTTCATCTCGGCCCGATTTGATTACAATACAATCATCCCCTACACTAAAATGGCTGTTGGAAATATGGACATCCCTGCATGATGACGGATCAATACCATCAGTATTAGGAGAATTGCTCGGGTTTTCAACTGTAATTCCCGTAACAGTAAGATTATCAGTAAACGCCGGCATAATTGTCCAGAATGGAGGATTGGAGAAACTTACTCCTTCAATCAATACATTTTTACATTCATAAGTCGTAACCATAGGAGGACGAAGGAAATTATTTTTTGAACTGATGTACGGGTTTTTAGCAAGAAGATCAGCATTTTCCTTCTTAAAAATCTCCTGCCACTTGCTTTCAGGTTGCTGTTTTGAAGAGGCGGTTCTCATGAAATCCCACCATTTCTTACCCTGTCCTTCAAGGTGTCCTCCTCCTTTTATTGCTATATTCTCACACTGGTAAGCATAGATTTGTGATTTGAAATTTTTTACTCTCACATCCTCCCATCTCGAAGGAACCATCGGAAGATAATCATCGAAATCATCTGAAAATTTAATAATAGCCCCTGCGTCAATATACAACGTAATATTACTTTTCATGATAATCGGTCCGGTTAAATATGTTCCACCGGGAAAGAAAAGTGTTCCTCCTCCTTCAGAAGCCAGCTTTTCAATCAGATTATTAATTATTTCGGTGCACTTGGTCTTTCCGGTCCGGTCTGCTCCATTACTTACAACATTTGTCCAGGTATTCTGTGCAATTATAGCCATTGATATTGCAATGAAAAACAAAATGAATATTACTTTCCTCATATTAAATGAAATTAGTTGTCTGGTTGTCTGATGGTCTGATTGTCTGATGGTCTGATGGTCTGATTGTCTGTAGGTCTGGTTATCATTCGGTCTTTATGTCTTTATGTCGTGTTGTCTTTTACTATAAGTTTTCTTCCTCACACCTCAGTCCTCAGTTATTCAATTGTCTTATAACCGTTCACTGCTTTCGCCTCTGTCTGATGAAGATCAAAAACGACTATTTCATTTTCTCCGGTCATTAGCCATGAGGCAGGACAAAACAGCCTTCTTTGCGGGCCAATATTCCAGTACCTGCCTAGGTTATGTCCATTAATCCAGATAATTCCTTTCTGATAATTTGTAAAGTCAAAAAAAGTATCTCCTGTTTTTTCAGTATTAAATACACCTTTAAAAAAGATCCCGTTTTTTGTCTGTTGCTTCTCTGAAGGTTTTAGAGTTGAAATATATTTTTCATCCATCGGAAGGTTATAAACATCCCAATTCATCAGAGTCATTCCATTAAGCGTGACCCTGTCAGTAATCCCCTTCCTGTCAATCAGATATTGTGCGAAATTAATCCGGCCCATCGCTTCAACAAATATTTCAAGAACCGGATATGCTACGTTGCTTTCTGGAATATTAATGGTATTCAGACCTTCCCGCCTGTCAAGTTTTCCGATATATTCTCCGTTCAGAAAGACAGTGGCATAGTCGTGAATATCAGAAACAACAAGCTTACCTTTTTTATGCCCGATAAGAGTGGTTTTATAAACGATGAATCCCCAATCCTGTCCATAAGCTTCAAAGGGTTTTGGTTGAACCGATCTCTGAGGAATAGGAAGATTATCCCAGACCGAAGTAAAAGCTTCCAGGTTAACTGATGGTATCTCAATTGCAGGAATTGGATCAGGTATAGGAGAAAGCGTCTCACTTTTCGGGAGATAAGATCCTAATAGTTTTCTTAAAGCTAGGTATTTGGGTGTAGCAATTCCCTGTTCATTTATCGGAGCATCATAATCATAGCTTGTTATATCAGGTTCATACCCTTTCCCTCCGGAATTAGCTCCGGCTGTAAAACCAAAATTTGTTCCGCCATGAATAACATAAAGATTAAATGATTTCTTATTGTCCATGAGGAACTTAATCTCTTTTAGAAGGTTTGCTGTATCGGGTCTTGCCCATTTCTCTCCCCAGTGCGTGAGCCATCCCGGATAGGTTTCACTGCTGAAAACAGGCACGCCGGGATTCATTTTGTTTGCAAGCACAAAGTCAGCCAGTGAACCTCCGGAATCAAGACCGACGGCACAACCTGGAAGCGATCCTGCTTCAAGCATAAAAGTTGTTGCCCCATCACCGGTGAAAAAAGGTATATTAATGCCATTTTGATGCCAGACTTCTTTAAGCCGTGCCATATAATTCCTGTCATTTCCAAAGCTGCCATATTCATTTTCAACCTGAAGTAAAATGATCGGTCCACCGTTTGAAATCTGATAAGGCTTAATCTCTGCAGCAAGTTTACCAATGTATTTTTCAACTGCCTGCATATATCGCGGATCCATACATCTTACCTTAATATCAGGAATACGAAGAAGATAAGGAGGTATACCACCAAGCTCCCATTCGGCACATACATAGGGACCGGGTCTCAGGATAAGCCACATGCCCTCCTCCTGGACAATTTTGATAAACTTACTGATATTATGGTTCCCGGTTGAAAAATTGTAAACTCCCTCGGAAGGTTCCTGGTAATTCCAGAAAATATAAGCTGCTATTGTGTTGCAACCCATCGCTTTAGCCATCTTTATCCTGTGACGCCAATACTCTTCAGGAATTCTGGCGGGATGCATTTCCCCGCTTATTATCTGAAATGGTTTTCCATCGAGGATGAAATCAGAAGTACCAAGTGTAAATGTATGCTTTTGAACTTGCGCCTGAGCTGATATACCAATCAATAAAAAAATTGCTGACAGAAATTTCAGAATATTTCGTTTTATCATCATTCCTTTTAGAAATTTATCCACGTAAATTTATCTCGAACCAGGCAGGTTTTATGATAACCTCTCACCTTTTCTCCCATTCTCCCATTCTCCCCATCTAAACGTCACAGTGCCTGAAAACTATGAAGCTTCCTGTAAATCCCGTTTTCAATTTTAATAAGCTCATTGTGTGTTCCGGTTTCAACAAGTCTTCCATCATCTATAACAAGAATAAAATCAGCATGTTGAATTGTTGAAAGACGATGAGCGATAACTATTGATGTACGGTTTTCCATGAGTTTTAATATTGCATCCTGAACAAACCTTTCAGATTCAGTATCCAGGGCTGAAGTCGCCTCATCAAGGATCAGAATTGGAGGGTTTGCCATAATAGCCCTGGCAATACTTATCCTTTGCTTTTGCCCGCCACTAAGCTTATTTCCGCTTTCACCGATAATATTTTCATAGCCTTGTTCTGTCTCAATTATGAAATCGTGGGCATGTGCTATCCTTGCCGCACTTTCTACTTTATCCATTGATATTTCGTCGACACCGAAAGCAATGTTTTCTTTGAACGAGTTATTAAAAAGAATTGGCTGCTGGCTTACAATCCCCATCAAATAACGAAGGTCCTTTATTTTCATATCACGAATATCAACTCCATCAATTAGAACACTTCCTTTGTCAACATCCATGAATCTTGGTAAAAGATCAACAAGGGTCGATTTTCCAGCTCCTGATTTTCCAACAATTGCAACTGTCTGACCTTTCTTGATTTTAAAACTTATATCTTTCAGAACAGGTTCACAATTATATGCAAATGAGACGTTTTTGAATTCAATAGATTCATTGAACCCACTGACAGGTATTGCATTCGCCTTCTCAGAAATTTTTTCTTCAGCATCAAGAACCTGATTTAGCCTGTCGATCGATGCCATTCCTTTTTTGATCATAAAGGAGGCAGTTGTAATGTTTTTGGCCGGAGGAATAATCTGTGAAAAAACTGCAATAAAGGTTATCAGTTTAGAGGGAGACATATTCCCAGCACCATTCAGAGCCATCCTGGCCCCAATATACATCAGTATCATTATTACAATAGTCGCCAAAAATTCGCTGAGCGGAGAGGCCAGGTAAGCCTTTCTTGCAACTCTTTTGAAGATTTTAGAATATTTCTCATTAGTGTCTCCGAACTGTTTCTGCATTTTCTCCTCTGCATTGAAACCCTTAATGATTCGCAATCCTGAAAGAGATTCTTCAACTACAGATAAAAGACTGCCCAGGCTCTGCTGACCAGCAAAGGAGGATGATTTTAATGTTTTACTTGCTTTACTTATCAACCAGACACTTATTGGCATCATAATCAAGGCAAAAAGTGTAAGCTGGAAACTAGTGATCATAAGGTAAAGGAGGAATATCAGAATGTACAAAGGATCCCTGAACATGATTGTAAGAGAAGACATTACAGATAATTCTATTTCCTGAACATCGTTTGAGATCCTGGTCATTACGTCCCCTTTTCTGGCATCACTGAAATAGGATAACGGCAACCTGAGAATTTTGTCGTACATTTTTTTTCTCAGGTTCCTCACTGTTCCTGCCCTCATATATGCCATGCTGTTATAAGCAAGAAAAATAAACCCGTTCTTAAATAAACTTGCAACTACGACAAAAATGCATACAAGAATAAGAGCCGTCAATTTGCCGTATACCATAACAAATTTTGAAAGGAAGACATCCTCCAGATTTCCGAGTGAATTTATGCTGAGAGCGCTTTTACTTAATTCCGCGGTAACGGAAGGGTCATTAAACAATATTCCCAGAAAAGGTTTTATCAATGTAATTACAAAAAGAGCAAAAAACGCACTTAATACATTAAATATCACATTTTTAAAAGCCTGCAATTTAAACGGAGCCAAATATCCAAGAAGGATTCTGACGTTTTTCATTAGGTTTTATGTCTTAATTAAATTCCTGTGTAATTAAAAGGTGTTATTGCTTTCAGTTCCATTTTCAGGTCTTCTGTCAAATCAAGAGATTCTATGAACTGATTTATTGATTCCCGGGTGATCTTCTGGTTAGTTCTTGTAAGGCTAAGAAGTGCTTCATAAGGATTTAAATATCCTTCCCTCCTGAGAATTGTCTGAATAGCCTCCGCAACTACTGCCCAGTTATCTTCCAGGTCAGCTTTTATCTTTTCCTCATTCAGGATAAGCTT